>JAABUM010002620.1_pt1 | contig 23661 bp, 27 predicted proteins | sample 5559161 | NCBI WGS metagenome assembly JAABUM01 (sample SAMN10711868, study PRJNA513369) | rock metagenome | isolation source: Antarctica rocks | place: Antarctica: Victoria Land, Siegfried Peak nord
TACTGGCCCAGGACCAGATGGTGGCCGTAGTTGACCGCGGCCATCCGCTGGCCGGACAACCCGCGGTCGCGCTGGACGACCTGGGCGACGACGCGTTCCTGCTGTCCGACGGCGGCTGCGAACCGCTGCTGCACCAAATGCACCAGGCGGCTGGGTTGCGGCTGCAGCCGGCACGGCGGGTCCGGGACATGGCCACGTTGCTCGCGCTCGGACGAAAATGGCCGGAGCGGTGTTGGGCGGTCGAAGGGTGTCAGGGCGTGGGTCGTCACCTCGCGCAGCGCCTGGTCGCCGACGGCGAGGCCGACGTCGATGTGCCGGCGAAGCTGTCCGCGCGGGCGCGGGTGTTCTCCACCGGTCAGGGCCGCAAGACCGACGTCACCGACGCGCACTCCGTCGCGGTCGTCGCGCTGCGCACCCCAGGACTGCGGGCGGTGCAGGTCGATAACGCAACCGTGGCGATACGGCTGCTGGCGGACCGCCGGGACGAGCTCGGCGCCGCGCGGACTTTGACGGTGAACCGGCTGCACCGGCTGCTGGTTGAGTTGATCCCTGGCGGGGCGAAGAAGTTCCTGTCGGCGCCGCGGGCGAAGGCGCTGCTGGCCACGGTGCGTCCCCGTGACGTCGTGGGCAAGACCCGCCGTCAGTTGGCGGTCGAGCTGGTCGGTGAGCTCGAGGCGACCGACAAGAAGATCAAGGCCGCGAAGAAGCAGCTGACCGAGCTGGTGGAGGCCACGGACAGCACTCTGCTCGAGTTGAACGGGATCGGCCCGTCCGGTGCGGCGCGGCTGATCGGCGACATCGGCGACGTTGCGCGGTTCCCCACCCGCGGGCACTTCGCGTCCTGGAACGGCACCGCACCGATCGACGCGTCCTCCGGTGAGCAGAACCGCCACCGGCTGTCCCGCGCTGGGAACCGGCGGATCAACCGCGTGCTGCACATCATGGCGATCGTGCAGCTGCGTAACGACACCGAAGGCCGGGCCTACTACCGGCGCAAGCTCGCTGCCGGCAAGACCCCGATGGAAGCGATGCGGGCGCTCAAACGCCGGCTGTCCGACATCGTCTACCGCCAGCTCGTGAACGACCAGAAACGGCTGCGGCAGACCGTGCAGGTGACGGGCCCGGGCGGACAAGCGGGGGCGGCTACTGGCTCCAGCGCGGCCGACTCCAACCCCAACGTCGGCGCTTCGGAGAAGTCACGTCCCGGACGCGCCGCGGCGACCCTACGCCGGCCAACGTCAGGCACGCCAGACCGTTTTTCGGGCCGTTCCCGACGCCCTGTCACCGCTCCGACCCGCAGCCGGGGTCAAGCGCAGTCTGCTTGACGCCGGCGAGGACCGGCGCACCGTCGACAGGCGGGAACGACCCCTCTTGACACAGAGGGGAGCCATGAGCGGGCGAAGTTGAGCACATTAATGGCCCGTCGGGATGAACGCATAGCGGCCGTCGCACTAGAGGCGACGTCGGGCACGGGCATGAGTTCAGATCGGATCCACCAGCCACGACGGCCGTAGCCGCGGACCCGTACCGCGGAAATGCAGGCGTCGATGGTCGAGCAACTGAAAGGCGCGCCCGACGAGTACGCCAGCGGAACGGGCCGCGTTGATGACGAACGCGTGCCCCGCCGTCACCTGGCGCAAGGTGACGTTATCCTCGCGGGACTGCTCCTCGCCGTGTAGCAGGGCGACGGTGGCCCACTGACGGCCATGCGCAAGGCCGCTGCATCCTTTCCAAACCAACTGGTGCAGCTCGCCGTCGCCGACATGGTGACTGGCCGCCCGGACGATGGCCTCGAACCCTGGCTGACGGGTTCCAAGTGCCCGCTCCTCAATGCCGGACCGTGCGGCGATGTCAACGACGTCCGCGCGGCGCTCCGCGAGGGATCTCGTCGGCTGCTTGACCATGTCGAACACCTCGACGGCGTCCTTGGCATCCGCCAAGGCCAGCCGGAGTCGGCACAGCCGACGCTCCTGCGGATGCTGAGGCGCCAGCAGCCACACGGCCGTGGCGGCGTTCTCCAGGCCCGACCGGATCAGCGTGAAGTCGGCCGACGTGTGGAGGACCCGGGCGTCCACCAGAAGGGTGCGGAGAGCGTGCAGGTGGTCGACCGCGTGAATCAGGCTGATCGTGACCATGTGCGACACATGCAGATACTCGGTCGCTCGGTCGTCCTCGTCGAGCTCGCTCCCCGGCTGAACCTCGGCGGGCGGTGCGGATGTGCGCGCGAACCACTCGTCGATCAGCTGCACAAGCCGTTGTTGACGCTCCGCCTCGTCCTGGTTCATGGTGAGCATCCTGCAACGTCGCCCAACGGGAACCAGTCGTGCTCAGTGATCGGCACTAGCGCGAGTCGCGGTAGAAGCGGATGTTTCGTGCGACGTGCCAGGAGCTCGGTGGCGTGCGGGGCCACGGCCTTTGCCACCGAGGTCATGTGCTTGACCATCCAGGACCTGGCTACCGATGGTCATGCGTCGCGGTCGCAGTCGACTGCGCGCGGCTAACCGGCTAGCCGGTTACCGGGGGGCTCTTGTGGGCCACCCTGGGAGGGTCAGGCAGCCCCGACGCAGCGTTAGGTCGGGATGACGTGGCAGACGCCGTCGGCGGCGCAGTCGGCGGAATCGAGCCCGCTGGCCCGGTTTCGCAGGCCCGTGATGTCAGCGCGCAGCGAGGTGAGCTCCGCGATGCGCTGGTCGAGGTCAGCGGCGTGGGCGTCGAGCAGGCCGGTGACGTGCTGGCACGGCGGGCCGTCGTTGTCGCGGACGGCGATGACCTGCCGGATCTCGCCGAGGCTCAGCCCGGCGGTCTGCGCGGCCTTGACGAACCGGAGCCGGGCCAGGGCGCTCTCGTTGTAGTCGCGGTAGCCCGACGGGAGCCTCGCGGCTGCGGGCAGGACGCCGGCCTGTTCGTAGAACCGGAGGGTTTTGACGGTCAGCCCGGTGCGGCTGGCGAGGTCCCCGATGCGCATGGGGTGAGCGTACGACTTGACCCTCCAGTGCGGGGGAGACTTTACCGTCCGGGGATGAGTTACGAACTGGACTTGGTCGTCGTCGGTACGGGGGGTGCGGCGATGTCCGCGGGCATCCACGCCAGGTCGCAGGGCCGCACCGTCGTCCTGGTGGAGCGGGGCGTGATCGGCGGGACGTGCCTGAACGTCGGGTGCGTCCCGAGCAAGACGCTGCTGGCAGCCAGCGGCCAGCGTGGGCACGCCCTGCACAGCCGGTTCGGCGGGGTTCGGACGAGCGCTGGGCCGGTCGACCTGGCGTCGGTCGTCGCGCAGAAGGACCGGCTCGTCACCGCGATGCGGCAGGCGAAGTACGTCGACGTCGCGGCCGCGCACGGCTTCGAGGTCCGCACCGGACAGGCGACCTTCACCAGCCCCGACCTGCTGCTCGTCGACGGGGACCCCCTCCCGGCGGCGGCGTACGTGATCGCGACGGGCAGCGTCCCGGCTGTCCTTGACCTGCCGGGCCTGGGCCGTGTGGCCTTCCTAACGTCGACCACGGCGATGGAGCTCACCGTCCTGCCGGAGACGCTGCTGGTGGTCGGGGGCGGGTACGTCGGGATGGAGCAGGCCCAGATGTTCGCCGGCCTCGGTACCCGCGTGACCCTGGTGGGCCGGCTTGCGCCGCACACCGAACCGGAGATGGCCGCCGTCATGCGGGACGCGTTCGCTCGCAGAGGCATCACCGTCGTCGAGGAACGCGCCGCATCCGTGTCGCAGGACCACGCGGGGCAGGTGACCGTCACGACCGGCGCCGGCGCCACGGTGACGGCCGGGCAGGTGCTGGTCGCGACAGGACGAGTGGCCCGCACTGAAGGCCTCGGACTGGACGCAGCGGGCGTCGACGTCGACGCCAAGGGTTTTATCATGGTGGACGGGGCGCAGCGGACGAGCAACCCGCGGGTGTGGGCCGCGGGGGACGTCAGCGGTGCCCCGCAGTACGTGTACGTCGCCGCGGCCACCGGGCGGGTCGCTGCCGCGAACGCCCTCGGCGGGGACTCCACGGTCGACTGGACGGGGCTGCCGCAGGTGACGTTCACCCGCCCGCAGATCGGCGCCGCGGGCATGACCGAGCAGCAGGCCCTGGAGGCCGGCCACGACTGCGACTGCCGCGTCCTGGGTGCGCCCGACATCCCCCGTTCGCTCGCGAACCAGGACCCGCTCGGTGCCCTGAAGATCGTGGCGGACGCACCGACCGGCCGGGTCCTGGGCGTGCACGCCGCGCTGGAAGGAGCCGGCGACGTGATGCTCGCCGCGACCTACGCCATCAAGAACGGCATGACCGTGGATGACCTTGCGGACACATGGGCCCCCTACCTGACGATGAGCGAGGCCCTGCGCATCTGCGCCGGGCTGTTCCGCAGCGACAAGCCGACGAGCTGCTGCGCGTGACCGGCCCCCGCGAACCGAAGCACGGCGGCAGCGGGTGGCTGGTGGCGCTGTTCGCGCTTCCCGTCCTGTGCTGCGCCGGACCTGCCCTGCCGGCCGCACTCGGGGCAGGCTCCGTTGGGGCGCTGCTGGGTGGGGCGACCGGCAGCGTCGCGCTCGTAGCCGCTGGCCTAGCCGTCGTCGGCGTCTCCGTGGCGATGCTCGTGCGCCGTCGCGAGCGCCGGTGACCCGGGTCCGCTGTTGGGGCCGCGCGGGGCGATGAGGGCGTGACCTCGGCGGCGAGCCCCCGCCTGCGGGTGCTGTTGGCCCGGCCGGGCTACCGGCGGCTGTGGACCGCGAGGACCGTCAGCCAGGTCGGGTACGTCGCCCAGTTCACGACCCTGGCCCTGCTGCTCGTCCACCTCACCGGCTCGGCCGTCGGCGTGACCGGCGCTGTCCTCGCCGAAATCGCCGCCGTCCTGCTCCTCGGGCCGCTCGCCGGGTCCTTCGTCGACCGCCTCCCCCGCGTGCGGGTGATGGTGACGGCCGACGTCGTGCGGGTGTTGCTCGCCGCGACGCTGGCCGTGTGGCACGGCATCCCGGCGGTCGCCTACGCCGTGGCGTTCGGGCTCGCAGCTGGGCAGGCGTTCTTCGGCCCGGCAGCACAATCGCTGCTGCCGTCGCTCGTTGCGGACGAGGAGCTGGTCGCGGCGAACAGTGGCATCTGGACCGCCGCCGTCACCGCGCAAGTCCTCGTTGCACCCGTCGCCGCGCTGCTCGCCACCCGCGTCGGGTTCGGGGTCGCCTTCGCCGTGAACGCGGTGAGCTTCGCCGTCAGCGCGGCGGTGCTCACCGGCCTGCGCGAGCCCGGACGGACCGTTCCGGTGACGGTCAGCAACCCGTTCGCGCACGCCAGGGACGGTCTTCGCGCCCTCGCCGCGCTGCCGCTGCTCAGGGCCTTGGCGATCGGGCAGTTCCTTGCCGCGTTGTTAGCCGGTGCCACGAGCGCGCTGCTCGTCGTGCTCGCGCAGGACCGGCTCGGGGGCGGCGGCGGGTACGGCCTGCTCGTCGCGGCGATCGGCGTCGGAGCCGCCCTCGGGCCACTGCTGGTCGTACGGCGCCTCCGTGACCCGCGACGGCCGCTGCTGGTGTTCGGGCCGTACGCCGTACGGGGGCTGGTCGACTTGGTCCTGTCCGCGGTGACGTCGGTGCCGCTCGCCGCCGGGGCGCTGCTGTTCTACGGCCTGTCGACGAGCACCGGGAATGTTACGTTCAGCAGCCTGTTGCAGTCCCGCGTCCCGGAGGGCCTGCGGGGCCGAGCCTTTGCCGGGTACGACGTGCTCTGGCAGACTGGCCGGCTCCTGAGCCTGTTCGGCGGTGGGCTGCTCGCAGACGCCGTCGGCATCCGGTCCGTGTACCTGCTGGGCGGACTGCTGCTGCTCGCCGCTGCCGGGGTTGGGGCCTCCTCCGCTCGGCCGAGCCGTCCCTCGGTACGCACATGACGTCACCGAGGATGGGTTGATGAGCGATCGGGAAAGGGTTCGCAGCCAGACGGTGGCGGCCGGGCGATGGATCAGTCCCACCTCGGCGATGCAGAACCTGGGTCTGCTCCGCCCGGCGGAGCTTGCGCGTCTGCGCAGGTTCGGATCGGTGCACCAGGTCGAGGCAGGGACGCTCGTCGCGGCCTCGGGCTCACCCGTCCGGCATGTGCAGGTCGTGGTCGGTGGGGAGTTGGAGCTTATGGCGCGGCTGGACATCGGCCGCACCACGATGGCTGTGGTCCGGTCCGGAGGTGTCATCGCTGATATACCCCTGCTGCTTCACGCCCCGATGCCCTACGACGCGATCGCGAGCCGTGACACCGAGCTGATCGCCCTGTCCCGACAGTCCTGGACCGACCTGCTGGCTGCCTCGCCTTCCCTGGCACTGCGTTGGATGACCTCCATCGCGCGCCGGCTCGACGACGACCGCCGTCGGCTGGTGGTGGTGACTTCCAAGCCCCTTCTGGCCCAGGTGGCGTACCTGCTGCTGGAGATGCAGGAGCCCGACCCTGGTGGAGTCCTCGAGGTCCGGCTCAGCCACGCGACGCTCGCCCAGCTGCTCGGTGCCCGTCGGCAGTCGGTCACGCGAGCACTCGGCGAGCTGCGAGCCCGGGCGCTGATCCAGAGCCGGTACGGCGCGACCGTGCTGGTCGATTCAGCCGGACTGCGCGAGGTGATGGGAGCCGCACCGCTGCCCACCGTTGAACCCGAGCAGCTGACAGGGCCGTAGCGAGGCCAGGCCAGCCGGGGAGGTGGCGGACGGCAACGTGGCTGACACTTCGCCCGGGATTCGGCTCGGAGTCAGGCATCGTGTCCCTCACAGTGGGGGACGGCATGAGGCGACGTAGCGAGCTACCACCCTGGCAGCGGCCGGGAGAGGCTTGCCGGCTTGTCCTGACTGCCACCACGGCCCCGATAAGTGGCCCGGTCGCCGCCGTCGTCGGCACGGTGCTGACCGCGGTCAACCAGGGAGCAGTCCTTCTCGAGGGGAAGGTCGGCGCCGCCTCGATGCTGCGGATCGTCGCGAACTACGCCATCCCGTACTGCGTGTCGAGCTACAGCGCGCTGAGCGCGGTCCGCTGCCCACCAACTGCACGGTGCAACCACCCGGCCCCCTGGGGGCCGCGTGACCGATCGTCACGACCTGGAGAGCGACCATCAGCGCCTACGACCTGATCGTCATCGGTGCCGGCGCAGCCGGCCTTTCGGCTGCTCGCGCTGCCCGCTCGTCGGGCAAGCGTGTCGCGCTTGTCGAAGCCGGCCGGCCGGGCGGCGACTGCACCCACTTCGGCTGCGTCCCCAGCAAGGTACTCATGGAGACCGCGCGACGGATCGCGGGAGCTCACGCCGGGGCGAGGTACGGGTTCACCGCTCCCGTCACCGTGGACTTCGGGGCCGTCATGACGCGGGTCCGTCGCGTCATCGTCGACGTCGAGCAAGACGAATCCCCTGACCTGCTGAGCAAGGAGGGAATCGACCTGGTGCAGGGACGGGCCAGGTTCACCAGCCCACAGAGCATTGACCTCGACGGGCAGCGCCTCACAGCGTCCCGGTTCGTCCTGGCCACAGGCGCTCACGCCGCCGTGCCCCCGATACCCGGCCCTGAAGGAAACGGCGTATCTGGATAACAAGAGCATCTTCGCCCTCACCGACCTGCCGGCCCATCTGCTCGTGCTGGGAGGCGGGGCTATCGGCTGCGAACTGGCCCAAGCCTTCCGGCGACTCGGTTCGCAGGTCACCGTGGTGGAGGGCGCGCCGACGCTGCTGGTCAAGGAAGAGCCGGAGGCGGCGGCCGTGCTTACCGCCGCACTGACTGGGGAGGGTGTGACCGTACGAACCGGCGCCGCAGTCGAACTTGTCAGCAACGGCGCTGACGGACCGCAGCTGCACCTGAGCGACGGGACGACCGTGACCGGAACCCACCTGCTGGTCGCCGTCGGCCGCACCCCAGCAACAGCTGGGATGTCCCTAGAGGTCGCGGGCGTCGAGCGGGGACCGCGTCAGGCCATCGGCGTTGATCCCTACCTTCGCACCAGCGCCCCGCACGTCTTCGCGATCGGGGACTGCGCCACACCGCTGCAGTTCACCCACGTGACAGACGAACAAGGACAGCTCGCGGCGCACAACGCCTTCCACAGCCGTGCACGCCCCGGTGTCGTGGGAGGTCCACGCGCCTTTAACGTCCGCGTCATCCCGTGGGCGACCTTCACCGACCCCGAGATCGGCCGGGTGGGACTCAGCGAACAGCAGGCCCACGCCCAATACGGCGTGGCTGCAAGGGTGTCGCTGGTGCCGCTGGCAGAGACCGACCGGGGACGTGCGCCTGGTGAGACAGCCGGCTTCGTCAAACTCATCGCTGCCCCGAGACCGGTCCTGAAGGGCAAGCCCTTCATGGAAGTCGTCGGCATGACCGCCGTCGGGCCGGCCGGGGGAGAACTCATCGCCGAAGCTGCTCTCGCCATGCGGACCCGGGCCTTCGCCGGCCAGCTCGCCCAAACGGTCCACGTCTACCCTTCTCATGCCCTGGCGACCCGCGTCGCCGCGTCCCGGCTGTTCGGCACCTCTGCGGGCAAGACCGCCCGCCCCGCCTGCGAGCACCCCGACGAGGCCGAGCTGCGCTCAGTACTCGGTTCGGGGTGACCGACCAAAGGGCCTCGGAAGGGGTGCCCCATCCGGGATCGGTGGGCAAGGCGGTGGGCTGCGCCGCGTTCGTCCTGTTCGCGGTCGTGCTGGAGGTGGTCAGCGGTCAGGCCGCCAACAGCGAGAACCCCGGCTGGGTGTACGGGCTGGTGCCGTTGACCTGTTCGCCGCCAGCCCGCGTCACCTGGTGGCTGCTCGTGGCCGCGGCCGCCTGGGGTCACCGGTACTACGTGGTCCGCGCCGGCCTCGGCTCGGGCCGTCGGCTCGGCGCGCTCTTGGCGGCTCCATTCGTCCTGTTCGCAGCAGGCATCGCCGCCGGTGCCTCGTGGTCGACCTGGCATTGACGAGGTGCCTGGCTCTGCAGATGGTCGTCCAGGTGACCATCCGGGCAGATCCGTGCGACCCAGGCGTTGTCGCTGGTGGGCCACCTGCCCCCTGAGCTGAAGAGGAAATCCATGACCCGCATCCCCGTCCACACCGTCGAGTCCGCGCCTGAAGGCAGCCGCGACACGCTCAAGGCCCTCGCCGGGAGGTTCGGCAAGGTTCTGAACATCCACGGCGCGATGGCGCACTCACCCGCGGTCCTCCAGACCTATGCCGCCATCCAGGAAGCCCTGCAGGACAGCGGCACCTTCGACGGCAAGACCCGCGAGGCGATCGCGCTCGCCGTCGGCAACGTCGACGACTGCTCGTACTGCCAGGCTGCCCACACCGCTGGGGGACGAGCAGCAGGCCTGACCGAGCAGGAGACGATCGACATCCGGCGCGACTCCGTCGCGGACCCGAAGCTGGGCAGCCTGCTCACCCTCGTGCGGGAGCAGGCCGCCCACGTCGGGAACGTGCAGGACAGCACCTGGCAGGCTGCCCTGGCCGCAGGCTGGACCGACGCCGAGCTGACGGAGACCTCAGCCGTCGTCGCGCTCAGCCTGTTCACGAACTACTTCAACCACCTCGTCCAGACCGAGCTCGACCTGCCGCCCGCGCCGATGCTGTGAGAGCGGTCGCCCTCGTCGTACCCGTCCCCCACGACCTGACGACTCCATGTCGCTCACTCCAGGAGAGCCGATGACCCTCGCCGCCCTCCTCGACCTCACGCTGACCCCGGAGTCGTTGGTCGACGCAGCAGAGGTGCTGCGCGAGACGCTCCAGGACACCAGGGCCTTCGCCGGCTGCCTCAGCGTCGAGGTCCTGCGAAGCACGCAGGAACCGACCCGGACCCTGCTCGTCGAGCGCTGGGAGTCCGTCGAGGCGGATGCGGCCTACCGCGCCTGGCGGGCGACACCGCAGGGCGCATCGCGGCTGCGGACGCTGCTCGCTGGGCCGCCCAGCCTGACGACGTTCACGACCGAGCCGGGCATCTGAGACGAGACGGACTGTCTGCTGTGAAACACAGGCTGCTTGATGGCTGATGAGGCGCTCAGCGGCACCGACCTGGCCGGTCGCCGGTCAACGGGGGTGCGGCTCCCGTTGGTGCTGGTGGCCTTCGCCGCCAACTCCCTGATCACCCGACACGTGGTCGGCAAGGACCTGCTGGATGCGGGACTGCTGTCCGGCGTGCGCTTTATCGCCGGGGCGGCAGCCTTGCTGGGCCTGAGCCTGGCCCGGTCCGAGCGTCCGGTCGTAGGCCGGGCGAACCTGCTGCCTGCCCTGTGGCTCGGCATCTACGCCGTTTGCATCTCCTACGGCTACCTCCATATCGGAGCCGCCGCCGGCACCTTCGTCTTCTACGCCAGCGTGCTCCTGACGCTGGTCGCGGGCGATCTGGTCCGGCGCATACCCTTGCCCGCGGTCAGGCTGGGCGGCGCGGCGGTGTCGCTGCTGGGCATCGGGGTGCTGGCGTCGGGCTCGACTGGGACGGTGACCGTGCTGGGGGTGGTCCTGCTGGCCGCCACGGGGGTGGCCTGGGGGCTCTACACCGCCGCCGGGCGGGCCACGGCGGATCCTAGGGTGGCGACCACGGGGCACTTCCTGGTGCTGGCCGCGGTCCTGGTCGTCCCCACCGTCGCCGGCGGGGGTGCGGGTCTGCGGGTCACGGGACCCGGCCTGGCCTGGGGTGCCGCGATGGGAGCGGGGACGACCGCTTTCGCCTACGTCGCGTGGTACGCCTGCCAGCGCTCGCTGTCCGGTGCGGCCGCTGGCACCGTGCAGCTGGTGATCCCGGTGATGACCGCGATCGGCGCCGTGGTGCTGCTCGGTGAGGTGCTCTCGCCGCGGCTGCTGCTGGCCGCTGCCCTGGTCCTCGGCGGGATGTGGCTGGGTCGGACCCGCAGCGCCGTACGGTCGGCTCGTCGGGGCACGTCGAGGTAGGCGACGCAATCAACGGGGCAGCGTGCGCGTCCTGACGGGAAAGGAGGTGGGCTGTGGACGCGCAGGACCAAGAGGCGTTCCTTCAGATGACCCTGGCCCACCTCGACGTCGTCCACGCGCTGGCCCGCAAGCTGGTGCGGGACCAGGCCGAGGACCTGGTCCAGGAGACCTGGCTAAGGGCCTACGCCGCGTGGCCGAAAGGGCCGCCCCGCGACCCCCGCGCCTGGCTGGTGACGATCTGCCTGAACACCGCCCGGTCGTGGTACCGCAGGGACGCGGCGCGCCCCGAGGTCCTGCAAAAGGGCGCAGGAGCGACCGCGGTTTCTCCCTCCGACACCGCGGCCGAGGCGATCGGACGGGTGCGGGCGCAGTCGGTGCACGACGCCCTGTGGATGCTGCCCGAACCCCAGCGCATCGCCATCACCATGATGGACCTGGCCGGCTTCACCGCCCACGAGGTCGCTGAGCTGACCGGGTCGCCGCGGGGGACGGTGCTGGCCCGGGTGCACCGCGGCCGCAAGTCGCTGGCGCTCGGCCTGACAGCGCACGCCCCGGACGAGGCAGCCTCGGCCGACCGGAGGCGTCATGAGCGCTGACCTGGGGCCGGGCCACGACAGCGAGGCGGAGGCGGCGCGGTTCCTGGGGGGAGCTCTCTCGGCCAGGGCGCACCGAGCCTTCGAGCGGCACATGGTCGGCTGCGAGGCCTGTTGGCGGGAGGTGGAACTGGGTCGCTCCGGTCGCCGCCTCGTCGAGTCGGCCAGAGAGGTGGCCCCACCTGAGCTGCGCGAGCGGCTGCGGGCGCTGGTCGCGTCCGAGAGTGCCGAGCCCGCCGCGAGAATCGATCGACGAGGACGCCTGGGCCGCTGGCTGCGTCACGGTGCTCAGGCGCACCCGTGGCTGCTGACCGGCGCAGCGGCGCTGGTCGTGGCCGTCCCGTTCGGGGTCCGGCAGGTGGGCCAGTCGCCGGCCGCAGTCGGGCAGCCGGTCGCCATCAGCCAAGCCGTGTCAGGCTTTCGGGAGCACCGGCTGCCCGGAACGCGACTGCCGCAGGCCCCGGCGCCGGACTTGGCAATGCTGGGCCTGACGCCTGTAGGCGCCGCAGCCGGGGCGGTCGCAGGTACCGAGGTCACGGCGTTCTCCTACCGTGATCCCGCCGGGCGTGACGTCATGGTCTACCTGTCCGCGCAGCCGTTCCCGACGGCTGTTGGCGCTCGACGGCTGGCCGGCCACGACCGGCCCGACGGGCCATGGGTGGCCACCACCCGGGACGTCACCGTCCTGTGCGCACGCAGCCCGCACGCGCTGCTCCTGCTCAGCCAGGACCGACAGCTGGTGCTGGACATAGCCAACGTCCTGCGAATCACGTGAGTCATCGTGCAAATGGGCTATCCATCTGGGTGCACCAGATCTCTGGGATCGACGCGTGACGAGGGCGCGTTGTGGCTGGTTCGCTGTGGGCCAGGCGGCCAGAAACACTCGCCTACACCACCACCGGGCACCCAGGACCGGCCTCACGGCCCTACTTCCGGGCTCTCGTCCACGTGCACCCAGCGAAGCCTCCTGCGCTGGGGGCACTCAGATGGATAGCCCTTTCGTGCAATCACCCAGGCCGCTCCGGAGTCCTGGCAGGTGGGGAAGGACCCCGCTCACGCGCGAGGAGCCGCATGACCAGCACGACGATCCCCGACACCAAAAGCGACACCTCTAGCGCTCACGAACGACGGCTGCGGGGCGTGTGGCTGATCACCGGCTCGGTGCTGATCGGTGTCCTGATCGAGGGGCACGTCCTGGCCTTCTACTGGTTCCCCGCGCTCGCCGGCCTGACCTACCTGACTGCAGCAGCTGTCAGCCGTAGCCGAGGCACGCTGTGGGCGCCTGGGCTCATCGTGCTGTCGGTCGGCCTGGCGGTGGCGCTGTGGCTGGGTTCGGGCCGTCCGGCTGACAGCTTTGAGTTCCTGGCGCTGGCCGTGATGTCGCTGGGTCTGGGCGGAGTGCTCGCCGCAGGGATCGGACAGGTCCGCGGCTGGGCCATCACGCCCATGAGCGTGGCGCTGTCCGTGCTGCTGTTCGGCGCGTTCGCGCTGCTGGAGCACCAAGGGATCAAGCCGTTCGCCGGCCACGCCTGGCTCTACATCGCGCTGCTCGGCCTGTGGGGGGCCTACGAGCTGCGCCCGGTCCGACAGACCTGAGCTGTTGACCGCCGCGACCGACGTCGGCTACCTCGCCGCGTTCGGTGGAGGCCTGATCTCGTTCCTGTCCCCGTGCGTGCTGCCGATCGTCCCGGCCTACCTGTCGGTCATCACCGGGCTGGACCTCGCCGAGCTGGAGCACGGCAACCGGCACCAGCAGCACCGGATCGCCCGTGACACGAGCCTGTTCATCCTGGGCTTCGCGACCGTCTTCACCTGCCTCGGGTTGACCGCGACGACCCTGGGTCATGCCCTGCTGACTTCGCAGACCACCCTCACCCGGCTGTCGGGCCTGCTGGTGCTGTCCTTCGCGGTGTTCTTGCTGGGGTCGCTGGTCCTGCGAGCGCCCTGGCTCTACCAGGAGAAGCGGTTCCACCCCACGCTGAGCAGGTTCGGTCCGTTCGCCGCCCCGATCGCCGGTGCGGCTTTTGGCTTCGGGTGGACGCCGTGCATCGGGCCTGTCCTCGGGTCGGTCCTGGCGCTCGCTGCGACCCGAGGCGACGCCGCGCAGGGCGCCGGACTGCTGGCGGTCTACTCCGCCGGGCTGGGGGTGCCGTTCCTGGCGACAGGCCTGGCGTTCGGCCGGCTGGCGGGCGCCTTTGGCTGGGTTCGACGGCACTTCACCGCCCTCACCGTCGTCTCGGCGACCTCGCTGGCGCTGTTCGGTGTGCTGCTCACGCTGAACCGGCTGACCTACGTCACCAGCCAGCTCCAGGTCGCGCTGGGCCACCTGGGCCTGGCCCGGCTCGTCTACCTCGGCTGACCACTCCAACCAAAGGATCACCATGAGCAACAGCAACAGTGCGAACCGGGTGGGCAAGCCTGGGAAGGGCCGAGGAGCCACGGCCCGGCGGAAAGCCGCGCGCCGGCGCACGCAGACCCGGCTGGGCCTGGTCGCCGGAGGCGTCGCCGTCGTCGTGGCCGTCGCCTTCCTCGCCTTCCAGGGCAGCAGCGCAGGAAGCAGTGTCACCACGACCGCGGCCTTCTCGCTGCCGGCGCTAAACGGACCGGGGCAGGTCAGGTTGGCGGACTTTCGAGGCAAGCCCACCGTCGTCAACTTCTTCGCCTCCTGGTGCTCGGCGTGCGACCGCGAGCTGCCGGGCTTCAAAGCCGAGGCGGACGCGTTGCAGGGCAAGGTCACCTTCATCGGGGTCGACTCGCTGGAGACCGGCGACAAGAACTTCATGCCTGACCGGCACCACCTCAAGGGCTCGTTCACCGCCCTGGCCCAGGACGTCGCGGGGGCGAACGGCAGCGGCCTGCACGACGCACTCGGCGGCGGCAACAGCATGCCGCTCACGGCGTTCTACGACGCCAACGGCGCGCTGCTGTCCGTCCAACGGATGGCACTGGAACCCCAGGTCCTGCACGACCAGCTCGCGGCGCTCTACCACCTCTCGGCGTAACGGGCTGGACCAGCGAGGTTAGCGAGTCCTGGCCACGAGACCCTCCCACCTCCCGCGAAACGCAGCTGGTCAGCCCTGCTCCAAGCGGCCGGGGCAGCGAGGAGCTTGAGGTGAGTGAACAAGGCCCAGCGCGCCATGCAATCAAGGCTGGCTGTGCCGCGTCCAGGTAAAGGGAGAGCCGTCGTCGAGGGAGAGCCACATGTCCACAGCACCTGAGGGAACAGTGCGGACGGGTCAGCGACCGACCGCCGCGGTCGGACCGCCGTTGCCGTCCGCGGTCAGCCTGGCGCGGGGGCTGGCGTTGCTGCGTGGCTTCCTGGGCCTGGTGTTTCTGCTCAACGGCCTGGCGAAGCTGTTCGAATTCCACGCGGTCACCATCGGGCCGTACGTCGGGAACCTCATCGATCGCAGCGACACCCGCTTCATCCTGAACATCGAGGCCAACAAGAACGCCCACCACGCTCTGCCGGGCATCCGGCCTTTGGTCAACGACGTCTTCCTGGCCCACTTCGGCTTCTGGCAGTGGATGTTCACCGCTGCCGAGCTCGGCATCGGGCTGCTGCTCGTCCTGGGCCTGGCGAGCCGGCTTGGCGCGCTGCTCGGGCTGCTGCAGGTCGGTTTCCTGGCCGCGCTCTATCTCAGCAACGACAGGTGGGTGTTCGAGCAACCGCTTGAGGTCGTGCCGCTGCTCCTGCTGGTCTGGCTGCCGTCAGGTCGGGTATGGGGACTGGACGGCACGCCCGGCGTGCAGGCCCGGCTGCGCGGGCGGTGGCCATCCTGACCGCGCCAGCAGGTGTGAAGCCGGCAGCTCGCGTGCGGCTGCTGGACGCTGCCTCGGCGCCGTTGCCGACCCGCCCGTACTTCGCCGAGGGCGATCCTGGCCCCATCGCGGCGTCCCTCGCGCACGTGCCCGACCTGCTACCGGCCGCACTGTCCTTCATCGGCGCGGCCCTGGGCGGTTCGTGGCTACAAGCGCGTACCAAGGAGATCGTCATCCTGCGGGTGTCAGCCCTGGCCGGCTGCCGCTACTGCACCTCGGCGCACACGGTCGTGGCGCTGGACAGCGGGCTGACCCGCGAGCAGGTGCGCAGCCTGCGCGGCGAATTGCCGCTCGCACCGGCTTTCGATGACGCGGCCGACCTAGCGGTCATCGGCTGGTCCGACGCGGTGCACGCCGGTAGCGAGCTGGACCTGGCGGCCGCCCACGAGCTGCTTGCGGCGCACTTCGAGGACGGCGCGGTGGTGGAGCTGACCGTCTGTGCCACCGCCACGCTCATGCTCAACCGGTACGCCACGTCGCTGGCCCTGCCGACCGCGCCGCAGACGCTGTCCCGACTGGCCAGCGAAGGCCTTGCCGGGTGAGCACCACCACGATGACCCGACTGTCCGGCGCGGTCGCGGACGCCACAGTGTCCGGGCGGCTGTGGTTGTACAGCAATTACCACTGCAACCTGGCCTGCGCCTACTGCCTCACGGAGTCTGCTCCGCGAGTGCCGCGCCGCGAGCTCGCCGGCGCCCGCATGCTGCAGCTGGCGGAGCAGGCCGCACTGTTGGGCTTCACCGGCCTGGGGGTGACCGGCGGTGAGCCCTTCCTGCGGACCGACCTGCCGGAGCTGCTGCGGGAGCTGGCCGGAGAGCTCCCGGTGCTCGTGCTGACCAACGGCACGCTGTTCACCCGGCGGCTGCTCGACCGGATCGCCCCCCTGGCCGACCTACCGGTCGCCCTGCAAATCAGCTTGGATCGGCCGGACGCCGACGACAACGACCTGCTGCGCGCACCGGAGAACTTCCGCAAGGTCATCCAGGCCATCCCGCGACTGGTCGAACGTGGACACCAGGTAAGAATTGCCACCACTCTGCTCGAGGAGGACGCAGCGGAGCTCGCCCGCCTGTGCGACCTGCACCGCAGCCTTGGCGTGTCCGACGAACATCACATCGTCCGGCCGGTGGTGCGCCGCGGGCGCGCCAGTACGGGCGGGATGGGCGTGCCGGCCGTGGACACAGATCTCCCTCCCGAGCTCACCGTGACCGTCGACGGAGCGTTCTGGTCGCCGTTCGGGCCCACCGTCACCGCCGGGGTGCTGGACATCGATCTGCTGGTGACCCGACGCACCGACCCCTTGGCCGACGCCGTCGACCGGCTGCTCGACCTCACCGAAGGGCGGCCGCCTGGCGACGACAACGTACTCAATATCCGTTGAGGCTGAGCTGTCGCGCCCGGTCCGGGCCCTCACATTCCGGCTAACCAGCCGCTGAAAACGACGACGTCAACGCTCGTGACCTGGACCTGCGGCTTGGGTACGACGGTGAAGAACACCTGCAGGTGGTCCCAGTCAGGTAGTGGTGACGGCGGCGGTGATCGCGCGTTGCCCGAGGTCCACGGCGGCTCGCAGGAGACGGAGATGGTCTGCTCGTCGCTGACGGGGTGCCGCTTCGGCGATGACGGGTAGCGCTGCGGTGCGGTCGGCGAGTGCTTGTGCGTGAATGACAAGCCGGGCTAGGCGGTCGATGGCGGCTTCGAGCTCCAGCCACGGGTCTTGCACGACTGGTCGGGCCTGGTTGCCTGGCGGGGCTGGCTGGAGCACTGGTGTGGTGTGGCTCAGCCTGGCCCGCGAGGTCGCGACCGCCAGCGGTGAGCTGGTGAGCGCCTGCTGGGTGTCCACGATCGGTTGTCGGCTGTTTTCCGCGACGGGTGAAGCCATCGGATCGACCTTTCGGCCACTGACTGGAAGCACCGTCCTGGTGTCCCGCGGCACCGGTGTCAAGGGTGTGGGGGACTGCACGTGGTCGGGGCCGCAGCGCTGAGCCGGTGAGCTCGGCGGAGGGGCCGGCCGAACCCGGGTGGTGGGCGGTTTGGTGGAGCGCATCGGCTGCCGCGGCCTGTCCTCAGGGGTCGCGGCGGTGGTCCCGGGGTGGGTGGCCGGTAGCGGGTGCGGGGAGTGTGCGCAGGAGCTGCCGGGCGAATCGTGCCCGTGGGCGGCGGCACGCCGGGTGAGTTCCTGCCGGCCCTGGTCTGCGGTAGGCCGCGGCCGAGCAGGACGCCGACGGCACGCTCGACCGCGCTGCAGTCATCGAGCTGGGCGGCCAGGGTGTCGGCGGCATCGGCCAGGTCGGGCAGGGCCAGGTGCCGGTCCAGCACGGCCTGCGTGGGTCGAGGTCCAGCAGCGCCAGCAGGTCCACACCCACGGTGTGGAAAGCACGCCGGCCGCTGGCGTACAACACAAGCTCAGCGCCGGCGGCGTGACCTTGAGCCGACCGGGCCCTGTACAGCTGACCCTGGACCCCCGGTAGCGGCAGGACGTGCGGCTGCGCGCGGTCCAGGCGTGGCGGTTGCTGTGCGAGCAGGGCGACCTCACCACCAATGTCACTTCCGCGCGCAACGACCACCTGGACCGCCAGCGGAACCTCGATGCCCTGCGCCGGGAAGCCGCCGCCCTCTACGACCAGCTGGCGCAACCTGGTCCGGTGGCCGCGCCACGGCCCACGGTCGTCATAGTCCACCGCAAACCCTGGCTGTGCGGGCAGGTCCAGCTAGCCCTGACCGAACGCGGCATTGACGTGGTCGGGTACGCAGACGGCAGCGGCCTGTCGATCGCGCTGGCGCCCACACTGCTGCTGCTCGACGCCCAGCTGCCCTCGACGCCCAGCTGCGAGGACGCCCCGCGGGTGACCCGTTGCTGCCCCGACATCATCGTGACGGCACAGGTACGCGACCCCGGCGACCGACCTGCCCTACTCGGGGCCGGCGCCGCACAGGTCTGGGGACATGGCGTACTCCCGGTCGTCCTCGCCGCCGGCATCGCCGACCTGCTCGCCCACCCGGCCGTAGGAGTAGTCACGTCAGAGATCCGAAGGAAGCTCGACCGGAGTTCCTTAAGGACGCTGCCCTAGCAGGGGCAGCAGGGGCAGCAGGTGCCCGGCAGGAAAGGCCGTCAGTGCTTGGTCATGTTGCCAGTGTCTCGTGGACGATCGTCTACGAGACGCAGCGGAAGAGGCCGGAGCACTGTGACTTGCAGCGGTAGTTGGCGCGGTTCTGACAGCGCTATGTGGCCGACACCGGGACCGGGATCTTGTCCGGTAGCCGATCGCCTTGCGGTGATGACGCGCTCCGTGGCGGTTGCGGTGAGTTGCGCTCCGATCTGCGATCGTCGGCGCTACAGGCGCGGTCGCTACAGCGCTATTTGGCGTGCGCTGTGCTCACCGAGCATGATCGCCGAGTGCCGTCACGGGACCCTTCACCGGGTCTCCTTGGAAGTCGGCGCGTAGGACTTCAGCTGACCTAGGGCGGCGGCGAGCGCGTTGCGCATGGGGCGTACGTCCCGTTTGGTGGAGCAGAGAAGGTAGCCGCCCTGCAGGACGGCGATGGTTGACTCTGCCAGGGCGTAGGGATCGGCGTCGTCGCGCAGCAGCCCTCTGGCTTGCATGGTCCGCAATCCCTCGACGAGGGCGGACTCCCAGCGGGTGAAGGCGTCCGCGGCCTGGCTGCGGAGCGGCTCTCCTTGGTCGACCACCTCACTGACGATCGATCCGAGCGGGCAGCCGCGGTAGCTCCGCTGGTCCTGCTGCATGTCGACTATTGCCTGGAACCAGGCGGAGATGCCCTCCCAGGTGTCGAGGTGGAACAGGCTCTGCTGCTGCAGAACTTGCTGGAGCTGGTGATGGAGCACCTCGGCGACGAGCTCTTCCTTGCTGGAGAAGTAGTGGTAGAGCTGGCTCTTGCCCGTCCCCGAGGCGGTCAGGATGTCCTCGATGCTGGTGGCGCTGACGCCCCGCTCGTACATCAGCGCAGCCGCCAACTCCACGATCCGGCCCTTGGTGACCTTCCCCCGGCGGGTGATCGGTTCCGGCATCGTTGGCCTGCTCGAGAGGTGGGAGACGTTCGGTTGGCCCAGGTCCTACCCAAAGCGGGCGCCTCACACGAGACGCCGTACACGACCGCCCAGGAGCGGGGCGAGCAAGCGGGATCGCGCTCTCGGGCGGCGGTCAACGTGCGGCACGGGAGACAGCAGCAGTGACGCTGCGCGGGCCGCCGCACAACGGCAACTGTACCGAGGGGTACATTTGCTCCGCCGGGGTAGGCGGGGGTCATGTCACTGACAACCATGTCAACCAGCCGTCCGTCCCTCGTGGTCAATCTCGGTCGGGGCGTCCTGGCCGGCATGGCCGGCAGTGTGGTGATGACGGCGTTCCAGAAACTTGTGGAGATGCCCATCTCCGAGCGTGAAGACAGTTTCGCCCCGGCGGGGCTCGCCGAGAAGCTGCTGCCCATCCATCCGCAGAGCAGGGCCGGGCGGTGGACGTTGAACTACGCGGCCCACACGGCTCTGGGCGCCATGTGGGGTGCCGCCTACGGGGTGGCGGCTCACCAGGGCCTGCGTGGTGCGCGAGGCGCAGCAGCGACGTTCGCCGCCATCTACGCCCAGGACCTGGTCATGATCCCAGCGCTGCAGCTCGGCAAGCCATGGCAGTGGTCACGCAAGGACTGGACCATCGACGCCCTGGACAAGGTCGTGGTGATCGCGGCGACCGGGGCGATCTTCGACCGCGTCCTGGGTCCGAAGGCCACGCTTACCTCGGTGGGCCGGCCATGACGAACACCGATCCGCTGTGCGTCAGGCTGAGGTGAGACATCGTGAGGACGAGATGAGTCCGCAGCTGCGTTCGGACGTTCGGGTGGGGCGGCCGGAGGAGAACGTGCGGGCGGTGGGCGATCGCGTCGTGTCGGTGCTGGGTCGGCAGCGCTGGCTTGATCGTCCGGGTTACCGCCTCGAGCACGCTCTGGGGTTCGCGCTGGCGGCGTGCGGGGGTGCTGGGGAGCGCCTGGGTAACCTGTTGCACGGCACCTGGCTCGGTCATCCGCTGCACCCACTGGTGGTGGCGTTGCCGACGGGTGCGGTGGCCACCACGGTGGCCTTGGACGTCGCCGCGGTGCTTCCGGGGCACCAGTCGGGGTTGCGGGAGGCGTCGCGGGTCAGCCTGGGTGTCGGGATCCTCGCCAGCCTGGCTGCGGCAACGACGGGTGTGAACGATTGGCAGCACACCCAGGAGCAGTCTCGGCGCGTCGGGCTCGTCCACGGGGCGCTGAATGCCGTGGCGACCGGGCTGTACGTGCTGTCGTGGTGCGATCGCCGGCGCGGCCGGCAGGTCCGGGGGGTTGCTGCCAGCGCCGTGGGCTACGGCATCACGGCGGCGAGTGGCTATCTCGGCGCCCATCTGGTGTACCGGCTGGGCCTTGGGGTCGACCAGTCCGGCGCGCGATGGCAGACCGGTGAGTGGACGCCGCTGCTGGCCGAGGCCGTGCTCGAGGCGGGTCAACCCCAACGGGTGGAGGCGGCCGGCGTGGGTCTGGTCCTGCTCCGGGACGGCGATGACGTCCTGGCCGTCGGACAGTTCTGCCCGCACCTTGGCGCACCGATGGTGGACGGCTGGCTGGACCGGGGTTTGCTCGTCTGCCCCTGGCACGGCTCCCGCTTCGACCCGGTGACAGGCCAGGTCGTGCGCGGGCCGGCTACCGCCCCCTTGCCCTGCTACCAGACCCGGGTCCGCGCGGGAACGATCGAGGTGCGTCCTGGGAAGCCGACGGGTCTTGGTGCAGCGACAGGAGTAGGCGGATGAGAGCTGATCAGGTGCTCATCGAGCACCACAACGTCCTGCGGGCGCTGTGCAAGGACATCACCGGTAAGCCGGCAGGGTCGGCCGAACGCCAGGAGCGGGTCGACGACCTGCTGGTGGAGCTCGACATCCACATGCGCGTCGAGGACGATCTGTTCTACCCCGCCGTCGCGGCGGCCGGCCCGCTCGTGGCGGTCGCCCACGCTGAGCATCGCCAGGTCTCCGACCGGCTCGCGGGGTTCTTGCGTACGACTCCGACGGATCCTGCCTACGAGGGCCAGTGGCAGGCGTTTGTCACCACCCTGGACGCGCACGCCGAGGAAGAGGAACGTGACCTGTTCCCGCCGCCGGTGGAGATGACCGCGGAAGAGCTGGACGGGCTCGGGAACCGGATGCTCGCGCAGATGGACCAGGTACGGAACTCCTGGACAAAGCAGCTACGCGTTCAGGTCAGAGGAGCCGTGCTGCGCGCGATGTGAAGGCCGTCCGGGCGCGCTCACTCCTTACCACTCGATCGACCGTGGAGGTCGCATGTACGCACGTCTGTACGCCAAGGTCGTCGGACTGGTCATCGTGCTCATCGGAGTCGGTGGCGTCCTGCTAGGAAACACGTCGCTGTTCGGAATCCTGAACATCGACATCGCCGAAGACATCATTCACCTGACCACCGGCGGGCTCATGGCCGCGGTGGGCTTTCGCGGCTCGGACAAAGCCGTGCGTTCGGTGGTCGGCGGTCTGGGAGTGGTGTACCTGCTCGTCGGCGTCGTGGGCATCTTCGTCCCCGACATGTTCGGGCTCCTGCCGCACGAGTACACGACCGTGCTGGATAACCTGATCCACCTGTCGCTCGGCGTGCTCGGCATAGCGGTGGGTTTCTTCCTCGGCCAGCGGGCGGTCGGGCAGTCCTCGAGATTGGCCACCTAAATGAGTCAGGGCTCGACGGCAGCGAAAGTGCTGGGACGGGGCGCCGTCGCGGGCGTCGCGGGCACGGTTGTCATGACCGCCTTCCAGAACTTCGTCGACCGCCGGTGACCAGGTGCACGAGGACGACGTGGAGATCGACCTCTCGCGCATCACCTGTCCGGCCACAGTCGTCTCCGGAGGCCTCGACCTGGCGTGGTTCCGAGTCGTCGCCGACCACCTTGTGACCGAGCTGCCGCGAGCCGTTCACATCGACCTGCCCTGGGCCGGTCACCTTCCCATCTTCGACCGCCCGGTCGACACGACGCAGCTGCCCGCCCCGCACCATCCGGGGGGCAGCCTGACTCCGCTGGAGCCGGCCGCAGGCCGTCCGCGTCTGTCCCGCAGGGACCGGGCTGTGCGGTCGGGTGGTCCGTCTGCGGGTTGGGGCCGCATTGGAGTGGTTGGGTGTTCAGGACAGGCCGCGAGCCGGTCGATGCGTGGGGGGCGCAAGGGGATCAGCAGAAGGCGGCCCGCGTTCTGGCGTGCCGGCAGGTGCGGGACCGTGTGCTCCAGGCGCAGGCACAGTCCGCCGCACGAGCGGCCCTTCGGTACCGGCAGCGGCTGCTGCAGGAGGCGGCCGTCCGCCCATCCTGTGCCCTCACCGGCTCAGCGCTGCGGCAACGGCCACTGCAGATCTCGTCAACCTTGACCCTGGTGCCACGGTGTAGGAGAACGCTGCTCCCAGCCAGTGCCCCGAGGTGGATCTGGTGGCTTCACCCGTCGCCGAAAGCAGCCGACAGCTGATCGTGGACACCCAGCAGGCGCTCACCAGCTCACGGCTGGCGGTCGCGACCTTGCGGGCCAGGCTGAGGCACACCACACCAGTGCTCCAGCCAGCCCCGCCGGGCAACCAGGCCCGGCCGGTCGTGGTCGACCCGTGGCTGGAGCTCGAAGCCGTCATCGACCGCCTAGCCCGGCTCGTCATCCATGCACAGGCACTCGCCGACCGCACCGCAGCGCTACCCGCCATCGTCGAAGCGGCAGACCGTCATCGACGAGCAGACCATCTCCGCCTCTTGCGAACCGCCGTGGACCTCGGGCAACGCGCGATCACCGCCGCCGCCGCGATCACCTGACCAGCCTGGTCGCTGCCGGATCATGCGCAAGCCGGCAACAAATTCAACGCTCTCAAACCAGAGGGCGACCTTAGGAACGCGGCTGCGCGGTGCGTGCGCCCGGGCCTACGGCCGCCGCGTCGCACTCACGCCCGGGCACCGACGGATGACCTGCGGCGGCCGCCGTTGCCGGCAGCGGCTGCTGCAGGAGGCGGCCCGGGCTGCGACGCCGGCGGCTAGGGCGAATCTCCCAAGATTCCGCGTGGGTTCCAGTCGCGAGGGCAGATGCCGCCCGGCTACCGCTCGCGGACACCAGCCTGGACGCTGTCGTCGCCTCGATGGCGCTGATGCTCCTCCCGTTGCCAGCGACGCTGACGGGGTGAGACGGGTGTTGCGTCCTGGTGGGGTCATCGTGGCGACGGTCCCCCCGGAGCGCCCGCTACCGCCGGCGGACTAGCCCCGGCCTTTCAGTAGAGGTCTCTTACGGCGCTTGGTGATCTTGGAATCGACGTACAGGTGTCAGGGCAGCACGAGGCACCGGCCCGGGGTCCGGTGTCTCCGTGTTGGTCGTGGGCTGCT
>JAABUM010002621.1_pt1 | contig 23656 bp, 44 predicted proteins | sample 5559161 | NCBI WGS metagenome assembly JAABUM01 (sample SAMN10711868, study PRJNA513369) | rock metagenome | isolation source: Antarctica rocks | place: Antarctica: Victoria Land, Siegfried Peak nord
TGATGCCAGCGGCGTGCACAGGAATGCCGCACGCTGTGCTCCAGCGCTGGGCTGACTTGCGCGCGCAATTTAGCCTGTTTTACATCACATTAGCTGCCCCTAGTCAGGGCCATTATCATTTCAACAACAGTGGCGGTCAGGAAGGGATTAGTAACATGATTAGTAACATCGTGTTATTAATTCATTAATTACAAACATACCGAGGGAATTAATCTGCCCACACTGGATTCGAAGCCCATCATGAGACTACCAGAATGGAATCCCGCGGATGTCATTCACTTCAGGCCCCACATGTTGCCACACCCGTCTGTTTCCGATGACTGTCAGAGTCGTCCATTGATGGGCGACGTCGATTTGCGGTTACAACGTGCGCGACAAGTAACGCAGGCGGTGCACTGGCGTCATTTGCCGCTGCAAGACTGGTCTATCAGCGGATGCAGGCGCTGCAGATGCGTGAAATGACATCGATACGTCTTGTGTCATTTGAATCCGATCAGCATGCACGTCAGTCGATATCATGGGGCCTGGCGTCCGCTGATGGTAAGTATCCTCTGACGCGCTATCAATTGACATCAATCGATATCTGGAGGGGGTATCACGACGATTGACGTCAGTGAGATTGCTCATCTATCTGCGCGACCGCCATACTGATGCCGATCGACGCCCTCCACAAACCAGAGACGTCACACGCTGCCCTGCTTGCATAGCCAGAAGCGCTGCAGCGCTACGCCTCCAGGCCCCAGGCGGCCACGGCGGCGGCGTTGACGTCGCCCTTCCACAGCTGCTGCTGCTCGCGCGCCGGCAGCGGCTCCTCCCCCGGCGCCGCAGGCTCCGGGAACGCACGGCAGTCGTATATGCACTCCGCATCCAGCATCTCGAACGCCTGACCACGGTATGCACTGTTTGAACTGACGCTCACTTGCGTGCCATCTTGCCTGATCACTATTGCTTTGTCGACATGTTCAGGCGGCCCACGTTCATCAGACGTTTGTCGTGGCTGATCATGCACAGGCAGCAAGTGCGATTCAGGAAGCGGGAGGCGATATGCCTGCAACGCCGCGGCCGTCTTTGCGGTGGCACGCTCGCACCGCATGTGCAGGCCCTCCAGGGTGCTGACCCACGCCGCCATTCTTACTGCACAGATGGCACTAGCAGTTTTATTACTCTGCTTGCCTCCGAAAGTACGGATTCCCAATGCAATGCCTCGGGTGCATTTTTGCAGCAAATTTTGCCACAGCCAGCCTAAGCATGATGTCCTGCATCACGGGAACCCTTCATCCTGTGTTCGCACCGCCAGCACCCCGGTAGGAGGGCAGACCGTCGGCATTGTAGGGCGGCTGCAGGTCCAGCACCCCCGCCTGCACTCGCAGCTGCCGCAGCGCCTCCAGCCGCCCCAGCAGCTGCGCGCAAGGGGATATGATACTTGGAGATGATGCTGAACACCTGAACGCAAGAGCTACAGAAATTCCCAGACAGCAGCTGCACCTGCAGCTGCTGCAGCGCCAACGCCAACAGCCGCCGCAGCAGCTGCGGGCGCGGCAGCACAGCTTCCATGTGCGATGCGATTCTGGGCGTCAGAGAATACGCGGGAGCTGCTGCGTGACAGCTGCCGGCCTGGAAGCCGCGACTTGCTATCCGCTTGGGCACCCATGCTTTCTGGCAATTGCTGTGCCCCCTGGCGGCAGAAGCTGCCTATGCCAGCGTGCTGCAGACATGCAGATGCACAAACAATACTCAAAGCTGAAAAACGGTCTGCACCTCCAGGGACAGGACGGCGGTGGCGTTGGCGAGGCGCAGGTCGAGCAGGCCGAGCTGGTGCGCTGCCAGCGCCGGCGGATCGCTCGCCAGGAAGTGCATCTGTATTGGTGAATGTAAAAGATAAGAAAAGCAAGGGCAATGCGTAAACAACGCAGGTCCAGGCCGAGCTGGTGCGCCGCCAGCGCCGGTGCATCGCTCGCCAGGAAGTGCATCTGCATGGATACACATTGCATGACAACATTTGGCTGTTCGGCGACACAGTCAAACTGTCGTGCGTGGCCACTGCACTGGCATCTGCGCTGGTGTGCTTGAAGCGGAGTCGTTTACCGCCAGTGACAGATGTTCCAAAGTAGGGCAGGCTGGGACATGGCCTCAGCGGGGGAGGCTGACATGCAGCTCACCTGGAAGACGTTCGATGGCTGCTGCGCCGAGTCGGGGTAGATCATGAGCCGCAGCTGGAGCAGGTGCGGCGGCAGCTGCGTCAGGTCAAACATGACCGGCACCTGCGTCCCCGGCGGCAGCTGCAGGCGGCACCACAGCATGTGCTCGTCAGTCGGCCGGCCAGGATCACCTGACGTCCAGCGCTCCAGCAGTCTTGACACAATATGCAATAATGACAGTGGATGCACACCTTGCCATCGGTAGAATATTCTAGCGCTGAAGGACATGTGCTAGCAGCGCTGCTGGAGAATCCAAGACTCGTGGGCTTCTCAGTCGATCATGGAGCACACGCCTGATTGAGACACGCGAGCGCATGTCAGATGCAACGCTCCTTCATGCCAGAAATGGATGAGGCGTCCCCAAGACTGGGAAATCAAGACTGCACCTGATTCAGGGCGATGGCGCGCGAGCGCATGTCGAATGCGACGCTCATTGAGGCCAGCACGGGGGCGCGAGCCAGCGGCGCCAGCTCGATGGGCATGCACGGCGGGCCGCACTGCAGCCGGAAGGCGCGCAGCGCCGGCAGGTGCGAGACCGCCGCCATGCTCGCCGCCGACATGCAGTTCACCTGGCATGGAGAGGTGGCTCAGAATTCGAGATATTGGAAGAGTGCTTCGATCAGCTGCACAGCAGCCTTTCTGTTGCTGCCGATGAGGCTAAGGTGGAGAGGAGGTCTGATACTGCCATGCCAGAAGAACCGCCCTTAAAACTGCCAACGCTGCATGGAATGCCAATGATACATGTAGCTCTGGTACCTTGATGCGCAGCTCGGTGAGGTTGGACAGCTGCGACAGGCTGGGCGGCAGCCCAAAGTCGGGCCGGAATTCGCCAAATGCGGCGGAGAGCTCCAGGTACTGCAGCTGCCTGCAACAGGTTGTTGGACCCGTTCAGTCAGAATCCAAGCTGGTGATCATTCGAGTTCGTGACCAGCCAGCTGCACAGTCACTGCTTTTCCACACGGTGAACCCAGTAACGCTGCTTGTTGGTTGCTCTGAAATCATTCAGAAACTGGTACCTGAGGCGCGTAATGGCTGTCGGCACCACCAGTCGCCACAGGGCGTCTGAGGCAAAGCCCACGTGGGGCGCCGGCATGCAGCTGACCCGCAGCGAGCGCAGCTGCGGGAATCTGTCCAGGTGATCAAGGGACACTTCCCGCTCCCCTGCATGCAGTCACTTGCGACTGTCGGCAGCTGCAGGAAGTGAACATCGAGGAAATGCAGATGAAACTGTATCCGGCTGTTTGAGCTGGCTGTGCCCACATGGCTGCGCTCATCATGCAGCTTGTTGCTTTCATACACATATCCACTGGCCGAAGCGTCAGCAGCGGCGGTGAGCCATTGCCTTGTGCTTCTGGAGCATGCTGTGTGCAGCACAAGAGTCACCCCGGTCGTTGAGCTGGAAGGCCAGGTTGAAGTGAGTCAGGTCCAGCCGCTGCAGGGTGGGCGGCAGCGCCGCCACGCCGCCCCAGTCGAACTCCGAGTACCGCATCGCCGAACGCACCTGCCGCAACAATTGAATTTTCAGGCTTTGGGTGTTCTCTGCTTTCGAGAATGTTACAAGGAGCCACACTCCTCAGGGCTGACTGTGGTAAGGTGCACCAGCTGTGCATACGTTTGGCATCATGTGCTGTGGGAGAAAGCGCCCTCCGTCTCTGTCAGACCGCCTGCCAGGGAGCTCTGCCGCAGCGCCCAGCCACGCCCTGCTGGTTTCGAAAAGCAAGGCCTCACCTTGAGCTCCGTAAGCGCCCTGCAATGGCCCAGGGCCTCGAACAGGCGCAGCTGATGCGCCGCAAAGGCGTCGGAGGCGATGCCCAGCTGCAGGCGCCGCAGCTCCCGCGCCAGGGGGCCTTGTAGCCGGCCACACAGCCACACCTCAAATCCTGGAAACGCCTCGGCAGGGACTTCATCCAAAGTCAGGTCCAGCTCCGAGTCCGGCACATCGTGCAGCAGCTGGATCCACCTGCACCTCATTCCATGGCGTTGGATCTCATCTCTGTGTTGCCTGCACGCCATGCACGACCGCGGCACTCTGGAGTGTCCCGTGTACCGCAGCGGACGGTGCGTGCTGCTTGGCTGTGTCAGCAGTTGAAGCCTCCAGAGACTTGGACGCTGATCCTGGCTAACTGGTCATCCGGTGCAGCAGTGCAAGCTCACCTGGAGCACACGCAGGAGGCGACGCAGCGGCTGCGGACGTCCAGCAGGCTGAGAACCAGCCGGAGGGTGTCATCCTCCAGGCGATTCATGCTCGAGGCGTTTGAAATCGCACTCATATTGAAAAGAGCGTTGCGCGAGCGTAAGCGACTCTCCAGGGACACCTCAGAGGTCAAAGGCAGGGTCAATGCTGGGCATTGCCTCGACCGGAACGTGGCCAGCGATCGGAGTTCCTCGGAGTGATGTGACTTGCAAACTGGCATTGGGCGGGGTCTCAGTGACGCTTGTACTGCCTCTGCCCGGGAGATGGCGAGCATGGTCCCAAGTGCTGATCTGGATCAGCTTCAGGCCACGATGCACAATGCATTTGCAGCAATCTTCATCGTGAATTGCAGCTCAATAAGAACGTATCCCAACACCAAGATCGCGCACCGTCATTTGCCAGCATAAACATGGTGTGCCTAAGCATAGAGATGACCGCGCGCAGCGGGCATGATGTCAAGCCGTTCGTGCAGCGGACGCACAGCCTCCTCTGCCGTGCAGGACGTGCCCGTCAGGCCACCATCGTCCGTGCAGATGCCGGCAGCCAGGATCAGGTGCGATCACAGCAGTGCTGCGCGCACAATGTCACTTGCCGCACACATTGGCTTGTCCCGCATGAAGGCTGTCAACGCCACTCGCGCCAGACATGGCAATGTACTCGGTTTTCTTCCCGCGCAGAGCGCTGCAAGGTGCGTAAAAAGTGCAGTGCTGGGTGTGGCCGTGGCCGCGGGACTGGCACTTTCCTCCATGGAACCGGCTGCGGCTGCCGGCCTTCGGATGAAGGTGGGTTCCTGCCTAGGTTCTCACCGCAACATTTTTATGTGTATCATATGTTTCAGTGATCACCTGATATCACCAATGTTCTGCGGTGCGGTTGCAGGGCTTCCCGGGCGGATCTCGCGGCGGCGAAGGCGAGCTGAGTGAGGTGAGGGTCAGAATCGTGGCAGCATTGGAGGCGGTTGGCAGTCGTGTTTTCGCAGCATTTGGCACGCGCGGGTTCTCAAAGGTGGTTTGCAATCACCAGAGCGAACACCATGCCAAATCGGGTGTGTGTGTTTTGCTGCCGCAGAAGTACATGCAGGGCGCGGACAAGAAGCGGCTGCAGTCGGCCAAACGCAAGGAGGCCTTTGCCAAGAAGTGCGTGGCCTGTCTTGCAAATACAATTCTGCAGCAGCTGGCGTGGACTCACATTCACCTGCATGAGATACCAGCCACTGACCCCAATCATCACGGAATGGTCGTGCTTTCGTGGTCAGCAGCGGTGTTACTTTGGCTGCGCAGGCGGGCAGAGGCACTGAAGGCCGGCGGCGGTGCCGAAGCCCCCACTTCCGGTGATCCGGAGACAGACTTTGAATTGATTGCAGCAAAGAGGAGGCTGCGCCTGCATGATGACTTTTGCCCTGCAACACCTGCAAAGTGTAACAGCAGGTGTTTTTGTCAAAAGGAACTGCGGAAAACACGAAGCAGACGATGTCACCTTTGGGTGTGCTACAGGTGGAGCGGAGTAAGGAATCCCGCGCAGCCAAGGCAGAGAAGCTGATGGCAGGTCTGTTTGCTGCACTTCGGCTGCGTCTTGTGCACAAACAACATCTCCAATTGCCAACTAGCTGTCTCGCTCTTTCCTGCAGGCATCCGCGACCGGGCTACGCAATACCAAACCGGCGGAAGAAACCGGGCTTCTGCAGTAATGCACAGCCGGAGCATAGCCCTGCTTACTGCTGTTGATGTGATTTTTGATGACAGCGCCATGTCTGATGATCGTGTGAGCATGAGCTGCCGATGTGTCTGCCACACTGCTTCACTTTTGCGTCAATACAAGACGAGCGTGTGAGGTTGCACACTGTCAGCGGATTTTGAGCGCTTCATTTGTTCACACTGTGCGATTGACTGCATCTGTTTTACACCACCCTTGTGTACTTACATAGCAAACTCCATTCGCCACCCTACTCTTCATGTTCTCAAGGAACTGAACACATTCTGAAGCATGACTCGCTCACGCATTGTATCAGGGCGCATCCCAGCATGCAGTTTGTGTCGACGCGGCGCAGCCTGCCGTGCGCCTGCCCTCAGCTGTTCTTGTTCGCACGGGCGAGCTGCTCTGCAGGTGCCCGTCGCCTCGCATGTGCCCGGCTGTCAAAACAGGCGTGCTGCCGCCGGCGGAGCCGGCGCTGCACGAGCATGTCACAAGGCAGATGCGGCTTGCTGCTCCGGCGGAGAAATGCGGCCCCTGGACAGGTTCCCACGCCAGCGCCTACGGCAACATCGCTGCGCTGTCGCGCGCGGCCGCATCACCCGGCCTGCGCGATCTGGGCAATGGCGCGTGCGAGGACGCACTGGCCATTGTGCCGTGTCACGCCGCCGCAAACATGCTGAAGATTGAGGCTGCTGCCTGCGCGTTCTGCCCGCGGCACATGCCAGCGCGCAGTTAACCATGGAGGTGGCTTGCGGCCACTGCGAGCCGCCACACCACGCCGCCGCCCGCGCATTGGGCACTCACGCAGCCGCCTGCGCGTTCTGCCCCGCGGCGCGCGCGAGCACGCACTTGGCCATGGTGGAGGAGGCGCGGCTGATGGCGTCCGTCTGGTAGTAGTTCTCGATGGAGCTCACGAACGGCGCCGCGTCGCCCTTCGCATCCCCCTTGGCGCCCGCGGCAAACGCCTGGGCAGCGAGATGGTTTCGTGAGCACCAGAGATGGTGGATGCTCCAGCATGAAGGCGGAGCAGCAGTGGCCCTTCAGCATGAAGGCGGAGCAGCAGTGGCCCTCCGCCCCTAGCTGCGTGACTGCTGCTGGGCTGCATGCATGCAGCAACTCCTGTGCAACTCTCATGCCGGCCGGACCTCCATGCAAGGCGGTGCTCCTGCGCAAGCAACGACAGATGCGACAGCTACCCTTGGCTTTGCGCGGCTGCCTCGCACCTTGAAGTACTCGCCGTTGAGCCACAGCGGCGGCTGCACTGTGTCCAGCTGCCCCAGGTGCGGCGCCACATCTGCTAGCCGCGCCCGCACCGCCTGCGGTGCCAGGAAGAAGAGCACTCGTGGGACAAGGCTTCTTCACACTGTTCCCTTCAACAATAAGTACCGAGTGTCATTCACAGCTGCAATGCCATGTGGTTGATAGACACGCACGAGGAGTCGCCCTTGCTGGAACCTGCAGCAGCTGACAACAGGGGTCATGCAGAGAAAAGCACAAGGTGCTGATGACCATGGCACTTACATCCTGCGTGTTGTAGGGCAGCTTCTTGCCGAGGACCTCGGACAGCGCGCGAACGATCTTCCAGTCGTCCCGCGCATCGCCTGGCACCGGCACCGCTCGCTGCGGGGGCGACAAGCAGTCGTGTTCGACATCAGGCGGCCGCTGTCAGCGTTTGACCAAACGTAGCCAAACATTTGCGGCGTGTGAACGTCAACATGGACAACAGGATCTCAGGACAAAGGCCCTCGACCTGGGCACATGCACCCGGCACGCAGGATCGGCCACTGCGACCCAATATGATGGCATGCGCCACCACGTGGGTGTGGAACAAGCATAGTGCTTGCAAAGCCGCAGCGGGTTGGCCGCTGCGGCCCAATGTAGTGGCATGCGCCACCACGATGTGGAAAAAGCAGCATGGTGTCTGCGGAGCCGGCGGCGCACCCGTGTGATCTGAGTGCGCCCCTCGAAGTTGACATAGGTGCCAGACTTCTCGGTGTAGGCCGCGCCCGGCAGCACCACGTCCGCCCTGATGGCGCCGCGGTCGCCATGGTGGCCCTGCAAAGACGCAGTAAAACAATGAGAAGAGGGTCACATAAGGACACAGGGCCGGCAGCACCATGTCCGTCCTGATGGCGCCCCTGCTGCCATGGTGGCCCTGCAGGGAGCGAAGCGAGAGACTGTGCGCATGCGCAATGACAGAAGCGCGTTACATTTCGATGCTGCTGTGACGCCTGTCGTCCCAATTTCAGTACCGCTGTCAGCTATGGATGCAGCTGTGCGATATTAGCTACAGTCGGTTCGACTGGGACCGTGTGCCGGCAGGCGGTTGCGAGGGGCCTGGTCATAGCAGGGTCCTGTTCTCAGGCGCAGAGCTTGTCAAGCAGGCGCACCTGGTACACCACGAAGGCGTCTGCCGGCACGTCTGCCTCATCGTAGTCGTCCGCACCCAGCAGGAACACAGCCTTGGGCGGCGCTGCCTGCACAAGGAAACCCAACCTTCCGTTTGGACGTACTGCCGACATGAATGCAGTCCCAAATGCAGTCCCAAATCGGTGGGATTTGCTACATTCGACGAGACGTGATGTTCGCGGCCAGTAGGAACACCGCCTTGACCGTCTTGCATCGCAGTACAACACTGTTTTCGGGTGGTCTTGTGTTCTGCATACGGGCGTGTACACGTACGATAGCAGTTTGACGTGATACTGCTGCAGCTGACCATACTGCAGCCGCTACACAGGTACCGACCAATGATACCCTATGGAGTGGCGTCCAGGTGACAAGCTGCAGCTTCTTTGCACAATGCACGACGATCCCAGAGCGCCTCCAGGCGGATGGGACATTGCATGTCCAGCAAGTGCCAGCCCACAAGCCACCAGCAGAGTGCAACCTTTACCAACTCCGAGCTTATGGGAATCCCGTCATTTTCGCTCCCAGACCAATGCACCGCACCTCGCGCGCGGAGGCTGAGGGCAGGAAGCCGATGTCCAGCGCGGCGACGCGGGAGGCAGCGTCGTGCAGCACATTGTACCCGTTCCACTCCGGCTTCACCACATCGCCCTGCTCCACCAGCTGGTGGATCTGCGGCAGCGGGGCACAGACAAGGTTGATGGATCGAACTGTTTGAATCCGACAGAGACCATTTGTTCATGTTGCACCTGTTTCACTCCGGCTGCACGGCGTCCCCCTGCTTCACCAGCAGGTGGACATGCGGCAGGTGCAAGACACGTTGGAAGCATGCTTGCAGACTTGTCCTCGCTGGCAACCGTTCCATATCAATCCCCTCTTTCCAAGTTCTGGTGCAGATGCAGAGCACCTGCTGCAGGGCAGAGCGGCCGTGCGGGACCACATGCCCAAGGAGTGATTGCAGGCACTCTACGAGCGTTGGTCCCGCATGGCGGCTCCAGTTCACAGCCACATAATCGGGGACAGTGGACATTGTCTGCTGCATGGTGCTGCCGCGGTCAGGACGTCGCAGGGTGCCTGGGCCTAGTAGCACTGCCAGCCACCGCTCACCTTAATCAGATCCTCAACACCCAAGAGACAACCCCGCATGGGGTTGTGAACCCACCTGCTGCATGATGGCGCCGCGGTCGGGTCGGCGCAGGATCCCCGGGCCTACCAGCACCGCCGGCCGCTGCGCTGACTTGAGCTTCTCCAGCAGCTCAGACTTGCCCTCGAGCGCCTCGCCCAGCGCCGCGCCGCCCTCCCCGTAGTACTCGTACGGGTATGTCAGGTCGGCGCGCTGCCCAATGACGGCCACCTCCGCGCCGTCCAGCCAGCACTTGCGTATCCTGCAGATGAATGGATGTTTCAAGTTGTATTACCCAAGCTCTGGGGGGGAAAAAAGCTTTCACGACAAGTCAGGGAAAAAAAGGTTTTTCGTCAAGCCGGCGCGCTTCCCGAAGACCGCCACCTCCGCGCCTTCCAGCCAGCATTTGCGTACCCTGCAGATAAGCATTGAGCCATCAGTAACAAAGCTTCGCGTGACTGCCCGATGACTACGACCTCTGCGCCGTCCAGCCAGCACTTGCGTATCCCGTGCTCCCGTGCAGGAAGACGGCTGTGCTTGGCCCTCGCGGGGCATAGCAGAATCGAAAACACACATCGGAACAGAGCTGACATATGGCCGCAAACACGACTGCTGATCCAGTCTGCGCGCTGCGGTGAAGGGTGCCAGCGTCCCCAGGTGCCAACGCTTCGCCGCCTTCTGCTGGTTGGGGAAGGATTCCGAGCTGGTTCGAGACAGCGGCGAAACATGGCGGCCGCACGCACCTGGAGTTGAAGACGGGGGCCTCGATGCGCGGGTTGGCGCCCACGATGAGGATGAGATCCGCCTGCTCCAGGCCCAGGATGGTGGTGTTGGCGATGTAATTGGAGCGCACATCCGCGTCCAGGTCCGCAAAGCCCGCCTCGTGCACTGTGTTGCCGCTGCCCAGCGCGTTCAGCATGTCCTGTGGCAGGGAGGAGAAGGTCGGTCTTTGGAGTGTGACTTTAAAAAGCAGATGATGTATGTGTCCAGATCCGCGTAACCCGCCTCATGCACCGTGTTGCCGCTGCCCAGCGCGCTCAGCATGTCCTGCGGCAGAGCAACATGGGTCAGTACTATGTTCAAAGATGCACATGCGATGACGTCTGTCCAGGTCCGCGAAGCCCGCCTCGTGCACCATGTTGCCGCGGCCCAGAGCGTTCAGCATGTATTCCTGCCGGAAGTTCAATCGATCGAAGGTGACATCACAGAATGCAACTGTACATCCGTATCCAGGTCCGCAGACCCATGCACCATGTTGTTGCTACACAGCGCATCTGACATGTGCATTGAGGGAACAGGTTGATGGCAAGTGGGAGCGCCACAGACGCGGCTGTCCCAGAAAAAGGTTTGCAGCGGTTCCTTAGCCTGTGCCCCAGGGGAGTAAAAGCGGTAGGACTGTGATGGCATGCTGGCAGCTGTCAAAGCCCTGCAGCTACCAGTCCCCTGGGACCTGTTTGTTGCGCGTCTCCACGCACGATGACACCCATGACGATCTTGATTCGTCCCAGCGAGCATCCACAGCACGGATTGCCAGACGAGTCGGGACATGAACTCCTGACCTGTCCACAGGATCTGTTTGCCAGAAATCGCGAATCGGATACCAAGTCTTCAAGCGGCCAACCACATATCTCTGCAGCACCCACCTTGAGCGCAACCATGGACTCTGCATCGGCGAGCTTGCCGGCGATGCCGCGGATCTGGTCGCCCGACAGCCCCGCTAGCCGCTGCTTGACGACGTCCAGCGCCTCTGCCCAGGACTTGGCGTGCAGGTTGCCCGCCTCGTCCTGTAAAACATAGTTCACAGGTTTCAGCCATGAATGGTCAATGTCCGGACCATCCTCGTGGCTGGCAGTCATGTCCCGGATATGCAGCGGCGGGTAATGCATCCTGATCTGAAGCACAGTGCCAGAAAGTGCCACAACCTTGTCACACAACCCTGCTACAGGTGCTTAGGGCATCACGAACATGAAGTAGCGGGAATTGCGGCGCGCGCCTTGACGAGGGGCACGGTGAGGCGCTGCCGCTTGAGCGCGTCATACTGGAAGCGCCCCTTGTCCGCCAGCCACTCCTCGTTGACGTTCTCGTTGAGGCGCGGCTGGATCCGCATGATCTGCAGCGCACATGCGCCAGACGTCAGCCGTTTTCGGCCATTTTGACCAGTGCAGTCGACGCACCCGTGCGCTGTCCTTTCCGTGCCAACATGGCGTGCAACAAGCAGCGTATCAGGCGCCAAAGGGGATGCTGTGCTCGGCTGTGTGGCAGAGAGGCCAGGCTGAGGTGTGGTGTGTCTGCCTGCACCTCGGCGCCACGGGCGTCGATGCGGATGTTGGCGCCCATCGCGTCCGACACGTCAATGGACTCGGTTGGGCGCAGCTCCCAGTTGCGGGCCGTGAAGGCGTAGGGCTTGGAGGTGAGCGCGCCCACGGGGCACAGGTCGATGACGTTGCCGCTCATCTCGCTGGTCATGACCTTGTCCACGTAGGTGCCGATCTCGGAGGCCTTGCCGCGCCCAGTCATGCCAATGTCCTCCACACCTGCGCAGATTTTGATACTTTGAGTTGTAATTTTGAGTTTGCTTGTTTTGCTGACCCTTGTCAGGCGTAGGTGCCGATCTCGGAGGCCTTGCTGCGCCCCGTCATTGCCAGGTCCTCCACGCCGCGCAGTTGTTCATCTTCTTCATACTGTAGTTCTTAACTGGTTGATGGGTGGAATCGCACGCATTTTACAGTGTCGACTGCCCTGTCTCGCATTGGAGAGTGGCAGCATAGGTGCAGGCTCCTCTACCGCCTGTGAGCTGCTCGAAAGACCTGAAACAGGTTGCACACAACACAGTGGACATGACCAGGTGACAGGGCATGCCATGCGACGCGCACCTGCGACCTCGGCGGCAAAGCGCACACAGCGGGTGCAGTGGATGCAGCGAGTCATGACGGTCTTCACCAGCGGCCCCAGGTTTTTGTCCTGCACGCTGCGCTTCATCTCGGTGAAGCGCCCCCGGTCGGAGCCGTACACCATGGACTGGTCCTGCAGGTCGCACTCGCCGCCCTGGTCGCAGATGGGGCAGTCCAGCGGGTGGTTGATCTGTGGGGCAGAAGAGGCTGTATATTTGTGGTGGTTTATGGCAACCCCTTCTACACCATGGACTGGTCCTGCGAGTCGCACTTGCCGCCCTGTCGCAGATGGGCCAGTCCAGCGGGTAGTTGATCTGCGGGGCAAGCAAGTTCTCCGTCCTGTTTTATGATGAAACCTTGACTCGCAAAATGACTGGCCCTGCAGGTCATCCTTGCTGCCCTAGTCGCAGGTGGTGCGGTCCAACGGGTGGTTGATCTGCGCGCAGAGGCACCAGACGCCTTGTGTGATGCAGCATTCACTGTGCATAGTCCCATGAAGTCTAGTGCAAACGTAAATTCTTGCATCAAAGTGCATCAGTGGTGCCTGATTCGAGTGTGTTCCTGCCCGTCCTGCACGATCTGGCATGCCATGGCTGACATTCGGGAGCCGGAGACCGCAACAGATGCCATCAATGCCGCATAGAGCAGCGATGGCGCGCATGCGGCACTGACGGCGCTCACGTCACCACTTTGCCAGAATTTCACTGCTGTTGGTCTGTAGCTGGCTGCGAAGCTGTGACGTAATCTTCACGCTGAAGACCCACCAGTAGGAACTCCATGACGCCCTCGCGCGCCTTCTTCACCAGCGGCGTGTCAGTTTTGATCTTCATGCCTGGGCCCGCCGGCATCGCGCACGACGCCACCGGCTTGGGGCTCTTCTCCACCTCCACCAGGCACATGCGGCAGTTGCCCGCGATTGACAGCCGCTGGTGGTAGCAGAACCTGCGGTGCATGGGGAAGGTCATGTCATGCACCGCCGTGGCTTGGCGGGACAAGCGCAATATCAGACTCGTCATGGGTGCAGCACCTGCACGGCGTCAGTCTGCAGCGTGGCGATGTCCCCAAACAGATATCGAGCCCTGAGAGGGTAGCACCTTGGGCTTGCAAGCACGGCCACTTGCTGACGCGCAAACGGACAGCGCCCTAAGCACATGCTGCTGAGCTGACTGGAATACCGTCGACCGCCAGCAGCTCGGGTAGCAGCACTGGTTGCGACACTGTGCAGGATAGAAGCTGCCTCATCTGCCATCGGCACCGAAGCCTGAAAGTTGATGCAGCACCAACCTGGGGATGTCGACGCCCGCTGCGTCGCAGGCCTGCAGCACGGTGGAGCCCTTGGCCACCTGTGTCGATACGCCATTGACGAACACCTCGATGGCCTCCTGCGGCGTCTGTCCCGCCTGTGTGGCGAGAGCAGCAGTCCGCACACGTGCGCTGGCTGTGCAGCAGGCCAGCTGCGCGGCCGGCCCGCTGCGCTTGGCAGCCTGCAGCAGGCGTTGCATGGTGCTGCTTCTACGCTGGCCGCGCGACTGCGCAAACGTTGCTGTGCACTGCTGACTGATGCACGATGTGGCATTGTCTATCGCATCGCCCCCTGTAGACTCTCAGGGTGTTTCGCAGTTTCGCTGCGTTGTGCGCAGGACCCTAGCACACCAGCACACGGGCGGACTTGCATCATTCATGCCGAGCTGAATGGGTAGGCGGGGAGCAAGAACATTATGTATGCTTTGTGGTCCAACGACAGCAATTTGCGGTGCGGGCGTCAGGAAGGCGGTCACGTGCGCGCGGTGCTCACAGCGCCAGCGCCATGATGCTTGCTGCTTGGTTCGCTGCTTCACCAACAAGACTCGGTTCGAATTCCTGATGACAACTTTGCGTCCAGCCAACGAAAAACCCTTCCGACGAGAAGCCTGCTGCCGGCCAGTCCGCTGTCCGCGGCCAGCCCGGACTTGTGCACCAACAAGTGCATTTTGGGTTCAGTGTGGGCACAAAGCTGCTGTGCTTCCATTTTGCCGGGCGGCAGGTTGGGGCAAATTGGAGCTTCTGGCTGCGCTTTACTGAGACGGCCGCTCATCACAGAGACTGCAAGCTTGCCCGCATCCGCTCATTGGGCGTCGTATCCAGGGACGCCGGCTGGAAGTCCTGCCCGGTGATGGCCTCGTACAGCCAGATGTAGCGGCGCGACAGCTCCGACACCAGCTCCGGGGGCGCCTCAGGCAGCACCTGCGATCGATTGAATAGCTCGCAAATCACATTCGAGCCTCATCCACTTGGATTTGAGACACACCGACTTGGCGCTATTGCTGAGCCACGGAGTCGGGAGAGGCAGCTCTGCCGTTCAAATATGAATGCTTCTGGATGCGTGCGCGCACCTCGTCCTTGTAGGGATCGCAGTGGTCGCGGAACCACAGGCGCAGGAACTCCTTGTCGATGTTCATGGGCTCCTGCCGCGCCGCATGCCGCGCCTCATACGAGTCTGCCAGCCAGTAGCGGCTGCTGTCCGGCGTGTGGATCTGCAGCATTGCACATGACAGTTCTTTCTCTAGAGAGGAGGGTGCAGCACAGCAGACTGGACAGCGCTCTGCGTTGCATCACATGGGACGAAGATGGGCCGCGGAATGTATGACATCATGCATCGTGTCTGCCCGCCGCTCCCTCCCCCTCCATCGATTGTTTGAGGTCAGGCTCCAAGCGCACACTCACACATGTCAGGCGCACCTGGTCTATGAGGAGGCTGCAACCTTTGGCGACGCGCATCTTCGATTTTGGTTACAGCTTCACGTGTGCACCTCATCTATGAGCAGGATGCGGCCGTCCACGGAGCGCCCCATCTCGTACTTTGTGTCCACCAGCAGTAGCCCCCGCTTTGCTGCTGCCTGCTGCCCGAACTCAAACAGCGCCAGCGCCGCGCTGCTGGCCTGCAAGCAGCGGGTGCACACGTCGTTTGGGGCATGGCCGCTATATTGTGGCTTTGGCTGTTGAACATCAGCTGGCGTCTCACAACTACCGACTGGGTGGGGGTGGGAATGTATGCAGATGCGTCGGCGGCGCGCAGCAGCTCGCCTGCACACACAAGGGCAGGCGGCCGCGTCAAACTTCAAATTTCAACTCGTCCCACCCTGCCGGCATCATCAGCCCCTGCCGCATGCAAACCGCAGTGGCGATAGGCACATCAGATTGCAACTATCTACAGACCCACCTCGTCCCACTCTGCGGGCGTCATAAGCCCCTGCCGAACGACCTCCGCGGCGCTGATGGGCACATCGTGTGACGCCGACTTGGTGGTTGGCGTGATAACGTTCTGCTCCAGCCGATCGTTCTTCCGCATGCCGTCGGGAAACGCATTGCCGCAATACTCGCGCTCGCCCGCAGCGTAGTGCGTCCACAGCGACGTGTCCGTGCTGCCTGCGCCAGGAACGGAGCCTGCATGAAGGCCTGCATGAACCTCGCAGAAATGATGTGCCTGCGCCAGGCGCTGGAGGAGCAGAGCTGTTGCCACACAGGAAGATTGAAGGTGCATCTTTACTCCACAGAGTTCTTCGCAATGTTTCCTGTATCAAAATGCATGGGGGTTGGAGCAAATCCAGTACCCCGCCCAGTGCAGCGCACCTGTCATGAAGCCGCGCACAACGAACTCGACGGGAAACACCTCGCACTTGCGCATGACGGAGACATTGGGGTCGGGCGTCGACAGCAGCGCGTTGGGCACGATGTGCTGCGTGTGCTGCATCCACCACGCGCTCGTCTGGTTCAGCACCTGGCCCTGCGCGAACAGAGATAGCATGCGGTTTCCAAAGAGTTGTGTCTTACCACTCAAGAGTGCGCGTCTGCCATGATGCGCTGCGTGTGCTGCATCCTCACGGTGCTGATGTGGTTCAGCACCTGGCCCTGTGGGGAGTATCAGAAATGCACGTCTGGATCTCCACGAACGTGGCTGCAGAGGGACGGCTGCTGCGGCAGCGTGCCGCGCCCGCCCTCAGGCTGCCCCTCGTGGTGCGCGCGGATCCTTTCATCCAGCAAAGGAGCGGTCGTTGGGCCGTGCCTGGCTCTGCAGGGAGTGGGCCAATGACACAGAGAGGGCGCTCGCCATGTTCTTACATGTAGATCTGTAGAACTCACCTTGAAGGGCACCGAGGCGAGCAGCCGGTCAAAGGCGGACTGCCGGTCCGTGGTCACGATGACCAGCCGGTCCTCCAGCTCGTACACGTCCCGCACCTTGCCCTGTAGTGGATGCATTGTTTGTTCGTGCGGAAGTAGGTATGGCAGAGTCGTGACTGTGAGGTTAGGACGGTGGTGACACGCTGACGTTACGCCAGGCGTGTGACGCCTGTTCCTGTGGACGTACAGGCACGCTCAAATCCAACACCAGCAAAGCCACCTGCTCACCACTGTGCATGCCCCCAGCTGCAGGTCCGTCTCCGTCAGGCAGCTGCCCAGACCATTGGCGATGGCTACGTCAACCTCCGGCCGCACGCTGATGGCGGGAGCGGCGCTGGCACTGCATTTGCAAAGGCGCTCGAATTAGCGCCGTCGCCACACACCGTCCGGGTGGCGTTGATCCGGTGTTTGGGATGTGGTTGGACGCACAGACTGTGTCAAATTCATGTCCAAGAGGGACACAAAGCTGAGCATGCTCACGCTGCAGCTCGGCAGGCGACCGCCACATGGCCGCCACTGCGGTGGCTGCTTCGTCGAAGCGAATCCAGCGCAGTTCGTGCGTCTGGACGGCTCGGCTGTGGGGATCTGAGCTGTGCTAGGCTGCGCTGGCTGGCGATCTGCTGCAGAGCGCGGCTGCGCATGCTGCCGCCAGGTGCGGCGGCCAGCATGGGCTGGAGGGACAGGCAGTTACTGCAGGCGTCAGATCAGTCACTGATGTGGAGTACTGAAGCTCGAATACTTCAGAAGTTGTACCCAGGTGACGTCTGCAAGTCCGAATTTGCCTGTGACAAGACTCGATGCTGCGCGGTTTGAACGGCTGTATGCAGGAGCACTTTTGATTGCTGCCGATGAGATGGCGCGCGGCCCTGCTTTGCAATCACTCCCCGGTACTGCTTGCGTAGACAAAATGTGATGCCAAACGCGGACCTTGCAACTGGGATTTGCATGCATGATGTGCCGACATGCGAGTCCGATGGCTGGCTCGACAACCCAGACAACGGCCAACCGCAGTTGCCCACACAACACTTGCATTCATTCTGCTGCCCACACCCCCTCCTTCCTGCCTTCGCTCAGACGAATGCAACGACATCTCTTTGCAGTCCGATGGCAGCGCCGCGTGCACCACCATACTTCTTCAGGGCCTTATTGTTATGTTGATCACTGCAAGTCTGCCATTCATTTTGAAATCTGGTGCGCCATACAGCTTGATAGTGAGCCCACTGTCGCAAATGCTGTTGAGCTGCCGCCGCAGCTGGCGGCAGCGAGGGTCCTGCATCAAAATACTTTGTGCGTCGACTGATGGGTCCCTGTCGCTGTCGCACAGCTTCGTAGCTTTGAGGGAAACGGCATTCCATTGCTTCTAGTTTGGTGAGTGAGAGCATTTCACAGCCCACTGGGTGGGCGAAACCCAGGTGGCAGTCGCTGCAATCGTTTTAGATGCGCATCCACGACGGCCATCTTCCCAGCTCAGCACAAGCCACAGGCACAGATCGGCAGCATATGTTGCGATTGCTGCTCTCTGATTGCACCTTCAACCTCACGCTTGACAACACAGCATGCCATCGCTCTGATCCTGCGGGCGCACATGCACCGATGCAAGATTGGTACATCAACGTGTCCATATGTCGCATCGAGGAGCCCATCATGAGGTTTTATCTGCAGAGCGGCCTGACCATCTTTATAGCTCCGAGCCTTCGACTTCCTACATCGAACATTTGTCTGCCGCACATCGATTGCAGAACGAGCGCCTCATCTGCAAAGCACTGCAACCCTGCACTTGAGCCGCAAAACCCTCTGCCAAGTGACATCCAACTATTTCCTTGCCAGCAGCGAGCATCTAGCAGCGAGCATCCAGGAAAACTTCGAAGAAATCCAAACCACACAGCCTGAAGGATGGATGTCTTTCTAAGTCGCTGAAAAAGTGTCGTCACTTGGCGTCTTGCAGCGAGCTCTGTCACAGAGCCGCGCCATGCCAACCGCATATCGAGCCGCGTCACCGCCGCCGCTTCTTCGTTGGGACTTTAGGGAACAGGCCGCTGGAGCTGTCGTCTCCGTCGTACCACGGCGGCGGCGACGCCTGTGCCTGCTGCTGCGGCAGCGCCGCATGCTGCTGATCTGCATTTTCCGCTTTGACCTGCTGCTGGCCGCCCCCTGCATTCGAACGTCATGCACGCTTTGAGACTTGTGGCAGGAGCCGGCAGAAGTGAGAAGCCCCAGGTGCAGCTCGGTGCATGCGGAAGAACAGACACTTCTCTCTGACAGACATTTGGAGGCAATCAATTTGATCTCACCTCTGCCGCCACCGAAGTGCAGCTTGAGCTTTGTTGGCTTGGCCTCCGGATGATGTGGAGCCGGGGCGCCTAAAGCATAGCCGTTGGCCCCGCCGCCGCCGACGCCGCCCGTCGCGTCATCCGCCGGTGAGTCGCTCTGCTTGCCTGAGCATGCTCAGAAGATACAGTTCAGTATTGACAGTCACTGTCAGCAACAGTCGCCACTGTGGGGCACGGCAGGAAGCCAGGTGCTTTGCAATGCGTCTGCTGAGATAGCTGGTAACATTAACAATCTCCACTATATAAACAGTCATCATTCACATAACAAGACGACCGGCGATGCGCGACACGTTGCACCTGCTGCCGATGACGGCGCGTCGCTGACAGTGTCCAGGGTGCCGCCGCAAGACGACAGATGGACGCTGTCGGCGCGCTGGATGCTGTTGGCTTCCATATAGAAATGTAAGAAACGTTCATCAAAGTAGAGCAGTCACCTGCTGCTGACGACGGCGCGTCGCTGACGGTGTCCGGGGTGCCGCCGCGACCCGACAAATGGACGCTGTCGGCGCGCTGGATGCTGCCGGCGCCCGACGCCCCACCCAGCCTGATGCGCAGTCGCGACGGCCCCGCGTCTCTGCCACTGCCGCCGCCGCCAGTGCTGGAACGTGGCCGCCGTGCCGCCAGCGCGATGCTGCTGGCCGGGCTGCCGCCGACGCCTGCAACCATGCCTCGATATCATCAGCAGATGCTGAGATCGCTGTTCGCAAGAACCATCTCAACAAGAGGACATGCGCCACATACAGTATTGGGTGGTTGTGAGCAGAGGACATACTGAAGTTCATCATATGCGCTTGCTATAAACTCTTCAGTCTCACCGCTGCCGCCGCTGCCATTGCTGTAGCTGCTGTGCGGCGCCGCCGCCGCCGCCGCGGCGAGCTCGGCGGTGCGGCGGGTGCCGCTGGGGCGGCTGGCCCTGGCCTCCCCGACTGCCATCTTCTGCGCCTTGACCACCAGCGGCTGGCACCTGCAGCATGACAATACCATGTCAACATGCCATACCATGTGATGGCCGCATTGACGCCAAGTGTTCAACGCCGCATGCAGTTCCAGCAAAACAGTTCAGGGGTCCCAGAGTTGCAAGACGCAGGCCTGCACAGAGCAGCCAAGGGTCTAGCAGAAAGCATAAAGTCTCGAGCGAGGCAGTGCGGTGCAGTGCAGTGCAATGCGGGGCGGTGCAGGGCGGTTGTTGTAGCACACCTGTCGGCGTAGACTGCTGCTGCGTACGCCAGCGCAGGGGCGTCACCGGTTGCTGCGGCGGATCGCACATCGTGCAGCCACACGGCGCGCTCGCGGGCGGTCCGCCACAGGCTGCAGCGCGGCGGGTGGCGCCGCCGCTCCCGCTCGCCACCATTCTCCGCCGCTTTCTGTGCGCAGCCGAGAAACCACGGCCTCTGAATGACTCATACATCGACGTCGACTGTGGCAGGTGTCGAGCAGAGCGCCACGCGATGGAACAGTGGGCGCTGATGCCGCATTGCCGCCATGCAGATGCCTCGCAGAGTTTGTTTGCTTGTGTGTTTGTTTATGACATTGACCTTGCTATTCACGCCATGAACAGACATGAACCGACGGTCAAAACACATACCAGCTCCATCTTCTCGGCGTCCGAAATGTCCAGCTCTGGCAGCGGCGGCAGAACCACGATCGGCGGCCCCGCCGGCTCTGGCGGCGGCGGCGGCGGCGCGGCGCCGGTGCCGCTTGCGGGCCCCGCCTTCTCGTCGTCGTCGGACGCCGAGTCGTCGTCTGTAGAACACGCGATGGCAGGTCAGCTGCAGCACAGCCTCAGATCCTTGCAGCACAGACTCCGTAATGACAGAGACCATGGCGTCTACACAGAACTGGCGGCACATGCAGGGTTCCCTGTGTGGTGACAGAGACGATGGCCTCCACACAGCGAATGCAGGTATTCCTGTGCTGTTGTCGCTTGTCCAGTTGCTGCGCACTCGATTTGATGAACGCAGCTCACAAGCTGTGCCTGTGACACTGGTAGCTGGGAGCGCACCGTTGCGGGCGGGCTTGGGGGCGGCGTCAGGCGGCGGCCAGGGGAGTCCCTTCTCTTTGGCGGCCGCCTCGTCGCGAAGCGCTTTGAGTCGCTCCCGGTGCCGCTGCAGCCGCCGCTGCTGCCGCGTCTCGTTTGCGGCCGCTGCCTCGGCTGCCTGCAACGGCACAAATCGGCTGACTGAGTCGAGGAGAAACACCAGCAGCACAGAAGCTTGCATCGCTGTGGCAGGTTGGCTGTGGCATGTCAAATGTCCGACCCTTGCAGGACCCGTCCACTGCAATGCAGGCTGCTGAACAGCAGGCCTGCACAACTCACACGAGGCGCGATACAAAGGAGGCACGCACTACAAAACCCTAAATGTTAAACCCTGGCGCACCAGGTCGCGCGGCAGCGGTGGCAGCAGCTGCGCCGGGTCGGCCGGCCAGTTGGCCATGGCCTCGTCGTGTGCATTGCGCGGCAGCCCGTCCATCAGCGGCGATGCGAGCTTTTCCGCCTCCAGCAGTGCCACTTTCAAGTCTGGCAGCCCCTCAATCGCACGCGCCCGCCGCCGCCAGTCCTGCACACAGCAGGGCACTGGTTTCAATCAATATACGAGGTTTTGGACGTCCTGGATTGGCATAATGCTGGCGCCCGCCAGCAATTAGTCGCCCTCATGTTGCTGCAGCAACCGTGGGCAGGAAGCTATGGAAGCTGGAAGCTCTGTGGGGTCAAGTGCACCTTCATGCTGCCGTCCAGCACCGTGCCGAAGGTGTTGTAGAGACCGGACAGCGCAGCCTCCAGCGCCTCTGCCGCCGCCCGCGCCGCCGCCCGCTGCGCCCCTGCCACCAGCTCCTCGATCGGCGGAGGGTCCGGCTGCCCGTCTGCCATTGTCCTGCATGATGCCGGACTGATGCCCATGTGAGCAGCCGCTAGTCGGCAATCCAACACATCGCGGCACGATCGACGCCAAGACTTGACTGGCGCACAGAGATGAATCACTAGACCAGATGTAGATGCCAAGGCTTGCGCTAACACAGCTGCGATGTAGCTCAGAGCCACGCGTCCAGGTCGAGCCCACCGCCACCAGCGGGGCGAGCGACATTCACATCGTTGCGTGACCATCCTGAATAATCCAGACAGCTTGCAGTGTGCACCTGGAGACTGCGTCCAGGTTGAGCGCGGGGCGGGCGCCGCCGTCCAGCGCCGCCGCCAGCCCGTCTGCCCGTCGGTCCAGCGCCGCTGCCAGGCCCTGTATCAAGTACGAGGTTGTCAGGAGCTGGGATTCCTGTCGAAGCACGTGATACATGCCTGCACACTTCACTTCTCGAAACGCGTGAAAATGTTTCGAGAATTTTCAATCTCTTGAAAAAAATAGAAATTTGTAAATTTCCTCCTTATTCAAAAAGAGTGAAGAAAATTATAAAAAAAGAATGAAGGCTACCTTCTCGCGGCAACCACGCGGGTTGAGCCGCGAGCGCAGCTCCTCCAGCTGCGCGGCGCTGGTGATGAGGTGCACCGGGCCGCTGCCATCCTCCACAAAAATGGCGCCCGGCTGCTCACCTGCGCATGAAGAGAATATACATAAGTTTTCAGACTCCGTTTCTGAATACCACGACCAGCTGCACAACGCTGGTGATGAGGTGAAGCGCGCCGCTGCCGCCCTCCGCGAAGATGCCACCCGACTGCTCGCCTGCAGGAAGTGCATGGCAAAGTTTTCAGAGTATTTTTCTGAAGTGGCCTTCCAGCTGCGACGCGCAGGTGATGGGGCGTGCCAGCCTGGTAGCGCCCATCACGAATGTGGCGCATGTCTGCAGGGGAGCGATTCTCATATAGAAGAAGAAAGGATGTTGACTTTCTTCGATGACGTCATACAGGACCTCGGGGCACCTCGAGAACGGCACCAGTTGCTCGTTTGAGAGATGCGGTCGAGGATGGACTGTTACCAGACACCTTGTGCATCACCATGAGCGAGCAGAAGACTGCACCCAGCCCGTGGGCGCATGTACGCTGCCCACTGGCTTGGCTGCGAGCCTGCTGCATTTGCACATGGCCGACATGCCCCAGACTGAAGAGAAGCAGGCGCTGCTTGATAAGAGCTGCAGAGGCCTGCTGGGGCGCCAGCAACGGCCCAGGAAACATGAGGAGGGACTCGCTTCCTGAGGCTGCGCGGCTGGAGTGGAAATCACAGGTGGGCATTGTGGCAGTTGGCGTGGTGGCACCCGCACGTACCTGTTGCTGATCACCGCCGCAGTGCAGACCGAAGTCGTGGGATCATTGCTAAGCAGCAGGATGATGAGAAAGACGAGCAGGCTTCCATCAAGCAGAGCATGATCCCTTTGCAGGCTGCACCTGGGAACCACCAGTAGTGGCGGTCGGCGCGGTCGAACCCTAGTGCCTCGGCGCGGATGGCGGCGCCCACAACCGCTGCCTCGTGTGCTGCCTCTGCATCAGCCCGCGCCGCCTCGCCGTTTTCGCGCTCTTCCTGCAACTCCGCCAGCCGCGCCTCCGCCTGCAATGCAGCATTGGTATGAAGGCTTTTGCGACAGTATTTTGAAAATGCCTTCGCGTTGCCACTCGCGCTGCCGCCCTATCATCACACTTTTCCGCAGCTCCGCCAACCGCGTTTCCGCCTGCCATATAAAGATGGTGTTGAACATTGTTTGCGACACGATGTGTACCAAGC
>JAABUM010002622.1_pt1 | contig 23651 bp, 20 predicted proteins | sample 5559161 | NCBI WGS metagenome assembly JAABUM01 (sample SAMN10711868, study PRJNA513369) | rock metagenome | isolation source: Antarctica rocks | place: Antarctica: Victoria Land, Siegfried Peak nord
ACATTCTCGCGGTCGTCCAGCGCTGCGTCGCCGCCGGCTGCCGTCTCAACCGCCGCAAAAAGAAGCCCAACACCTATCAACTCCTCCTTGAGCCCTCCTTAGCAGGATTAGCTTGATGCGAGTGGGGGCCTGATCATCAGGCCCCCGCGTCGGTTCACCGCGTGTCGGCGCGGTCAGCGCGCGCTGGCGTCTTGGCGGCGGCTCAGGATCTCCTTGGCCGCGAAGTCGGCGATCCTCACCGCAGCGACCTTGCCCAGCGGGTTGTTCCAGACCTGCTGGAGCAGGTTCGGGTCCTGCTGGGTCGCCTGGTGCCGGCCCTGTGCCATGCCCCATGTGTCGTTCGGGTTCATCTCCTACTGGTAGTTCTGGTCGAACGGGAACATGTGCCGACCCTCTCTTGGCATGCTTGGCGTGCCGCAACGACGTCTTATGCCGCCGGTCCGCCGGTCGGAGTGGTCGGCGTCTGGGGCCATGGCGTGGAAGAGAGAGTGCTTTCGACGACGACAGGGGTGAGATGGCCGCCGGTGTCCGTGACGCGCACGGGGGCGTCGTCGTCGCTCACGGGAAGCGCTAGGGGCGCGTCGGGGGCGGCCGCGACGCTGGCCCCAACGTCTGACGCCAGGACCAGCGCGTCCGGTGGGTCCGCCGCGTCCAGCACGCGTGCCGCGATGGATGGGGCGGGGACGAGAGGGCGACGTGTGTCGGTGGCGCCGGCGGTGTCCGCGGACATCGTCAGGGTCGCGTCGTCGCTTCGGGATGCGGATGGGGCCGGCGTCGCGGCCGTCCGGCGCGCGGAACGGAAACGGGCCGCCAGCATAACGAGCCCGATCGTTACAGCGACCCCCAGGACAATGGCCGGGCGCCAGCGGGCCACCTCTGTCGTCCCGGCGACGAGCCGGCGCGCGTCCTGGCGCGGCGCGGGTGCGCGCAGGTCGCCGATCACCTGCCGCACCCGCGCCGCGCCCTCCCCGGTGATGCGGGTCACATCCAGATGAGCTTGGTCGCTCCCCCGATTCTCTTCCTGTCGCACTGATCCTCGCGCTGCCATACCACGCCTTCCTTCCATGACGATCCCGACGCAACGCGACCGGGTTGTGTGCCTGGCGCTACGTGCCCAGTCCCTGCGCGGACGCCTCGTCCTTGGCCGCGCCCTCGGCCTTCTGCGCGACGGTCCCGACCTTCTGCAGGGTGTCCTGCGCGCTCGCCCCCGCTTTATCGAGGGCGGCATCGCGCGCGGCGCCCATGAGCTGGCGCTCCCCCTGCGTTTCGGGCACGAGCAGCCCGATCAGCGATCCCAGCGCGACGCCCGCGACGCCCACGGCCAAGGGGTTCTCCTGCGCCAGCTTCTGGAACCCGTTCCCAACCTGAGACGCCTGGTGCTGCACCTCGGCGACGAGCCCGCGCGCCGCGTCCTGCGTCCCGGCGGCGGCCCCTCCGACCGTATCCCCGACCGAGCTGGCCGCGCTGCCGACCGAGCTGCCCACTGTTCCCGCCGCGCTACCCAGTGCATCGCCGACGTTACTGGCCGCATTGCCTAGGGCATCTCCTGCGTTGCCAGCCGCGCTACCAACGGTGTCGCCGACCGTGTTCGCGGCGCTACCGACGTTGTCACCCACGGTCCGCCGACCCGCCTGATCGGTCCGATAGGACGGATAGGGCGTGGGGGCGCCACCCCGTGCCGCGCCTGTGGGCCGCTTGAGGTAGAGCCAGCCTAGCCCGATCGCGGCGAGGGCCGCCGGCAACGGATTGCGTTCGATCGTCCCCATGACGGCGGAGCCGAGCCCCTTGGTCGTGTCGTTGGCCCCTTCGGCCATATCCCTAGTTGTGTTGCCCACTGTCTGTACCATGTGTTCCACCTTCCCTATGGTTGCCGCGCGGACGGCCTCGCCGGTCCGCGCCACGATGTCGGACGCGGCCTCCGTAGCGGTGGCGCGCGCCTGTTCCAGTATGTGGTCGGTCGCCTCCTCTGCCGCAGACGTCACCCGCGCGATGAGGTGCTCACCCAGCTCCTCGATCGGCCCGCGCGCCTCCCCGATGAGATGGTCGACCGACTCCCGCACGGCGCGCTGCACCTCGGCCACGATGTGGTCGCTGGTGTCCTCGACCGGCCCACGCGCCTGCTCCATGAGCGCGCCCGGGTTGAGCTTCTCCTGGATCGCGTCGAGCGTCCCGCTCATTTCGCCCTGGGTTCGCGTGATCTTTCCCTCAATCTCCGTCACCTCGCCCGCGTCCGTCGCGGACGGGGTGGACTCTCGCCACTCGCTCATCCCTTCTCCCCTTTCACCGCGTCGACATCGGCCGCCAGCGTCGCCATCGTCTGGCGTGGCGCCAAATCGGTGTGCGCGAGGGCCGCCCGGCCCCGCTGGAGCAGCAGCGCGCCCACCCCCGCGACGACGAGCCCGACAATGAGGGCCGCGAGCCACGCCGGGAGTACCGTCGCAAGGGCCAGAATCACCGCGGCCAGCAGCGCGAGGAGCCCGGCATAGGCCACCGCGCCGCCGATGACCAGCACGCCGATGTCCTTGCCGGCCTGCGTCGCCGTCTGCGTCAACTCGGCCTTGGCGAGCGCGACCTCCTCGCGCACCAACGCGCCGGTCTGACCGGCCAGATCCCCGAACAGCTCGCCCAGCGAGCGGTCGTCCTTACCCGTCTGCATCTGTTCTCCTCCCTGCTTGGCGCCGCCACTTACGACCCGGATGTCGTGTCACGCGGCCGCCCCCCCGGTGTGCCGGGCGTGCGCTGATCGCTCGCCTGGGCGCGCCGCCTGGCGTCCTCGGCGTCGCGTGCGCCCGTCCCAGAGGGCGAGCGCCCGGCGGCATCACCCGCCAGCACGGGGGGAATGGGCGCGTCGTCGGACACGCGGACGGGGGCGGGTCCAGCCGGGCCGCGCGGGGGCGTCGGCGTGGCGACCGTGTCGCCCGCGACGACGGCCGGAGGAGGGGCGATCGGGACCGTGGGCGGCGCGGGTAGCCGCAATTTTGGCTGCGGCGACGTCTCCTGCTGTTGCGGCCGACGTGAGCTCTTGAGGAAGCGGACGCCGAGCAGCCCCAGCGCGAGCGCGCCCCCCGTGAAGAGCACTGGGTGCGTGCGGCCGAACTGCTCCGTGTCGTCGAGGAGGCTGGGCACGTCGCGGCCACGCAGGTACCCCGAGCCGCGCTCGGCCTGCTGCGCCGTGCGATCGGCCAGCGTGGCGATGGCCCCCTGGTCCTGCTCCCGGAGCTGCTGCCCCGTCTGGCGCAGCGCGTGGGCGGTGGTGTAGAGGCTCTCGGCGACCTGCTCCCGCCCGTCCTCCAGCCGCGAGGTCGTCTGCTCTTTGGCCTTATCGACGGCCTGGCCCATTTTCTCTCCGGCCTGTTCGGCCATGTGGCCCGCCGTCTCCGCCAAAGGTTTGTGCTCTTGCGATACCATAATGAACGTCCTTTCCTCCGCTATGCGCCATCGTTTGTCGTCGTTTAAGGCATATGTCGTGCCATGTTGCGTATATGCGCAATAGTCACGTAACTTGCCGCAGATGCGGCATATCGCGCGCCGATCCTAGCTGGCTATTCGCGCGGGAGCGCTAAAAAGCGCCGCCCCGATTGCCTTATCCTCGCGTACGCGTGCACCGTGCCGACCTGCTCACCAGTCAGGTCATTGACCGTCACGCCCTCGTAGAATTGTTATCCCGTCAATCTGTCTTACTCCTCTTCATTAAGCGTCGGGAGGCCTACAGGAGACCTCCCGATTCGTCTTATGGGTCGCCCGTCTTAGTTGGCGGCGCGGCCCGTCGTCTGCGTACCGCGCGCCGCGTGGCGCGTGCCGAGCGTCCCACCCAGGGCAGCGGCGCCGCAGCCGAGCAGCAGCCCGATCAGCGTGCCCCAGGCCGTGTTGCGCGCCGTGTCCGCCGCCTGCTGCGCCTGCGCTGGCGTGATGCTCTTGGCCGCCCCCGTGGCCGTATTACTGAGTTGGCCCAGGTTGATGCCCAGCCCGTTGGCGATGTGGTTCGCGTTGCCGATGAGCGCGCCCAGACCCTGCGTGGCCAGCCACAGCAGGATGGGCAGCGCCAGCAGGAAGACGAGCGCGCCGTTGAGGGCGGCCCAGCCGCGCTCATGGACCGCCGCCGTGCGCCCGGCCACGTAGCCGCCGACCAGGAAGGCGATGATCGCACTGATCCCGGCCCAGATGGCCGAGTACTGCCCCGCGTTTTGGTTGCCGCTGCCCTGGACGGCCGCTCCCGTGTTCACGGTCGATGCGCCGATGGCGAGCCCGAGCAGGCTCAACACCAGCAGCGTGAAGAACGCGGCGAGCAGGCCGGCCCAGATCGGACCCCAGCGCACGCGGTCGGTTGGCAGATTCATCACCTGCGACACGTTGCGCGTCTCCGTCTCGCGCGTCTCCCGGCCGTAGCCCACGGTCTCGACGGGGGCCGCCGTCATGTTATCCGCCGGCGCCCGTCCGAGCGCGTCGCCGCGCGTGCGGGTCTGATCGTTGTTCGCCATGTCTGTCTCCTCCTCCTCTTCACCGATGGGCCGTTGGCGCCAGGTGGCGTCGAATCCGGTCGCCCTTCGTGTTTTCATTGCGTCCTGCATTGCGCAGGCGCAAGGTGTAGTCTCGCATAATGTGTCACGTCAGCAGGACCCAACGAAACCATGTCGGGCGCCATCCGCGCGTAGTGCGCGCGGAAGCGCCGCCGCGCGCGGAAGATGAGGACGGCCACGGCATCGACGGTGGTGTCCATGGCGCGCGCGGTGTCGGCGTAGGACAACCCGTGCAGCGCGTGCAAGGCGAGCGCGGCGCGCTGGCGCGGCGCCAGGCGCCGTAAGGTCGCCCGGACCGCGCGCTGGTCTTCGGCCGCCAACGCCATGTCCACCGGCGACGACCAGCGCGCCCCAGCGGGGATGATGTCGGCCAGGGCCGCGTCGAGTGGGGTCTGGTGTGGCGCGCGACGGCGCATCCCGTCGAGGGACGTAGTGGCGGCGACACGGTACAGCCATCCGGCGAAGGACCCGTGCCGGCGCAGCGTGGGCAGGGCGCGAAAGGCGCGCAAGAACGCGTCCTGCGTGAGGTCCTCGGCCTCGGTGTGGTCGCCGCTGATGCGGTAGGCAATGGCGTAGACTTGGCGCGCGTAGCGGTCGACGAGGCAGGCGAAGGCGTCCTGCTGCCCGTCCAGGTGGCGCGCGATGAGCGCGCTGTCCGACAAGGTCAGGGTGTCGGACCCCCCGTCATCATAGTGCGATGCTACGTGCGCGACCATCGTGTCCTGTCCCTCGCTTCACAATCTCGCCGCGATCGCCGGCGGCGTTCGCGCTTCACCCCTCTATTGTGCGGCCCGGCGACACGCAATAGCCACGAGAAATGCCGGAGATTCGCCCACACGTTCGCGCACTAGCGCACACACCCGCGGTGAGGGCACGCGTGACGGCCACCCTTTTGTCGCACAAAGGCCGTGTGCTATAGTAGGCTAACGATCGTTGTACGGCAAGACAAGGCAAGGGAGGTGAGCGCGTGCCTGGGCCTGACCGCGCAGACGAGGCGACGCCGTGTCCGCCCACGGGACAAGAAGGGGCGCGTGTCCCCGACGATCCCGTCTTGCTGGCATTGGCGCAGGCCACGCGGCACGTCTCGCCCACCGACCCCGCCGTCACCGCCCTGCGCGGGGCCGAGGTCTCGTACCGCGAGATCCATGCGCGCGTGGCGCTGCAGACGGCCTCGCTGCAGCGGTCGCAACGCGACCTGGCGGACGCGCAGGCGCGCGCCGTCTGGCTCGAGCACGAGCTCGCGGAAGCCCAGCGCCTCCTGGACCGCGCGCGCCAGCGTGCCGCGCGCGACAGCGAGCGCGCTGCGGCGCTCGCGTCCGCCATTGGGGATCTCCACCGCGGTCTCTTCGGCGGGAACGTCCACGAGCTCATCCTCAAGGCCTGCCTCGTCGCGACCGGGGCCACGCGCGGGCTGTACCTCACCGCGCGGGGGACGCACGACACCCCGCGCGTCCGCGCCGCCGTCGGTATGGACGCCGTCCCGCCATCCCCGCTATCGCCTTTCCTCCAGGCCCTGTGCCGCGCGGCCCTCGCGCGCGAGGACACGTTCGTGGCCAACAGCCCGGCGGAGTTGGCGGACCTCGACGCCCGGCCGGGGCCGGGCGAGGATTTCCAGAGCGTGATCGCCGCGCCGGTCGTGCTGCTCGCCGATCTCAACGGCGTCGTCGTCGCCGCCGACAAGGCGAGCGGCACGTTCGACGAGCGCGACGCCAAGGAGCTCCTGGGCGTGGGCGACCACGCGCAGGTAGCGACCCAGAACGCCGTGCTCCGGCGCGAGGTGCAGCAGGCCTACCTGTCGACCGTTGCGGTGTTCGCCGACGCGTTGGCGGCGCGCGACCCCGACGGGCAGGGACGTGGGGACCTGGTGCTGCGCACCGCGCAGCGCGTCGGCGAGCGCCTCGGCCTATCCGCGTACGACCGCAGCGTCGTCTACTACACCGCCCTGCTCCACGACATCGGGAACATTGGCGTCAGTGACGGCGTGCTCACCAAGCCGGGGCCGCTGCGCGCCGCCGAGCGCGCGCTCGTGCAATCGCACGTCCGCATCGGGCACGATCTCGTCCGGCACGTCCCCGCCCTCGCGGGCGTCGCGGACGCGGTCTTGCGTCACCACGAATGGTACGACGGGGGTGGCTACCCCGATGGACTCGTCGGGGAGAGCATCCCAGTCGCCGCGCGCGTCGTCGGTGTGGTCACCGCCTACTACGCCATGACGACGCGCCGCGGGTACCGGGAGCCCTACGGCGACGGGCGCGCGCGCGACGAGCTGCGCCGCAACGCCGGCACCCAGTTCGACCCCCGCGTGGTCGAGGCTTTCCTCGCCGTCCTCGACGAGCCCCTGGCGCAAACCGAGCGGGAGGACATCGACGAGGTCGACGCGGACGGCCTGCTCCCCGGCTTCGACGCGCGGCGCGGCGCGCTCCAGTCCGCCGGGGCCGCCCGCTAGCGCCGCTCCGACGGACGCGCGTCGGCATCGCGCGGCGCGCCGGGGACGGGTGCGCCCTGGCCCCGCGCGAGCACCGCCAGGTGGTAGTGCCGTTCGTCCGTGACCGACCGGTCACCCCCCGTGACACCCCCATCCGTCGCGTCCCTCTCCCACCGACCCCCGCGCGTCGCCGCCGTGTCGACACGGCGGCGCAGGGCCGCACGCCGCACGGGGCCGAGGTCGGCGGCGACGACCGCGCGGATCACCTCGTGCGCGAAGCGATAGCCGTCCCCAGCGGCCCGCAACAGACGGGCGTGCGCGGCCGCGTCGAGCGCCTCCGCCACCTCCATCGTATCCGCGACCCACGGGAGGAGGAGCGTCGGGGTAACGGGTCCATCGACCACGGCCGCGACCCCGAGGACCGTCCGCACGACGGCCGGCGCGGCGTCGATGCGCTGGCGCACGCTCTGCGTGACGGCCCAGGGCACGCGGTCGGCCGCGCTGGCTGTGTCGCCCCCCGCACGCAGGTCCCGCGCCCATTCAACGAGGAAAAACGGCACGCCATCCGCGCGCAGCAGCACGCGCGCGCGCGGCCCGCCCGTGTCGCTATCCCCGAGGAGCGCGTCGAGGAGGTGGGCCGCGTCCCGCGGTCCTAACCGCGGGAGCGTCAGGTGCGTCGCCGCCTGGGCCCGCGCGGCGACAGCCAGCAGGACGTCGAGCGGATCCCCACGGCGCACCGCGGTGTCGCGGTACGCAACGACGACGCGCAGCGGGGTGGCCGCGGCAGCGGCGCTGTGCAGCAGCGCCGTCAACAGGTCGAGGGCCGCGGCGTCGGCCCCATGGAGGTCGTCGAGGACGAGCAGCACGCCGGCGGGGCCGGCCACATTGGACAGGAAGCGGGCGACAGCCTCCGCGATCAGGCGGCGTTGCTGCGCCGGCGGCAACGTAGCGGCGGGCAGCGACTCGATCGGTCCGTCGACCAACGCGGGGAACACGCGCACGAGCCACGCGCACCCCCGCAGGTCCTGACGCAGGTCGACCGGCGACCGGTGGCGGATGTACCCGTGCAGGGCATCAAGCAGGGGCTCGTCGGGCTCCCGGCCGGCCCCCGGCGCGCAGCAGCCTTGCAGCACGCGCAGCCCCTGTGCGGCGCCGCGCTCCGCCGCCCACGCGAGCAGACGCGTCTTGCCGATGCCGGGTTCGCCGGTGAGCGCCAACAGGGATGGACCGTCGCCCGCCAGGTGTCGCGCGAGCGCGGCCCGCGCGTGCAACTGGCCGACGAGAGGAAGACGGGCGGCGCCAGCAGCGCCACCAGCGCCCGACGCCGCGGCCGGCGGGGTCGGGTCGCCGAGGCGCCGCGCCGAGGCCTCGAACAGGGCGTGCTCCTGCGCCGAGAGGGGGAGGGCCGCGACGAGGAGGCGCACCGTGTCGCGGCGGGGCACATGCTTGACGCCCCGCTCGAGATCGCTGATGGCGCGCGCACTCACGCCCGCGCGTGCGGCCAGCGCCTCTTGCGTGAGCCCGGCCGTCTGTCGCGCGCGCTTGAGCGTGTCGCCGAACGTCGGCTGGTCGACCATGCGCGTCGCCTCCCCCCGTGTCTACGTATAGTGTATACCACTCGTTGTGCGACCATGTTCCCATGCCCTAGATAGCCTGCGCCTACCGGCCCCCCGTACGCGCAGATATGAGGATGCCTACGCGCGGAGCCGTGCATGAGGATACATCCATCGGGTGGCAGGAGACGCGCTGCCTCGCTACCGCACCGCTGCCAACCCGGATTGGCCTCTCGCGTGGGGCGCACGCTCAACGCGAGGCGCGTATAGCTCACGCCAGGGAGAATCAGGCCGGCAAAAGGTGGCCGTCGACAGGGCAGGATGCCGACCGATAGAGTTTCCGGCCAGACAGGTGGGGGCCGTGGTCGTGTCAGGCCTGCCCGAGGAAGAGGACCACCGCCTGGTGGTGTGAGTGCTCCGCCTCCACAACAGCGCCACCCACGATGCCCGCAGCGGGTGACGCTGACCACGCACGGGCTGGGTCAGTTGACCGCGACGACGAGCCAGCGCCCATCGACGCGTTGTAGCGTGTCGACGAGGGTGACGGTTCCGCTCTTGTCAGCGACCTGCGCTCCTGCGTCCGTGTATTCGAGCGCGCTCTCCTGCTTGGTCACCGTCACGCTGGCCGTAGCGGGACCCAAACGTGTCACCGGACCGTAGCGTAGCGGCCCGACAAGGCTCATCCGCCAGTGCCGGTGTTGCCTGAGGAGCGTGTGCGCCTCGAAGCGATTGGCCTGGGCGAGCTGTTGCCCAAAGGCGGTAGCGACCTGGCTGGCGTCGCGGTTATTCATCACATCATAGTAGACGTTGTTGGCATACGCCACGGCTGCTTGTACCTGCGACGTGGCCGTACCGCCCGAACCGCTATATCCGCTGGTGGCCTGAGGCGTGGAGGACGCGATGGGCGCGACGGGCGGGGCCGTCTCGGTCGGGACGACCGTAATGGTCACGCGAGGCTGCGCGATCGCTGTGGCTGTCGGCGACGTCATCGTTTCTGTCGGAACGGCCGTCGATGTGCCCGTTGTGGTCGCCTCCGGCGTCCCCGTCAACGTCGGACGTGTGGCAGACGCTGTCGCGGACGGCGGCAGGCCGGTAGCCGTCGCCATCGGCGTAGATGTCGGTGTCGCCATCGGCGTCGGCGTGGGCGTCGCCAGGGCCGTCGCCATCGCCGTCGATGTAGGCGTGGGCGTCGCCAGGGCCGTCGCCGTCGCCATGACCGTCGGTGTCGTCGTGAAGGAGGCCAGGACGACAACCCGCCGATGCGCCGCTGGTGGCGTCGCGGTCTCCCGCACGCTGGGCGGCCCTGCGACCGGTCGGCCTGTCTGGGTGAGGACGATGCCAAGCGCCGCGGCGAGTAAGAGGACAGCAAGGACCAGCGGAATCAGGAGGCGATGACGGGGCGATGGCGGGACGGGCGCCGCTCCACGCGTCGCGTCGCGCCCATGACCACCCCCACTCCCGCCGCCGCGCGCCCTGGCGTGCAGAGCGGCCGCGCCGATCGTGGTCGTGGCCGCGCCTGATGTGGGTGCCACATGACCAGCATCATGTGCCGCGCCCATGTCTCGACCGACCGCGTGGCCCTCCGGCGTGGTTGGTCCCGCCGCTAACGATGGCGTTATGGTCGTCGTGTCTCCGAACGCGCCGCCGGAGCCACCTGCGGTACGGAGCGCCGCGATCAGCGCGGCCCCCGACTGATAGCGCCGCTCCGGGTCTTTCGCGAGGGCCGTGAGGACCGCCGTATCGATGGCTGATGAGATGGCTGGATTGAACGTCGACGGCGGCGGAGGCGCGTCGTTGACCTGCCGCAGCGCCACCGTGAGCGCCGGTTCATGATCGGCGGCGAAGGGCGTGCGCCCGGTCAACATCTCATACATGACGATGCCCAGGGCGTAGAGGTCGGTCTGCGCGGTAGCGTCCGCCCCCTGGGCCTGCTCGGGCGCGATATACGCGGCCGAACCCAGCATCGTCCCGATCGTGGTGACGCCGGGTGAGTCGAGGGCGCGGGCGATCCCGAAGTCGCCCACCGTGACCTGGCGTCCGTCCGTGAGCAGGATGTTGGCGGGCTTGATGTCACGGTGGATCACGCCGTGGCTGTGCGCATAGTCGAGGGCTTGGGCAATCTGGGCGCCGAGGGCCAGCGTCGTGGCGAACGAAAGCGGACCGTGCCGCGCGAGCAATCGTCCCAGGTCCTCGCCCGCGACGTACGCCATGACAATGAAGTGCGCCCCGTCGTCGTCGCGGCCGCTGTCGTGGACGCCGACGATGTGGGGGTGGCTCAGGGCCGCCGCCAGCCGCGCCTCTTGCACGAAGCGCGCGACGAACGGCGGCTGGTCATTGTAATAGGGGTGGAGCGCCTTGACGGCGACCCGGCGGTGGAGGCGCTCGTCGGTGGCCAGGTAGACACGGCCCATGCCACCCTCGCCGAGGACGGCGACGATACGGTACCGCCCTCCGAAAGCGTGTTGCTGTTCCACGCGCTCCCTGTCCTCCTTACGGCTGTCCGTGGCGTCGGTGCATCCCACCTCCATGATTGGGCGACGACGACGAGGCGGGCTGCGTGCCCTATGGTCGTGTGGCGTCTCGGCGGGGAAACGACTGCGGTCAGGATGATTGTGAGAGCCGGCGTACCCATGACCACAAGCGGTACGAAGACGATGAGGCAACTATTATGCCGCCCTGGTTCTCAGCTTGCTATGTCATCCTCCTGTGGGTCGTCCGCCCACGGACGACGAGTGGTGAGGAGGGATCACGTGGTCTCATCGGATGTCGCGCGCCAACGGCCAGAGGGCCGCTTCAAGCGCTGGTTGCTCCAAGGGTACGCGCCCGCGCAGCGCGAGGGTCCCTACGAGAAGGCTGCGCCCCACCAGCACTCCTGGTGGCGCGTGATGTGCCTGACCGGCGTCGACTACTTCTCCTCGCTGGGCTACGCGCCGGGCATCGCGGCCCTCGCCGCCGGCGTCCTCTCCCCCGTCGCCACGCTCATCCTCGTGCTGGTCACGCTCGGCGGCGCCCTCCCGATGTACCGCCGGGTCGCCGCGGCGAGCCCCCACGGCGACGGGTCCATCTCTATGCTCGAACGCCTGCTCCCCTGGTGGCAGGGCAAGCTCTTCGTGCTCGGCCTCATTGGCTTCGTGGTGACCGGCTTCGTCATCACGATCACCCTCTCGGCGGCGGACGCGGCGGCGCACCTCGGGGAAAACCCCTACACGCGGGTGCTCCACGGGCACGAGGTCGTGGTGACGTTGCTCCTGATCGCGCTCCTGGGCGCGGTCTTCCTGCGCGGCTTCAATGAGGCCATCGGCATCGCTGTCGCGCTCGTCGGCGTCTATCTCGCGCTCAATCTCGTCGTCGTCGGCGCGGGACTGGCCGCGATCGCGCGGCAGCCGCACGTCGTGCTCGCGTGGCGGGACACGCTCACGCACACCTATGGCAGCCCCCTGCCCATGCTCGGTCTCGCGGTGCTCCTGTTCCCCAAACTCGCGCTGGGCCTCTCTGGCTTCGAGACAGGCGTCCTGGTCCTGCCGCTCGTGCGCGGCGACCCCACGGATGACCCCGCGCACCCGCTTGGACGCATCCGCAACGGCCGCAAGCTCCTCACCGCGGCGGCCGCGATCATGAGCCTGTTCCTATTTGTGAGCAGCATCGTCACGACGCTGCTCATCCCGCAGGCGGCCTTCCGCGCGGGCGGCCCGGCCAATGGCCGCGCGCTCGCCTACCTCGCGCATCGCCTCCTGGGGGACGGGGTCGGGACGCTCTACGACGTGAGCACCATCTGCATCCTGTGGTTCGCCGGCGCCTCGGCCATGGCCGGGCTGCTCAACATCGTGCCGCGCTACCTGCCGCGCTACGGCATGGCCCCCGACTGGGCGCGCGCCTCGCGCCCGCTCGCGCTGCTCGTGACGGCGATCTGCGTCGTCGTCACCCTCATCTTCCGGGCGAGCGTCGACGCGCAGGCGGGGGCGTACGCGACCGGCGTGCTGGCGCTGCTCACCTCGGCCACCATCGCCGTCACGCTCACGGCCCGCCGCCATCATCAGCGGGGCGCGACCGTTTTCTTCGGGGTCGTCTCGGTCATCTTCATCTACACGATCGGGAGCACCATCATCGGGCAACCGGCGGGCTTAGAGATCGCGGCGGTGTTCATCGTCGTGATCGTCGTCGTCTCGCTGGTCTCGCGTGTGTTCCGCTCGACCGAACTACGCGCGAGCGGGGTGGAGGTGGACGAGATCGCGCGCGGGTTCATTGCCGAGGCGGCCCAAGGGACCATCCGTCTTATCGCCAACCATCCCGACGACCGCAGCCCCCGCGAGTACCTGCTCAAGGAGCGGGAGGAACGGGCGGTCAACGGTATCCCCCCGGGCGAGCCGGTACTCTTCCTCGAGGTGAGCGTGGCCGACGCCTCGGAGTTCGCGCCGGTGCTCCGCGTGCGGGGAGAGGAGATCGGGGGGTACCGCGTGCTGCGGGCGCAGGGGGCCTCCGTGCCCAACGCGATCGCCGCCGTCCTGCTGCACCTACGCGATACGACGGGCGCGCGCCCGCACATCTACTTCGCCTGGACCGAGGGCAACCCGCTCAAGTTCCTGGCCAAATACATCCTGTTCGGGGAGGGGGATATCGCGCCGGTGACGCACGAGGTGCTGCGGCAGGCCGAGCCCGACCCCGCGCGGCGGCCGGCCATTCATGTGGGGTGAGGCGCGACGCAGCACCTCGTGCGTCACGCCGCGGTGTGCGCACCCGAAGGCTGCGCTCACCCGGCGAAGGCCGCGATGGGCAGGGCGAAGAACAGGATCGCCAGCTATGCGGAGAGGCTGTGGCGTTAGCTGAGGCATCGTTCGCATCATGCACTCCGGCGTGAAAGGCTTTCGCCGAAGTACTGCAACGCGGATAGAACAGGTAGCCATGAACCGTCGCTTGCAGCAAGGCTATGAGCGGCCTTTGTCCACGCATAGACCCAATCATCGGCTGCCGCACTGGCGATGGAACAGTGCATACTTATTCGGAGCTCGCTCGTCCTGTTAGCCGACGGTGCCTCCCGCGTGTCTAAGCCCATCGTCTGGATGCCGCTACCAGTTCCCCTCCATCGGTTGTACCGAATGAAAACGAATGGGGCAGCGCCTTCATGGAGAGCGGTTGAGCGATGAGCGCACAGTGCGTGCGCCAGTGTACAGCACGTAGCGGGATGATGCTGCCTCGAACCACCCCTCACGCCTTAATCGGGCTGCCCTGTCGGTCGCACCTCGGCGCCTGCCACCTCAGCGGCGCAGGCCAACCGCGGCGAGCAGCATGCTGGCCGTCCAGGGCTCGGCGCTGGCCCAGCGATACCCCTCCATGTCGGCTGAGACGTCCACGGTGGTGACGATGGTGACCAGGCGGCGATTGAGGTGGACACGCTCCTGATGCGCGCGCAGCAGATCGGCCTGGCGTCTCGGCAGCGATGGCAGGGCCGCATAGAGCGCGTCGATCGTGCCGTGACGGGCCAGCAGCGCCGCGGCGGTCTTGGGACCAATCCCAGGCACGCCGGGGATGTTATCGGAGGTGTCGCCGATCAAGGCCTTCAGGTCGGTGAATTGGCCGGGCCGCACCCCCCAACGCTCTTGCACCACCGCCGGCGTGTACGGCTCCCCCTCCTGTCCCTTCGGCATGAACACGTCGACTCCGGGGCCGACCACCTGTAAGAGGTCGCGATCGCCGGAGACAATCGTCACCGGCAGACCCGCGATCGCCGCCGCCGTCGCGAGCGTGCCCATGACATCGTCAGCCTCGAAGCCTGGGGCCAGCGGATGCCGGACCCCCAGATGGTCCAGGACCTGCCCTACCTGCGCGACCTGCCGGTCGAAGTTGGCGACCTCCTCGGGGGTCCCGCGCGGGCGACCCGTCCGGTAGTCGGGGTAGAGCGCCCGGCGGAACGGCGGCTCTGGCGGGTCGAAGGGCACGCACACATGGGTGGGACTGAAGCGGCGCACCAACCGGAGGAAGGCGCCGGCGAAGCCGTAGACGCCCTGAATCGGCGCTCCGTCCGTCCCGACGATACTCCGCGGCAGCGCGTTGTAGGTGCGGTGGAAGAGATGGTGGCCGTCCACCAGCAGGAGATGGTGGCCGTCCACCAGCAGGAGGCGATCTGTCGAGTCCACACCATACGATAGCACGGCTGTCGGTTCCAGTGTGTGCGGGCACGCTGACGTGAGGACGGCTGACGAGGGTGTCGCGCCGTCGGCTAGGGCGCAACAGGGATAGCGGCGTCTGGGGAGGATAGCACGCACGAGAGCGTGGCCGACATGCGCATACAATGGCGGCCGGGATACGTAGCGGTCGAGATCGGGTCGTTTCACCCATGCACACCCATCGGGCACATTACCCGTCGTCCGCCGCGATCGGGACGCAGAACGGGCCATCCGGCGGATAGCACCAGTGGGGATACGGATCGCGGAGGGGGCGCGCGAAGGTCACATCCGCCGCGATGCCGGCGGCGTGGGCAGCGGGACTCCTGATCGGGGACGGCGCGAGGCGCGTCCTGCATCCGGGGCAGCGGAATCCGGCCGCCGGCTCGATCAGGGCCAGGGGGATAGCGTCGTGCCGCGGACTGACCTCGTACAGGTGTCGGGCGGCGTGGGCCACATCGGGATGGTAGGGGACCCCGGACCAGAGCAACACGCGCCCACCACACGTTGCGCGAGGGACGGCTGCCTCGTGCACAGCAACGCGATACACCTGGCACGGCGCGTTACAGGACGGGCACACCTTGTCGTCGAACGCGATGTTCACGACGTGATGACCGAGGGCTGTCCGATGGGAGCGGAAGGCGATACGGCCACCCAGGAGCGCGCCCACGACCTGCCCCATGGGGTGGGTATGGCTGCCAGTCTGCACATGGTAGCTCTTGTGGCCGATGTCTGTCACGAGTCCGAAGAGGGGCAGGTCCTGCCGCGCCTCAAGGTCGGTGTCGCTGCCGGGCCGGCGCAGTTCGCGGGGAGGGTAGCGGAAGAACTAGCAGCCGCGCACACCCGCCGCCCGGTAGCGGGCCTGCCGCGCCTCCGTCTCTGCCAGCGTTTGCCGGCTCCACTGCACCTCGAAGGCGACGCGCTGTCCGCCCCGGTCGGCCAGGACGTCGGCGCGCCAGCCGGCCTCCGCGTGCTCGATGTCCACGGCCCACCCCGCGTCGGCACACGCCCGCGCGATCTCGACCTTCGCCCGCAGGTGCGCCATCGTCTCAACACGGAACTGGCAGGTCGGCGCGGGCGCATGGGAGAAGTGCTGGATGCGCGTGGTGCCCGCGCCACCCCGCATCTGCACGGCACGGTCGGGGCAACAGGGCAGCACGAGGCGATAGCGCTGGAAGTAGAGTTCGGCCCAGGCCGTGTCGCCCAGCAGCGGGGCGAGGATGGGCTGGCCATCGAGCAGGGCTTTGAGCGGCAGCGTGCATCACCCTTTCGGCGGGTCGTGTTTTCACCATCGTACCGTACAGGCGCATTCCACTCTAGCGCTGTTGCCCACCGTCGCGCGCCAGGCCCGGCGCGGATCATGGCCGGCTGTCGGCGCGCATCTCACGAGTCGTGCCGATCCGCGCCGAAACGTGGCCCTGGATGGCGTCGTGTCGGGGCTGCTATTCTACGACTATGATCTCGTCCACGCCCGTCCCGCTCGCCACCCTGGAGGCCACCCTCGAGCGCATCACCTACGCGAACGAGGAGAACGGCTACACCGTCGCCCGCGTCGCCGTGCGCGGGAGCGCCGACCTGACCACGGTCGTCGGCAACCTGCTCGGGGCGCAGCCCGGCGAGAGCCTGCGCATGCGCGGCGTGTGGAAGAGTCACCCGCAGTTCGGGCGCCAGTTCGAGGTGCGCGACTATACGACGGTTTTACCGGCCACGATCCAGGGCATCCGGCGCTACCTCGGCTCGGGCCTCATCAAAGGCATCGGTCCGAAGATGGCCGAGCGCATCGTCGCCCACTTCGACCTCGACACCCTGCGCGTGATCGAGGAGGAGCCGGCGCGCCTGATCGAGGTGCCGGGCCTCGGCCCCAAGCGCACGGCCATGATCGGGCGGGCGTGGGAGGAGCAGAAGGCCATCAAGGAGGTCATGCTCTTCTTGCAGGGTGTCGGCGTCTCGACGAGCATCGCCGTGCGCATCTACAAGACCTACAAGGACGCCTCGATCTCGGTCGTCAAGAACGAGCCGTACAAACTGGCGGGCGATGTGTGGGGTATCGGCTTCAAGACGGCAGACAAGATCGCGCAGGCACTGGGCATCCCGCACGACAGCCCGCAGCGCGTCAAGGCCGGCCTCCAGTTCACGTTGTCTGAGGCGAGTGATGAGGGACACTGCTACCTGCCCGAGGCGGAGTTGGTCGCCAAGGCCACCGAGATCCTGGGCGTGGAGGCGACGCTGGCCGTGGCGTGCCTGGAGGAGTTGTCGCGCGAGGAGGGCGTGGTCAGGGAGTACCTGCCCGGCACCGATGACCAGCAGGTGACGGCGGTCTACCTCGTGCCGTTCCACCGCGCCGAGGCCTCGCTGGCCAACAGCCTGCTGCGTCTGCTCGGTGCCCCGGTTGAGCGGTTGTCCGCCTTCCAGGCCGTCGACTGGGCGGCGGCCCTGGGCTGGCTGCAAGCCACGACCGGGAGCGCCCTGGCACCCGAGCAGGAGCAGGCGGTGCGCCTCGCGTTGACCGAGCGCGTCGCCGTCCTCACCGGTGGTCCCGGTTGTGGCAAATCGTTCACGGTGCGCTCCATTGTCGCCCTCGCGAAGGCCAAGCGGGCGAAGATCGTGCTGGCGGCGCCGACGGGTCGCGCGGCCAAGCGGCTTTCCGAGTTGGCCTGGGTCGAGGCCAGCACGCTGCACCGCCTGCTCCAGCTCCGCCCCGGCGGCGACGCGGCCTACGATCGCGACACCCCGCTCGACGCCGATCTCGTTGTCGTGGACGAGGCGTCGATGCTCGACGTGCTGCTCACCAACACGCTCGTCAAGGCCGTCGCGCCGGGGGCGCATCTCCTTTTCGTCGGCGACGTGGACCAACTGCCCAGCGTCGGCGCGGGCGAGGTGCTACGCGACCTGCTCTCCTCGGGCGTCATCCCCAGCGTCCGACTGACCCATATCTTCCGGCAGGCCCAGCAGAGCGGTGTCGTCACCAACGCCCACCGCATCAATGCCGGCCAGATGCCCGTCACGCGCGGCCTCGCCGACTTCTTCCTCTTCCCGCAGGATGACACGGAGCAGGTCGCCGACCTCGTCGTCGACATCGTGGCCAACCGCCTGCCACGCAAGTTCGGCCTGGACCCACGGCGCGACGTGCAAGTGCTTTGCCCGATGCATCGGGGGCCGGCGGGAGCGGGCGTGCTCAACGAGAAGCTGCAGGAGGCGCTGACGCCCGCGCGACCGGGACAGCCCGAGCGGCGTGTGGGTGAGCGTGTCTACCGCGTCGGCGACAAGGTGACGCAGCTCCGCAACAACTACGACAAAGAGGTCTTCAACGGCAGCGTCGGCGTCGTCACCGGCCTCTCGTTGGAAGACCAGGAACTGCGCGTCCTCATGGATGAGACCGACGAGATCGCCTACGATTTCCTGGAGCTCGATGAGCTGACGCACGCCTACGCCGTCTCGATCCACCGCTCGCAGGGCAGTGAGTACCCCTGCGTCGTTGTGCCCCTCACAACCGGCAGTTGGCTGATGCTCCGGCGTAATTTGCTCTACACGGCGGTGACGCGGGCGAAGCGGATCGTGGTGCTGGTGGGCAGCGCGCGAGCGCTGGCCAGGGCAGTGCGGATGGAGGGGGCGGGGCAGCGGTACGCCGCCCTGGCCGAACGCCTACGGCGCGGTGCGGGCGGTGTGGGACGGTCAGGCACCCCGACAACCAGGGCGGCGACGGGCTAATCACGCCGATGCAGCGTGGATAATCGCTGGCGTTATTAGTACATAAGTTCTATAATGTAAGGGGTAGTGCCCGCCACAACCCATGACAAAGGAGTGACCATGGCCCTCGTCCCATGTGCCCAGTGCCGTCAACCGTTCTACGCCTCGTGCCACGATGCCTCATGCATCGGGGCCGTCTGCCCCTATTGCGAATACGCGGAGGTCCTCCCCGAGGAGGCCTACAGCGACGTGGCAGCGCCGACCCGCTATCACCTGGATGGTCAACCCGTGTATAGCGCAAAGACTGACGATAGGTCGCATCGCGCGGAGATGCACCCTTCTTACATAGCTTGACACGCGCAGCGCTTCCTTGTTCCGCCAGGAAGGAGGCGCGCAGAAAGGAGTAGCCTGATGTGCGGACGTTTTACGCTGACGACCCCCGACCAGATCGCCCTGCGGTTCGACGTGGTTGAGGATGAGCGCGGCGAGCATGAGCGGTGTGACCCTGCGTACAATATCGCGCCGAGCCAGGACATAGCTGTCATCGTCGAGCGATCCGCAGGACGTCTCCTGCGGGCGATGTCCTGGGGCTTCCGGCCAGCCTGGGCGTCCGCTGGCGCGTCTCGACCGGCGCCGATCAATGCGCGCGCCGACACGCTGCTCGAGCGTCCCCTTTTCCGAGGCGCCATTGCGCACGGCCGCTGCATTATCCCGGCCGATGGCTTTTATGAATGGCAGACCACGCCGGGACGCACGACCAAGCAACCCGTGTACATCTGCCGCGACGACCGCGCCCTCTTTGGCCTTGCCGGTCTCTACAGCGTCGGCAAGGATGGCATGGCGAGTTGCGCCATCATCACCACGGAACCCAATGCGCTCGTCGCGTCCATCCATGATCGGATGCCCGTCATGCTCGATCCCGCCGCCGAAGCCCTCTGGCTCGATCCAGCGCTCACCGACCCAGTAGCGGTGCTGGATTATCTGCGACCCTGCCCGGCGGATCTACTGGTGGCCTACCCCGTGTCGCCGCGTGTCTCCTCTCCGCGCACGGACGGGCCGTCCTTGATCGAGCCGCTGACGGCGTGATGTCGTTCAGGGAAACGTCCCTGTCGCTTTTCCTTCCGCAGGTGCGTGTGACACGTCTACGGCTATCGCGCTGCATGATGGACAATCCGCACCTCGATACTTGCATACAGGATTCCTGGGTGCTGGGGAGGATGCATGCGCGCTATCTGCTCGGAGGTCTATCGCACCACTGACCGCATCGACACGCTGCGGGTCAGCGATATGTGTGCCATGGTCGCCCGCGTGGCCGATATCGGATACGCTGCTGAAAATCGCCGACTAGTTGGTCCGGACTTGGTCCTGGCCCCGAAACGAACGATTGGGATGGAGGAGCTGTTCGCTCTGGTACCTGGGATCGAAGCAGGCTAGGCAGGCGTCGAGATCGTGGCGGTTAATGGCGTCGTTCAATCGTGCGATCATGGGAGGAGTGGCAAAGGCGTGGGTCGTCATTGATCTGTGCTCCTTTGCCGGTCACCTGACCGTTCTGTCATTGCTGGGCAGCATAGTCCTCGTGGCCGACCCTATCAATATGATGCGATCCGTCAGGGATAGCGCCGCCATGTACCGAGGCAGCAGGTGAGATAGACTGAACGTCATCACTCTTGACAGCGGCAGGCATAGATCATTTGCACATGCAGCGGCACACGCTTTCACCAAAGGGTTACACTATTATCAATAGCATGACGACGGGGGAGAGGATGCCGAGGCACCAATGAGTTTAGTTGAGGAATATATCAGCGAGTTGCGTGACATTCGTGCATCGGGCGCCGGCGTCAAAGAAACGTCGTACTATCCGGCTCTCTCTAATCTCCTCAATGGCGTCGGCAAAGCCCTGTCCCCACAGGTACGCTGTATTATGGCCTTGCGCAACCTCGGTGCAGGTTTGCCCGATGGTGGCCTGTTTACACCGGATCAGTTCCCCAAAGCGTCCGACACACCGATGGAACCGCAGAACCCGGCGCGGGGCGTCGTCGAGGTCAAGGGGACAAAGGACGACGCCTGGGTCATTACCGAGGGTGAACAAGTGTCGCGCTACTGGGGCAAATACCGGCAAGTCTTGGTCACCAATTTGCGCGACTTCGTGCTCGTCGGCCAGGATGACGACGGTCGGCCGTCCAAAGTCGAAACGTATCGGCTGGCCTCATCCGAACAGGCATTCTGGAAGGCAGCCGGTGATCCACGCGCCCTCGCCAACAAGCAGGGCGACTTGTTCACCGATTTCCTGAAACGTGTCCTGCTGCAAAGCGCTCCCCTCACCACGCCGCAAGACGTTGCCTGGCTCCTCGCGTCCTACGCCCGCGATGCACGCGTGCGGGTTGAGAAAGGGAAGCTCGCTACGCTTAGAGACCTACGGACGGCGCTGGAACAGGCGTTGGGTCTCATGTTCGAGGGCGGAAAAGGTGACCACTTCTTCCGCTCGACGCTGGTGCAAACGCTGTTCTACGGTATCTTTTCGGCCTGGGTCCTCTGGTGTCAGGAAAACTCCGATGCGACCACGACTGTGCGCTTCGACTGGCGCACCGCCGCCTGGTCGTTGCGCGTGCCCATGATTCGCGTGCTATTCGAGCAACTTGCCTTGCCGACGAAGTTGGAGCCGCTGGGTCTGGTCGAGGTTTTGGACCGAACTGCAGGCGTGCTCAACCGCGTGGATCGCGCCCTGTTCTTCTCACGCTTCGAGGAGACGCACGCCGTCCAATACTTCTACGAACCGTTCCTCGAAGCCTTCGATCCGAAACTCCGCAAGGAGATGGGGGTCTGGTACACGCCGCCTGAGGTAGCGCGCTACATGGTCGAACGCGTGGATACGGTCCTGCGCGAGGAGTTGGGGCGCCCCGATGGCTTGGCCGATCCCCAGGTGTACATCCTCGATCCGGCCACGGGGACGGCAACATATCCGGTTGAGATCGTCAAGCGGATCGCGCGGACGATCCGCGAACGTGGGGAAGATGCGCTCGCCGCGAACGACATCAAAGAGGCGGCTATGACGCGCATCTTCGGATTCGAGATCTTGCCCGCGCCTTTCGTCGTAGCTCACCTGCAAATGGGCCTAGTCCTCCACAGCCTCGGTGCCCCGCTCCTAGATGCCCACGAGGAGCGCGCCAGCATCTACCTCACGAACGCGCTCACCGGCTGGGACCCCCTGACCGAACCCAAGCAACGCTTCCTGTTCCCTGAGTTGGAGTCGGAGCGGGAGGCTGCCGAGCGGATCAAACAGGAAACGCCCATCCTCGTCATCCTGGGTAATCCACCCTACAACGGCTTCGCCGGGACCAAGATCGGCGAGGAGCGTGTCCTGACGGAGGCGTACAAGAAGTCTGTTGGGACGCGACAGCCGCAGGGGCAGGGGTTGAACGATTTGTACGTGCAGTTCTATCGCATGGCCGAGCGGCGCATCGTGGAGAAGACCGGAGCGGGCGTCATCTGCTTCATCTCCAACTACTCGTGGCTCGATGGCCTCTCATTCCCCGCGATGCGTGAGCGGTATTTGGAGACCTTCGACCACATCTGGATCGACAATCTCAACGGCGACAAATACAAAACCGGCAAGCTGACGCCCGAGGGCACCCCCGACCCGAGCATCTTCTCGACGGAATGGAACCGCGAAGGCATCCAGGTCGGGACGGCTATCGCGTTACTCGTGCGCAAGGAAGAACACACCCCGGCCACATCGATACGGTATCGCGACTTCTGGGGTAAAAACAAGCGGGGTGAATTGCTTGCCAGTGGTACGCCCAACGGAAACGCTTTGTACGAAACGATCGTACCGGCGAATGACCTGGGACTCCCGTTCACACCGATCCGGTCGGACATCGATTATGCCCGGTGGTCGTCGCTACCGGACATCTTCGCCACCTCGTTCGCTGGCGTGAAGACGAGCCGAGACGACGTGGTCGTGGACATCGGCCGGGAGCGCTTACTCGCGCGTATGCGGCAGTATTTCGACCCTACAATTAGCGATGATGACATGCGCCGCATCGCACCAGGCGCGATGCAAGATATCGCAGGGTTCGATGCCAAAGAGGTGCGCGATCAACTGTGCAAGCGCGGCTTGCTCCCCGACAATGTCGTCCGGTATTGTTACCGCCCTTTCGATCTGCGATGGCTCTACTGGGAGCCGGACACGAAGCTGCTCGACCGAAAACGGGAGGACTACGTCCCGCATGTGTTCGCCGGCAACCTGTGGATCGAAGCCCGCCAGAAGCAGGCGATGCCGCGATTCGATCGAGGGTACGTCGTGGACGTCCTCGCGGACAATTTTGGCAATGGCCTGTCCAGCTACTTCCCGCTTTACCTAAAACCGACGATGAAAACGCCCGACCTGTTCTCAACACAGGAGCCGATACCGCAGGATGGGCGAGAACTCAATCTGCACGACGATGCGAAGACCTACCTGCGCGATCTATTCGATGTAGGCGATTCCTTCATTGCCTTGCAGCAGCCGGCCGAAACGCTGTTTTTTCACACTATTGCCGTGTTGCATGCGCCGGCGTATCGTACGGAGAATGCCGGGGCTTTACGGCTAGACTGGCCGCGCATCCCGCTGCCCGGCACGCCGGATGTACTCCGCGCGTCGGCGGACTTTGGCCGGAGAATTGCCATATTGATAGACGTGGACAGACCGTTGCCGGAGGTCACGGCAGGCACGACCATCCGTCCCGAATTAAGATCAATTGCCCTGTTGACGACAACCAGTGGAGCCGCAGATGATATGGACACGATGTTGTCGGTCACGGCGCATTGGGGTTATGTTGGCGCCGCTGGCGCGACGATGCCCGCGCAAGGGAAGCTCGTCGAGCGCGCGTATTTGCCCGAGGAGGTAGCAGCAATAGAAGAGGGGGCGTTAGCGCTGGGCCTCACAGGTGAACAGGCCTTTGAGCAGTTGGGGCAGAACACGGTGGATGTGTACCTCAATGACGGGACCTTCTGGCGCAACGTACCCGTGAAGGTGTGGGAGTACACTGCGTGCGGATACCAGGTCATCAAGAAGTGGCTCTCGTACCGTGAACGTGCCATCCTTCAACGACCCTTGACGAGCAACGAGGCACGGCTCGTCATGCAGATAGCCCGTCGCATCGCAGCGATTCTATTGCTGGGGCTAGCGCTCGATGTGAATTATGAAACTCGACTGTTGTGATTTGCGATGGTAGGGGCGTGCTGTTACCCTCCAAGGGCAGAAACCGTGAGGAATGAAAGGAAAGGAAGACGCCCTGATGCAACTGCCCCTTGTCGCGCCGGCTCCGCTGGT
>JAABUM010002623.1_pt1 | contig 23638 bp, 26 predicted proteins | sample 5559161 | NCBI WGS metagenome assembly JAABUM01 (sample SAMN10711868, study PRJNA513369) | rock metagenome | isolation source: Antarctica rocks | place: Antarctica: Victoria Land, Siegfried Peak nord
TTGCGGATCGCGGCGGTGGGCATGGTCGGTGTCGGGGCGATCTGGGGGGAGGGGTAGCGGCTCGGGGTTTCCATGTTATACTCCTGTCAGTTCAGTAGGTCGGATCAGCCGATCAGTCAGGCCGCGTCAGGGGTGCTACCCGGCGCGGTCTCTTTGCGTGCGCGGATCGGCGTGGGCGCGGGAGGGTGGCGCTGCTTCTGCTTGGCCTGCCGCTGGTAGGCGCGGCTGCGGTCCAGCGCCGCACGTTGCCCGATGAAGTCGCGGATGTCGCAGAGTTTCGCCAGCATGTCCTCCGCCTCGTCGGCCTCGGGGCACTCCACCCCGCTGAAGGTCCATTCGTCCATGTCGGCCATCCTCCTCTTGCGATGTCCATCAGTTCGCGGCGGGTCGGGGTACAGTTGTCCTCAGTGGGGCACTTGGCGATGCGACTGAGAGGGGCGACTCATGCGAACGGTCGGCGGCTTGCCGAGAAGAGTCAGGCGGCGCGGCGTTTCCCCAGCGGCACCTCCTCCGGCGCGCTGGCCGGGTGCTGGCTCGGTCGGGGGCCTGTGGAGAAGAGGGCGGCGGATTCACCCAACGCCGCTTCCAGGGCCGTGACCTTGGCGCGGGCGGCGGCGAGTTCGGCGAGCAGCAGCGTCCGCCCGAAGTCCGCGACGGGAGCGGCTTGCGGCGCATTGCCGAGATAGGCGTCGATCTGCGCCTTGCTGAACAGCGTCCGCCGCCCCGCATGCCGCACCGCCGCGCTGATCTCCGGGTGCTTGTGCGCGAGGGCATGGACGTGGCTGCGCGAGACGCCGAGCAGGCGGGCAAGTTCCGGCGCGGTGTAAACCGGTGTGGCTGTACTCATGGTTAGGCCACCTGTTCGGGGATGAGCGGCAATGCCGCAGGCTCTTGGGCCACCAGGGCGGCGGCAATCTCGTTGGCCGACTCGGGAAAGGTCCGCGAGAGGGCCGCCAAAATGAAGGTGCTTGGCTGGCGGTGGGTGTTAAACACCACAGATAGCGTGGAGTGATCGACCCCGAGTAATCGCGCGTACTCCCGCAAACTCCTTTCTCCTTGGTACTTCCGCAGGATGTCCGTGAGCATGTTTGCCTCCTTTCGGTTACTCAACTAACCAGATTGTAGCATGGAGTGGTTACGAATGCAAGCGTTTTCGGGGTGGACTTTCTTATGAATGGTTACTATGATAACCGCATGAGTGCGAACACCTTTGGCGAGCGGCTACGGCAATTACGGGAATCTCGGGGGATAGGCGTTCGCGAGTTGGGGCGAAGGTCGGGGGTCAACCACGCCACAATTTCGCTGGCCGAACGTAACCAACGGTGGGTTGATCAACTGCCCTCAATCGAGATCATGGATGCATTAGCAAAAGCCCTAGAAGTTACCGTAGAGGAGTTGCGGGGAGCGAAACTGCCCGCCCCGCAGGAAGGCGCGTCACTGGCCGGTACGGCCGCGGGTTACGCGGGCGCTTCCGCCGAACTGAACCAACTCGCGGATATTGGCCGTGCGGTACTCCGCGTCGTGGAGGAGCGTCAGATGCTGACCGAGAAACGCCTGGTGAAGGTCGAGCGCGAGGGCCGCTACTTCCCGATCGTCAACCGCGTCCCTGCCGACGACGTGCGCGAGCGCGCCACGCAGATCGAGGACCGTATCAAGCTCGACCCCTTCTTCTGGGAGGACGCCACCGATCCGCGCGTCTACATCGTGAGCGGCGATTGCATGGCGCTCTCGGGCATCCTCAACGACGATCATGTGGTGATTGATGCGGCAAAAGTTCAGCCGCGCAACGGACAGGTCGTGCTCGCGCAACTCAATAATGCGCTGACCTTGAAGCGCTTCTATCGAACGCCGGAGGGGATCGAGTTACGTCCGAACGCGCCAGGGTATGACACGATCGTGGTCAAGCCCGGCGACGAGTTGGTGATCGTGGGCTGCCTGCACCAGGTGGTACCGACCGGGGCGCGGTAGGCGCGCAAGGAAATCTCGCGCGACGCAGGAATAGCGGACGACGCCACGGCCATGCGGCCACGGGCGCGGGAGATAGGGGAGGGGACCATGCGACGATTCGCGACGATCCTGGCACTGGCGATGATGACGCTGATCGGCGGGTTGACCTACGACGCGCACGACGCGGCGGCGCTGTCCGGCACGATTACCCTGACCATCCAGTGCGGCGGCAATCCCGAGCGAACCACCGTGACCAACAACACAGACGCGACGCTTGACCTGGCCGGATCCACGATCACCAGCCTCGTCAGCCCGCGCCAGGGCGTGGAGCCGTTCGCTCTGTCCGGCACCCTCGCACAGGGTGCCTCGAAAACCTACGAGACCGGCTCCGCCGCGACGAATAATGTCCCGACGCGCCAGTCGATCTACACCAACACCGACCCCAACGAGGGCGCGCGACTGAGCGGTCCCTACGGCTCCGTGAGCGTCCTGTGCAGTGCCGGGTCCGGTAGTCTCGTCGTGACGCAGCCAGCGCCGACGGCGACGGCGACGACCGCACCGACCGCCACGGCGACGATGACCCCCACGATGACGGCCACTGCCACGGCGACGGCGATGCCGACCACGGCGGCGACGCAAGCGGCGACGCAGGCACCAACCCAGGCAGCGACGATGACCGCGACGATGACCGCGACGGCCACGGCCACGGCCATGCCCTCCCCCACCGCGACCACGCGGGCGACCGTCGTCCCCACCGCGACCATGATGCCGATGCCCACCCTGCCGAACACGGGCGGTGGCGGCGGGCACACGCAGCCACTCGGTCCCCTGGCGGCGCTCCTGGCCGGGATCGCGGCGGCGAGCGGGCTGGTGGCCCGATTCGTGACGCGACGACGCGGCGCATAGCGCAGCAAAGGGCGCGTTCGGCAGCGAGAGAACCGTTGCCGGACGCGCCCTCGCTGTCCCTAATGCACCAGCCGCGCTTCGATACGGTGTGGACAGCATGTGGATAAGCCGGGGCGGCGAGGGCGCGACAGGCGGTGGTCACGCGCGAAGTGCGAGGGGGTAAGCGGATGCGGCGCTGGCAGCCATCGGAGGACGCGTGCCTGGCCCTGCTCCTCGCCGGGGGGTTCGGCGGGGTGACGCTGCAATTCATCGGGATCGTGCTGGCTCCCGACGCGCACCGGCTGGCGGCGTTCGGCCTGACCATCACGCTGGTGTCGGGGCTGCTCTTCATGGCATACCGGCTGTCGCAGGAGTCGTAGGGCTGCGTAGGGCTGCCTGCATCGGGTGGTGCCGACTGGGGCGCGGTGAGGGGAGAGCGTGTAGGGCGAGATCGAAATTATGCTGTACAACAGGAAAGCGAGACACAATTCATGGTAAGGTCCTCGTTTCTACAATCCCTACGGGTAGTTCTTGATGAGGCACCATATTTCAGTGCAACAGATTTTGAGGTATTAGAAGATACTAACAACGCCTCGGCAGTGCGGATTACATATCAATACGAAAAGAAATACGTATTCTATCTTGTTGTAACTGAAGTTCACGGCAATACCCCAAGTTTCAAATTTGCAGTGTGCCCTGGGCGCATTTCTACGAGTGCCTCTGGGGCAGTTTCAGGCATGGCGGTTTTAGAGAATGAGCTGAAAGAATGGACAACACGTATACGTGAAGACTTACGGGACCACCTTTCCTATCGACTCTCGATCGAAAATCAGGAAGCGATTGATTCGCTTCTCAAAAATATGCAAGGTTATGACGATACCTATTTTACGAAGGAGGAGGCCGCAGATCTCAGTATGCGACTGGACAACTTGCGTGAACAATTCCGCGCCCATCTTGAGCAGACGAACGCCACTGATGACGAAATTAAAAATCAACTCGTAGCAATTGATACCGAAATTGCCGATCTAAAAGAGGGGCTGAAGACTTTGCGAAAGTCTGGATGGATTCGTAAGTTGGCCGCATCCTGGCAAGAGTGGACCAATAATCCACAAAATCAGCCTGTACTCACCGCAGGGAAGCAACTGGGAGGGTTTTTATTACAAGAAGGCGTGAAGCAAGTCACAAAGGAGCACTAAGAGAAGCAAGTAGGGGTCGGTCCTGCCCCGACTGACCGGAACTGCGAGTGACGGTAGGGCCATTGCTGACCCATCTTCCTTGTGCCGATGATCAACCCGGCTTCCGTCGTCCGGCTTATCTCTTGTTCAGCGTGTCATCTCGCCACGCGGCCCTACTTGCCACCGATAGCGTACGCCATTCGCACATTCCTGACAAGAGGGTGAGCAACCATGCCGATCTATAAGAAGGGCCTGATCTACTATGCGGTCCTGAACCACCCGCGCGACCCGACGACGGGCAAGGTGCGGAAGCAGTGGGTGCGCGGCGGCAAGACCAAGCGCGAGGCGCAGGGGTGCTGACGCGACTGCAGCTGGAGCGCGACACCGGCAGCTCTCTCGATCCCTCGCGCATGACGCTCGCCGCGTTCCTGGCGCACTGGCTGGAGTCCGTCATCCGCGTCAAGCGTCGCCAGACGACCTACGAGCGCTACGAGGGGATCATCCGCGTCCAGATCGTCCCGCACCTCGGCGGCGTCGCGATCCAGAAGCTCACCCCGCTCCACCTCACGCGCCTCTACGCCGCGTTGCACCGCGCCGGGCTCTCCGCCAGCACGATCGGCCTCGCGCACACCGTCCTGCACTCGTCGCTCCTCCAGGCGTACCGTTGGCAGATGGTGGCGCGCAACGTCGCCGAGTCGGCCACGCCGGCCACCGAGGGGATCGTCCGCGCGATCAACCCCGAGGCGCTGTGGTCGGACGATCAGACGCGCCACTTCCTCGCGATCCTCAAAGACGAGCCGCTGCGCGCCTTCTTCGTGCTGGAGATCAATACCGGGCTGCGGCGCGGCGAGATCATCGGCCTGCGCTGGCCGGCCGTCGACCTGGCGCGCGGCGAGATCCATATCCGCGAACAACGTGTGAAGGTCCGGGGCGGCATGCTCGTCGGCAGCCCCAAGACGGCCAGCGGCAGGCGTAGCCTCGTCCTCTCGCCCGACACCGCCGCCGTGTTGCGACGCTACCAGGAGACGCAGGCGGGCGAGCGCGAGACGTTCGGGACGGCGTGGGCCGGGGCCGATTACGTCTTCACCTCGCCGCGCGGCAAGCTGCTGTACCCGAGTTACGTCGACAAGCTCTGGCGCCGGACGGAAGCGCGCGCGGGGATCCCGCACATGAAGTTCCACAACCTGCGCCACCTCAACGCGACCCTGCTGCTCAACGCGGGCATCCACCCCAAGGTCGTGCAGGAGCGCCTCGGCCACAGCTCGATCACGATCACGCTCGATCGCTATAGCCACGTCTCGCGCGACTTGCAGGGCGCTGCGGCGGCGGCGCTCGACGGGGCCTTCCCCACCGCCGAGGACGAATAACGAGACGGAGCGAACGAGGATCGTAGAAGAATCGTAGAAAACAACGCCAGCGTCGGGGGTTTCCCCAACGCCGGTGCGGCGCTCGTGCTACGTGGTGCCGAGAGAGGGACTCGAACCCTCACGAGGTTGCCCCCAACGGTTTTTGAGACCGTCGTGTCTGCCATTCCACCACCCCGGCCAGGGTTTTCGCTGGATCAGTATAGGGAACGACGGGCGGCAGCGTCAAGCAATCGCCCGTCATTCAGCGGCAGGTGAGCAGAGGATGTGCGGGCGGGACACCCTGATGGCGTCCTGCCCGCACTCGTTTCAGGCTATCGATGCGCCGCCCTGGCGAAAGGGGCGCGCGGTGCGACTACGCTCGACACGACCGCGCTTAGCGCAGGCGCTGATCGCGCCGCGCGGCGTTGCCGATGAAGTCGTAGGGGTACGGCAGCGCGATCGCGCTGGCGGTGTCGAGCCGCTGCAACTGCTCGTCCGTGAGGGCGAAGTCGGCGGCACCAAGATTGTTGGACAACTGCTCCGTCGTGCGCGCCCCGATGATCGGCGCGGTCACGCCCGGCTGCTGCATGACCCAGCGCAGGGCGATCTGCGCGGGGGAACGCCCCGCCTCCTCCGCCACCGCCGTCAGCGCGTCGAGGACGTTGAAGGTATGCTCGTTAGAGTTCGCCCGCCAGCTCGTCCCGTCCTCCTGATCGCCGACGCGCGTCCCGATCGGCGGCTCGGCCATCCCGCGATGATACTTGCCGCTGAGCCAGCCGCCGCGCAGCGGGCTCCACGGGATCACCCCCACCCCTTCGGCCAGGCAGAGCGGCAGCAACTCCCACTCGGTCGAGCGGCAGAGGAGGCTATACTGCGGCTGGAGGCAGGTGTAGGGCTCCAGCCCCAGCCGTCGACTCGTCTCGATCGCCTTCTGGAGTTGATAGCCGCTGTGATTGCTCGTGCCGATGTAGCGGACCAGGCCCTCGCGGACGAGATCGTTGAGGGTCGAGAGGGTCTCCTCCAGCGGCGTCGCCGGATCCCAGCAGTGGGTCTGGTAGAGATCGAGATAGTCGGTGCCGAGCCGTTGCAGGCTGGCAACGACCGAGGCGCGGATGTGCTTGCGACTCAGGCCGAGCGCATTCTGCCCCTCGCCCATGCGGAAACGGACCTTCGTGGCGATCACATAATCGTCGCGCGTCTTGCCGCGTAGCCAACTCCCGACAACTTCTTCGGACGCCCCACGCCCGTAGACATCGGCGGTATCGATGAAATTGCCACCCGCCGCGACGAACCGATCGAGGATCGCATGGCTCGCCGCCTCGTCGGCCTCGCGCCCGAATGTCATCGTACCCAGGCAGAAGGCGCTCACCTTCAGCCCGGTCTTCCCGAGAAAACGATACTCCATCGGCTCGTCCCTCCACATCGCTGACCGGGCTCGCGGCGCACAACCCCGTGCGGTGAGTGCCCCGGCTCCCCGCATCTTATGCGAGCCGCCCCGTTCCCACCAACCTTGCGGCAGGCTCCGCGCTTCACCCGCACCTTTACAGCGAGCAACGCATCTCCAGCAGTTCCAGGGTCGGCGCGACCTCGTCGAGCGGCAAGGTGCTAGGGACACCGGCGCTATCGACCGTGCCATCGGCGCGCAAGGCGATCTCGCCGTAACGGTCGGCGACGAAGAGCGCGCCGCCCGGTCCCACGCCGAAACGGGCACGCAGGCTCCCGTCGCGATCGAGCGCCGGAGCGAAGGGCAACGACTCCGTCGCGTTCGCGTCGGCGGCGGGCAAGACGATCAACACCGTCGCGCGCGCGGCACGCCAGGCCGGGAGTCGCGCGATGAGCGCATCGCGCGTCGCGCGCTCCTCGCCGCCGGAGCGTTCCGGGGGGAAGTAGATCGCAGCGTGCGATCGGCCCTTCAGTTCACGCCGGTGGAGCACGCGCCCATCGCGGAAGTGCATCGTGAAATCGGGCAACAGCGCCCCTTCCTGCGGCCCCGTTATCGACTCGCTCATCCATCCCTTCATAAGGCATCGTTCAGGTCCATTGCCAGCGCACAGACAGACGCCTGTGGCCGATGCCGCATCGTTGCGCTCGGCGCGGCAAGGTCGGTTCACGCACGATCGAAGCCAGCCGTACACACCCGGCGAACGCGCGGCAGATCAGCGACATAAACGATGTATTGAGCAATTATTGAGAATATCGCGCTCTTGCGGTGTTAGCATCATCGATAGCGCAGTAAACATCGATCGAGAATTTGTCTGTCCACCAACGGGGTCTGGCACCGTTGGCGGGACGGGACGAGGGGAACGAGAGAAGCGAAGATGCAAGCGAAAGATCCCGAGCAACGCCTGGAAACCTCGACGGAGGACAAGGCCGTCGAGCCCACAGATGAACGTTGTACCGTGGTCGGCTACCGCCCCGGCAAGGATGTTCCCCAACAGCCATCGCCGCCACCGAGCAACGCCGCTCACCCGAAGGAGGGACAGGAGGGCCGCGCGCACCTGAAGGGCAGCCATCCCGGCGACCGCTACGTGCGTGTCGTACGGGCCACGCCGGAGGTGATTCCGGCCACTCCGAAGTTCATCGAGCTGGAGCCGCAGACCGGTCCGCGCCAGGTCGGGCGGATGCGACGTTGGCTCTTACAAGGGCAGAGTCAGGGTCGCGAGGCCCCGTACGAACGCGAAGCCGACGTCCACCAGACGAAATCCTGGTGGCGCGTGATGTGTCTCACCGGCGTCGATTACTTCTCCACCCTCAGCTACCAGCCGGGGATCGCGGCGCTGGCGGCGGGCCTGCTCTTGCCGCTCGCCACGGTGATCCTGATCCTCCTCACCCTCCTCGGGGCGCTCCCGATCTACCGGCGCGTGGCTGCGGAGAGCCCGCACGGCGAGGGCGCGATCGCGATGCTCGAACGGCTCCTGCCGTGGTGGCAGGGCAAGCTCTTCGTCCTGGCGCTGCTCGGCTTCGCCGCGACCGATTTCGTGATCACCATCACCCTCTCCGCCGCCGACGCCACAGCACACGTCATCGAGAACCCGCTGATGCCCCGCGCCCTGGGCGACTTTCGTGTCCTGATCACCCTCGTCCTCGTCGCCCTCCTCGGCGCGGTCTTCCTCAAAGGGTTCGGCGAGGCGATCGGGATCGCGGTCGGGCTCGTCGTGGTCTACCTCTGCCTCAACGTCGTCGTCTCGATGGTCAGCATCGCGCATGTCGTGGGCAATCCGGTCGTCATCACCGATTGGCGCACCGCCCTCTTCGCGCAACACGGCAATCCGCTGGCGATGGTCGGCATCGCCCTGCTCCTCTTCCCACGCCTCGCCCTCGGCCTCTCCGGTTCTGCGCCGCCCGGAGACCCGCACCCGCAACACACGGCGACTCCTCACCACCGCCGCGCTGATCATGAGCGTCTTCCTGATCACCAGTAGCTTCACCACCACGGTGCTGACCCCCGAGGAGGCGTTCCAGCCGGGCGGCGCGGCGAACGGGCGCGCGCTCGCCTACCTGGCGCACGAATACCTGGGGAGCGGCTTCGGGACGATCTACGACCTCAGCACGATCCTGATCCTCTGGTTCGCCGGGGCCTCCGCGATGGCCGGGCTGCTCAATCTGGTGCCGCGCTATCTGCCGCGCTATGGCATTGCCCCGGAGTGGGCGCAGGCCGCGCGACCGCTGGCCCTCGTCTTCACGGCGATCGCCTTCGCCGTCACCATCGTCTTCCGGGCCGACGTCGATGCGCAGGGCGGGGCCTACGCCACCGGCGTCCTCGTCCTGATGTCCTCCGCCGCGATCGCCGTCACCCTCTCGATCTGGCGGCAGGGGCGGCGCGCCCTCGCCGGGCTCTTCGGCGCGATCGCGCTGGTCTTCGTCTACACCACCGCGACGAACGTGGTCGAGCGCCCGGACGGCCTGAAGATCGCCTCGCTCTTCATCGCCGCGATCGTCGTCACCTCGCTGCTCTCGCGCGTCTGGCGCACGACCGAGCTGCGCGCGACCGCGATCACGGTGGACGATACGGCGCGGCGCTTCATCGACGAAGCGGCGATCGGGGACGAGATCCACATCATCGCCAATCACCCGGACGAGCGGAATGTGCGCGAGTACCTGCTGAAGGAGCGCGAACAGCGTGCGGAGAACAATATCCCGCACGGCTACCCGGTCCTCTTCCTCGAAGTGACCGTCACCGACGCCTCCGAGTTCGCGCCGACCCTCCAGGTGCGCGGCGAGGAGATCGGTGGCTACCGGGTCTTGCGGGTGGAGAGTTCGGCGGTGCCGAACAGCATCGCAGCCCTCCTCCTGTGGCGGTGCGACACCACCGGCAAGCGCCCGCACGCCTACTTTGGCTGGACCGAGGGGAATCCGCTAAAATTCCTCGCGCGCTATATACTCTTCGGCGAGGGCGACATCGCCCCGCTGACCCACGAGGTGCTCCGCAAGGCCGAGCGCGATCCGGCGCGGCGACCGGCGGTGCATATCGGGTAGGGTCGGCCGCCGCGATACCATACGCCCCCGACCGGGGCAGGAGCGAGGGATGGCGAGCCAGCCCCAACGGGTATTGATCACCGGCGGACAGGGACAACTCGGGCGGGCGCTCGCCGCCACCTACGCCGGTGCGACGACGGTCGCCGCGCCAGGAAGAGGCGATCTCGACGTGACCGACCGGGAGAGCGTGGAACGGGCGGTCGAACGCTACGCCCCCGACCTGATCGTCCACGCCGCCGCCGCGACCGACGTGGACGGCTGTGAGAGCGACATCGTCGGCTGCTACCGCATCAATGCGCTCGGGGCGCGGCTGCTCGCCCTGGCCGCCGGCGATCGCGACATCCCACTCGTCTACGTCAGCAGCAATTACGTCTTCGATGGGCGGAAACCGGCGGGCGAGGCGTACCACGAGTGGGACGCGGTCGGGCCGCTGAGCGTCTACGGCCACTCGAAACTCGCGGGTGAAGAGGAGACGCGCCGCCACGCGCGCCGCCACTACATCGTCCGCACGGCACAGGTCTACGCCGCGCAGGGGCGCAAGTTCGTCCAGACGATGCTCCGCCTCGCCGATGGCGGCAAAGATCCGATCGGCTGCGTCGCGGACCAATGGGGCCAACCGACCTACGCCACCGACCTCGCTGTCGGGATCGCCGACCTCGCGCGCACCGGGGCCTGGGGCACCTACCACCTGACCAATAGCGGCTCCGGCACCTGGGCCGACTGGGCAAGCGAGATCTTCCGCCTCAGCGGGCGCGCGGTGACGGTGGAGCCGATCCCGGCCAGCACCTTCCAGCGCCCCGCGACCCCGCCCACGAATGGCGTGATGCACAACTGGGCCGCCGCAGCCCTCGGAGTCACCCTGCCCGACTGGCGCGACGGGGTGCGGCGCTGTCTGGCCGAGATGGGCGAGTTGCGCGAGGGATGAGCGCGCGCCCATCCATACACGCCCGCGTGGCGATCATCATCCCCACTTTCGACGGACTGGCGCTGCTGGAGTCCTGTCTCGCCTCGCTCGCCGCCCAGACATATCAAGACTTCGCGGTCACCGTTGTCGATGACGGCTCGACCGATGGCACAGCCGCGTGGCTGGCACGGGCGTATCCCGAGGTATCCGTGCTGCGCCACGCGCGCAATCGCGGACTCGTCGCCGCCTGCAACGCCGGGATCGCCGCCACCACGAGCGACCTCGTCTGCCTGTTGAACAACGACACCGAGGCGGAGGTGGACTGGCTCGGCGCGCTCGTCGCCGCGCTCGACGCCGCGCCCGAGGCGGGCTCCGCGTCATCGAAGCTGCTGCTCTTCGACCGGCGCGATACGCTCCACGCGGCGGGCGACGGCTTCACGATCACCGGGCTGCCGGTCAACCGTGGCGTCTGGCGGCGCGACGAAGGGCAGTACGACGATGCCGCGCCCCCCTTCGGCCCTTGCGCCGGGGCGGCGCTCTACCGCCGCGCCGCGCTGCTGGCGGTCGCGGAGCCGGGCGGCGCGGTCCTCGATCCCGACCTCTACATGTACTGCGAGGATGTGGATCTCGCCTGGCGACTCCAACTGGCCGGATATGGCTGCGTCTTCGCGCCCGCCGCGCGCATCTACCACCACCTCAGCGCGACCGGTGGCGGCGTGTTCGCGTCGTATTGGGTCGGGCGCAACCTCCTGCTGATCCTCGCCAAGGATCTGCCACGCCCCCTGCTGCGCCGCTATTGGCCGCGCATCGTCGCCACCTATGCCGGGCGGGGCTGGCGGGCGGCACGGGCCTGGCGCGGGGCCGAGGCGCGCGCCACCCTGCGCGGGATGCTCGCCGCCCTATTCGCCCTGCCACGCTTCTGGCGCAAGGGCCGCCGCCTCGCCGACCTCAGCGCGTCCGACCTCGCCCGCATCGAGCGCCTACTCCTGAGGCCGGGCAGCTAACGACTATGTGACCATCTCACCGCGGCATGGTGCGCTGCCACATACCGTCACATGATAACCGGGGACCGGATCACTGTCCTTTTTATGTCACCTTATCCACTATCTGAGCAATCGGTCGGCGAGGAATCACGAGCGTGACGCGCTCAACGCGATCGTCCGGCGGGCATCTGTGACGATAGCCGGGTATTGAAGGCCAGGCTCAGGAAGTTCCGCCAGTGCCCGCGCAACGCCATCCGCTTCCGGCGCAACAGCGCATAGAGCGCCAGGTCCGCCGCCGCGAGCGCGACCCGTACGAAGGCAAGGACGACCGGGCCGACGACCGGCACCACAACCCGTATGAAAAGAAACGACGCCCCTCACAAAGCGGCGAGCAGCACCAACATCCCCAGATCACGCGCGCATCCTGCCCGTCCCACCCTTCTCCACCCGGTTGTTCCAGTCACCGCTCCTACCTATCGGATGACCGATCTTCCAGGGTCACTCCCTTGCCAACGGCATATACCACTCGCCAGCACACCTAATAACGACGCGACACCGGCCCTTCTTGCATCACCACGGCCCGTGAACAGCGATCGCCAACGTGCAGACCAGCGCGACGCGGTTGCGGGTGACCCGATGCAACCGATCGTCGACAAGGTGTGTTTCGGGAAGTAGCGATCTGGTGACAGTAGGATAAGGAGGCAGCATGACCAGCACGCGACCGTTCCGATTCGGGGTGATCAACGAGCAGCCGGGAAGCGCGGCGGCGTGGTTCGCGGCGGCGCGGCGCACCGAGGCGCTCGGCTACGCGACCTTTCTCCTGCGCGATCACTTCATCGCCGAGCCCTTCGGTGAGCAGTTCGCCCCGTTCCCGGCGCTGATGGCCGCCGCGCTGGCAACGACCACCCTACGGGTCGGCACGCTCGTCTGCGACAATGACTACCGCCACCCGGTCATGCTCGCCAAGGAGGCCGCGACGCTCGATCTCCTCTCCGGCGGACGCCTGGAACTGGGGCTCGGCGCGGGCTGGCTCCGCGCCGAATACGAGGCGGCGGGCATGGACTTCGCGCCGAACGGCCTGCGCGTCGCACGCTTCGCGGAGGCGGTGCAGATCATCAAAGGTCTCTTCGCCGACGCGCCACTGACCTTCACCGGGGAGCATTACCAGGTGCACGGACTCGCCAACTTCCCGCGTCCGGCGCACCGATCCGGCCCGCCCCTCCTGATCGGTGGCGGCAAGCGCCGGATGCTGGCCCTGGCCGGACAGTATGCCGACATCGTGGGCCTGCTCACCACGTCGGTGGCGAGCGGCGCGATGGAGGATGGCACCGAGGAGCGTCTGGCCCCAGCCGTCGCGCAGAAGCTCGACTGGATCCGGGCCGGGGCAGGAGCGCGCTTCGAGGCGATCGAGCTGAGCCTGATCCCGACCGTGATCATCGACGCCGACCGTGAGGGCGCGATCGAGCGACTGATCGCGACACGGGGCTGGCACGGCGTCACCACCGCCGATGTCGCGGTGATGCCCTCCGTGCTCGTCGGCACGGTCGCGCAGATCAGCGAGACGCTCTGGGAACGGCGCGAGCGCTTCGGCTTCTCCTACTACATCGTCGGTGACGCCCAGCGCGAAGCCTGCGCGCCGCTCGTCGCCGCGCTCGCCGGGCGTTGATGGTCGGTTCTGCGCCGCCGCTCGCCCCGCCGGACAGCGGCACTCCGCTCGTCGCCGCCCTCGCCGACGATCTGGCGGGAACGTTCGAGCGCGTGGTCCTGGCGTATCAGGATCGGCTCTTCACCTTCGCGCTGCGCCTGTGCGGCGACCGGCGCGACGCGGAGGAGGTGACACAGGATGCCTTCATCCGCGCCTACCGGGCGCTGCTTACCTATGACGCCGAACGGATACGGGCGCTCGCGCTACGCCCCTGGCTCTACCGAATCACCCTGAATCTGGCACGCAATCGCCTGCGTGGGCGCACGAGCGCGCCGGTAGCCCTCCCGGAGGAACATCAGGAGGAGGAGCAACCCGTTGCGCCACAGCTGCACGCGCGGGCGGACCACGAGCCGGAGCAGGTCGCCGAGCGCGCGGACCTCAGCCGCCATCTCGCCGCCGCGCTAGAGACGTTACCGCCGCGCTATCGCACCGCGATCATGCTGCGGCATGTGGGCGGGCTCGCCTATCCCGAAGTCGCGGCGGCGCTGGGGTTGCCGAGCGGCACGGTCAAGGCACAGGTCCATCGGGGCCTGGCCTTGCTCCGCACCGCCTGGCTGGAACGCGACCCTTCCCCACGGAACAATGGCGAGAAGAAGGAGCACCACGATGACTGAGCGATCCGACCCGGCCCTTCCGACAGCCCGTGCGCTCCTGCGCGACCTGCACGGCGCGCGCGCACAGGAGCGCGCGCCGGGCGGCCTGCTCCCGACCGTCCTGGTCGAACTCGGCCTCGCCGACGCCTACTTCCCGTTCACCAGCGTGCTCGGGCCGCTGCTGATCGCCTATTCGAATGCGGGCGTGACGGCGGTCTGGCGCGGCACCGACCTCGAGACGTTCATCGCGACCTACGAGGGACGACGCGGACGTTCGTTGCGCGCGCTCCCCGCCGCGCCGTCGGAACTCGATACGGCGATCGCGCGGCGGCTGCGCGGCGAGCGGGCGACGGTGCGCTTCGATCTGAGCGACCTCTCCGAGTTCGAGCGCGCCACGCTGGAGAAGGCGACCGAGATCCCGCGCGGCGAGATCCGCCCCTACGCCTGGATCGCGCGCGAGATCGGGCGTCCGGGCGCGGTGCGCGCGGTCGGCTCGGCGCTCGGTCGCAACCCGATCCCGCTGCTGATCCCCTGCCACCGCATCGTCCGCAGCGACGGGCGGGTCGGCGACTACGTCTTCGGCACAGCGGATAAAGAGACGATCCTGCGCGCCGAAGGGGTGGCGCTCGACACGCTCGCGGCGGAGGCGCGGGCGCGGATCCGCTATCACGCCAGCGACACGACCGGAATCTACTGCTTCCCCACCTGCCACCACGCGCGGCGGATCACCGCGCCGCACCTCGTCACCTTCCCTTCGGACGCGACGGCCCGGGCGGCGGGGTATCGCCCTTGCAAGGATTGCCGCCCGGCGCTCGCATCCTGAGCCATCGCATGACTGCGCCATCGCGTCCCAAGTCAAGGAACGGCACCCAACCCGCGAGGCCCCAGAGGTAGACACTATCGGGCGTATGTGCTCGCATCGCCGCCAGACCGAGGTAACGTACGCGCCTGGCAGTGGCGAGCGACGATCGCCTCGCCCTGCCGGGCAACACGAGCAGGCGCGGCCGAAACGGCCACAGCGCCGCGTGTGCCAACCGAAAGAGGACGCCGAGACGGTAGCGAGCGGAGCGCGTAGGGGCAGTGGCGCGCTGCCGGAGGAGGTGTACGCACGCCATTACGAACCATACGCCACTCTGTTACAATACCGCGTCGTTCAACGATGCGGCGGTGTGCGCGATAGCCTCTGCGGCGAGGAGCATCGGGCGCGCGATCGCGGCACGGCTGGCAGGGCGGAAGGAGCATCGGCGCGACGTGAGTGAAGATCGGCATGCGGCAGATCAGCCATACCTCTCGCTCATCATCCCCGCCTACAACGAAGGTCGCCGCCTCGGCGAAACCCTCCGCGTCGTCACCGCCTATCTACGCCAACAACACTATTCCTGGGAAGTGCTCGTCGTGGACGACGGGAGCAACGACGGAACGCGCGCCCTCGCCGACACCTACTCCACCACCACGAATGGTGCCAGTCTGCGCGTCATCGCCAACCCGCACCGTGGCAAAGCCTACGCCGTCCGGAGCGGCATCCTCGCCGCAGGGGGCAAGATCGTGGGCTTCACCGACGCCGACCTCGCCACCCCGATCGAGACCCTCGCCGCCAGTATCGCCCTCTTCGCGACCGGGGCCGACCTGGTGATCGGCTCGCGCGAAGGGCTCGGGGCGATGCGCCGCGACGAGCCGCCCTACCGCCATCTGATGGGGCGAATCTTCAACGGGCTGGTGCAGGTGGTGGCGCTGCCAGGAATTCAGGATACCCAATGCGGCTTCAAGATCATGCGCGGTACCGTCGCGCGCATCCTCTTCACCGCGACCCGCCTCTACGGCGAGGATAGCCCCGCGCCGACCGGCCCGGCGGTCACCGGCTTCGATGTCGAACTCCTCTACCTCGCTCGTCGGCGCGGCTACCGGATCGCCGAGGTGCCCGTGGATTGGCAGTACATCGCGGAGAGCAAGGTGAACCCACTCCGCGACACGATTCGCAATGTGCGCGACCTCGTCATGGTGCGGGTCAATAGCCTGCTCGGACGGTACCAGTAAGCGTCCACGCGGCATCCATACCAGCGCGTAAGCGCCGCCGAACGCGATAGAGCGGCCACATCGCCGAGCGATGTGGCCGCTCTGCTTCTTCCATACTATTCCGGGAACGTGAGAGTCGGGGGTGAAATCGTCGCATCAGCGCGCGACGACGATCTCCCGCGCGATCACGCCGCCAGCCGCCGTCGATTCGCGCTGCAACTGCACCTGTGTACCGACCGCGAGATCGGCCAGCACACCGGGTCGGCCATCTGGCAGGACGATGGCGGTGTCGCGCATGATCACGATCCGCTCGTCGCTGCGCGCGCCGGTCACCGACACCACGATCTGCCCTGCGCTCAGGTTCACCAGGCGGATCGTCGCGCCAACCGCCGCCGGGCGGGTCGGCTGCACCTGCGTCACCGTGCGTCGGAATGCGGCGTTCTGGTCCACGCCGAGGATGACGCTGGTCGGCGCGGCATTGAGCAGGGTCATCGTCATCGGGCGTGCGGCACCACTGCCGAGCGCGACGTTCGCCGCCAGTTGCGTCTCCGCGCGCTGCGTGAACGTCAGGGCCACCCCGGCGGCGCAGAGCAAGGTCGTGAGCGTGAAGACGATCGCCAGCCCCGACCAGGTGTGCCGCCACGGCTGCGCCAGCGCGTGACCGCCCCGGGTCATGCCGCTCAGGGCGAGTTGTTGGAAGACGACTTCGCGCACATGCGGCGCGAGCGTGGTCGAGGCCATGCTGCGGATGCGCCCGTCGATCGTCCTGTACTCCTGCACACGGGCTAGGCAAGCGGGGCAGGCGAGGAGATGTGTGCTCAGCAGCACCCGCTCGGCCTCGGTCAGGTCGGGATCATTCCAGCGCGCCAACAGCGGCGTCACCTTGTGGCAGGGGGTACGCGCGGCCGATACCATCGGGCTACTTTTCCCCTTCTCCAACCCCTGCCGACGCCTTCTCCGGCGTGGGTACTTGCCCGTAAGCGACGCGGAAGGCTTCACGCGCCCGGAAGAGGCGCGTCTTCACCGCGCCCGGCGAGATGTCGAGGATCTCGGCGATCTCGTTGCAGGACAACCCTTCGTGGCTGTGGAGCAACAGCGGCGCGGCGTATTTCGCCGGGAGGGTCGCGAGCGCCCGGTGGACCGCCTCGGCCTCGGCGATCTCGCGGTCCATGTCGCCCGTCATGATCCCATCGTTGAGCAACGGGAGCCAGCGGATCAGGCGGCGACGGCGCAGGGCGCTGAACGCGGTATTGCCCGCAATGCGATAGAGCCACGGTGCCAGCCGGAGATCGTCATCCATGCGCGGCAACGCCTTATACGCCTTGAGGAAACTTTCCTGGGCGAGGTCGTTGGCGAGTTCGCGATCATGGACCAGCCCATAGATGTAGTTGATGATACGGTGTTGATAGCGCTCGAAGATCTCGGTGAACGCGGCGGCATCGCCGCGACGGGCGCGCATGACCAGCGTATCGTCCACGGTTGGCGCGGCTACGGGGCTCTGCGCCTGCCCCAGCGTCTGTTCGACCATCTTTCGCGTCCCCCGTAGTGTCGGCACAATGCCTCATGAATCCTATACGCCCGACACCTGCTTTTGGTTGCAAATCTGTTGCAAAAAGCCGAAACTCACGGTCCTCTGCGCGTCGCAAACCCGGTCCCGCCCGCCGACTGTCTGTACACGACGAGAACGGGCGCGCCCCGCGGCTACTCCTCTCCCTACCCGGAGGTACCGCGCACGACCGCCCGAGCGTTGCCAAATTGTCCATTGACCCCTCGTGATCGCCCGCCTACAATCAGGAAGTCATAAGGTCATAGTCAAAGAGTTCCGACAGGGAATCGTAAGGCCATAGCAAGCGTTCTAACGATAGCGAGTGCATCGCCGCAACGCTTTAGCTTTTTTGTGCTACGCTGGTATCCGAACGGGCATACAGCGCTCCTCCGCCGGCGGCAATTGTTCCTCTTTTCCGGCCACGACGTTCTCTACGCTGCGCCCCAGCGCCCGACGCACCATTTCTGACAGCGGGCGAGAGGCGAGACCAGACCCGAGCGAGCACGATCAAGGAGAGGGGATCGGGGTGGGCAGGTCGATCGTCATCGGTAATGTGCGCGGGATCGCCATCAAGGTGCACCCCACGTTCCTGCTCGTCATCCCCTGGACGATCTTCAACTGGGGCTATATCGGCGGCAACGGCGTCGGCGGCGTCATCTTCGGCGCGATCCTAATGACCTTGCTCTTCACCTTCGTTCTCTTGCATGAGTTGGGGCACAGTTTCGCGGCCCAGTATTACGGCATCGGCGTGCGCGACATCACCCTCCTACCGATCGGTGGGGTAGCGCGGATCGAGCAGATTCCGCTGCAACCGGGACGCGAGATCGTCATCGCGCTCGCCGGCCCGAGCGTGAATCTGGCGATCGCCGCCCTCTTCGCCCCCCCGGTCGTGTTGATCGCCGCCGCCCACCAGTATACCGATCCCCTCCAGGTCATCACCCTCCTCACCGAAGTATCACCGAGCGGCTTCATCTTCTATCTCTTCTTCGCCAACATCTCGCTCGTCCTCTTCAATCTACTCCCCGCCTTCCCGATGGATGGCGGGCGGGTCCTGCGCGCCTTCCTCAGCTTCTTCGCCCAGCGCCTCACCGCGACGCGCGTGGCCGTGGCCGTGGGGCAGTTCTTCGCCATCGCCCTGGTGGTGCTCGGTCTGGCCGCGCAGGTGCCCTCGCTGCTGATCATCGCGGTCTTCATCGTCATCGCCGCCTTCACGGAAGGCACGGCGGTGCGCGTCGAGGACACCCTCAAGAAGTTGACGGTCGGACAGTTCATGCTCTGGGATCTCGGTGGGGTGAACGAGCACCACCCGCTCCCCTACGCCCTGCGCGGCGGCCCGCGCGATGTCGCCGTGGTCAACAACGACGGGCGCGTCGTGGGGATGCTCTGGCGGCACGAAGTGATGCAGGCGTTCAATGGCGGCGCGATCCGCTACCGCACGGTGCGGGAATTGATGGACGCCGAGGCGACCGTGGCCGAGATCACCGACACGATCTACGACGTGCAACAGCGGATGATCGCCACCGGGCGCTGGGCGATCCCGATCGTCGAGAATGGGCAGTATCGGGGGATCTTCACCGGCGAGCGTTTCTGGTATGTCTACCGCCACGTCACGCGCCGCCCCTGGCTCGATTGGCGCGCGCGCCTGCTGCGGTTAGCGGAGTTGATCGGCTTCCGCCGTGCGCGCTTCGGCAGCCGCTGAGCGACGATGGGCAACGCACAGCCATAGCATGCAGAGAGAGGCGGCGGGGACGGTTGAAACCGCCCCCCACCGCCTCTCAGTTCTCGCCGATCGTGGCACCGTGACCGCCGCTGATATAGGGCATGCTGAGGATGCCCCGCTCGCCCGCGCCGAGATCGGCGACCTCGGTCGGGTGAAAGGGCGACGCGACCGTGACGATGCGCGTCTGCGCGGCGCGCGATCGCTCGGGCGGGACGAGGGTGGTACTGACGAGGGCGAGGTTCAGCAGCGCGGCGGCGGTGTAGTTTCGGAGCGCGGTGACGGGCCGCAAGCGGCGCGGATCTGGCATCGTGGCCTCTTCGATGAGCCGAGCGAATCGCCCATAAGTGTAGCACGTCGCCGATAGCGCGCGGCTCCCGTACGAATCGTTATGAAGCCCGTCACCCAACGCGATCGGTGCGCGTTGTTAAGGGCGTGGAAGACGGTACCATGCGACCGACTTTCTCCTGCTCCTCTCCCTCCCCTAACTGACCGGGCGGCGGTGTGTAACCACCGCCCGGTTGGTGTTAACGCCCGCCCGTGCTACCATCGCCCGGTTGTCGTGCGGCCATTCGTGAGCGGAGGAGTGATGTTGACCGACCCGCGCATCAAGAGCCTCGCCAGGGTGCTGACCCACTACTCCCTCGGCCTCCGCGCGGGCGATCTCTTCGTGATCCGCGCCCAACCGCTCGCCGCGCCGCTCGTCGAGGAGTGCTACCGACAGGCGCTCATCCTCGGCGCACACCCCCATGTGGACCTGCGCCTGCCCGGCCTCGATGAGATCTACTACCGCACCGCCAGCGAGGCGGAGTTGTCCTGGATCTCGCCGATCACCCGCTACTATCTCGAACAGTTCGACGCCCAGCTCTCGATCATGAGCGACAGCAACACCAAGGCCCTCTCGGGCATCGATCCGGCACGGATGGCGCAGGCGCAGAGCGCGCGCCGCGAGTTGAGCAAGACGATGATGGCGCGCGACGCCGACGGCAGCCTGCGCTGGGGCATCGCCATGTACCCGACCGACGCCTACGCGCAGGACGGCGAGATGTCGACCGACGAGCTGGCCGACTTCATCTTCGGGGCCTGTCTGGTCGATCAGCCCGATCCGGTTGCGGCTTGGCGCGCGCTCGGCGCGCGCCAGGAGGCGCTGATCGCCCGCCTCGCGGGCAAGCGCGAGATCCGCCTCGTCGGCCCGGATACCGACCTGACCTTCTCCGTCGCGGGGCGCACCTGGATCAGCGATGACGGCCACAAGAACATGCCCGGCGGCGAGATCTTCACCGGCCCGGTCGAGGATTCGGCCAACGGGACGATCCGCTACACTTACCCCGCCGTCTATGGCGGCAAGGAAGTGGCCGACGTGCGCCTGCGCTTCGAGGGTGGGCGGGTGGTCGAGGCCAGCGCCGGGCGGAACGACGAGCTGCTGCAATCGCTCCTCGGCATGGACGAGGGCGCGCGGCGGCTCGGCGAGTTCGCCTTCGGCACCAATCCGGGCGTGACCCGCTTTACCCGCAACGTCCTCTTCGACGAGAAGATTTTTGGTACCGTCCACCTCGCGCTCGGCGCGGGCTACCCCTCCACCGGCAGCGGCAATCAGTCGGCGCTGCATTGGGACATGGTCTGCGACCTGCGCCAGGGGGGCGAGATCTACGTCGATGGCGAACTCTTCGCCAGGGACGGCCAGTTCGTTGACTGAGGCCGCGAGGGCGCACTGGACCCGCAGTCACGGCCTCGGCAACGACTATCTCGTCATCGAACCGGCCGCGTTGCCGTCCGGCGTGCGATTGAACCCCGCGACCGCACGCTCCATCTGCGATCGGCATCGCGGTGTCGGCGGCGACGGCATCCTCGAACTCCTCGCCGCCCCGCCCGCGCCGGACCACTTCGCCGTCCGCATCTGGAACCCCGACGGCAGCGTGGCGGAGAAGAGCGGCAATGGCCTCCGCATCTTCGCCAAGTACCTCGCGGAGCACGGACACGCGACCACCAACGAGTTCACAATCGTCACGCCCGGCGGCGCGGCGGCGGCGAGAGTCATGCGCGATCCGACGACCGGGCGTGTCGGCGCGGTCACGGTCGACATGGGCGTGCCGACCTTCGATCCGCGCACGACCTTGGAGGTGGATGGTCGCACCCGCATCGTCACGATCCTCGCGGTCGGCAACCCCCATTGCGTGGTCCTCGTCCCCGACCTTGCGGCGGTGCCGCTGGCGGTGCTCGGCCCCGCGATCGAGCGGCACCCCGCCTTCCCGCAGCGCACCAACGTCCAGTTCGCGACGCCGCTCGATCGCGGCCACGTCCGGGCGATCGTCTGGGAGCGCGGCGCGGGTGTGACGCTCGCCTCCGGGTCGAGCGCCTGCGCGGTCGCGGCCGCCTGCCAACGTTTGGGCCTTGCGGACGCCGAGGTGCTGATCAGCATGCCGGGCGGCGATCTCCGTGTGCGCCGCGACGAACACGAGCACCTGTGGCTCACCGGCACGGTCGAGGAGATCTGCAAGGGCACCTTCAGCGCCGACCTCCTGGCACATCTGCGGCGGCTCTCGACAGGAGCGGCGATACCGTATACTGATGGGCGATAACGCTGTTGGGAAAAGAGTACCACGTCAACACTTGCAAGGTAGAGGGCGGCGATGAGCACGATCACGACGGATCTCACGGCTGAAGCCTTCTGGCTGCTGCCAGAGACAGCGAAGCGCCGCAGCCTGATCTGCGGGGAGGTGATCGAGCAGATGCCGCCGGGTGCCCGACATGGTGTGATCGCCACCGCCTTCAGTCTACGGCTCGGTATGTGGGCCGCGCAACACCGAGCCGGGATCGTAGGGACCGAATCTGGCTTCATCCTCGCGCGCGACCCCGATGTGGTGCGCGGACCAGACGTGTACTTCATCCGCGCCGAACGTCTCCCAGAGGGGGGTATCCCCGAAGCATTCTGGACGCTCGCGCCGGATCTGGTCGTCGAGATCGTATCGCCATCCGAGACAGCGGAAGATGTACGCGAAAAGGTGCGCGACTTCCTCGCCGCCGGCACCGCGCTGGTCTGGGTCGTCTACGCGCGCACCCGCGAGGTGATCGCACATACGCCTGATGGCCTCGCGCGCACGTTCCACGAAAGCGAGAGTTTGCGCGAGCCGACGATCCTGCCGGGCTTCGCACATACCGTCGTGGAGTTCTTTGCCTGATCGCGCGCGCGTCGCGACCACGTTGCCCGTGGGTTTGCGGCGACAGCGCAATGACCAGAGGACGGGAGAGCGAGACGATGAGCAAGACGATAGTCGAGTCGGGGCGGCGGATCGTGCATGGCGTCTGCCCGCACGATTGCCCCGACACCTGCGGTATGCGCGTGACCGTCGAGGATGGTCGCGCGGTCCGGGTGGAGGGCGACCCGACCCACCCGATCACGCGCGGCTTCCTCTGCGTCAAGGTCAATCAGTACATCGAGCACGTCTACAGCGAGCGCCGCGTGCTGACACCGCGCCGCCGCGTCGGCCCGAAGGGGAGCGGCGAGTTCGTGGAGATCAGCTGGGACGAGGCGCTGGACGAGATCGCCACGCGCTTCGCGGCGATCGTGGCGGAGCATGGCGCGGAGGCGATCCTCCCCTACTCCTATTCCGGCACGCTTGGTCTGCTGCACAACTACAGCATGGATTACCGCTTCTTCTATCGCCTCGGCGCGACCCTCCTCCAGCGGACGATCTGCACCGCCGCCGCGGTGGAGGGCAATAAGTACACCCTCGGCAGCTATTACGGCACCGACCCGGAACAATTCCCGGGCGCGAAGCTGATCATCTGCTGGGGAACGAATCCGGTCACCTCCAACCCGCACCTGATGCCCTTCCTGAAGGCCGCGCAGGACAATGGCGCGACCCTGGTGGTGATCGATCCGCGTCGCACCCGCACCGCCGAGCGCGCCGACTGGCATCTCCAACCGCTCCCCGGCTCGGACGCGGCGCTGGCGCTCGGGCTGATGCACGTCATCATCGCCGAGGGGCTGCACGACGAGGAGTACGTGCGCGACTACACCCTCGGCTTCGACGAGTTGCGCGAGCGGGCCGCCGAATACCCGCCGGAGCGCGTCGCGGAGCTGACCGGCATCCCGGCTGGGGAGATCGTCCGCCTCGCACGCCTCTACGCGACGACCAAGCCGGCCGTGATCCGTCTGCAATACGGGATGCAGCGCCACTCCAACGGTGGGATGCTCGTCCGCGTCGTCACCTGCCTCCCCGCGCTGATCGGCTCCTGGCGCGACCCGTCGGGCGGCCTACTGATGAGCACTAGTGGGTTGTCAATCGTCAAGTACAGGGTAGAGGTGCTTGAGCTTGATGCGGGCGTCCGCTGTCGTGAAGCGCCA
>JAABUM010002625.1_pt1 | contig 23632 bp, 20 predicted proteins | sample 5559161 | NCBI WGS metagenome assembly JAABUM01 (sample SAMN10711868, study PRJNA513369) | rock metagenome | isolation source: Antarctica rocks | place: Antarctica: Victoria Land, Siegfried Peak nord
TGCACCGCGTCCGCCAGCTGTGGTACCGTGGTCATCAGGAAGCTCCTTTCGCCTGACAAGGTCATCTGCATCCTTATCGTGCCAAAGGAGCCCTCCTGCGCGCTTCTTAGGTTGATGCGTATGGGATGCGCATGCGACGCCCACTGTCTGTTCCGTTTACGATCTCCCCCCTGCCGACGCGTTCACCGGGCCTGCTCCTACGCGGGATGACGTTCACCGTGCTTCTGGCCGTTCTGGCCCTGGCTCCGGTCGTGCAGGCCCAGCAACACGCGGCCGCCCCCCGCACCATCTACTTCTATAGCCTCGGGGACACGAATGTTGCCGATCTGTGGACCGGCACATTGCTGCCGGACTTCGAGAAAGCCTATCCCCAGTACAAGGTGAAGTTTGTTGATCTGCTGCATGGCCATGGCTCGCAGGGTCTGATTGACCGCATCATTGCCGCAAAAAAGGCGGGCAAGGCCACGGTGGATCTCGACGTCTTCGAAGATAGTCCCGCTGGCTACAACTATCCAACCGGCCAGACGGCGGCTGACTACTTCTCAAAGATAACCATGGCGAATGTGCCCAACATCAAGCTGATCGATCCTGCCGTGCAGGCCCAGGGTGGCGGCCTGGGCGTGGCCTATCGCTCCTCGGCGGTGACTCTGGCCTACAACACGCAGTTCGTGCCCAAGCCGCCGACCACTTTCGAGGGATTAATCGCCTGGATCAAGGCTCACCCCGGCAAGTTCACCTACTGCAATCCGACCGATGGTGGCAGTGGCGACAACTTCGTCGCGCGGGCCGTCCTGAACACCATGGATCCCTCGGCGCTATCCCGTCCCTACAACCCCGCCGCGGAGAAGAACTGGGGCAAGGCGTGGGCGCTGCTCCGCTCGATTGAGCCGGACCTGTATAAGGGGGGCTTCCACCCCAACGGCAACCTGCCCGTGCTCAACTTATTGGGGCGGAGCACCATCTGGATGGCCACGGCCTGGTCGGACCAGGGCCTCCAGGCTATTGATCAGGGCACCTTGCCGCCCTCAGTGCGTATGACCCAACTCACGCCTCCCTTCCCCGGTGGTCCCAGTTTTATGTCTGTGCCCGCGACGGCGCAGAACAAAGCAGGTGGGTTGGCCGTGCTCAACTTCGTCTTGCAGCCGGCGGAACAGGCCAAGATTGCCACGGCGATCGAGGGCTTCCCGGGCATTAAGTTCTCATACATGCCCGAGAAGGTGCTCAAGCACTTTGGAACGCTGGCCAAGGGCTATAGCTATTGGGGTGGGGATGCGCGCTGGGATGCGGACCTGGCCAAGCAGTGGGCCGCGAACGTGCCTGCTGGCCGCTAAATCTGTCTTGCGCAGGTGCTACGTGACCATGGATCAGAGATGCTCCGCGCCATTGAGTAGGCTCTCCGCACTGAGGAACCGTGCCCGGCCTACTGCTGGGCACGGAGCATGGCGCCATGTGTAACGGGGCATGTTTAAGATGGGCGTCTGGCGACGCGTTGTGGCGCCCATTCTTATCACCTGCTATAGACAGGGTATGGACCACCAGACACGAGAACGTCTGGCCCGTGGGCCCTCTCCCGGGGTTCCGTGAAACGTCTCCGCGCTGCGCCAGACACGCGGGGCGTGGCAATAATAGTGGCAAGCGGCCTGCGGCTTCTGTTCACGCGCGATGCGGGAGAACCAGCCCGCAGTGACCACTTCCTGATCTAAGATGGGGCGCTGGATGCCGTGATGCCGGGCACAAGGGACGTTTCTGGCCACCCGACATGTGTGACGGGCCAGAGGAGGGAGGATGATGATGAACGCTGACCTCTCCTCCCCAGCACGCGCCGACGCGGCGGTGTTCGCCCGCCGCCGCAGGCGGACGCGCCTGCGCGAAGCGGGCCTGGCCTATCTGCTGGTCCTGCCGGTCATCCTGTTTCTGATGACCCTGATCATCCTCCCGGCCCTGAGCGTGGTGTGGGACTCCCTCACGGCCGCGCCCGCGCATGGCCGGGGGAGCGCGCTGGGTCTGAACATCTACACCGCGATTCTGAGCGACCCGATTAACCAGCATGACATTATCTTCACGCTGGTGGTCACCGTGGTGACGGTGGCCCTCCTGCTGCCACTGTGCTACGGGCTCGCCCTCTACCTGCATTTCTCACGCAGCCGGTTGGTCTTTTGGTATCGCCTCCTGTGCATCATCCCATTATTCATCCCCACGATCATCTCAGCATTTTCGTTTATCGTGTTCTTTCAAAATCAGGGTGTCCTTGATGGCCTACTGGGCACTCTGGGCATTAAAACGCTCCTGCACCTGACCTATGTTGAGCCAATCAATGATCGGGCAGGGCTGGGCATCATCCTGGGGTCAATCTGGAATAGCATCCCGATCACGGTGCTCCTGCTGGGAGCCGGCCTCCGTGAGATCGACGATACGTTGATCGAAGCGGCACGCGACGTGGGCGCGGGCGCCTGGCCCATTTTCTCCCGGATTGTCGTGCCGCTGACTCTGCGCCAGGCTCTGATCGCCCTGACACTCAGCTTTATCGGCGTCCTGGGCAGCTTTACAATTCCCTATTTGCTGGGGCCAACAGCGCCGCGTATGTTAGGTCCCCTGCTCGACGCCACCTTCGCGGAGTTCCGCGCGCCGTTACAGGCCGACGCGCTGGCCGTGATCACCTTCCTCCTGGCCGCCCTGGTTGGCCTGGCCTATGTGATGGCGATGTCCCGGCGCACGACGAATGCCGCTGCTGGCAAAGAAGCCTGATGGAGGGGCTAGATAGCATGCCTCGAATTTGTTGCCCCCAGCGGTACGGAGAACCCGGACAAGCGACACGACGGCGCGGGGGGATGCCCGGGTGAACCGGAGCAGGAGAAGCGGGACCAGCATGGGGAGCGTGACGTGGCGCGGGCTGTGGCGCCGGTTGCTGGCCGCGGCGGGCCTGCTCGTGCTGGCGGTGTTTATCCTGGGCCCCTTGCTGTCGATGGCTATCTGGGCCTTTGCGGGGGCCTGGTATTATCCCAACCTCCTGCCCCAGGAGTGGTCGTTCAAGTGGTGGTCCTGGGTGTTTAGCCACACCAATCTGGGGGATGCGATCCGATTAAGCCTGGAGGCGGCGGCTCTGGCGACCCTGGCCTCAGCGATAATCTGCGTGCCGGCGGCGTATGCCTTTGCCCGCTTTCGCTTCCGGGGCAAGCAGCCCCTGCTGCTCTCCTTTCTGGCGGCAAACGCTTTTCCCAAGTTTGGTCTTTACGTCAGCATCGCCACGCTCTTTTATCAGCTCAACCTGATTGATACCCTGCAGGGCATCGTGTTGATCCAGATGATCGAGACTGTGCTCTTTATGATCTGGATCCCGGCGACCGCCTTTCAGAGTATCCCACGGAGTCTGGAAGAGGCCGCACGTGACGCCGGGGCGACCGCCGTGGGCGCCTTTGTGCGGGTGACACTCCCGCTGGCCGCCCCGGCGATTGGCGTCTCCTTGCTGCTGGCCTTTGTCTCCGCTCTGGATGAGTCACAGGGCACGCTGATCGTGGGCCTGCCCGACTATCGCACGGTGCCCCTCCTGATGTATGACGTGATCAACAGCTATCCGCTGCCCGTCGGCGGCGTCTTCTCTCTGATTCTTTCCATCCCCTCAGTACTCGTGTTGATCGTGGCCCAACGTGTGCTCACCCGCGGCCAGCTTGTCCCCGGAGCGCTCACCTGACCACTCAGCCCAAAGGAGCCACACGCTATGGCCGTCCTGGAGATCGTTGACCTGATCAAGAACTACGGCCAGGTGCCCGCCGTGCGCGGTGTGTCACTACGGGTCGAGGATGGGGAACTCCTGTGCATCCTGGGACCCTCGGGCTGCGGCAAATCAACCAGCCTGCGCGTGGTGGGTGGCTTTGAGCAGGCCGACGGCGGGGATGTGCGCCTCGACGGCCGAAGCATCATCCTGCTGCCGCCCAACCGTCGGCCCACGGCGATGGTGTTTCAGAAGTACACTCTCTGGCCGCATATGCGCGTTTTCGACAACGTCGCCTTCGGCCTGCGCCTGCGCCATCTGGATAAAGTGCTGATCGAGCGCAAAGTGGGCGAGGCGCTGGAACTGGTGGGTCTCCCGCAGGCGCGGCGGCGCTATCCCAACCAGCTCTCCGGGGGTGAGCAACAGCGCATTGCGCTGGCCCGCGCTCTGGTGCTGGAGCCCGGCGTGCTGCTGCTCGACGAACCGCTCTCCAACCTGGATGCGCGCTTGCGGGTGCGCATGCGGGAGGAGATCAAGCGCATCCAGCGGCGGGTGGGTATCACAAGCATCTTTGTGACCCATGATCAGGAAGAGGCGCTCTCCGTCGCCGACCGCATCGCCGTGATGGAACAGGGCCGGCTCGCGCAGGTTGACACACCGGAGGCTGTCTATGACCGCCCGCGGACCCTCTTCGTGGCTGACTTCATCGGCCGTATGAACCTGCTTCCGGCGACCTACCTGCGCGCCCAGAACGCCCTGCGCGTGGGCACGGCCCTGCTGCCCGGGCCCGCTGCCGCGCCCTGGTCCGACGGGGCAGCCCTGACGGTGGCCATCCGCCCCGAAGATCTGCACCGGGTCACGCTCCCTGGCCCCACTGCGTTTAGCGGCCACGTTGACGTGGTGATGGACCTGGGCCACTACCGCCAGATTGGCCTGCATGTCCCGCCGGTGACCACCCTGACCATGATCGTGGGCAAGGATGATCATCCCGCCAGTGGCGACGCCATGAGCGTTGCGCCGGTGCGCTATCTCATCTATGCCGGGCAGACGAGCCCGCCCACTCAGGCGGTGGACACGCTGGCCACGGAGGCTAGCCCACCGGAGGAGGTGCGCCTGGATGCCCGTGGCCACGCCACCGAGGCGCTGAGCGAGAGACCTGCTCGTGGGTAGGTCCCCTACTACCATGCACAGGATGAGTGAGAGGTCACGGGGGAGAGACGCTGATGGAAAGGGACACCAGGAGAACAGGGGCGGAGACACCCAGGCCGGACTCCGAGAGTAACGCGACTGCCCACGTGGTGACCCGCGGACGCTCCGTGGTGGCGTCGCCCGCCACCCTGGCCGATGACCTGCGCACGCTCGTGACCAGCGGCTACAGGGCCGCGGAACTGGCTATGGACACGTTGCAGTGTGTGCTGGGGGGGCAGCTTGTGCAGCGGGCGGTGGACCAGGTGGCCGGCGTCTGTGCCGCGCAGCCTCTGTTGCAGTACAGCGTGCATGCGCCGGCAGTCCTTGATCTGCGCGATCAGCAGGACCCCGAGACGCACCGCGCTATCTTGCGCGGCAGCGTGCGGGTCGCCGGGGCACTGAGCGCGCGGGTGCTGGTGGTCCATTTCGAGGCGCACAGCGAGCAGCGGCGGATTGAGGAGGCCTATCGGGCCGCGATTGAGGAGGCGGCGGACCTGGCCGGGCGGCACAAGGTGATCCTGGGTATCGAGAATATCGAGGTGGAGCGTGCGGAGCGCGTGCTGGAGTTCGTGGAATCTGTGAGCCATCCCTGGGTGCGCATGACCTACGACTTCGCCCATGACTACCTGGCCGGGGACTACTTTGGCTACGATCACCGCGCCTCGGCCCGCGCCTGTGCCCCCTATGCTGCCCATCTCCACCTCACCGACAACTTTGGGCGCTTCAACATGGCCCGTTTGGGCGATTTCGCCCTGTATCAGGCCACACCGCCAGCCAACGTGGCGATCCTGGGCCGGGGTGATCTGCATCTGCCGCTGGGGTGGGGCAGTTTACCGGCTGGCGACGTGTACCGGCACTTCAGGGAGCAAGGATACAGCGGATTGCTGATGAGCGAACACGACCGCCGCACCTACGCCCATGCCGATGAGGAGGTCTGCCGGGCTATGCAGGCGCTGACCGTCTCATGATTGATGAGGCATAGCCCACGGTAGGAGCGCTCCTACACCCAGGTAGGTTGACGAAGTCTCAGCACGGTAGTCCAGGCCTTTGCTGGAGAGATGAGACGATAAAATGGCGTAGTCCCGGCAGCAGTCGCGAAAGACTGGTGAAGTCCTGGGCATCATTGTCATGCAGCGCGATCTCAATCTCGGAGCGGAAATCAGCGGCGTAGCGCAACGCAGCCTGCACCCGGGCCATGGGCCACTGCAGGTGATCGGCGGTCCTGGCCGCGTCAAAGTCGTAGCTGCGCGCGACCATCACCACTTCCCACACGGCTAACGTCGAGCCGCTCACATAGGCCTGGCGGCCCACGATTGAGTCGCGGAACTCAATGGAGGCATACTCCACCATGCGCAATCCCTCTTCCACCAGCTGAGCCAGCTGCTCCGTTGGCTTGCGCCCGAAACGCCGAGTAATCTGGCTCAAACGCGCGACCTGCTCATCGCGCAAGCGTAGACTAATCACCCGTGACATCGTTCCCTCGCCTTCATCCCTTGTAGACATTGTATACTATCGCGGCTTCCCCCTCCCGAGTCAAAGCGCACCCAATAGGCTGGTGACGTGGGTTTCGTTGCTGCCGATGCGAGAAAGCGCCGACTGGGCGCGCGTGCTCAGGGACACGCGGCGGGCCTACTCAGCGCGTATACTGGTTAGGATGATTCCCCTCGCCCTCAGCATCCTCTTTTCGGTGGGCTTTGGCCACGTGATGAAGTGGGCCCAACAACGCCGCGCCAACGCCCTGTGGGTCGGGGCCTGGAACTACCTCAGCGCCGCGGCGGTCTGCGGCGCCCTGACCCTGTTCGCGCCACCCACGCGGGACATCCCCTTCACCGTCGCCATCGGCCTGAGCGGTGGGGTCTGCTACCTGGTCTCGCTGCTCTACTACTTCAGCGCCGTGAGCCGCCTCGGCGTGGGCCTGGCTACGGCGGCGATCAGGGTCGCCGTGGCCGTGCCGGTGGCCATGGCTATCGTGCTGTGGCGCGAACCGCTGCAGGGCGCTCAGGCGGCCGGATTGGTGATGGTAGCACTGGCCCTGCCGCTGCTGAGCCGCGGGCAGGCCGGCTCAAAGGCGGGTTCCGCGCTGGCTAGCCTGGCCCTAGTGGGGCCGCTCTTCGTGATCACTGGCCTGGGCCAGCTAGCCGCGCGCGTCTACAGCGGAGGAGCGCCCCAGTCCGACACCTTTCTCTACCTCACCGCGCTGTTTGCCGGTGCGGCCCTCTCCGCGCTAGTCGCCCTAGCCGTGCGCCCGGCGCGCCTGCGGCGGCAGGACGTCGCCCTGGGCCTGCTGCTGGGCGGGGTCAACGTGGCCTCCAACCTGGGCCTGCTGATCGCCCTGCGCATGTTGCCCTCGGCGGTCGTCTTCGCCGTGTCCAGTTCCGCCGGCGTGGCCCTGGCGGCGGTCAGCGGCCTGCTGGTGTGGGGCGAACGCCTCAGCCGCCAGGCCACCGGCGGGGTGGTCCTGGCCACCGCCGCCGTGGTGTTGCTGACCCGCTGAGCGCCAAACACGCCAGTGTGCGTGGTGTTGGCTGCTGGGAGCGCCACGGCTCGCCCCCGGCGGGCCGTACACTGAGTGCGCGACTGGCCGATCTATGGAGCCGCCGCCACGGAGAGAGGGGAGTAACGATGACGCATACCGAACAACGCGAACGCGCCCGCGCTTTGCTGGACCAGCGTGGCATCGGCCGCGCCCTATTCGCTCACCCGGGGAGTGTGACCTGGCTGACCGGCTTCGCGGCCGCGCCCCAGTTGGGTCCGTCTCTGTTCAGCGGCGGCCCTGCGCTGGTGTGGTACGCCGACGGGGACTGGACGCTGATCGTGCTGGATAGCTACGCCGAGCCTGCCCAGGCCAGCGGCCTGCCCGTGGTCACCTATCTGGGCTACACCATTGCCCAGCCAGTGGCTGGCCCGGCCCTCCTGGCCACGGCTCTGCGCGGAGTGGCGGGGGCCTCCCGCCCCCATGGCCCCGTCGGCGTCGAGGTGGCGCATCTGCCCATGGCCCTTGGCGTGGCGCTGCAGGAGGCGCTATCCGCGCCTGCCGAGGTGACGGCGATTGACGGCTGGCTGCTGCCTCTGCAGACGGTCAAGACAGCCGAGGAACTGGACAAGCTGCGGCCCAACTTTGCCCTGACCGACATCGGCCACGCCGCCGCGCGGGCCGCCGTGTGGCCTGGCCAGCGCGAGATAGACGTGTGGACGGCCATTGAGGAGGCCATCCAGCGGGCCGCCGGCCAGCGCGTGCCCGTGGGCAACGACTGCGTGGTGGGCTACCGCCAGAACAACGTGGGTGGCTGGCCCGGCGATCTGGAGATCCACGCCCACGACTCGCTGATTGTGGATCTCAGCACCCTCCTGCATGGCTATTGGAGCGATAGCTGCGCCACCTACTACGCTGGTGAGCCGACAGCGCGCCAGCGCGAACTGCACGCCGTGGTCACCGCCGCCCTGCAGTTCGCCATCTCGCGTATCCGCCCTGGTGCGATAGCCAGCGACGTTGACCGCGCCGTACGGGGCTTCATCACCGACGCCGGCTACCCCGTCTACCCCCACCATACCGGCCATAGCGTGGGCATCAGCGGCCACGGCGACCCCCGCATCGTGCCCTACAACGACGCCGTGCTGGAACCCGGCATGGTGCTGATGCTGGAGCCTGGCATCTACTACCCCGGCGAAACAGGCGTACGCCTGGAAGACGCCGTGCTGGTCACGTCCAGCGGAGCTGAGGTGCTAACCCACCACGACAAGAGCCTGCCCTGAACGCCCCCTTATGAATCAGATCTGATAGCTTTGGGGTTGTGGGACGTTTCATGGCGGTGTTCACTCCTACGCAGTGGGCTGGGTCGGCGTGGCCCCTGGACTTATCATGATAGACTATCACGGTGAGCGGGAGGTAGGAGGGCGCGGGACAGCATGCCGATCCTTTACGTGGAGGGTGACGCCACGCGGCCTCACGGGCATGATCGCCGCATCGTGGTGCATGTGTGCAATGATCTCGGCGCCTGGGGCGCTGGGTTCGTGCTGGCCGTCACGCGGTGCTGGCCAGAACCGGAAGCCCGCTATAGGGCATGGCATCAAGGCCGTGAGGAGGCGCTTTTTGAACTGGGGCAGGTGCAGTTCGTGCTGGTGGAGGAGAACCTGTGGGTGGCCAACCTGATTGGCCAGCACGGCATCCGCCGCCAGGGCGGGGCCCCGCCGATCCGCTATGAGGCGGTGCGCCAGGGACTCGCCCGCGTGGCCGCCTATGCGCTTGAGCATGGAGCCTCCGTACATATGCCGCGCATCGGGGCTGGTCTAGCCGGTGGGAAGTGGGACCAGATCAGCAAGATCATTGAGGAAAAGCTTGTCGCCAGGGGAGTCGCGGTGACCGTGTATGACCTCGCTTCCCCATAGCCAGCTGACCAGCAGAGAACCTGGGGACCCACGAGCAAGGAGATCAGTGACATGATCGTGGAGAGCACAGCGCCTGCCCCGGTGACCTTGCGCGGCTACCAGCGGGGTGATGAGGAGGCGGTGGTCGCGTTGTGGGGGATCAGCCTATCCATGGATGCGATCGGGCCTGACCTGTTCGTCGCGCGCATCCTGCTCGATGTGAACTTCGACAAGCAGGGCTTTATCGTGGCCGAGGCGGGGCGCGAGGTAGTCGGGTTCATCTACGCGGCGGCTGGTCCACCGCTCCAGTACGGCAATGAGGGGCAGGCGCGGGAAGGCTGGGCCAGCGTGTTTTTTGTCCACCCGCGGTGGCGGCGCCGGGGCATCGGCACGGCGCTGCTGCGCGCCGGCATGGCCTACGTGCGCGCCCGAGGCTGCTCCGTGCTGACCATCTCGCCCTATGCGCCCGGCTACTTCTGGCCAGGGCCGGATCGCGATCGGCACGCGGAGGCCATCGCCCTGCTGGACAAGCTGGGCTTCACCACGCGCGAAGAGCCAGTGGCCATGGACGCCAGTTTGGTTGGGTTTACCGTCCCCGAGGATGTACTGCGGCTGCGCCAGCGGCTGGCCACCGAGGGCTACACGGTTGGCGCCCTGCAGACGCGCTACATCGCCGACCTGCTGGAGTTTTTGTCCGCCCATTTTAACCCCGATTGGCTTTGGGCGGTGCGTAACGCCCTGAGCAGGCGGATCTCCTACGAGCAGGTGCTGCTGGCTCACCATGGCCCGGAGGTAGTGGGCTTCTGCCTCGCCGGTGGGTACGATCACGTCGCTGAGCGCTTCGGGCCCTTCGGCGTTCACCCGAATTGGCGCGGTATGGGCCTGGGCAAGCTGTTGCTCTACGAGTGCCTGGCCGGTATGCGCGGCCGGGGCTTGCACAACGCCTTCTTCATGTGGACCGGCGAGGACGACCCCGCTGGCCATCTCTACCGCCGGGCCGGGTTTCAGGTGACCCGCCGTTTTCGCGTGGTCAGTATTACCCGCCCCTGACGTCGGGTTCAGGAGCCGCACGGCGCTGAGGCAGATCTACCCGGGCAACAAAGGCGCTTGCGTCAGGACGTCAGGAGGCATGGCGTTGACCGGTCAGCGGGAATGTGTCACCATAATAACTATACACCAGTCGTTCGGGTCCCCCCATGTAGCCGCCCCATCAACGGTAGGAGGACGGCGGCCCGGAACGGGGCGACCTTTCACGGCGGCGTCTCCATCGCGACAGGGCCCACCTGGGCCGCGTGTCTACATGTGGGTGGCGGATGGGTCATTTGTAAGATCAGCGCGATCATTGGGTCGGGTCCGCGCGGGGCGCCATGTGCGGCCCACTACTGGCTGGCCATGGCCAGCCTCCGCGAGATCCAAGCCGGTCGCGGATTCATAGACAACGGAGGGTGGCATGCATCGGGTGGTCGTGACCGGCTTGGGCGCAATGACGCCGCTGGGCCTGGGCTATGAGCAGTTCTGGGCCAATCTGCGCCAGGGCGTGTCGGGTGTTGATCGTATTTCACGGTTCGATACCCGCGATCTGGACGTACACATAGCGGCGGAAGTGCAGGACTTTGACGCGCGCGACCACATGGGGGCCAAGGCGGCCCGGCACATGGACCGCTTTGCCCAGCTGGCTGTCGCCGCTGCTGGTCAGGCCCTGCGCGACGCTGATCTAACCATCACGCCGGAGCGGCGCTACAGCGTTGGCGTGATGCTCAACACCGGTGGCGGGGGCATGCATACGCTGTCGTGCGAGACGATCAACTACCACACTGGCGGCCCGGCGCACGTCAGCCCGTTCACCATCGTGATGGTGGCGCCGAACATGGCGGCCTGCCAGGTCTCCATCGCCTACGGCATTGAGGGGCCGGTACTGGCCTCGGCGGCCGCATGCGCGTCAGGGGTGCAAGCGTTTGTGGACGCCTATCGGCTGCTCAGCCTGGGCGAAGTGGACGTGATGGTGACGGGGGCCGCCGAGGCGCTGATGGGCATCCCGTTGGTTGCGTTTGCCAAGATGCGGGCGCTCTCCCGGCGCAATGACCAGCCCCAACGGGCCAGCAGGCCGTTCGACAAGGACCGTGATGGCTGCGTGCTAGGCGAAGGCGCCGGCGTGGTGATCCTGGAACGGGAGGACCATGCCCGCGCCCGCAATGCCCGTATCTACTGCGAGGTGCTGGGCGGGGCCATGACCGCCGACGCGTACCACGTCAGCGGTCCACAACCTGACGGCGCGGGGGCTGCCCGGGCCATGAGCATGGCCCTGGCCAGGTCCCACCTGACCCCGCGCGATATAGACTACGTGTGCGCCCACGGCACGGCGACGCCGCTCAACGACCCCGCCGAAACGGCGGCGATCAAGACCACCTTCGGCGATCAGGCGTATCATGTGCCGATCAGTTCGCCCAAGAGCATGATCGGCCATCTCTTTGGGGCCGCTGGCGCTATCTCGGCGCTGACCTGTATCCTGGCTATCCGGGATGGTATCGTGCCGCCCACGATCAACCTGGAGACGCCCGACCCGCTGTGCGACCTCGACTACGTGCCCCATGTCGCCCGCCACACGCGGGTGGACACGGCGATGGCCAATGCCTTTGGCTTCGGCGGCCAGAACGCCGTGGCCATCTTTCGGCGCTACGCCAACGGCGCCGCCACCTGAAAGCCTGACACCGTTCACCCCATCTGCCGTGCCCCACATCCTATACCACCTGGGTCACCTGGAACACGTCGCGCCCGCCGACGCTGTGGCCCGGACGCTCTCCCTGGGCTAGGTCGGCGCGCCGACGTAGTGGCCCTGCTCGTCGCTGGCGTTGGCCTTGGCAGGAGTGCGTCATCACGCGGCGCGGCCAGTAGGGCAGGGGCGGAACAGCAGGGTGAGCGAGGGCCGGAGCACGGACCTCCTCTCAAGAGGGCGGCGGGGGATCGCGATCAGCGTGATAGGCGACGGCGCGGCCGCTGAGGGGCCACGGCCAGGTGGCCGTGGATCAGGTCATGCAGCTCGGCGGCGTCGTACGAGCCCCGCACGGGCACCCGCAGCAGCGGCAGACCGGCGGCCTCAAAGGCAGCGTCCAGGAAGATGTCGCGCTGACGGCGGTTGGCCAGTTGGTGGGACGAGTCGTCCAGCTCCAGCGCGGCCACCGGCGACAGAGTCTGGCGGTCACACAGCACAAAATCCACGTGTTTTGACGTGATGCGGCTGACAAATGACTGACGGTTCCTGGTCTCCTTGGGCACGGTCAGCAGGTCAGCCACGCGCACCTGGGCGAACACCTGCCAGTCGGCCTCCACGGCGCGGCACAGCGCGCCGTAGAAAGCCCGCTCCGCCGCCGTGAGCAAGCCATCCCGTCGCCGATAGGGCAGCCGCTGGCGTCCGGCCAGGCGGTCGCGCAGCGCCGCGGCGCCGGCCATCAGCCCAACCGAGCCGCCCCCAAAGAGCAGCAGTGTGAGGTCGGCCATCTGCCTCGCTTCTAGGCGTCTTCTCCCCAGTGGTCGCGCGATCACGCCCGACCTAGGACACGCTTTCTAGGGCAGTATACACCGATGCCCTGGACCAGAGGGTAGGGTTTTCAACAGTAGGGCCCTGATGAGTGCTAGCGCCGACAGGGAGTGCTCCCCGCCAGGCATGCCTAGCCAGGGGGCACAGCTCCCACGTTGCATGGAGGCAGCCGACGTGTTACGCACCTATTATGCGCTACTGCAACGGGCATCGCCGCTAATGGCGCAAGCGTTTTCTTCGGCCGTGTGAGCAGCCAGTGAGATGGGGGAGAGATAGTGATTGAGCGGCGTGGTCGCCCCCCATGGTCCTCTACTTTGGCAGCTGGCGCGGAGTGCTCGACAGGTACTCTGCCTAATATCTACCGATCTGACGATGAGGACATCCGCGCACACGCTCCCAATGGGATAGTAGTCCTTGGAGGGGGCCAGCAGCACGACCGCTCTGGGACACCACGCGCCGGGTTGGTTGATGGGCCAGCGTGGCGGGGCTCAGTGCGGTGGGGTGACGCGGCCTTCCTGGTAGATGCGCCGCACCACGGCCTCGATTTCAGGCTCTTCTATGGTCAGGTCGCGGATGCGGTAGCGCGCGGCCACGCTGGCGATCAGGTCCGACGCCGAGATGTCGTCGCGCTGGAAGCGCAGCCAGCGCCGTGGCCCCTCGGAGCGTACCAGCGTGGCGTGGGGTACCGTGAACGGCCTGGACGCCTCACCGTCATGCTCGCCATCATCGTCTTCCAGGTCTACTACCAGCGTGCGCTGCTGGCCGTAGCGCCGCCGGATCTCCTCTACGCCACCATCGTAGATCAGCTCACCCCGGTCTATAATCATCATCCGCGAGCACAACGCGGTGATGTCGTCCATATCGTGGGTGGTCAGCAGCAGGGTCACACCGCGTTCGCGGTTGATCTCGCGCAGGAACTCCCGGATGCGCGCCTTGGCCACCACGTCCAGCCCGATGGTCGGCTCATCCAGGTACAGCACCTCGGGGTCGTGCAGCAGCGCGGCGGCCAGGTCGCCGCGCATGCGCTGGCCCAGGCTGAGCTGGCGCACCGGCGTGCGCAGGAACGGGTCGAGGTCCAGCAGGGCGCGGAAGGTGGCCAGGTTGCGCTTGTAGAGTGCGGGCGGCACCCGATACATATATTGCAGCAGGTCCAGCGAGTCGCTCAGGGGCAGGTCCCACCACAGTTGGGTGCGCTGGCCGAAGACGACGCCTACCCGCGCGGCGACCTCCCGGCGCCGGCGGGTGGGGTCCAGCCCCAGCACGCGCACCGTGCCGCTGGTGGGCGTCAGGATGCCGGTGAGCATCTTGACCGTGGTGGACTTGCCGGCCCCATTTGGTCCCACGTAGCCGACCATCTCGCCGCGCTCGATGGAGAACGTTAACCCGGCCACGGCGTCCAGCGCTGGCGCGGCCCCCGTGGCCAGCCCGCGCAGCCTGCCGCGCAGTCCACGTCCACCGGCCTGGAAGGTCTTGCGTAACTGATGCGCCTCAACAACCGCCACGGTTCACCCTCTCTTTACTGCTGTCCTACGAACCTGTGCCGCGGTAGTGGCGCAACCCTACCTGCCACAGCAGGCTGGCCACGGCCAGCGCGGCCAGCGCGCAGGGCAAGGACAGGAAGCGGCAGATCGGCGGCAGCCCCAACTGGTCGGCGCGATCCAGAAAATACAGCGCGGGGTAGTAGCACACAAAAGCCAGCGGCACGCCAAAGGTGAACAGCCTGCGCAGCCACACGCGATAGATCGGCAGTGGGTAGGTACTCATGTACACGCCACCATAGGTGAACAGGTTGGCCACCTCGGTGGTCTCCACGGTCCAGAAGCACACCGCCGCGCTGATCATGAACAGGGCCAGATAGACCAGAGACCCGCTGATCAGGACGACCGGGACGTACAGCGCCTTGAGCAGCGTCCAGTGCAGCGGCGTGGTCATCTGGGCGATGGTCAGGGCCACGCAACCCTGGCTGATCCGGCCCAGCCGGCGTAGCTGGAAGTCCGCCGCCAGCACCTGCAGGAAGGCTCCGCAGGGGCGCACGACCAGCCGATCCACCTCGCCGCGGCGCATCATACCCGGAAAGCTGTCCACCCCCGCTCCCACCATGTCGGCCAGCCCGAAGCTGACCGAGGCCATGCCGTAGAGCAGGGCCACCTCGCCCACTCGCCAGCCGCCGATGCGCGGCACAAAGCTGAAGAAGATCAGCACGGTGGTCATCTCACTGAAAGTGGTCAGAAACGCGGCAAACACCTGCAGGGCAAACGAGGCCCTGTATTGCATCTGTGAGCGGATGCGGATGCCTACCAGCCGCCGGTACAGCCCCCAGGTGTAGCCCAGCCCAGGCCGCGCGGTGGCCCTAGCCGCCATGCGCCGCCACCGTGCGGTAGCCCAGCGCCAATACCCAGCGGCCCAGGGCCAGCAGCGCCACCGCCCAGGCGGCCTGCCCGGCGAGCGCCAGCAGCGCCTGCAGCCCTATCGTCCGGCCCAGGTACACGTCCATGGGCACGGCGACCATGGAGGGGAAAGGCAGCGCCCCGGCCACTGCGCGCAGCCCCGCCGGCAGAAAGGCCAGCGGCATCTGGTCGCCCGAGAAGAAGACGCCGACCAGCCCGGCCATGGCAGCCACGCCACGCACGTCGGTGGTCCAGAAGGCGGTCAGGTTGACCAGGAAGCGCCAGGCGAAGCTGACCACCACGCCCAGGGCCGCGCTGACCAGGAACAGCGCCCCGGCCAGCGGGTCGCGCGGCGGCGCGAACGGGTAGACCACCGCCGCGATGACCACGATGGGCGTGGCGCGGAACAGGGCGAAGAACAACGCCCTCCCCAGGTCACGGCATAGCCAGTAGGTCTGATAGTGGTAGGGGCGGGCCATGTCGGTGACCAGGTCGCCGGTGCGCACCGCCTCGGCCACCTCGGTCCAGCCCCATAGCACCACCACTATCAGCAGCGCCTCGGTCAGCCAGCCGTAGGTCAGCGCGGTGGTCAGGGTGTACCCCGCCGCGTATGGCCGCACGGTGAAGATGGCTGTGAAGATGGCCGCGCGCACCACGCCCCAGAACGTGTTGGTGGCCATGCCGGCCAGGTTGGCCGCCGGGTAGGCCAGCTGGCGGCGGAATGACCGCCGCGCCACCTCCCCGTAGAAGCGCATTCCCGGCCTCACCCCCTGCCGTCCCACCGGTTGACCCACCAGCGTGGGCGCCCCGGTCGCTAGAACGCCCGCTTTCTCTTCACCTATCATGCTTGCATTGTAAGTAATACTTACACCGGCTGTCAACCATCGTCGTGTATGGGGTGCAGTCGCTGGCGGCGTGACGGCCCGTGCGCAGCCCTGAGCAGCCCTGATAGGACTACTCGCCTTGAGGGATCCATGTCGGGGCGGCCCCCCACGCCTGGCGCCAGGGCGCCTACAAGGGGACACCCCTACAATGGCGCGAACCCCACAGGGGATGAGTGCTACACGGCTAGCCGAAGTAGCGTTCAGTGGCCCGCATGGTCTCCCAGGCGCGGCGGGCCTCCCGCACCGCCTCGGATGCGCTGACCTCGGCCACCGGCACGTCCCACCAGCTCTCGTAGCCGGGCACGCTCTCGTAGCGGTCGTTCTCGATGTAGATCACGGTTGTGCGGGTGGCCGTACGCGCTTCGGCCAGCGCGGCCACAAAGGCGTCGTAGCCGGCGCAGCGGATCACGCACGCCCCCAGGCTCTCCGCGTTGGCTGCCAGGTCCACGGGCAGCGTGCGCACGTCCGCCCCCGCGTCGTCGCCGGTCGGCACGCCGCCCTGGGGATAGGTGTAGCGCGTGCCAAAGCCATCCTGGCCTAGCGAACGGCTCAGGCCACCGATGCTCTTGTAGCCGTGATTGTTCAGCAGCACGATGGTCAGCTTGTAGCCTTCCTGGACCGCCGTGACGATCTCGCTGCTCATCATCAGGTAGCTGCCGTCGCCGACCAGCACGTAGACCTCGCGCTCCGGCGCGGCCATCTTGACTCCCAACCCGCCGGCGATCTCGTAGCCCATGCAGGAGTAGCCGTACTCCATGTGGTATTGCTTGGGGTGCCGCGCGCGCCACAGTTTGTGCAGGTCGCCGGGGAGGCTGCCCGCCGCGCAGACCATGATCGCCTGGGGGTCGCCGGCCTCGTTGACCGCGCCGATCAGCTCACCCTGGCTGGGCAACGGCGCGTGGCGGATCGCGTAGATGCGGTCTACCTCGGCCTCCCAGGCGTCGTGCAGCCGCTCGGCCTCGGCGCGGTAGTCGGAGGCCACGGTGTAGCCGCCCAGCAGTTCATCCAGCTCCTCCAGGGTAGCCCGCGCGTCACCGGTGAGGGCCAAACCGGCCTGCTTGGCCGCGTCGAACTCGACCACGTTGATATTGATGAAGCACACATCGGGGTGCTGGAAGGCCGTGCGAGACGCCGTGGTGAAGTCTGAGTAGCGCGTGCCGATCCCAATCACCAGATCGGCCTGGCCAGCGATGCGGTTGGCCGCTAGCGTGCCGGTCACGCCCACCGCGCCCAGGCACAGCGGGTCGTCGTAGCGCAGGCTGCCCTTGCCGGCCATCGTCTCACCCACAGGCAGGCCGGTGCGCTGGGTCAGCCGGCGCAGCGCCTCGGTGGCCTCGGAGTACAGCACGCCGCCGCCGGCGATGATCAAGGGCCGCCCGCTGGCCCGGATCAACGCAGCCGCGCGCTGGAGCGCGGCCCGATCGGGCCGGGGGCGGCCCACCGGCCACACCCGCCGCTGAAAGAAGACCTCGGGGTAGTCATGGGCCTCGGCCTGCACATCCTGGGGCAGGGCCAGGGTCACCGCCCCGGTCTCGGCGGGACTGGTCAGCACGCGCAGCGCTTCGGGCAAGCTGCTGAGCAGCTGTTCTGGGCGGCTGAGGCGGTCCCAGTAGCGGCTGACCGGCTTGAAGCAGTCGTTGACCGAGATGTCCTGCGTCTGCCCCGACTCAAGCTGCTGCAGGACAGGTCCCACGCCGCGGCGGGCGAACAGGTCGCCGGGCAACAACAGCACGGGCAGCCGGTTGATCGTGGCCGTGGCCGCGCCGGTGATCATGTTGGTGGCCCCCGGCCCAATCGAGCTGGTGCAGGCCAGGGCCTGCAGGCGGTTCCTGGTCTTTGTGTAGGCCACGGCCGTGTGGACCATGGCCTGCTCGTTGCGCGCCTGGTAGTAGCGGAACCCTGGGGTCTGGCCCAGCGCCTGGCCGATGCCCGCGATGTTGCCATGCCCAAAGATGCCCAGGCAGCCGGTCAGGAAGGGCCGTTCCACGCCGTCGCGCTCGGTGTATTGCTGCTGTAGATAGGCGATCAGCGCCTGTGCCATGGTCAGCCGCCTGCTGCCCCGCCGATCACGCGCGCCCGTCTCCCCCGGCTCCATGTGCCCCTCCTCCCGCTCGGCCACCTGGTCTCACATCTCAATGTGGCCCAACTATACCACGCAACCACGCCGGGCAGCCGCGCCAGCAGTCACACGTCCCGTCGCTTCGGCGGACCTAGCGGCGCGGGGCGGCGCGGCCAGTAGCCAGGGCGCGCGGAGAAGACATAGGACAGGTGGGCTGATCTAACCTGGCGGGCATACTCACCTCCGCGCCCAGGCTGATCCGGGCGCCCACAAGGGGACGCCCCTACCATTAGCACAGGAGCGGCCCTACCGTTGGCGGAGGTGCGCCCACGCCTATTACAGGTGGATACCCAGGGCGATGACCACCTCCACGGCGATCAGCACGATCACCAGGACCTCTAGCAGCAGGGCGCGGGTGGCTTCGGCCTCGTCGGCCAGCAGGCCAGCGGTCTGGCGCAGCACGTCCAGGGTCTGGTCCAGCCCGGCCCGCCACACATCCACGCGCAGGGCGCCCAGCGCCGCCGTGTACACGCGGTTCCAGTACACGTCTTCGGTCACTTTCAGGGCGTTGCCTGCCCGCCCGCTGACCTCGGTGGTGTCTACGATCAGGCTGTGGATCTCGTGCAGGAAGTTGGTGGCCGACCGCCCGCCCAGCCAGCGCAGCCGGCGCACCTCGGCCAGTCGCGGCACGATGCGGCCCAACTCGCGTTCCGCCTCGGCGTCGTTGGTGCGGAAGGCCAGCAGCTGCACGTTGGCCACCTCCAGCAGGAAGGTGACATCCTCGCCCGCCGTGGGGTCCGGCTCCACCACCACCGCCCCGCTCCAGGTCAGCACGATCAGGTCATCCTGGTAGTAGCTCAGCGTGGTAGCCAGCATCGCCGCCTGCGCGCTGAGCTGGCGGTGCTCGCCCAGCGCCGCGCGCAGCAGGGTCGGGTGCCCGCCCAGCCCGGCGGTAGGCCCGCCCGGGCCCAGCCGCTCAATCAGCAACACGGTATAGTCTTCGGTACGGATGGCCTCATTCGGCTGCTCCAGCGCCGGGGCCAGCGCCCCTTTCAGCCGCTGCAACGCTTCGTCGAACAGGGGCAGCGCCGGACCCACCCCGCTCTGCAGCGCCGCCGTCAGGGCGACCGCCTGCTCCCAGGACAGCCCATCAGGCAGCGCCAGCACCAGCCGAAAGGCCAGCACGCCCAGATCGTAGATGCGCGCCTCCAGCCGCCCGGTCAGGTCCAGCCCGGCCAGCGTCAGGGTGGGCTGGCTCATCGTGGCCACCAGGGGCATCTGGGACATGGCGATGCTGGCCCCCCGGGTGACCACCGGCCGCATGCGCGCACTGGGTGAGGCCAGCGTGGAGTGGGCGCGCTCCAGATCAATGCTGTTGGCGATATCGTAGAGCTGGTAGAGGTGCAGCGTGGATCGCTCGATCGGTGGCAGGTGGCCCGTACGCCGCCGCGGCCCTTCCTCGCTCATCGCCCTACCCTCCGTGCCCGCTCGTGGCCGACCCATCGCGTCACGCCCGCGGCCGCCAGGTTCCTAGTGGCCCGCCCCTCCCGTGCCCGGTCCGGACCGGGCACGGGAGGCGGGCAAACCGTTAGGTTATATCTCTCAGCCCAACTGTCCGAGCCATCCACATGTGCAGCTGCCATCAACTCCACCAGCGGCCACAAACGTATGCACAGCATACCAGACCGGCCCGCCCCGCCTCACGACTCCCAGGAGTGATCGTAAGGAATACTGCTGTGGAGCCATTGACAACTAGGAATAGCAATGATACAGTAATGCCGCATACGTGCAGTAGCTGTGCCGCAGAACAGACTGGCCGCCGACCTAACCGGCGCCGAGTTGCCTATCCAGCGGGAGGAATTAATGAGTCAGCGATCCATCACATCCACCACCTCGTCGCCACGTCGCTCCAACGCGCCCCGGCCGATCTTCTCCGCCTCGTTGGCCCGCGCCGCCCTGATCTTGACCGCGGTCACCGCAGCCATGTTGCCCAGCGGAGTCAGCGCATGGGCGGCCCAGCCCGCCGCCGCCACGCCCAGTTCGGCCTGCACGGCCACCCTGTACCAGGTCAGCCAGGTTGATCCTAATAACATCTTCACACCATCTATCAATGTGACGGGCACGGGCTACCTGCCCGGCGAGGCGGTGCAGGTGTACTTCGACGCCGCGCTGCCCTTCGGCGGGCCGGCACAGGGCTCTCGCCCGGTCACGACAACGGCAGACGCAGCCGGCCACATCACCCTCTCCGATTCCGCCTCGCCCGCCAACCCCCTCTTTCTGGGCGCGCTACCCGCGCCCAATACCCGCTACGCTATCGCGGCCACTGGGAACCAAAGCAGTTGCGCCAGCTTTGATGGCGTGATCGTGCCCACCACGGCCAACGTGCTGGTCGAGCCGCTAGGTGGTCCCAACGGCAGCACGCCTCCGGGGATGACCACCCCCGATCACCTGGTGGTGGGCCCGATTAGCCAGACCGTGCTGATCTCTAGCAGCCGTGTCATGTCCAATACGCCCGATGCCAGGGCGGCCATTGATGTGGCTACCCACGACAACTACAGCGGCGTGCCCGACTCCATCTCGTTTTTGCCCAACCATCAGACCTCGCCGGTCTTCGTGCCCATCGCCGTGCGTCATGACCTGAGCGGACCCACCTGGGCCACGTTCGCCATCAGCGTGCCCGGCACGCTCTCGTTCAACGTTCACTCCATCATCATCAGCGGCACCAATCCCACGGCGGTCAGCGGCACGAACTCCAACGATGGGTCGTCGTACACGCTGCCCGCGGGCCAGCTGCAGCACGATGCGGGCAGTGTGCGCTATATCCAGGTGGCCCCTGGCCTGTCCACTAACACGCCCGCCGGCCCTGCTGGCTCGACGCTTACGGTCACCGGCGCGGGCATGGCCGCCGGTTCGCCGATCATCCTGACGTTTACCTCCGGCGGCACGGTGTTCACGCCGACCAACACGGCCCCGGTGAGCAGTAACTCTAACGGCGCGTTCAGCGCCTCGTTTGCCGTGCCCAGCGTGCCGGACGGCCCCGCCGTGATCGTCGCCACCGATGTGGCCAGGACGCTGGCCAGCGCCTCCTTCACCGTCGGCTCGGCTACCTCGGCGGTCACCCTGAACCTCACCCCTGGCTGGAACCTGATCGCCGTGCCCGTGGTCACCGGCCCGCCGCTGACCGGGCTCGGGCTGCTCAGCCAGGCCCGGGCGGCCTCGGGCAGCCACATCGCTGAGTTGGCCGTCTGGAATGGGTCATACTGGGGCGTATTGGTGAACCAGGACGGCATCACCTCCGGTTCCACCATCCCCGACTTCAACCTGGCGCTGGGCGTCGGCTACTTCGTCTACCTTGACAGTGCAGCCACGCTGACCATCCCCGGCGCCACGCCTACCTCGGTCCCCACGCAGGCACTCCAGATAGGCTGGAACCTTGTGGCCCTGCCCCTAACGCCAGACGGCCAACCAGCCACTGCCCTGCTGACCAGCCTGTCCACCCTGCAGCCGCTCGAGGCGGCCTCCTGGACCGGCGCCGACTGGCTGGTGCAGCAACCCTCCGATAGCGTGTCTCGATTCACGCTCAACCGCACCTCCGGCTACTTTGTGTATCTTCAGCAGAGCGGCTCCTGGAGCGGCCAGACCATGATGTCCGGCGTACGCTCACTGCAGGGCCTCCATGTGCTGCGTAGGGCCGTGGGGCTGCCCACCCTGCCCCTCAGCCCGGGGCGCCCGGCCACCTGAACCCATCATCTACGCCTGGGCCACCCTCTCAGGGCTGTCTAGCCGACCACGGCGTCCATCCGGTACAACTCGGCTGATATGTTTGCAGGGGGGGCCGCCCCCGCGCCCAGTCCGAACCGGGCGCGGGGGCGGCCCCTACAGTTGGCGTGTCTTGCACGTGGCGGCACTAGGGTGCTGGGATAGGGCACACACAGGTGAGGCAGGCCCTGGCCAGTTGGGGGTCGGGCTACAGTGTGGCGGTCCAGCTGCCCAGATCACCGGCGAGGGGGCCGGCAATCGTGCCACGCAAGGCGCCGCCGATCATGGTCGTGCCCAGGGCAAACAACGGTGTGCCGGGACGGACCACCACCAGCATGTTGACCACACCGTTGACGCTCTGACCGTCCACCCGGAGCAGCCGGCCATCGGGCAGGGTCAGGTAGCCCAGCAGCCCCCCGTAGGCGTCGGCGAACAGCTCCAGCGGGCCATCATAGCTCAGGCCCGCATTCGGCCCGCTGGTCACCCGTGCGCCGAACGTGTAGCGTGTGCCCTGCTGGCCCACCACTCGCGTGGTCACCCAGAAACCCACCGGCCCACCTGCCGGCCCGCTGAACAGCCCCGAGATGCGGTTGGCGCTCACCACGCTGCTCTGGCCGGTCAGGGGCGTATCGCCGACCGCCAGGGACAGGCTCAGGCTGCCAGGCCCGCCTGAGCCGGACACAGCCACCGTGACCCCCGTAGCCAACCGCAGCGTGCTGCCGGCCAGGGACCCTGTGGCGGCAACTCGTAGCGTCAGAATGCCCTCCACATGGCGCAGCTGCCCGCCCCCGCCGTCCACCAGGGACCCGCTGAGGTGGTATAGCCCACCGGCCACCATCGGACCCACCGGGGTTGTCGTGGCCGTGGGTGGGACGGTCGGCGTGGCCGTCAAGGCAGTCGTGGGGGTGGCGGCGGTGACGACCAGCGCGACGTGAGCCAGGCGTCCCGTGGCGCTGCCCACGGCGGTCAGGCCGCGGCTACCACCGCGCGTGCCCACCGGCACGACGATGGCTACCCCGCTAAAGGCGCCCGTGTCGTCGCGGTGACCCCGCCCAGATCAACGCCCCCGGGCAGTGTGAAAGCCACGCTCTCCCGCGCGCCAAAGCCGCTGCCGCTCAGGATGACGGTCTGGCCCGAGGTTATCGCCGCTGGAGCCACGGCCAGCGTGGCCCTGGGCACCACGATAAGGGTCTTGGCCCGCCGCCCGCTGGTGTTGCCCAACCCGCTCAGGTGGTGGGTGCCCGCCGTGGCGGCCAGTGGCACATCCTGATAGGCTACCACGGGCAATACCCCGCCTGGGTCCACGGTCACGGCCACGGGCAGCAGCGCGCCATCCCAGAAGAACTGCACCGTCTCGCCAGCGGCAAAGCCCGAGCCAGATAGGCGCAGCCGCACCCCTGGGGCCGCGCTGATCGGGGCCGCGCTCAACACGACCGGTATAGCCGTGGGCCGCGGCGTGCGCGTTGGTGTTGGCGTGCGCGTGGAGGTTGGGGTACGCGTCGGCGTCGGCGTGCGGGTCGGACCGGTGGCGTTCAGGGCAGCCCGGCTGGCCCCCACCGCCTGCCCCCGCCCCTGGGTCCCACTCACTGCCAGACTCACCACAAGCGCCGCGCCGACGGCCAAGACATTTGGAGATAGCAGAAGACAGGGGCGTCCGCAGGGTCGGAGCGGGGGCTAGGGCGCCACTGGGGCGTTAGCGGTCGGGGATGGGGTCCCCGCACGCGCTGCCAGCGGAGGAAACCACCG
>JAABUM010002626.1_pt1 | contig 23614 bp, 22 predicted proteins | sample 5559161 | NCBI WGS metagenome assembly JAABUM01 (sample SAMN10711868, study PRJNA513369) | rock metagenome | isolation source: Antarctica rocks | place: Antarctica: Victoria Land, Siegfried Peak nord
GGGTCGGCGCGCAGCGTGTCCTGCTGTCTGGCGATGTCGACCGCGACCGGGTCGTTGGCCGTGTTGGCCGTGTTGGCCGTGTTGGCCGGGCTGACCGCCGGCGGAAAGGCCGCCGCGGCCGGTGCCGCGGCCGGTGCCGCGGCCCGGCGGCTGCCACCGTTACCGACGGCTGCCACAACTGCTGCCAGCACGGCGGCGAGCCCAATCGCGATGGCCACGATCGGGACCCACCGGCGCGGCGCACGGCTGCCGGCGCGTCGGCCCGCTGCGGGTGTGCTGGCAGGCGACGTGCCGGGTTCATCCGCCTTCTTCCCCGTCTGCACTGTCGGCTGCGGGCTCATCTCAGCTCCTGCCGCCATGGGCGCGGCGCGTTCACTTGGTCGTCTGCTGCTTGGCGTAGACCACATAGTTGCCCAGGTAGTGCCCGGTGGCCCGGTCGAAGTCGCCGGTGCAAGTGATCAACCGCAGTTCGGCGTCGGGGTTGGGGGCGTAGACCTGCTGGGCCGGGAAGCCCTCCTTGGGGTACTGCGCCGCGCGGTAGACGCTGAACCTGATGCTGGTGCCGTCAGCGCGGCGGACCAGGATGGGGTCGCCGGTGTGTAGTTCACGCAGCTTGAAGAACACGGCGGGTCCGTTGGTGGAGTCGACGTGCCCGACGATGACGGCGGGCTGGCCGACGTCGCCCGGGGCCGGTCCCTGGCTGTACCAGCCGGCCTGGGCGTAGTCGGTGGGGACCTGCAGCGAGCCGTCGGTGTTGAGGCGCAGGCCGACCAGCCCCGAGCGCACCCCGACGGCGGGGACGGCGACCTCGACCGGCGGGACGTGCTGGTCCAGGGGTGCCAGGTGCCCTGCGGCGGTGGCTGGGGCGAACGCGCTCGGTGCCTGCGCCGCGGGGATCCGGTCACCGGTGGGGGCTGGTGCGACCAGCGCGCTGGAGTGCGGCTGCAGGACCAGCACCGCGACCAGGATGCCGGCCAGCACCCCGGCGACGACGAGCACCACGGCGCGCACAGTCCCGCGGTGCCGCCGGCTGCTGCCTGCTGGCGCGGCAGCGGGGTCGGTACCGATGTGCGGGTCGGTCGTGTTCGCCACAGCGTCTCCTGAACGGGTCACGACGGGAACGCGGTCATGTCCTGAAATGCCGCGCGGGCGGGTGGCCAGGCAGCCACCCGCCCGCGCGGGGTGTTACACGTGACTGCTTAGGCGTGCGATGCCGCCGGCCGCCGGCGCCGGATGCTGCGGATCCCGGTGCCGAGTAGCACCATGCCCAGCACCCCGGCTGTCACCGGCAGCACCGGGGCGCCGTCAGAGGACGGCTGGGCTGCACCGCCACCGCCGGTCGCGACACCCCCGCTGGGCATCGTCATGCCGGCAGCGTTGGAGGTGCCGAGGTTGACCGACTTGGCGTTCGGCAGTGCCAGGTAGGGGAACGCGGACCCGGGGGGGCTGGCGGGGGTGTTGACCCCGTCCCCGGCTGCCAGTGCCGGCACGATCGTGCCGGTCTGGGCGGCTCCTTCGAGGGCTTGGAGCTCGATGTCGACGACGTCGTCGGTCAGGCGCCGCCCGTTGGGGAAGCCCTGCAGGTCCTTGGCCAGGACCCCGAGCCGGTTGGGGCTGGCGGTGACCGGCACCGAGGTGTTGAGCCGCAGCTCCTCGGCGGGGACGAACGAGCCGGAGCTCACGCCCTTGTTCAGCATCTGGGAGTTCAGGTCAGCCGCGATGGGTCCGCAGGCCTTGCAGATCCCGGTCAGGAAGATCTCCTGCAGGTCCTTGCGCGGCGCTGCCGGTGCCTTCAGCCCGTAGATCGACTGGATCAGCTTGGGGACCTCGGGGTCGAGGACCTTGGCCACCGCCGGTGCGACGGTGTGGTCCTGGGCCGGGGTCAGGCCGTTGAAGGCGTCTTTGAGCTGGGCGGGGATGACAACCTCGTTGACCAGCGGGTTGCCCAGGCGGGAGACCTGCACGAAGTCACCGCTGGCGGTCTGCTTGTTGCCCGCCGACAGCGACAGCCCCTGCTTTTCGGTGGTGCTCCACACCCCGACCACCGGGTTGCTGGTCGCGTCGCCCTTGAGTGCGACGTCGGCCTTGGGTACCTGCAGCGCGACGCTGTTGACGTTGTAGCCCGCCAGGGTGTTCTGGCCCGACTCCTTCAGGTTCGCCCCGTAGAGCAGGTCGAACACCCGCAGGTCCAGGAAGAACGGGTCGGCGGCCTGGCCGGCGAAGGTCTTGCCGCCGCCAGGCAGGTTGGTGATGGCCTGGTCGCGCAGCATCGCGTAGTTCGGCATCGACGCGGGGCCGACGTCGGAGGGCGCGACCTTGGCGTTGCTGACCAGCGTGGTGGTCTGCCCGGCCTTGATCTCGGTGAGGGTGTAGGTCTGCCAGAACAGCAGGTGCGGGTCGGTCAGCGACTGCACCGGGCCGTTGTTGTACAGGAACGTCCCGCCCCCTGGCGCGGTGCCCCGGGCGTCGTGGTCGGCGAAGGTCCAGCGGTAGGTGATGTCAGGCTTGCCGGTCCCACTGTTGTCGATGTTGATGTCGTAGTGCGACCCGGCTTTGAACGGATAGAAGTTCGGGCCGCCGTTGGGCTCCTCGAACGGGATCCAGTTCGCGATCAGCGTCACCGTGTTCGACTTGTCCGGGCTGGTGAACGCATACACGTCGGTGTTGTCATGCTGCGGATCGCCGGCGGTCAGCGGCGCCTCCCGGTGGGAGGAAGCATTCGCCACACCGCCGCCCAACCCCGCCATGCTCGTGCCGGCAAGTGCAACGACCGCAACCGCAGCCGCCCGCTTCCGGTTCTGGTGCCGCTTCCCGTGAGACGTCATGCGTACATCCCTTCCGCAGGTGAACAAACCAGAACTCACCCACGGGCAGGAGCGACGCACCGGCCCAGGGGTGCTCTTCCTCAGTATTTCGTTTCCCGGACCGAAACGGATTGGTCCCACAGCGATGGGATAACCATCGGCCGCAGGCAGCCGTCTGTGAACGACCCGCGCCCGAAATGTACCCGCCCCGCGCCTGACTACCGTCACGCTGGTGCAGCAGCTCGCCGCCCCTACCGTCCGCCCGGCGGGCTCCCGGCGGCCGGCCCTTATCGGCGGATGCGTGATTGCTGTTGTTGTGGCAGCAAGCTGCTCGGCGTCGTCATCGACCTCGGCATCGTCCCAGCACCATGGCGCGGCGCCCCCAGCCGCCTTCGACGACCAGGGCGCCAACCCCCAGACGTGCATGGTCCACCAGAGCAGGCAGCCCACACCGGCCTACCGAGCCGGCGGCACGGCGGTCAGCGAACTGGAGCTTCCCATGCTCGCCTACTACACCGCCAACGGTGACAAGCCCTACTGCAACGGGCGCCCCGCCACCGCCGTCGACCGGGCCTGGCTAACCCTCTACGTCGCCGACGGCGCCGACCCAGCCCACGTCCAGCGCCAGCTTGGATAGCCATCCCGGGGCGAGCGGATCCGGCCCGGCCGTGCTGGCAAGCCAGGCCGCCGGACTGAGATTTCAGGTGACAGGGAGATCAGGTGACAGCCGCCGCTGATGACCGCCGCAGCGCTGGCCTGCGGAAGCAGCGGCAGCGAGGGGTGGAGCGCAACGAGCTATGGCGCGGGGCACGGCCCGATGGGTCCTGCACCCGGCGCCGCGGGTCATCGCAGCAGGGGAGCAGATCAGGACCAGGCCAAGGGGACGCTGTCCTGTGTTTCGTTCGCCCGGCCGAAATGAGAGATCATCCGGTCACCACCCGGCCGCCGGCAGGTGGGCGTCGTTAGCTGTGACCAGCCTTGGCTGTCGCCAGACGTGGCAGCACAGCCCCGGGGTACCCCCCCCGGGTCTGGAGCACGTCCGGCGCGGCGCACGCCTTGACCCGGCGGCCTGGTCTGCTGCTGGCAGCCCGCCCAGGCAGGTGTCACGCCGGAGCAGGTGCCACCCCATGTTGGTGTCACTCGATGTTTGCATATCGTCCCGATCTGTCACCATCGAGAAGGGGTGTGCAGCCATGGTGGGTGTGGTTGCGGTGCGTGGTGGTGTGCCGCTGCAGGGCAGCGTCACCGTGTGGGGGGCCAAGAACCTGGTGCCCAAGGCGATGGTCGCGGCTCTGCTGGCACCCGGGGTCAGCGTGCTGCGCAACACCCCGGACGTGGCCGACGTAGCGATCGTGTCAGGGTTGCTGGGGCTGCACGGTGTGGGCGTCGAGCGCGACGTGGAGGGCGGCACCGTGGTGGTGGACGCGGTCCGGGTGGCCAACCCGGACGTGTCCGAGGTGGTGACCCATGGCGGTACCAGCCGGATCCCGGTGTTGTTCTGCGGGCCGTTGCTACACCGGCTGGGCCGGGCGTTCATCCCCGACCTGGGCGGGTGCCGGATCGGGGACCGGCCGATCGACTTTCACCTGGACGCGTTGCGGGCGTTCGGCGCGGTGGTGGACAAGCGGCCCGACGGGTTGGACATCACCGCACCGAACGGGCTGCGCGGCGCGAGGCTGACGTTGCCCTATCCCAGTGTCGGCGCGACGGAGCAGGTGCTGCTGACAGCGGTGCTGGCCCAGGGGGTCACCGAGCTGCGCAACGCCGCCCTCGAGCCTGAGGTCCTGGACCTGATCGCTGTGCTGCAGAAGATGGGCGCGCTCATCTCGGTGCGTCTGGACCGGGTGATCCGGGTGAGCGGGGTGGGCCGGCTGCGGGGCTACACCCACCGCGCGATACCCGACCGGATCGAAGCCGCCTCCTGGGCCAGTGCGGCGCTGGCGACCCGCGGGGATGTGTACGTCGCGGGTGCCCGCCAGGGTGACTTGATGACGTTCCTGAACGTCTTTCGCACCGCCGGCGGGGAGTTCGACGTCGACGGTGAGGGCATCCGTTTCTGGCACCCCGGGGGTGAGCTTGCCCCGCTGGCGCTGGAGACCGACGTCCACCCAGGGTTCATGACCGACTGGCAGCAGCCCCTCGCGGTCGCGCTGACCCAGGCCGACGGCCTGTCGGTCCTGCACGAGACGGTGTATGAGAACCGGCTCGGCTTCTTGGACGCGCTAGGCCTGATGGGCGCCACGGTCGAGCCCTACCGGGAGTGTCTGGGCGCCGCACCGTGCCGGTTCGGTGCCCGCAGCTACATGCACTCGGCGGTGATTTGCGGGCCGGCCAAGCTCGAAGCCGCCGAGCTGAGCATTCCCGACCTGCGCGGCGGGTTCTCACACGTGATCGCCGCGCTGGCAGCCCAGGGCACCAGCACCATCGACGGAGTCGAGGTCATCAACCGCGGCTATGAGTCGTTCACCGACAAGCTGACCGGCCTGGGCGCCGACATCGAGCCGATCGGGTGCGGCAGCGCTAGGCCGCCGTTAGCGGCCTGACCGCGCTCAGAGTCGGGTCGAAACTGCCGGCTGTCGGCGGTCACAGCCCGCCTGGTGGGGTCGGCGACAGCGGCGGGGTCGGAGCCGGTGACGGTTCGGTTGGTCCCCGTTTGGGTGCTACTGGTAGCGAACGGTGACGGCGCCGGTGGCGGCGCTCCAGGTGATGGTGCCGTGGGCGAAGCTGCTGGCCCGGCCGCCGGTGACGGTGTACTCGTTGCTGGTGGGGTAGCCCAGCGGGCTGCGTTCCCAGCCCAGTGCTGCCCAGCGGGCGGCGATGGCGCCGTGCACCTCGTGGGCTCCGGTGGCCGGGGTCCAGTAGATCGAGCCGGCTGAGCCGGTGAAGTGGTTGTAGCGCCCGAGCTGGTCGGGGGTGGTGGTCTCGTCGGTGCTGGGGTAGCCCAGCGGGCCGCGTTCCCAGCCGGCGGCGGCCCACAGGGTGCGGATCGCGCCTTGGACCTCGTGGGCTCCGCCGGCGGGGGTCCAGTAGATCGACGCGCCGCCGGAGCCGGTGAAGTGGTTGAAGCGTCCGGTGCCGTCGGGGGTGGCCAGCTCGTCGGTGCTGGGCAGACCGGCGCGGCCGGCGGGTCCGCCCAGGGTCAGGTAGTGGGTGAGGATCGCGCCGCGCACGACGCGGGCGCCGGTGGCCGCCGAGTAGTAGATCCGCCCGCCGGTGTAGTTCTGGGCGGTGCCTCCCGCCACGGCGTACTCGGCGCCGACCGGGCTGCCGAGGTAGCCGCCGCCGAAGCCGAACTGGGCATAGCGGGCGGCGATCGGGTCGGGAGCAGGCGCCGGGACCTGCGGTGCCGGTGCTGGGGCGGGGGTTGGTGCTGGTTGGCTCTGGGCGCCGGTGGCGAAGGCCTGCAGCTGGGTGAGGCTGCCGTTGAAGGCGTCCTGGTCGCCCGGGAAAGTTCCCTGCCAGGCGTACTGCCAGATGCTCTGGAAGCCCCAGCCGGGGGGCATCACGCCGGGGGTGGCGGCGTAGCTGGCGATAAACAGCGGGTTGGTGGCACCGAAGCTGGCGTTGTTGCCCAGGCAGTAGGTCCACCAGTCGGTGGTCGTGTAGATGGTCGGGTAGCGGCCGGTGGCGGCGTTGACGGTGTTGGAGAACTCGGCGATCCAGGCGGCGAGCTGCGCCGGGCTCTGGCCGTAGCAGGTCGCCCCGTAGGGGTTGTACTCCATGTCCAGCATCGGCGGCAGCGTCTTGCCGTCGGGCGACCAGCCGCCCAGGTGGCCCAGGAAGAAGTTGGCTTGGGCTGCGCCGGTGGAGCGGTCTGGCAAGGCGAAATGGTAGGTGCCGCGGATGATCCCCGCGGCGTAGGCACCGGTGTACTGCGAGGCCAGGTAGGAGTTGACGTAGCTGGTGGATTCGGTGGCTTTGATGTAGGCAAACTTCGCCCCGTTAGCTGCCGCGGTCGGCCAGTCGACGTTGCCCTGCAAGCGGGACACGTCCATCCCGGCCGGCTGGGCGCCGGTCAGTGACAGCATCCGGGGCGCGACCGACGGCGGTTGCACGGTGGTGGCCGGCTGGTGGGCCCGGATTGTTGAGCCCATGTGGTCGGCGTCGGGGTGGCTGATCGGCGCCAGCGCAGCCGGGACGCCGCTGCCGGTTGGGGTGCGGGTTGGGGCGCCGGCGAGTGCGGGCAGCGCGCCGGCGAGCAGGGCGCCGGCGGTGATCGGCAGGGCTGCGGCGGCGACAGTCAGGCGCCGGGTCAGGGCAGAAGGCATGAGATCCCCAAGAGGCGAAGCGGCAGGTCGGTCACGTTCGGTCACCTTGGGAGTCGACTCGAATACGGCTCGACTTGACCCCGGCATCCAGGCTTCCGGGTCGACTGCAGGCGGCGGCCAAGAACTGGCGGGACGGGCGCCTCCCACGACAGGGCTGTCACACGGGCGCCAACCGGACCGGACGGACGGTGCTGGCGCCCAACCGTTTTGGGCCGCTCCGCCGGCTGACCGGGCGGCGGCCGGGGTGAGCGCCGACCGGGGCTTCCGTTATCGCCCGTTGTGGTGAAAGGTGCATTGAAGGACGAAAGCCGCGGGTCTTGGCCTACTGCCGTCGTGTCCCGTGGAAGGTGGCCCCATTGCCGGTAGAGCCGACGCCGGTCGGCGGGGAGCGGCGATTTCCGGTGACCGAACTGGGCCCGGACGCCGCCGCCGAGCTGGTAGCGCTCAGCAGTGCGGCGTATCCGTTGACCGCCGGACCGGATCAGCAGCCGACCGCTGGGCAGGTCGCGGCCGAACTAGCAGATCCTGACGTGATGACACTCGGGGTACGCGAGCCGGTGGCCGGCCGCCTGCTGGTGGCCGCTGCGTGCGTGCGGGTCAACCCGGACGAACGCGGGGTGGCTGACGTGGCCCGCCTGGTCGTCGCCCCCGGCCGCCGCCGCTTGGGGTTGGGCAGCCTGCTGCTGCGGGCCGCCGAACACCGATTGCCGGCCCAGGTCCGTGAGCTGTGGCTGCAGATCAACCCGGCTGATGAGTACAGCCGGCGGCTCTACGCCCAGCACGGCTACCGGCAGGCCGCCCGCGACCGGGCTGCCGGTAACCCCACAGCGGACCTGGTCAAGCCGCGACGGCGCGGCGCACGCCGGAGCGCTCAGTAGACCGCGACGCTGCACCGGCGGCCATGCCCCTGAACCAGCAGACGTACGGCTGGCTCGACGTTCACCGCGAAGCCAGGTGGTACGTCGGCATGCGGTAGGGCCAGGTCAGCAGACGTACGGCTGCAGGCAGGCTGGCGAGCTGGGGTCGCCGCCCGGTACCGGCGGCGTGGCACAGGGCGGCCGAGGTGAACGAAGCTGGCTGACGGTATGACGCGGGTCGCCGCCAGGTAGCCGCCCTGGAGCATTGCAGCCGCCCTGGCGCGGCGGGGCGGCGAACAGGTCGACGTTGGGTTCTTCAGCCAGGACACTGGATAGCGGGATACATCGAGGCCCGCCGCGGTGTAGGCCGTACTGAGACGTCATCGTCACCGGGACAGACACCTGACGTCCAGCTGTAGGACCCACCTGCAAGGGAGCAGAAGCCATGTTCGACACCTACGCGCTTTCCCCCGAGCACCTGGCGCTGCGCGAGGCAGCGCGCGATCTCGTGGCGGACAAGATCGCGCCGTACGCGGCGCTGGTGGATGAGGAAGCCAGGTTCCCGCAGGAGGCCTACGACGCGCTGCGGGCCGCTGAGCTGCATGCGGTGCACGTGCCGGAGGCGTACGGCGGCAACGGCGCGGACGCGCTGGCGACCTGCCTGGTGATCGAACAGGTCGCCCGCGGGTGCACGTCGTCCTCGCTGATCCCGGCGGTGAACAAGCTGGGCTCGCTGCCGGTGCTGCTGGCTGGCACCGAGGCGCAAAAACAGCGCTGGCTGGGCCCGCTGGCTGCCGGCGAGGCACTCTTCTGCTATGCGCTGTCCGAGGCCGGCGCCGGCTCGGACGTCGCGTCGATGCGCACCCGAGCCGTCCGCGACGGCGACGGGTGGGTCCTTGGCGGTGTGAAGCGGTGGATCACCAACGCTGGTCACGGCGACTCCTACGTCGTGTTCGCCGTAACAGACCCGGCAGCCCCGCGGGGCCGGCACATCAGCGCTTTCCTCGTCGCCAAAACCGACCCGGGGGTCAGCTTCGGCGCCCTTGAGCGCAAGCTGGGGATCAAGGGGAGCCCGACCCGAGAGGTGTACTTCGACGGGGTACGCCTTGCCGGTGACCGGCTGCTCGGCGCCGAGGGCGAGGGCATGTCGCTGGCGATGCGGACCCTGGACCACACCCGGGTCACGATCGCGGCGCAGGCCGTCGGCATCGCCCAGGGCGCGCTGGACCTCGCCGCGGGCTACGTCAAGGAGCGCCGCCAGTTCGGTAAGGCCGTGGCCGAGTTCCAGGGCGTGCAGTTCATGCTCGCCGACATGGCGATGAAGCTCGAGGCAGCGCGGCAGCTGACCTACGCCGCCGCCGCTCGTTCCGAGCGCGGCGACCGGGACCTGACGTTGTTCTCCGCCGCCGCGAAGTGTTTCGCCAGCGACACCGCGATGGCGGTGACCATTGACGCGGTCCAGCTGCTCGGGGGGTATGGCTACACCCGCGACTTCCCGGCCGAGCGGATGATGCGGGACGCGAAGATCACCCAGATCTACGAAGGCACCAACCAGGTGCAGCGGGTGGTGCTAGCACGGGAGTTGCTCAAGGGCACGCAGTGAGCTTTGACCCGGTCGGCGGCGCGCAGGACCCTGGTGGAGCGGCACCGGGAAGCAGCGGCCGCTCCCGGGTAAGGCGCGAGTGCTGAAGGATTCGCCGCAGGCCAGGTGCAACGCAGCTCCGCCACCGCGGGCGTATGCCCTTTAGCACGTGACCGCAACGGCTAGCGGCGGGCAGTCGAAGCGCTGCGCTGTCCGCCAGCGGCAGCAAGCTTCGCCGGCTCGCCAGCGCCGGCCGCGGTGCGATCTCCCCTGAACCTGCCGTCCGACAAGCTGCTGCCAGCAGCCCGACCAGTTCAAGGGATGGCTCGACAACACTGTTCCTGCCATGGAACACCTCGCGCGGCACGCTGGGTCGCAACCTCGAGCACGACCTGGGCAGAGATGGTCAGGCCGGGGTGGCGCCGGGGGATCAGCGGACGGTGATGTGCGCGCTGCCGATGAGCAGGCGCGGCTGGAACGCGGTGACGCTGATGGTCTTGTTCAGCGCCGCAGCGGCCTGGGCGGTCAGCTCGACCTTGGTGCCGTCCAGCTTCGCGTGGCCGGCTGCGTCCTTGGTGATCTGCAGGCCGGAGCCGTCGAGGAAGAACAGCGGGATCTTGCCGGCGTTGGAGCCGTTGACCGACGCCATCAGCAGCGAGGTGCCGGGTCGACGTCGAAGTTCTCGACGGTCAGGGTCTTGCCACCGGCGGCGAACATCAGGCCGCTGCCGTCGTGGTGGATGATGCCCTGGACGTAGGGGTCGACCTCGCCCTTGGTGAAGACCTTGACGTTGCCGCCGGTGATCGGCAAGTCGAAGGTGGCGGGCTGGTAGGTGGTCGTCGCCTTGGCCTTGCCGGTCGGGGTGACTGTCACCGTCAGCGAGGTGAGGGCGGCGTGCTGGTGCTGGTGCTGGTGCTGGTGCCAGCTGCAGTGAGCGCGACCGTGCCGGCAAGCACGACGGCACCGAGACCGCGTGGCTGGAGCATGTGGCAAGTCCTGTTCCAGAGTGGGCCGTTCATGCGCGGCGCCGACCGGCGGGCAGGCGTGTTCCAGGTAGCCCGGACAGGGGGAACGGGTAACGAAGGCGCAACACTGCTGCTCGACCTCTGCGAGGCTGACGAGCTCCCCGCGGAAGTTCCGCGACCCGGTAGCTCACGGCAAGTTCCCCTTCCCGGCGGCTGCGGCCAGCAGAGCGGGTTCGCGTCCACGGCGCCTAGCACGCCGGCGGCGACGCCGCCAACGAGCAGGGAGCTGAGGCGCCCCGGCTGCCAGAGCAGGTCGAAACTGGCCAGGACCCGCCCACGGCTCTGGCGAGGGGCATGGGCTTGGAGCAGGCTGTTGAACGTGACGGCCCCGGTGCTGGTGCCCAGCCCGTAGACGGCGAGGGCCGTCAACGCGAGGGGCAGGGCCGCGAAGGTAGCCAGGATCAGGTCGACGCCGCCGCGCAGCAGGTAGGGGCCGAAGACCCGGCGGCGGCGCCGATCCCGAAGGCGAGGCCGGGGCCGAACGCGACGAAAGTGAGCCCGGCCAGGGGGCCAGCGCGATCTGGCTCAGGACCGCAGCGGTCCAGATGCCGCTGTTGGCCGGGACCAGCTGCGCGTCGTCGACCAGGGTCGGCAGGGCGCTGCCGGCGGCGGGGCTGAACAGCACGTTGCCGGTGGCCAGTCCGAACGCGACCGCGTACACGGCGCTGACGTGGCCGTCGAGCAAGGGCAGGACGGCGGCGAGTGCTGCCCGGAACAGGTCGGCACCGACCATGACCCGGACCCGGGGGAGCGGGTCGACCAGGGTGCCGGCGAGCGGGGCAAGCAGCAGCACCGGGACGATCTCGGCCAGCACGACGCCGGTGACGCCGAGCGCGCTGCCGGTCAGGTGCAGTACCAGCAGCGCCAGTGTCACGGTGGCGAACACGTCACCCCACTGGGAGACGGTCCGCGCTGCCCACAGCCGCCGGTAGGCCGGCGAGGCGAACACGCCTCGCAGGCCACTAGCCGCAGGCTGGGCGTTCACAGCCTTGGTGAACGCGAAGACGCCTGCGTTCCTGCCAGCCGGTCGGCTGCAAGCGCGAAGGTGTCTCGTCATTTGCTCATCAGCAGGGGAAACGCGCAGGTCGAGCAGTTCCACGCAGACCACGTGGCCAACAACCGGGTCTGCCGAGGTGTGGCCGTGTGCTGGCCGATTATGGGAGCCGCTTATGGGTGCAACGCGCTGAGGATCCAGGCGTCTGGAGGTGTTCCGGTCAGGCCGGCGGAAGTGGCGTAGAGCCGGCACTGCAATGCATAGCCGTTGCGCTCGTCGGCTCCGGGTTCGATGTCCTGGCCGTTGACGCGCAGGCTCGGGGAGCCCAAAAAGCGCAGCCGCTGGGCGTCCTGGTCGTTGGTGACGTTGACCAGGCGCACCGGGCTGTCAATGCCGTGGCCGATCAGCAGCCGCTGCAGGTGCGGCAGGAAGGCGCTGTGGTTGGGGCAGCCGTCGAAGTAGAGCAGTTCGATCACTGCAGGCTCGGCGCGGTCGTCTTCGACGTGCCGGATGTCGGTAACCAGACCGTCTTCGACGGTGAGCAGCACCCGTGCCTCGCTCGCCCCATCGGGGGCACCCTGAGGTCGGGTGATCCGCAGTCGGGCAAGAACCTGACTGTCGTGCACGCTGACCTCAAGCACCTCCAGCCGAACGGCGGCAAGCAGGCCGGCGTAGAAGTCGCCGGCCTGCCTGCGGTCCAGGCAGGTCTGCTCGTTGTCTTCCGGGCCGCCCCAGCGGACGTCTGCGGCGAGCATGCGCTCAAACGCCTCGCGGCTGCGCTCGGCCAGGACCGCCGGCAGCGCCGCGGCCACAGCGGCCGCTTGGGCGTCGGACGTGGCCATGGCCGGCTCCTTATCGGGCGGCCTGCGACGGCCTGCGCTGCTGCGACCGGCGGCCCGCACCGGGGCTGAATGGGTGCGAGTGCTTTGCAGCATTGTTCGCCGCGCCACGCTTTGCGGCCTTCGGTGACCGCGACCCCTGCCACGGCGAGAGCGACGAGCGGGTCGAGGCACCACGCGCCGACGACGGCGTTCGCGACCAGCCCGACCAGGACCGCGCCGGCGAGATAGGCGCACAGCATCTTCTGGGGCCGAAGCCGGGGTGCTGCTGCGGTCGATGCGGGAGGGGATCGACTACTCGACCGCCGCCGGGCGGATGCTGGCCGGCATCTTCGCCGCGCTCGCCGCCTACGAACGGGAGCTGATGCACGAGCGAGCCGCAGCGGCACGGGCCGCCGCCGGGCGCGGGGGTCGGCACACCGGCCGCCCACCCCGGCTGTCGACGGACCAGGCCCGGCAGGTCCGGTCGCTGCGCGCCGGCGCCGAGTCGATCGCGGATCTGGACGGCGGCTTCGGCGTCTGCTGAGCTACCCTCTACCGGGCCCTCGGTCAAGACGAGTCGGTGGAGGCAATCGTCGACGGGCTGCGCCAGAGGCCATGACGTACTCCGGCTACTTTGGGTGGCCCGCAAATGAGCGTCCGCTCGCGCAACGGGTCGCTTTCGCTAAAGCGTCGGTGTCTCGTGCTGGATCTGCAGGCAGGAGGTCCCGGCCAAAGAGTGGGGTCGAGGCGACGAGCCAACGGAACGAGCCCCTTCGTGCCGGACTGCCTGCAGATCAGGCCAGTGTGTGCCTTGGCCGTCTGACTGGCTGACAGCCGCACCTCTCGTCCGCCGGCTTTGGCGTGCTGCGCTGGCCGTATTGGGTTTTCTGGTCTGCTTGCTGTCAGGCGACGGTGAGAGTGATCTTCTTCATGACGATGTCGGAGCCGGACTTGACCGGCAGGTCGGCTCCGGCGGTCTTGGGGAATTCGTAGGTGCCGATGGTGTGGTCGTCGACGTGGAGCATCGGCCAGTACGCGCCGGTCCCGACCTTTCTGTCCAGGGTGACCTTGATAGCTGAGGTCACACCTTTGGTGACGTGGATGACGCCGACGACCGGTCCGGGCTTGCCGCCGAGGTCGGTATGTACGGCGATCCAGCCGCCATCGACGCCCTGCAGGTTGACGTCGGCCACCGTCAGGGTGGTGCCGTCCCCGGACTGGTCCGCCGCCGACAGGGTGCCGCTCGCGATGGGCCCCGACGTGGGCGGGCTGCTGTACGCCGGGCTGTTACCGGACGTAGTGCTCGCCTTGTTGCTGCTGCCGCAGGCGGCCAGGCTGGTGACCAGGAGCAGGGCGCCGGCGGTGCCGATCGTGAAGCGCATCAGGCTTCGTGCGGGTACAGGGGGCTGGGTCATGAGGGTCCTCGGGTTCAGCGCACGGTGATCGTGCCGTGCATGGACGGGTGGATCTTGCACTTGATGGTGTAGCTCCCGGGCTTGCTCGGGGCGGTGAACATGCCGGGGTGGTTCTTGTCGAACGAGCCGGTGTCGAACGAGTTGTCGTCGGCGGTCACGGTGTGGGGTTCGTCGTCGCCGTCGATGACCCGCACCATCGCGCTGGGCGCGATGCTCAGGGCGGGCAGCTGGTATTGCGCGACGGTGTACGTGGCTCCGGCCGCGCCGCCGCCTGCTCCGACTGCACTGGAGGTCGCTGGCGGTCCTGACGCGGTGGAACCGGAGCTGCCGCAGCCAGCGAGGAGCAGGGCGACCGGGGCGGTGGCCATGAGCAGCAGCGGTCTGCGTGTCATGTCAGCTGTCACGGACGGCCGGCCCGTTGGGTTCAACCCGGCGGTGAACCGCTCTGCCGGCTGGTCCGTGTTCCACCGTGTACCGGTGACGCTGTGGAGGCTCCCATGACGACGCTCAGCCGGGGGCTGACGGCTCGGCGGGGGGTGGATGCTGGACTCCGGCTGATCGCCGGAGTCGGGCTACTGGTGTCGGGCTACATCCACCTGCACCTTGCGCCGGGGTACTCGATGGTTGGTGATCAGATCACCGAAGGTGCCTTGTTCCGGGCGCAAGCGGTCGCCGCTGGTCTGGCCGTGTTGGCTTTGCTGGTGCGGCGCCACCGGCTGGCTTGGGCGCCTGCCGTACTGGTCGCGGCGGGCTCGTTGGTGGTCTTGGTGGGCACGGTATACGTCGACGTGCCCGCGGTGGGACCGTTCCCGCCCGTCTACGAACCGGCCTGGTTCGGTGAGAAGGCGGTGGCTGTGGCCTCCGCCGCGGCTGCGCTGACCGCCGCCGCATCGGGAGCGGCCCTCTACCGGCTGACCGCCGGGCCGGCGGGCCCTGCGGCCGGCTCTCTGTAGTGCGCCCCCAGCCTGCGGTCGTGGTCGGCCCGTGCCGCTACTCGTACCCGGCCGGGACCGGGATGTCCGCATGAACCGCCGGGTGGCGGGAGACGGGCGGTCGAGGAGTTTGGGCGCCCTGAGATCGGGGTCGGCGGGGCCGGACGGCGACGCGGATCTGGTGCGGCTGCTGCATGCGGAGCACGGAGGGGCGCTGTTCAGGTTCTGCCTGCGCTTCACTGGCGACCGGCAGCGGGCCGAGGACGTGGTGCAGGAGGTGCTGTTGCGGGCGTGGCGGCAGCTGACCCAGCTCGAGCTCGGTGACCGCCCCGTGCGGCCGTGGTTGTTCGCGGTGGCGCGCAACTTGCTGACCGACCTGCATCGGGCGAACGGGTCCCGGCCGCAGACCGCCGCGGACGACACGGTGCTCGTGACCGTGGCGGACGGCGCGGACGAGATCGAGCGGGCAGTGGAGTCCTGGACGATGGCCGAGGCCCTGCAGCAGCTCTCCGAGCAGCACCGCGAGGTGCTGGTGCAGGCCCACTGGCTCGGCCGGTCCGTCGCCGAAACCGCCCGCGTGCTGGGTGTCCCTGCGGGCACGGTCAAGTCCCGCACGTACTACGCGATCCGCGCATTGCGGCTCATCCTCGAAGAGATGGGGCTGACGCCGTGAACGACCACAAAAGCGCGCGGGAAGCACTGGGTTCCTATCTGCTGGGGGCGCTCGACCCGGCGGAGCGGGACCGGGTGGCGACCCACCTGAAAGGCTGCGCGGTCTGTCGGGACGAGTTCGCCTCCTACGCCGCGCTGCCGGGCCTGATGTCGCGGCTGTCCCGCGAGGAGATCGTCGCCGATCAGCTCAATCCACCCGCCGCGCTGCTGCCCCGGACGCTGGCGGCCGTCGAGGCCGAGCGGGCCGCCAGTCGCGGCCGGGTCCGGCGCTGGCAGGGCGCGGCGCTCGGCGTGACTGGCCTCGCAGCGGCGGCAAGCGTGGCGGCTGTCCTGGTCCTGCCCGGCGCCGGTCGGTCGGAGCCCGGCACGCCGCCCGTCACCGGCCGGCCGTTGGTCGCCACCGCCGGCGCGGCCGGGGGCGGCGCCGTATCGCTGCAGCGCCGACCGTGGGGGACCCAGGTCCGCCTGAGCTTGCATGACCTGCCTCGCCAGGGCACCTTCACCGCGTGGGCGCTCGACGCCCACGGAACCCGGACCCCAGCCGCGACCTGGCGGGCGACTCCCGACGGACACGCCGAAGTGACTGGCGCCGCGGCACTCGACCCGGCCGACCTGTCACGGCTGCAGATCAGCAGCAGCGACGGCACCCCTCTGCTGAGCACCTGACCCTGCCCGGCCAGCACCAGGCCGCTCGCCAATCGCGTGCCGGGGGGCTGGCTGGTGCCGTGGCATCGGCCACCGACGACGACACCCTGGCACCGGCCGGACCGGCGCCGGCAGCCCGGACGGAGGCAGCGGCTTCGTGATCAACGTGGAGGCTCGGGCCCACGGCCGGGCCGCCATCGCGGCCAACCAGGCCTTCCTCCTACGGACACTGCCGTGGGCGGCCGTGAGGACGCCAGCGGGCGCGGGGACGTCAAACTTTCGCCCTCTGCTCGGCCGCGCGCAACGGGTCGAGGACTACCTCCCGCCCGTCTGGCCGAGCGGCCCAGTGCCCAAGCAGCTGCACCTAGAGCTCGCGGTCGACGACCTGGATGCCGCTGAGGCGACCGCTCTGGCATTGAGCGTGCGGAAGGCCGAGGAGCAGCCGGCACCAAATCGCTGACGCGTGCTTCTCGACCAGCAGGGCACCCCTTCTGCATCACAACGCCCATTGCCGACGTCTGAGCTGAGCCTCGCCTGACCGGGTGCGCAGCAGGGATGCGGCGACAGCAGCCTGTCCCAGGCTGATGCCGCCGTCGTTGGGCGGGACCTGCCGGTGGGTGAGAACAGTGAATGAGGCTCCCCCGAGGCGGTCCAGGCACCGCTGAAGCAGCAGGCCGTTCTGGAACACGCCGCCGGACAGGGCCACCGTGGAGAGCCCGTGCTGGTCGCGGAGCCGGCGGCAGACCTCGAGGACGACGTCGGCCAACGTGTTGTGGAAGCGCGCGGCGACCACTGGAACCGGTCGCCCTCGGGTGAGGTCCTCGACAACGGCGCGGACGAGGTGAGCTACCTGCACGCGCGCCGCCGCGTCCTTGTCGACGTCCCCGTCGACGGGCACGGCATACGTGCCCTGCTCAGTCGGGTCGGCGACGTGCTCGAGCTCGATCGCCGCCTGCCCCTCATAGGTGACGGCGTCCCGCACCCCGAGCAGGGACGACACCGCATCGAACAACCGTCCCGCGCTGGAGGTGAGCGGGGCGTTCACCCCCGCCCGCGCCGCCGACGGCACCTGCTCCCAGCTGCGTCCCTGACGTTCGACCACCGCTAGCCCCACCGGTATGGCCCCGTCGTACGCAGCATCGAGGTGCGCAGCTGCCATCCGCCAGGGCTGGCGCGCCGCCGCGTCCCCGCCCGGCATGACGACCTCGGCGAGGTGAGCCGCCCGCGTGAAGCCGTTGAGGTCCGCGACGAGGAACTCTCCGCCCCAGGCGGTGCCGTCCGTGCCGAGGCCGAGGCCGTCGAACGCCACGCCGATGACCGGTCCGGCGACTTGGTTGTCGGCGAGGCAGGAGGCGATGTGCGCATGGTGGTGCTGCACGGGGACCAGGTGCACACCCGGCAGGTTGGCGGCGTAGCGCGTCGACGGGTAGTCGGGATGCAAGTCGTGGGCGACGACAGCTGGGTCGACGTCGAGCAGGCCTGACAGATGCGCGATCCCGTCCACGTGGGACAAAAAGGTGGCGTAGTCGTCAAGGTCCCCGACGTGGTGTGAGACGAAGGCATGGCGCCCGCGAGTCAGGCAGAAAGTGTTCTTCAGAGCTGACCCGCAGGCCAGGACGGGTTCTGCACTCTCCAGCGGCAGCTCGACCGGCCCGGGGACGTAGCCGCGTGAGCGCCGCACCGGCAGTACGCGCCCGCGCACCACGGTGCAGACCGAGTCATCCACCCGGGTCCGGATCGCCCGGTCGTGCACCAGGAACGCGTCGGCGATGCCACCCAACCGCAGGGCCGCGTCCTCGTCCGTGAAAGCGATCGGCTCGTCGGAGACGTTGCCGCTGGTCATGACCAGCGGCCCGCCGAAGTCCCCGAGTAGCAGGGTGTGCAGCGGCGTGTACGGCAGCATCAGGCCGAGCGATGGCGACCCGGGCGCGACCGCGGCGGCGACACCCTTGCCCGGACGTCGGCGCAGGATCACGATGGGCCGAGCGGCGCTGGTCAGCAGCTCGCGCTCGTCGGGACCGACCTCGCACAGCTGCTCTGCCGCCTCGACGCTGGCGACCATGAGCGCGAAGGGCCGGTCCTCGCGGTGCTTGCGCCGGCGCAGCTCGGCCACGGCCTGTTCCTGTCGCGCGTCGACCGCCAGGTGGTAGCCGCCGAGCCCCTTCACCGCGACGATCGCTCCGTCGCGCAGGAGCTGAACCGTTGCGCTCAGCGGTTCGGCATCCGTTGGGGCTTCGGAGCGGGCGAGCAGCTGTAGCCGCGGCCCGCACTCCGGGCAGCACACCGGCTCCGCGTGAAAGCGGCGGTTCGCCGGGTCGTCGTACTCGGCCTGGCACGCCGGGCACAGGGGGAACGGCGCCATCGTCGTGCGCGCCCGGTCGTAGGGCACCGACGTGACGATCGTGTAGCGGGGGCCGCACGAGGTGCAGTTGACGAACGGATGGCCGAAACGGCGGTCGGTGGGGTCGTGGAGCTCGCGCGTGCAGTCCGGGCAGGTCGCCGTGTCGGGCGAGACGAGCGCGCGTCGGGCACCGTCCGTCGCACTGCTGCGGACGGCGAAACCGGCGTCGCTTATCGGCGGGACAGACTCGCTTCGGACCTCGATGACGCGGGCCAGGGGCGGAGGGCGGGTGAGGGCGTCGAGTAGTGCCGCCACCGCCGCGGGCGCCCCTTCGGCTTCGAGCACGACGCCGGCGGCGTCGTTGCCCACCCAGCCGGACAAGCCCAGCGTCGTCGCCTCGCGCCAGACGAAGGGGCGAAAGCCGACCCCCTGCACCTGCCCGGCCACGTGGGCGCGGGTGCGCACCCGGCCGGGTTCGGCGGTAGGCCCGTGACGGTCCGCCATCTAGAAGCTCCGATTTCCCGCTTTCCGGGCTCAGCTGTTACTGCTTGACACCACTCCCTACACGTTAGGCCATGTGATGCGGCGCACAAACCGGCACAGTCGGCCGTCTACGCGGTGGGGGGGGCTTCGACCAGCAGGCCCCATAGGAGGCGCTGCATGCTCTCCGCTGAAGCCCTAGCGGCCGAAGACACACCTTGGTCCACGTGCTGTGGATCAACGCGGGACTCAGTTGTGACGGTGATTCGGTCGCGTTGACCGGCGCGACCCAGCCCAGCATTGAAGAGATAGCTCTCGGTGCACTGCCGGGCCTGCCGAAGGTGGCCGTTCATTGGCCGCTCATCGACTTCGAATGCGGCCCCAAGGGCGGCGCCGACGACTTCATCGAGTGGTTCTGGAAAGCCGACCGCGGCGAGCTCGACCCGTTCGTTCTCGTGGTCGAGGGCTCGATCCCCAACGAGGCGCTGGCAGGGGAGGGGTGCTGGTCGGGGTTCGGCAACAACCCGATGACCGGCCAACCGGTGACGACCAGCGAGTGGCTCGACCGGCTGGCACCGAAGGCGCTGGCGATCCTCGCCGCGGGCACCTGCGCCACGTATGGCGGGATCCACGCGATGGCCGGTAACCCGACCGGTGCGATGGGGATGCCCGACTATCTGGGATGGGGCTGGAAGAGCAAGGCAGGGCTCCTGATCGTCTGCGTGCCGGGGTGCCCGGTCCAGGGTGACAACCTGTCCGAGACCATCACCTACCTGCTCGCGACGGGTCAGGCACCGATGATCCCGCTGGATGAAGCGCTGCGCGCATGCAGATCGCCGAGGTCGGCGTCGGCGACATCGGACTCATCGACCCCGACGGGCAGAAGATCCGGCTGGCCCAGCTGCCGCCGGTCCAGCTGGTCGTGCTGATGCGGCACCGCCATTGACTGCCCTGCCAGCAGCACCTGGTCCAGGTGCACCAGCAGCACACCGACCCGCGGGTCGCACTGGTCCTCGTCGGCTTCGGTGACCCACCCCGGCTCGCACCCATCGCCGGCAAGCTCGGCTGGCCAGGGCTGGTCCTGTCCGACCCGACCCGGACCCTTTATACCCGGCTCGGCCTGGGCCGCGCCCCGCTCTGGCGGATCTACACGCCCAAGACCCTGCTCACCTACGCCAGGGGGGTGCGCCGCCCCGGCACCCTCACCGGCCGGCCGGATGAGGACACCCGCCAGCTCGGCGGCGACGCGATCCTCGCCGACGGTCTCATCGTCCGGCTCTGGCGACCCCGTTCACCCGACGACCGGCCGACGGCCCGCGAAGTCCTCGACGAAGCCTCACGGCTGCTCGCCTGAACTCACGCGTCTGCCAGCAGCCGATCTAGCTCCCTGGGTCTGCACCTGCTCGTTCGCCAAGCGACAGGCGCCGCGTGCCCGCCGCTGACCGGCCGAACCTGATCGCCGGTGAACGCCTGACCGACCCGGCCCGGACCCCGTCCGCCCGCCTCCGGACTGGGCAGCAGCAACGCCCTCAGATCGCCCACCTGCTGCCGTCCCACAAGGCCCAGACCTTGCCGCGCCGCTCGACCAGCCCGAGCTCCTGAGGCCACCGGAAGGCCAAAGCCAGATTCAGCTCGATCGGGTCGAACTCGGCGCGGTGGAACGTGCGGCCCGCGACCGGCGCGACGGAGGTGTGCAGCATGGTGATGGGCTGGCATCCCGCAGACCGGCTCGGCCACACCCAAAGGCGGCCGCCTGAGGAGCGCACAAGCGCGATCGCGTCGGCGGAGGCGACGATGCGCACGCCGCCGAGGTTAGTCGCCGGGGACTGCCAGGACGCCAAGCTCAGCACGTACAGGGCTGTCACACGGGGTGCCGACAGGGCTGTCACACGGGGTGCCGACAGGGCCGTCACACGGGTGCCGACCGGACCGGGCAGAGGGTGCTGGCAACCAGCGTCCGCTGGCTGCTCCGGCCCACTGACTGGCCGGCGGCCGAGGTGAGCGCCAGCCGGGGCTTCCGTTACCGCCCGTCGTGGCGGAGGGTGAGACGCAACATTGAGCCGGGGTCTTGGCCTGCTGCCCGTCGCGTCTCCTGGAAGGTGGCCCCGTGCCGATGAAGCCGACGCCAGTCGGCGGCGTGCGGCGCTTTCGTGTGACCGAGCTGGTAGCTGGCCGCCTGCTGGTGGCCGCTGCGTGCGTGCGGGTCGCCCCCGGACGACCGCAGGGTGGCTGACGTGGCCCGCCTGGTCGTGGCCCCAGGCCGCCGCCGCTTGGGGTCGGGCAGCCTGCTGCTGCGGGCCGTCGAACACCGGTTGCCGGCCCAGGTCCGTGAGCTGTGGCTGCAGATCAACCCGGCTGATGAGTACAGCCGGCGGCTCTACGCCCAGCACGGCTACCGGCAGGCCGCTCACGACCGGGCTGCCGGTAACCACACAGCGGACTTGGTCAAGCCCCGACGGCGCGGCGCACGCCGGAGCGCTCAGTAGACCGCGACGCCACACCGGCTGGCACCGCCGCGGCCGAGTTGACGACCCCGCTGGATGTCACCGACGCGCCCGGTCAGCAGCGGGCTGCAGGTAAAGCGCCCGATATCAACGGCCCCCGATTCCTCCTGGCGAGTCCGACAGTAGGTGGACAGTGCTGCTCAAGTGTGCCTGACTGTCTTCATCGCAGGTCCGCGGCTGGGGTAACACAACGCACGCAGGCCGTCGGTCGCAGGCGCAACGTCCCGGTGCCGCAGGCGCTGGTTGAGGAGGCCGTCGTGACAGTTCTCAGTTCCTCTGCGGGGCCCTTGGAGGCCCTTGTTGCTGAGGCTTTTGAGCGGCGGGTGGCGCCGGTGATGGGGCTGGCCGACGATGCGGTCGCCCTGGCGGTGGCTTGCCGGGAGATGGCGGACCGCTTCAGGCGCGGCGGGCGGCTGCTCGTCTTCGGGAACGGCGCGGGCGCCACCGACGCGCAACACGTCGCGGTCGAGTTCGTGCACCCGGTGATCGTCGGCAAGCGCGCGCTGCCCGCGTTGTCGCTGGTGAGCGACGCGGCCACGCTGATGGGGGTTGCCGCCCGCCGGGGCCTGGAGGGCGTCTACGCCCATCAGGTGCAGGTCCTCGGCCGCCCCGACGACATTGCGCTGGGGCTGTCCGGCGACGGCAGCTGCGCGAACGTGCGTGCCGGGCTGCGTGCGGCCCGCGAGGCCGGGTTGCTGACCGTGGCTCTTGTCGGCGGCGACGGGGGCGAGGTGCTCGGGAACGCGGAGGCTGACCATTGTCTTGTCGTCCACTCGGATGACCCGGGCGTCGTCAAGGAGGGGCACGTCACCGCCTACCACCTCCTGTGGGAGCTGGTCCACGTGTTCTACGGCTCGCCCCCCGCAGAGGCTTCCCGCTCGCCGCAGCCGGCCACCGGGATCGAGCAGTTGTACCCGTTCCTGTACGGCGGGGGTAGCGACAGCGGATCCGTGCTGGATGCGGCGGCGGAGTCGGCGCGGCAGAAGGTTGCTGAGATCGTGGAGCTGCGCCGGGCTGTCGGCGCGGAGCAGGGGGCGGCGCTGGCGGCCTGCGCCGAACGGCTTGCTCAGGCATTTGCGGCCGGAGCGACGCTGCTCGCGTTCGGCAACGGTGGCAGCAGTACCGACGCGCAGGAGGTCGTCCACACCTTTTTGGACCCGCCTGCTCCGGCGGAGCCGCTGCCGGCACTGGGGCTGACCAACGACGTCGCGGTGCTGACCGCACTGTCGAACGATGTTAGTTTTGATGTGGTGTTCTCCCGGCAGATCGGGGCGTTCGGCCGCCGAGGTGACATCGCCGTCGCGATCTCCACGAGCGGTGGCTCGGCGAATGTGCTGGCCGCGATCGAGGAGGCGGACCGGGCTGGGCTGGTGACGGTGGGGTTGGCTGGCTACGGTGGCGGCCGGATGGCCGAGCTGGCCGCCCTGCACTACCTGTTTGCGGTCCCTTCCTCCTCGGTGCACCGGGTGCAGGAGGTGCAGACCACGCTGTACCACGTCCTGTGGGAGGCGACCCGAGCGGCACTCACCTCGCTCACGAACCCGAGGGTCACGAGCCCGGCCTGAGCTCAGCCCCCGGCAGCGGCGGGTACCGGCCCGCTCGCTACCGCCCCTGGCCGAGGCTGATGCCGCCGTGCTTCGGCGGAGGCGCTGGCGGTCGGTCAGGGCACTGGAGCCAGCGTTTTTGGAGCAGCGGGGTGTGCGTGGGTGTGTACGGCCGCCTTATCCGGCGAGGGACGGTAAGCCGGGTGCCACCGAAGGCGGCCGACATTGTGCTGCCGGGCGCGGTCGTCGGGGACCGACGTGACGATCGTGTAGCGGGGACCGCACGGGTGCATTGACGAACGGGCACCGAAACGCCGGTCGGCGGGGTCGTGCGGCTCGCGGGTGCAGTCCGGGCAGGTGGCCGTGTCGGGCGAAACCAGGGCGCGCCGGGGTTCCGTCGGTGGCGCTGCGGCGGACGGGTCAGGGCGGGAGCCAACAGCGCGGCCCTGACTCAGCGGCGGCTTTGTTAGTGGGCTATTGCTCGGGCAGCCCATTTTGGCGGCTTCATCCGGGTAAGACCGTCTTGCTTGACACCGGTATCGGGACGGGTTAGGCATGTGATGCGGCGCACAGACCGGCACAGTCGGCCGTCTACGCCGTGGCGGGGCTTCAACCAGCAGGCCCCAACGGGAGGCGTCCTGTGCTCTCCGCTGAGGCCGTTGCGGCCGAAGACACTCTCGTCCACGTCCTGTGGATCAACGCCGGTCTCAGTTGTGACGGCGACTCGGTC
>JAABUM010002627.1_pt1 | contig 23614 bp, 41 predicted proteins | sample 5559161 | NCBI WGS metagenome assembly JAABUM01 (sample SAMN10711868, study PRJNA513369) | rock metagenome | isolation source: Antarctica rocks | place: Antarctica: Victoria Land, Siegfried Peak nord
TGGAAGACACTGCAATAGATCGAAAAGTCCATAGAATTATGCAGTGTGTCGGCAGCTGCCTGCACACATCCTGAGTTTCCGTCTGCAGACTGATGCACCGCCTGTTGCGAGCGCAGAGGCTGGCCCAATTTATGCAGATACAAGCAGAGGGGTGGCGACAAAGCGACAACGAACTGGGCGCCCCAGCAGGTGCTCTGCCAGGTTGTCCAGAGCCTCTGGATACGCCAGGTCGAGTTGCCCTCCAGCGTGCAAAAGTCCTCCCGGAGGAACCTGCTGTGGAATCGCCGCAAAGACTGGAGGTGTGCCGCAGACTGATCTTCTGAATGCTGACAAGCGACGAGGCTATGAAGTGTGAAAGGGAGAGCTGTAAACGGAATTGGTGGCGAAAGTGAACCGCGCGCTAGAGGTAGTATGCTCGGTTGCATTATCAACGCGACCTTACGCGACCTCACACTATGATGAGCTCCCTAACTGGTGCAGGACCAACAGTTTGGCGCGCGTCTGACATTCAAAAGCAGACAGATTGCTCTTGCTGGAGGCAATCTGCCTTGTACAAAAACCACGTGTCTTTTCAATGCAGGGTGCGTTTTCTGAACTAGTGAATGTCCAAAATGCCCAAGTGCAGAGCACAATCGCTACATCCCTCCCCCGCCGTTCTAAGCGTCGCCCCAACGCTTTGCTCTAGATTGATCGTCCTCCTCCCGTGCCATTCTCCTCTATCCAGACCATGGCATTTACCGCCGTTTCCCCCTCCAAGAGACCGTCGGCGTGCCGGCTGACCTGATTCATGCAGGCTGGCAAGCGCAGGTCAATGCCTACCGTGCCGCGCACCCAAGGCTGCCGATGGCCAGCACGATACGCCAGGACGCCGGCCAAATGGCGCAGGGCGTCGACACGAAGGCGCCCATGCAGCCGCTCCCCAGAAATATCCTGGCAAGTAAAATTTAGTAAATTAAATTCAATGAATGTCTTTACTAGATTCAGCAGACCTGCATTTTGGCTACAGTGCGACATCCAGGCAAACTCGCAGGACCCACCTCAGCTCTGGAAACGCATTCGGGTTGGATGCTGAACACATGGCGCTACGCCTGTACGTCAATGGGCCGCTCTCGCTCACGATGGGCCCGCCGTGTCATGCCCTGCGGGTGCACTGGACGCAGCTCGGAGGGTTGCAGCCGCTGTCGGGCGCCAAGGGGACGAAGGGCTTGAACTTGCACAGGTTGCTGGTGCCGCACAAGCCCGTGGCCGCCCTGGCGAGCACAGCAGTGTTCGTCGAAAATAGTGGCCGATGCGCACCCTGGGCTGTGTTCATTGACGAACCGCGGAATTTTTTGCCTGTAGGCCGCAGGGTCAGACAAGCGCAAGCGGGCGGAGGAGGAGGACGCCGACGGCGAGGCGGACGCCAACGTGAAGGAGCGCACCAAGATGGGTGCTGTTGACAGGGTCCAGACTGGCACAATCCACTATATATTTCGGAATATGATTTAAAACCTAGACCCTGAACCACTGCCAGGCTGGTTGGCGCCACAGTGCAGCACATGCACAAATGCACGGCGCGTTACCTGCACCAGCCAACACCCGAATCTGCCTGGTGCAGGATGCCATGTCAAGTTACTGATGCGGCCTTGCGCAGGGCGATGAACACATCAGGAGATGCCGGGCAATAATCTGTACAGGGCGCTACACCTGGATGTGTGCGCATGTTTGTGGTGGCCTGTACAAGCGTCACTCTGTAAAGGGCAGTACCGCCGACATAGCCGCACATACCAGTGGGTTCACCATTGAGTAACCGCTGGTACAGGCATCTGCTGGCGCAGGCCTCCATCCCCTGACTGGTTGCATTGTCCGGCACTGATGGTCTTTAGCACAAACCAATAACCGAGCCTTGCCGATACGATGCAGTACTGTTCGCCAACCATTGCAGTCCAGCAACTATACCCTTCCGTGCAAATATGTTACCCTACGTCGGAAGAGTATGCAATCCTGTACAGGGTACCGGAAGTGCACTGCCAGGCGGCCTGCCCTACATACCCGCCGAAGGCGAGACGGACTCCGACGGTCGGTCCCAGAAGTCTCGTCCGCAAACCAATCTGTACACCAGGCCCCGATCCCACTTCCGCAGCTCCCTCTGTTAGGGGTACACGCATTGACTCTGGCATCCTTCTTGTTGCTGGAATTCGTCAACGACGATGAATGCGGTTGGCGCGTGTGCATAGCAGCGCTCATCAGAACCAGAAGTGGACGTGAAGCATGCAGCTGTCAGCAATGCGCAAGTGGATGATGCCTCTGTCACATCTTCAAGCGTATGAAATCATGCACTTACTCTTGGTATGCTTGAAAGTCAGATCTGCAAGTTTCATGCGGCGCAGCAACGGCAATGCGGTAGTGGTGGATCATAGCTTCCCAAGCCGTGCAAATGCACTTCATACTATGGGTTCCAATGACGCGGAGATGCGAATGATCTCCTTCAACTCACCTCTTGCTGCCCAGGTCGTGCAGAATGCTGAAGTAGAGGAGCAGGTAAATCACCACCGATGCGTTGGAGAACTATTTCCGGCCCAGCAGGTCGCAATCAGCCTGCGGACAACAGCACAAAAGCTGTCAGCGCTGCCATACAGCATGCATGCCACACAGCATGCCATACAGCGCTGCCCTTAGCATGCATACCATATGGTAGCCAACAGCAGCGTTTGCTAGTGGCGTTTCACAGAAGGCAAGAAACTCCTCGGCAGGTATATGGCTGCAAGCACATGCATGCAACCGTTTTCGAATCTTCACCACACAACAAGCCTCGCGCAGCGCGCTTGTCTCCGTGCGCAGCCCTGCCACCAGCTCCCGGCAGTGAACTTGGTGAAAAGTTGCACCTATCTGGTGCCCAGACGATCTGCTCCAGGCAGCAGTGACCTTGACAGGCAGGGAAGTTAATTCCGCCGGCTTCACATCTCATCCTTCAGCAGGATCGAATCACAGGAAACGAGCAGCATGACCGACTCGGTCATGCTGTTCGTCACATCTCTATCGGATACTGATGTGACGACCATAGTGCTCATCATCACTTGCCGGCAGCAGGTCGGCTGCAGAGCGGCAAATGCCGCCGCCGCAGCCGCCGCCGCTGGCACGGCCGGCAGCGTCCCAGACAGCACCGTCTCTGGGTCACTGGGTCCCAGCGTCAGCGGCTGGCCTGCAAATTTAATGACTGACGTCAATCTCGTGAAACTCAGCACCATTTCAGTTCTGGATTTGCATCAGTTTTACTGAACAATATAATGCGGTGTCTGCAGGACAGTGCACCAATCAGGGCAAGCTATCTTTTCATCCTACCTTGGGGTGTCACGTTTGTCGCCGCCGGGTTGCCTGAGGTCACAACTTGGCAAGCTGTTTCGCTGCGGTGGTGCCACACCGGCCGTCAAGAGAGCGGCTGCCGACTCGTCAGGTGCCGTCATCGGCAGCACGGTTGAATGACCTGCTTCCAGTACATGAGCACTATTACCGAGACTTAGAACCATTGTTCCGAAGAAGTTCTACTGTTTGCAGACCCACACAACATTTAGTTACCGCAGCACACTGGGCTGCTGGCAGACGACATACGCATCAGCAACAGAAATTTCAGGAACGATCCTCAGTTGAAATTTCATTTCCTCAGTGAAAATTGAAATCCCAGTCAGATGAGCTTCAATCCTCAGCATCGACGGCACCAGCAAAGATTGCACATTCTGCACCCTGCCGCACACATTTTTCCTGGCAGCAGCATGGTCAAATCTCTCCGCAGCACGACAGCTTGCGCAGAATTCGATAGACAATTATTTTGGCAATATCATGATTGCTTGGGGCTTGCCAATGCTGTTGGTGCGCTCCAAGATCGAGTCGACAGAAACAATGTCTGTGACGGCTCAAACTTTTTCTACATCAGTCCGGAGAGACATGCATCGGGACGCCAAGCACCCGCTGTGCTGGTGGCTATTTGACTCAACGCCATGGCTGTGCCGAAGTCTGAGTTGCTCGTAAGCTTGCTCTTCCAGGCACCTATACCACCCGCGGAATTTTCAGTCTGGCGGCAAACACCTAGTGCACCTAGTATCGTAGCACAGGCAAACAGGACCTACTGGGACGATAAGATCAGGCGAGCAGGCGCTTGCACGTTGCGCTGTTCGCAGCATTTGCACAAAGCCATAACTGAACAACGTGTGCAGGATCAGTGCAAGCACTGATAGCGTTTGGTGAGGGCACAGTTTTACTTTTGGCTGCCATCGACATTGAGCAGATTCTTGCAAAGCTGACACATGTATCCCGTGTGCAACGAAACGAGCTCTGCTCAGACAATCTGTAGCACTAGTTGTTGATGGCGTCGCCAAAGCACGGGCGCATGTAGGCCAGCCGACATCCTCAGCCTGCAGGCCATTGCAGTTTCTTCAGCACTTCCAAGATCCAGCATTAAAGCAACCGTGAAGCATTGCGGCAATGCAAGCTATGCCGTCCAAGCCTGCGACTGGCAGAGTCCTAGCTGTTGTGCAGCCGGCGCACTCGCTGCGTGCCCGCCATGTCAGCAGCGGCAGCACCCTCACACCATGCGCGCACAGACAGCCACAGCCGCCCGCAGGCAGCGGCCTGCTGCACACACGCCGTCGATCTGCAGCCTTGAGGCCGCGTGCATCGGCCTTCGCAGAGGCGCCTGCGCCCGCTTGGGAGCAGCAGCCGCCGCCGGCGGCGGACGGCGGCTGCAAGCGACCGCCGCTAAGCTCGCCGCAGCGCCCAGAGTCGGCGGCGGAGCTGCCGGAAGGCCTGCGGGAGGTGACGGCAGTGCTGAGCGCGCCAAACCCTGACGCCCCCGGCGGCCGCACGCTGGTGTATGTGCTGGGCATGAGCCACGTCAGCCGCCGCTCCGTCGAGCACATCGAGCAGCTCATTCGCATGGTGCGCTGGCGCCGCTCGCTGCTCTGCTCCGCTCGCCGCTGTACTGGACGGACCAGCACCTGAGCAAGGCCAGGATTTGTCAGCATGCACCTGCGCTGCAAGGCTGGTCCAGCAAACTGATGAGCGAGCTGATGTGTCTCCTCCAATGACGGTCATGTGCTTTGTTATGCAATGACAGGCTGGTGCAGCCGGGGATGGTGGTGAGCTGCGCAAGTACAGTGCGATGGAGCTGGTCAAAAGTGCGACACGGTGGAGGTGTACACCATAAGTTCTGTGCCCACTTTGCACTTATGAACATCCCACACCTGCCAAACCCCTCTGCAGGTGCAGCCGGAGGTGGTGATGGTGGAGCTGTGCAAGGACCGCGTGACTGGCCTCGTGGATCGGGACGCGGTCGAGATGACGCGCAGCCATTGCGCGCGCGTTAAGCTCAGCGGGCTGCCGGCGGACAGGAAGGGCTGGCCGACGGCCGACCAGCTGCTGCGCCTCGTGCGTACGCGGCCCGGTGAGGCGGTGTCTTACCAGGTGGGTTTAGGGTTTAGGGTTTAGGGTTTAGGGTTTAGGGTTTCACGCAACGCTGGCGGACACGATATGCTTGGATACAAAACACGGCAGCTGGCCCAGAGTAGCGCAGAGAAGCTGCAGTGGATCCACGGCAGAGGCATGTGCCCACCTCTGATGTCATTTGCACATTTCATTGAACCCTCCAAAACCTGGCTGGCACTGTTTTAGACTGCCGCTGCATCAAATAGACGCTGAAGGTCAATGTGAAACCCAGCCGGCCAACTTCAGAGCTCTGGGAGCGTACGCCTGGCATCACGCCTTCTACATTTTGCCGCAGGACATTGAGGAAGACCCCAGTCGGCTGCTGTCCACAGGGCTGTTCAAGTCCTGCAAGCCGATTGTCTTCCCGCCCTCGCACGCCGGCGAGTTCTACCCCACCTTCCTGCAGGTGGGCGCTTTTCTCTCCACCCTGTAGCGCCTCTCCCCGCCACCGTTGCCTCGCCGTGTCACAAATCCAAGAAGTCAGTGCGCACAGCATCAGCCCGCACTGCATTTGATTGCATCCCTAGGACTGGTGCCACCCACTTGCAGGTCGCCTGAGCAGCTGCTGCCAGCAACCCTGGCTGCGCCTTCAAATTTGAAGTTTGAAATGCGCAAATTTGAAATTTAAACTTTAAAGTGCAGTATCTCCCAGTCTTGGCGAATCGTAAAGCTGTTGTGTCGTACACGGCAGGACTCTGCGAGCGGGACGATGAAGGCGCTGCGGCCAATCGGCAATGCGGAGTTCGTGCTGTTGCCGCGGCAGCTGCCGCCCATCAAGGAGCTGGAGGTCCGCATCGACAGCAGCTTGCGCGCCGCTGCCGGGCAGGTACGGGATTATCAGAACTGTCATGTTGTGGGGGGACCTGGGTTGAGAAAGCCAGGTCTTCCTGCGGCAGCGGTTCGACCCCTTGACACCCCGTGTCACCTCAGACGCATTGCGCTCTAACTGGCCGCAAGTGTTCTCACGTTGCCTGCGCCTTTCCCGCAGTTGCTGTGGCGGTGTTTGCAACCTTGGGCAACCCTAAACCCTAATCCCTAAACCGTAAACCCTTGGCGGGACAGGCGCTGGGGCTTGGCGCGAAAGAAAGCGCTGGCAGTGGCCGTGGGCGCCAGAATCCCTGACATTGTGCTTCAATCCAGTGCTACTCGAAGCATGTGCATCTTCGTCGCAGATGCTGGTACAGGCGCCGTAGGCTGCGCGGAAGGAGGGTGCCGGGCGCTGTCAACGCAGCAATCGACTCTGCGGCGGGCGCCCCCATGATCTTGATGTCGGTTCCCAAGCTTGACTGCGATCCATGACTCGCGTGGCTGCCGCCAGAGGCATTGGAGGACCCGCCGAAGGAGGGTTTAAAAACAAGGGTTTAAAAACAAGGGTTTAGAAACAAGGGTTTAGAAACCCTTGCGGCGGCGCACCGCGACCAGCGGCCGCGAGGCGGGCGCCGCCGTTGTTCTCAACAATTGGTCATATCCCCCTTGACCTGATGGCAAGGTCGTGTCCTACATGCAGGTGCCAGCAGAGGCGCTGCAGGCGGCTCGGAAGGAAGCACTGGCGGCGGCAAACGCCGCCAGCGACCGTGAGGCGGGTTCGACGGTGGACGTGCTGATGGCGCTGCGCGCCGACCTCTTGGCCGCCGCCGCGGCAGCCGGCCTGGATGAGGGGTCTGTGGAGGTCCTTTTTCAGGTGCGCAATACCAAAGGTCAGACGGCAGCCGACTGAGGTTCCGCAGCGTTAACCTTTAAACCCTAAACCCTCAGGGACGCTGCGTGCTGACCTGCCGGCGGCCAATGTCGCCGCCAACCTTAGGGGGAGCTCTGTGGAGGTCCTGCTCCAGGTGTGAAGCAGCGTCCGTCAAATCTGACTGGCCTTTAAACGCCGTGGACGTGCTCACTGCTTAGACAGCCTAAACCCTAAACCGCGCTGACCTGCCGCCGGGGTCGCCGGCTCGGGTGCGGGCTCACCAGCACACGGAAACTGCTGGATACCCGACGCGCAGCTGGCAGCGGCACGCTGAAAACCTGCTGCTCCTAAAACCAAGACTGTGGACCCTCCGTTGCCTGTTGCGAGGCTCGGAGAGTCGGGTTTAGGGTAGCCGACTGGCGGCTGTCCTGTGTGCGGTGCCGGAGGGCGGGCGCCGGTGCTGGAAAACCCTACAGCTCGCAAGCATGGACCCACAAGCCTTGGTGTCTGACGCGCGGCAGGGCACGGAGAGCAGCCGGGTGGAGGCCATCCTGCGCGCGGTGCCAGGGGGAAAGGCGCCGGCGCTGAGCGGGCTGGAGGCGACGGCGCCGGGGGGTGATGGGGAGGGCATCGAGCCCTTCCGGCCATCGCCGCGCCTCGTGGAGATCGGCATCTCCATGCGCGTGCCGCTGGACAAGGTGGGCCAGGCGTTTTCCCTTTGGTGGGAAGCTGTCACTGCCATGCCTGCCTCCGTCGTCAGAATCGTCCCAGGCTCAACAGCAAGCGGCGGGATGGCTACGTTCTGCTGGAGGCGCCGGAAGCGCTTCGGCACGCATCATGGCCTTGGTGCGACCGTGAGGCGACTGATGATCCAACTCCCATGCTGCACTGCGAATTCAAAGTCTGCTACATCTTTCTTCAGGTGGCGGAGAACCTGCCGCCGCGGCCGCCGCCGACGCCGCTGGACGCCGCGGTGGGCGACGCCGCAGAAGCCTGCCGCACGTCCTGGCGGTGGTGGAGCACGGAGGAGCACGACAAAGCCATCGACGACGCGAAGGAGGGCAAGCGGCCGGACCCGATGCGCGGCCGCGCCGGCATCTGGGCCGGCTGGCTCAGCGGCACCTATGCCAGGTGCGAACACCGACCGCCAGGAAATGTAGAAGCATGCGGCTCCACATGTGATGCTGCCATGGCCCCATTTGAAGGTGACTTGCAAGCCGCGGTGTACATGGATCAGCAGCAGAACAACACCTTCCTGTGTGACAACACTATCCACTCAGCACTGCAGACAACGCACGGGCATTGACAGGTTAGGGGTTTAGGGTTTACTAAACCCTCCTGCTGCATCGAGCATAAGCGCAACCACGACACACAGAAGGTCTTTTTGTTGCGAAACTCCTGATGTACTATGTCGCGCAGGTTCCAGGACGCCGCGGGCCTGACCGTGGGCGTGGAGTCAGGCGAGGCCTGGCGGGCGGCCTTCCGCGCGGCCGCCGACACAGGTGTGAACTGTGAAACCCTAAACCCTAAACCCTAGAGACCTTGCGGATTGAGTTTTTCAATGACCAGTCTGGCAGCAACAGGTCCTGTGCTGTTGCATGAGGAGGCCGCACCTCCGCACAAGACGAGGCAGCGCCCTTTTCATGTAGGCATTGTGCGCCCTAAACCCTAAACCCTAAACCCATAAGAACGACATCTTCCAGGAAGCCCTCCTTTCCGTCCTGCAGGCGCGGCGCAGCTGCTGCTGGGCGACCGGCCGTCGCCGGTGACGGCGCGGCGCATGGGCGACGCCGTCGCGCGTTCCGTGGCGCAGCTCTTCGGCGGCGCCTGCGCGCTCAGCCTGGCCGCCGATGTCGCGGCTGCGCGCGGCGTGCTGCCGGGTGACAACAGCATGTTGTAGGGTTTAGGGTTTAGGAAGCAAAACCACCTGTGTCTTTGGTTTTGTGAGGAAACGTTGCTGCACGACGAGGGAGACCCGGGGGGCTGTGGCCGTCGTGCGTCAAAACCCTAAACATACAGCATGGTTCTCGCGGTGGCGCTGCTCTTCACTGCAGGCAGGCGGCGTGCTGCCGGCCGCGCGACAGTCATCCGAGCTGCCTGAGCATTTGCTTGTGCAGAGGGCGCCGGCGCGTTTGCGGTGCTGGGCGGCCTGGCAGCCGTGGCGGCGTCGCTGTGGCCCGTCGCCGGCCCCATACTGGAGGTGCGCTATCGTGCGGCAGCCCTAGATTCTTGTTGTAGGCTTTCCTGTGCCAGCAGCAGCGGCAGCAACGGCAGCAGCGGCAGCAGCTTCAACACTTACGTAATCGAACCTAACCTAATCTAATATCACAGACAGTCCGCTTTCATCTGCTGCTCGACGCCATGCGAGCACCTTGTTGGACCTTTCGACAGGACAGATAGCTGGCACTTATCACCCCGGGGCCACCAAACCCTGCCTTGGCAAAAACCAGGGCACGGCTTGACACTCTCGCACTTTTTGTGCGAGAGTGTCAAGCCTTCCTCACCAGGTGCCCGCTTTGAGCAAGATGGACGCAGAGGGCATCGTACTCTTACTACGGTGCAAATGCAAACAGCTGCCACATTACTGTCTGTGCATTCTCTAGGTGCGCGCCCTCAGCAGGCTGGACGCGGAGGGCATGGAAACGGCGGCGGCGGCGCCTGAGGCGCTGCAGACACCTGTTTTGGGAAGTTTCACACGTGGTGATAGATCCAGATGCTATCAGTCCTCCTTTTCGCAGGTGCGCGCCCTCAGCAGGCTGACGGGGAGGGCATCGAGGCGGCGGCGGCGGTGCCGGAGGCGCTGCAAATTCTGCTCGTTCTATTGTTTCCTCTCCAAAAGAAAGCTCTTCCCTGCCGCAGGTGCGCGCCCTCAGCAAGCTGGACGCGGAGGGCATCGAGGCGGCGGCGGCGGTGCCGGAGGCGCTCCAGAACGCCGACGGTTCCGGCACTGTCAAGCTGTGGGGCGAGGACGCGCTGATCGATTGGCCTGGCGCCATGGACCCCGGTGACAGCCTAAAGCCTAAACCCAGACCCTGGCCGTCTTGAGAACATTTAGAGTCCAGGGCTGAATTGCGTGCACGTCACTGCTGAGAATTGTATGTGGACTCGGAGCACGGCTGGACATGGCCTAGGCCGTAGGGCAGCAGTTTCAATAGGCTGCGCCTGTTTCACCTGCTGCTGCTGCCGCCACTGCTGCTGCCGTGAAGTCGATCTGGCTCTCAGCTCGGCCCACCTGCATCTAGGGTTAAACCCTAAAATACTAAACCCTTACGCCCGCATCCTCGACTCCCGCAGTCATCAACGAGCGGGACGAGTTCATGGCGCGCACGCTGGCTGCGGCAGCGACGGGCTCCGCCGCGCTCGCGCCGGCGCTGGCGGCGGACGTGGGCATCGACGGCGTGCCGTTGTGGCGTTACGTCATGGGCGCCGACGGCCCTGAAGGTGGGCCTTAGGGTTTAGGATTTACCACCCAACGCACAAAAGGTCGGACACACCCGCACGACCAGCGCCTGCGCTAGCGGCGAACTTCGGCGCTGACGGCGTGCCGCTGTGGAGCTACTTCATGGGCGTCGACGGCTCCGATATTACATCCTGACGCTGACACAATGCTTCTCACATGATGCTTGCAGCTGCACTGCTGTTCTTCGTCGCAATGGGGTGACCAACGGAGCTTGCGACGGCTGCCAAAAGCACATGGCCTGATGCTCTAGAACGCTTGAGCTAGCCAGGAGCGGCATACTTCGTGGCGCACGCGTCACTGCGTGCTCACCAATGCCATTTGCGTGTCTCACGCTGCCTGCACGGGGCCAGCAGTAGGAGAGAACCTGCCGATACCTAAACCCTAAACCCTAAACCCGTTGACACCAGTGAGGAACACGTAGGCGTCAGCCCCGCGGCGGAGGGCGACGGGCAGTACGCGCCGCTGCCGGGCGTGTCGGCGGTGGTGGGCGTCGTCGGCACCGCGCACGTGCGTGGCATCATCCGCGCCTGGCCGGCGGCGCAGCGGGACACGGACCTCAGCGGCTTCACCGACGTCTGAGCGGGGAGGCGGCGCTCCTTTGGGCTATATATGCGGCTTTACGGAAGACTGGACGGGATCTTGTTGACCGTTGACCCCAGATTTGCTCCACCGCTGCCAGGGGCGCCGTCTGGGTGGGAGGTCAGGAAGCTGGGCTGCAGCCTGGCAACTGGGCAGAAAAGGACGAGCCTCGTGGCTTGAATATTGAGCTGAAAAGTGGCTGTTCTGATCGGAACGGGCGTCGGCTTCACTTGCGTTGGGGTGGTGATGCCTCGCTGCGCGGAGGCACATGGACTTAAAGCTCTAGCACCCTTGCGCTCTGACCCTCCGACACGACACTCTCACAAACAATCTAGGTCGTAAATCAGTACTTCCTCACCTCAGCCGCCGCTGAACGAAATTACAAGGGTTTGCGTGAGCCCGGTACTGTTTCTGATACCTCGTCTCCTTGGAGCCCGTTCTGGTGTTTGCAACTTGTGAATGTATGTGTGAAGTCGGGCATCAGCTTGCAAAACGAACTCTTGCAGACTGCAGAACAAATGGCATTTGTCGGCACTCGTGTGTCAGGCTGCATTCGGGTGGCTCGGCATGCGGATCGGGTCGTCGAACGATGTCCTGCTGTCCAGCTCATTTACGCCCATCTCGGCTCGCTTGCCTCCCGCTGCAGGTCCAGGCTGAACACCATGCCTGGCGGGCGGGTTGGGTTGGGTTGGAAGCGCTGCTATCCTTCATTGTCGCAGCCGACACATGTGCCGCCAAGGCTGTTGCCATCACCAACAACGGCGCGCGCAAAACCTGGGTATGTAGAAATGTAATTGACGAACCTGTGATACTGACTCCATGCGACATATCTGCGTCTCCATGTGATCATTACTAACACCCCACATCTGTTTTGTGGCAGGACCGCCTCTGCTGACAGGCTTGATTCCTCAGCAATTTGTGACTATGTTCCATATTTGCATAGTCGTGCGCACCTCTGTGATGGCGAACAAAGCGGCGAGTCATGTGTCAGTGGGATGATGGCATGAGAGGCAGTGTTCAGTAGTGGTGTGATTGGTGTGGACCGCTTCATCAGCACGGCAACACATTTGTGCCCCAGCGGCACCGGCAGCACTGATGAGGTCGTGGGCATGTTGATAAGGATTTGGTATGCTTAGTGTAGCAATTCAATAATGGATACGTCATTGCAGACACAATTGGCCGCAACAACCTGCATGACAAACAACATGACAGGATGTGGTGAATCGCAGTCCCAGTGAAAATGTATGAACAGCATTGGCTGCTTGGTCGCTGACCTGTGCCGCCGCTGCAGCGTTCACTGCCACAGCACTCGCATGTCTTGGCTGCCGCTAGAGGTCGACGCGGCGCTAGAGACCAGCACGCCCCCAGCTCGCTTGCCAGCCCTTGTCCCCTCTACGTCAGCTCGTTGATGTTGTCTCGGATCTCCCCCGTCTCGATGTCGAAGTAGCGCATCGCGGCATTGACGTCCTTGTCGCCGCGCCCCGAGCAGCACACCACGATGCGCGTCCCCTCCGGCACATCCTTCGTCAGCTCCTGCAGGATGCCCAATGGAGAGGACCGCTCAGACAGCGGTGCAACTGCGCGCAGCTGAATCGTGAGTCTGACACGCTGCTCGCTGCTGGAAGCCGCCCATGCAGGGTTTTGCAAACAGCAATGCTGCGGCATTTTCGCCTTCCCTGCTGCTGCCGGGGGCCGGGAGCCAAGCTGCACCGCAGCCGCTGCTGGATGCTCACAGCTACCCGCTGCAGGTGGACAGCGTGCCGTGCGCACACATCCTGAAATAACAACTAGTAAGGGAAACCAATCACGTGCAGGCAGGCTCCGGGCTCACCCCCAGGTATGCGAGTGCATGGCTTGTCTCCAGTGCGGGGATGATGCCCTCGGTGCGAGAAAGCAGCGAAAACGCCTCCAGCGCCTGCGCGCCGGCGATTGCAGCGTCAGTGCGATCACGTGAGATCACATGAAATCACAACAGCCCCATGAACGTGAGAACCGCACAACGAAGGAGGAGCGCCGCCTCAGCATATCATCGCACATTAAAAGAGGCCGCAGTGACTCCCGCTAGCCGCAGCTAAGGGGGTGAAAGAACTTCGAGCTTGTGCACCTCTGCATCGGTTGCCGAGGCGTACTCAGCGCGCCCAATGTCCTTGAAGTAGCTGTGCTCCGGGCCGATGCCTGGGTAGTCCAGCCTGCAAAGACGCGGGCATGGCTCATCTCTGTTAGGGACGCTGAGAAGTCATGCGGCATGCATTGGTGGGCATTCTGGTAGCTGTATTTACTGTTCAAGCATTTTTTGATTCAAAATTCAATTCGAAGGTTTTGAATTTAAAAATGTCAATGCACGAGCACATCCCACCGCCACATGCTGCCAGATGATGCGCATGCATGGCAGCTCAGGCTGTATCTGCAGCTCTGGGTATTTAGGGTTTGCAGTCAAGGCTAGCACTGGCACATCCTGGGGCCAGCGGCTTCGGAACATGCAGATTCAGTGCTCTTGCATGACTGTCCATGAGCGGGGGATCGGGTATCAATGGCCCAAGTATTTGCAGACAGGCACCCTGGCTGCTGCCTGCTGCTGGCCCTAAACCTTAAACCCTAAGCACAGGAACGAGACGAGGAGGAGAGGGACTTCATCCCGAGAACAACATCTCACCCGGCGGAGATGGAGTGGGGGTCGATGACCTGGCCTTCCGCGTCCTGCAGCAGGAAGGAGAAGGAGCCATGCAGGACGCCAGGGGAGCCCTTGGTCAACGTCGCCGCGTGCTTCGCCGTCTCCAGCCCGTGGCCGCTGGCCTCGACGCCCACCAGCCGCACGCTCTCCTCCTCCTGCAGAAAGACAGTTGCCGAATGAAGCGTGTGAAACATTGTCTAGTGCTCCGCTGTCTCTGGGAACACGTGCAAGGTGACGTGGCAGCAAGTCGTGGCTGCCGGCCTGCACGAGCAGCAGCCGCGCGGTTTTGGTCGTCTCACGAGACGAAATGCTGCCGCTGGAAAGAGGCATGCGACAAAGATCAATAAAAAAAACCCGTTGCTTCTGCCACAGCGTTTATGGCTGCCCTCCATGCCCACCAGCTGCGTGCCCTCATCCTCCTGCATGTAGATGCTCTTAAGATGCTCTTTACGTCATGGCACCATCCATGACGCTCAACAAGGCATGCCGGATATGGCTTAGGGTATAGGGTTTTAGGGCTTTGCCGGCCCTGCCATTCGCACTCCCATGTCCTGCTGCGGCAGCTGTTTGTCGTGAATGTTTGTTGTGAATTTGTCGTGAATGTATAGAGCATGCTAGGGTTGGGCTGCTGCCAGTCGCCTTGCCTAGCCCGCAGGAGTGGATCCTCTGCATTGACCCGGCGTTGCATACTGTTCAATTTGACGCGGTGAGATACAGCTCTTGGCACCACAAGACGGCCATACTTGGCGTTCGAAGCCGGCTATTGCTTAAGTAGATGCCCATCACCTTCACCTAAACCCTAAACCCTGCATCGCAGAGTTGTTTCGAGCAGCAGCGGCGCACCACAAAGTGGTGGAAGAGGCCGATAGCGTTGGAGCCCCCGCCGACGCAGGCCAGCAGGATATCGGGCAGGCCATTCCACGCCTCTGCGCATTGCACCTTCGTCTCCCGCCCGATGATCGCCTGGAAGTCGCGCACCTGCAGCGGGGGGTCGACACACGTTTTCCGCACTGACCATCGACTGGGGATCGGATGCAGGTCCGCTTCTGTTCAGCAGCGTTGCGTGTTCGTCTCCGGCCCAGGGGAAAGACTGGAAGTGGCGCACCTGCACGGAGCAGCACGAGACATGCGTTGAGAACTGGGGGTGATCGACGACTGGTGAGATTTGAGTTCTCGCCTCGACTGCCGGGCACTGCGCCTGTCCTACTGTCCAGTCACTGGTGTGAAAGTCACGCACCTGTGCCTGGACAGCCCCACTAGCTAACGATTGCAAAACTTGAGCAATGGAATGGCCTATCACACTAAATACATTCGAGCTGTCGATAGCTTGCAGAAAGTTTTGAGTCGATAGGATGAAAGCCAGGGCGTGACGCAGTGCAGCGACGCAGCTTCGCCACGTGCGGCTGCCCATCGCCACGAAGGGCCAGCAGCGCGACTGCGCAGTGGAGCCCACGGAAAAGCTCCCGTGAAAACCCTAAACCCTAAAGTCTTCCTCATCGTCGACTGAGTGAAGCACGGCAAAAGACGGCGGCAGGTCACCATCATGGGGTAGGGGTGGGGCCCAGCGGCGGAGCCCAGGATGTAGTGCGTCGTCTCCACGTTGGTGACCCAGTCGCGGATGGCCTCGCTGGTGGCGTCCTTGAGTGTCGCGGTTCCCGCCGCCACCTCCCGCACCTCCGCGCCCAGCAGCCGCATGCGGAACACGTTGAGCTGCTGCCGCTCCATGTCCTGCGGCAGCGGAGGAGTCAGTGCGCCTCAGCAGGAAGGAGCACTTCCACACCGCGCGCCCGCACCGCGCGTCCGCGGCTGCTCAAGGCATGCCGGCGGGTTCCATGGCACAGGCTTGGAGGCTTGTGGACAGCGTAAAACAGAGCTGAGACGCGCTGCCCACCCCCACCTTCTTGCCCATGTACACGATGCACTTGAGCCCGAACTTGGCGCACACCGTCGCCTGCGTGACAGATGCAAAGTTGTTGCGGTGTCTGGCCGTTGCCGGCATGGTGAGCTTGCCGTGGACATATGTCTGCAACTGCATAACATTCTGCGTGGTTGCAGCGCCCTGATCGACAGCACACAGCACGGAGTGCATGGCGCCTGCAGGCTATTTAGACCCTAAACCCTAAACCCTAAAGCCTGCAGGCGGTATCAATGCTGCAGAACTGCCGGCCGCGAGCTGCGAGTGGCGCTCAGAAGCTGACTCGGTGCGGCGCGTCCTCATCCTGTGCTGGCGTCTCGTGACATGCCCTGCGTGTGCGATCTGGCTGCAAACTCACCGTTGCGACGCCGTGCTGCCCGGCGCCGGTCTCCGCGATGATGCGCTGCTTGCCCATGCGGCGGCACAGCAGCACCTGCCCCAGCGAGTTGTTGATTTTGTGCGCGCCCGTGTGGTTCAGGTCCTCCCGCTTCAGGTAGATCTCCGCCCGCGTGCCGTCCGGCCTGTGCGTGTGCACACAACGCTGCGGTTGCCGCCAAGCCGCCCAGTTTTTCCGCCCAGTTTTCCAAGTCATGCAGTCGCAGGGATACTCGTGTGGAGCACCATGGCTGCCACGGGGCAGCGCTGCTGCGGCGCTGCGGCTGATGCACATCAGGTGTTGATGCGTTCCATCGTCAATGCGTCTTATCGTGCGCACCGCTTGTAGTGCTCTGATAGCCGCTCTGCATGGTACAGCGGCGACGGCCGCCCCACATAGTCCTTCAACAGCGCGGCATATTCCCTCTGCAGGCAGGGCGATGATGCGACATGAATCGTGTGCAGATGTTCTAATCAACAAGCAATGTGTGGTGGCAGCAACGGAAAGGCCAGCTTGATGCAAAGATGAACAGGGTGACGTATCTGGGTGCGAGCACCACGGTCGCACTGGAATCGACCCGTGTTGAGCAGAGAGTAATGCAGATGATCTTGCCTGGAATTCCGGATCTTCCTGCGCCTCTCTGTACGCCACCTCCAGCTCTGACAACGCGGCGATAAGCGTCTCCGGCACATACTTGCCACCAAACCTGCCAAAGCGGCCGGCAGCGTCTGGTCGCTGCGCTGGTGCCTTTGTGGGCAGCGGCGTCTCCGGGACGACAGTCAGAGCCGCTGCCGTCATCGGCAGGCCTCGCCGCTGTGCGTGCCTGCTCTGCAGGCGCTGCATGACTGCCGCGAAGCTGCTCTGGCGACCCGGGACGCAGACCTGGGGATACCGGCAGCTGCCCGGAGCCGCGACGTGCCCACTGGTTAATGCCACACCGGCCATGGCTGCTTGCTATCGAGCAATGCGCCTGTGCATCAAGCTCTGTTGGGAAGGGCATCACCATCTAAACCCTTTCGCTACGTCATCCACAGGGAAATCGACAGGGCCTTCATTGCTGCCCCTGCTCACCAGCCAGCCTCCCGCAGCAGGGACTGCTGCAGCAGGCGTAGTAGCAGGCATCCGAAAGGTGATTTTCCGAGATGCTCGAACATGCGTCGCTGGAGCTGTGCGTGCCTGTTAGTCGCATCGCAGATTTGCTCGACCTCAGTGACGTGCGCACCGGTAATGCAGCAGGGTTTCGGACTGAGCTATCTAACTGCAAGCTCGCTCCAGCACCGCACATGTGAGAAGCGCGTGAACTACTCACAATTGGGATTGCATTGTGACGTCACCTTCGACGTGGACGCCCCAGCTTGCGGCTATCAGCACGGCCAACAGGCTACCGTGACCCACAGCGTTGAGATTGGCGGAGATTGCTCCGATGAGTCCGTCGCACAGCCGTCTTACCGGTGATCAAGAAATGCCAGAACCGGCTGTTTCTTTATGCTGCGTCAGCATGTACTGCCATTTTTGATGAGGGTACAATGCATCTATCGGGCATCCTCCCTCGCGACGTGTCAGAAGAACAATCGGCAATGACTTGGATACCCTACAGCTGAATCTGCTCTGCTCGCACGCGTTGCATTGCCTCCGCACCCAGCTCGATACCCAGGTCTAACCCGCCGCTAGACCGCGCGCTCGGAACACAGGACTAGCGCTGTACTATGGACGACCTCCCGCAGCTCGAGGACGGTCTGGCAGCTGAGATCGCAAGCTTCGACTACGAGGATCACCTGGAAGCGCTGAGAGGTCGCCCGGGAGTCGACTGACGTCAGGCCAGCCAGCCATCGTCGAGGTGCAGCCGCTCAGTTGCAAGGACAGCGGCTCGGCTCCGAGGACGCCAGCTTGTGTGGTCCAATAAGCCCAGCTATACAGGCAGTTTGGTCCCGGACTTGCAGGCAATGTGCGCAGCGCCATGACGACCGCATGCGGCCAGGCCGCCGGCGGTATCCTTGATGATTCGCCAGCAAGAGCTGGCCAGCATCTCCAACCGCAGGCACACCATGTCAACGCTGCAAAGCCTCTGCTCGTGGGGCTACGTCCGTGATATCCGCGAAACGCTGTCGGTTTGGATGCCCAGGCCTCCACGAGCCAGGCCAGTGTGCGGCTAGAGATTGCAGACTGCCTGGGAGGTTGCCGTGGCAACCCACGGGGGCGATGTCGCCGCCTTGCACTCTGGTGCGCAATGGCTGGACGAGGATGCAGGCAGCCCATGCGAGCACACGAGACATTTGCAGTAGCATAAGGCTACAGCATCTTCGTGATCCAATTCAGCAAGAGCATCCGGCACCCGCAACTTCCTCTCAGGCGCCATACGCCACTGCACTGTGGCGCTTCAGATCAAGAGCGTGCCTGGCTGCCGATAGCGGAGCTGACGGCGGTCCCGGCAACGCAGCGGAGGGTGACGGCTTGGGTGTCCGGCGGGTCAGCGACAGCTCAGCGGAAGGCGGCGGCGGCCATGGCACAGGGCAGGCCCGGGCGCAGGCGTACGACCGCAGCAGCTTGCTTATTGACATGCGGGACGTCATTGCCGCGATCCGACTCTCTCCGCAGCAGGGCGCCGCATTCGTGCAGGTGCGCCCTGCTACCATGTTGTCCACATAATTGTATCATAGGGTGCCTGCTTGAGTCTACTTCGCCAACCATGACGCCAAATGGCGCTGACAGCTGCTGGCCTGCTGGCGCATACCTTGGACGACCCCGGACTGGCACCTCCGCGCACACCTGCAAAGAAACTCCGATGTCAGGTCCTCATGCGCACTGACCGCAGGAGTGGCGGCGCGCCAGCGACGCAATTGAGCGCATCAAAACCGCGCGGATGTGGCTCATCGCACATCTGCGGGGCGCCGCCGCCAGCGCCGCCGCTGGCGCGGCTGCCACATCTGCCGTCTTGGCGTGCGCCGACCTGCGAGCCAGCATGGAGGCAGAAGGCCGGGGGGCCTAACGAGCTGCTAAATTGGTTTAGGGTTTAGGGTTTACCTTTCCGGCTGCTGTCGCCGCTGCAGCATGCGCGGTGCTGCCTGGCGTCCTTCCCGCAGCTCATGGACCCGCTGGCGATCGGTGAGCTGCTGGCACTGGAGGTGCAGACTTGAAACAGGCTGGAACATGAACCAGAAATCAGGCGCACCATCGCGACATACGGCATCCTAACTTCAGGCGGACGGACACATGGCGGACGGCCACACGTTGACAGTTTCAGGAGCGACTGCTGCGACGGAGGGGCAATGCGGGACAGCGTCCCAGCGCAGAGACCGCCGTCATTAAAGGAACCAAAGCGGCGAGGCAGTGTGTGGTCGGATGCGCCGGATGCCGCCGCCGCCGGCGCCGCCGCCGCCGGCGCCGCCGCCGCCGGCGCCGCCGCCGCGCCTGTGCCTTTGACACTGGTGCTCCTTCCTCGACCGTGCTTAGCCGTTGGACAACTTGAAATCGAGTGAATATAGTTGCAATGCAGCTTAAATCGTAGAATGTTTAAGGACTCCAGGGCTTGTCATGGCTGATATGCCAGTTTTGATTTGTACTGAACCTGAACCTGCGATCAGTCTCCAGCTATGTGCGGCGACGTGCGGACACCGCTGGCGGATGGCGACCAGCTCAGTCTGCACCCAGCCGCAAAATGCAGGCTGTCGCTGTTCGCGGTGCAAACCAGCACATTTGGGGGAGGTGATGTTACTGCCCGTAACACTTGAGATGCCCAATTCGAACGAGGCCACTGAAACGACAGCAAGACAACAGTGTCGCAAAGATTCTGTCTGCACCAATCACAGGCATCGTTGCATCGAAGCAAGGGCACCAGGTAGGCAATAGGGCGAGCCTGAGAGGCTTTGCAGCTTGTCTTGACTGAGTCTGAGACGACAAGGCGGCAGGACAGGTAGCACTCACGACAATTCTAAGTGCCGCGCAGCTGCACTGCGGCGGTGGCAGTGACCACAGCAGGTCGACTGCAAATGCAACAGGCCACGGGCGTCCAGACGGTGAGAACATTAGTGAAGGGATGTGCACAAGGTACATCTCTTCAGCAGATGTCCCGGCTGGTGCTCTTCGCTGCCGCGGCCGCATCCGCGCTGGCAGCTGTGGTGCACCTGCCAACCTTATGGTACAGCGCACTCTGTGTCCATCCGCACATGTCTCGGGTTTTAAACGGCTGCAAAGAGAAGCTGACGCTTCACATCCTGACTGCGCAGCCCGATTTGAATGATGCCAGCGTGCGCGCGGAGATCGTCAAGCGGCACTGGGAGCTTGCAGTGGCAGTGCACGGCAGCGACGCCGCCGCACTGGATGCAGGCGCGTTCGGCGTCGCGCATCGTATGATCTGCAGTTTGTTTCCGCTTTTCTCCGCTCGAACTCACGAATACAACCTGCTCGTTTGGCCAGATGACGAATCGGCGCAGCGGATGATGGTTCAACCCTCTTCGCAGGCACTGCGCCGCTCGCGCTGGAGCGCGCCATTGAAGACTCACACCTTGCACTCTACTGCCACTACGTGGCTGAGCTCACGACCTGCCTGGCAGCGCCCGAAGTGGAGAACGAGGCATCAGAGTCGCACCAGCGGATCGTGGAGCTGGTAGCCGCATTCTTCGCGCTCGTCAGACTCACGGTGCGTGCCTGAATATGAGCGGAACCGTTTCGACTCGCTGCTGCGAGTTTTCCACCCCTTGCAATCTTCCAAGCGGTGGACGGACCCATGCTGCATTGTCGTTCTGCCCTTTGTGATCTGCATTCGTCCAGCCAGACGTGTGTCGATCCGCATCCTCCAGCTGGCCTCGTGGCGACTCCACCATGTTTTCATGCGACTGCAGATGCGAGAGAGCCTGGGTGTCATTCTGGAGATGCGGTTTGCAAACCTGGAGGCGCTACGCGATGTCAACGCGATTGAGGCGGCGATGGCAGCCTCCCTGGCCAGCGCAGGCAGTAGAACGAGCGGCAACGTGCTCAGCGGCGACGGCAGCGGCGCCGGCAAGGTCGGCGGCGGCAGTAGAAACAGCGTAGGTGGCAGCGGTTCTGGCGGCGGCGGGCTTGCGCGCCAGAGCGCGCGGCAATTGCGGGCGACAGCATTCGACCCCAGTGGCCCGCCCGTGGACATGCGGAACGTCATCGCCGGGATGAAGTTGACTGCAGACCAGAAGACTGCCTTTGCGAAGGTGTGTGCTGCCGCTGCCCGGCCCGAGGTGTCAATGTCTTTACTATATCAATGAAGCTGGGCATGTTGTGAGGCAGAGCTCAGCGGAGCGCGGTGTGATGGAGCATCGCAAGGTGAGAGGTCGGCAGCAGCAAGAAGCAACCGCGAGTGCTGTAGCTCTAAGCGGTTGTTCTACGCGCATGCATGCAACACAATGAGCGTGCCCCTCCTCGACTGCAGCACAATGTCTGAACCCGTCTGCCGTCTGCAGGAGTGGCGGCGCAGTAGCGGCGCAATTCAGCACATCAACATGGAGCGAATGGGCCTGATCGCACACCTGCGCGGCGATGCGACCGCTGGAGATGGTGCGGCCACTGCAGCCGCCGACTTGCGTGTCAGCATGGAAGCAGAGGGCAGGAAGGCGAACGAGCTGCAGGAGTGGTTCGCCTTCGTGCTGCTGTCGCCGCTGCAGCACGCGCGCTGCCATGTCGCCACCTTCCCGCGCTTGCCAGATCCACTACGCATTGGCGCGGTCGTTGCGTCGGAAGTAGAGGCACTGGAAGAAGAGGCCGCGTCCAGCTGAGAGCTGGCATATATTTATGCATATGTGTTTTGGCGCTGAAAATCTCTGATGTGACGATGCGCTCTGCCTTTGGTTGAGCTGATATGTGTTACCCAGCCAGCCTGAGGTTCCTCCTCCAACCCGCAGCTTCGTTGGCAGGAAGGCAGGCTGGCACGAACCTGACATGTTGATTCGGCGGCGTGGTTGAAACCATGCAGCCTAGTGTCCGCCGCTTGCATTTGAAGCTAGATTTACGTTGATACAACGTACAGACGTTTGATCAGGTGTACAAGAAGCTGTGCGTGTATTCCGAGAGGTTCGAAACCACCAGTTTGACCGCACATAACCCGCCAAACACGGCAGTTACTTACTGCTACTGTAGATCAATCCAAGCCAGATTGGCAACATCCATGCGGAACGGCCAATGCGGTACGGCCAATCTCCATATCAGATTTCCATCACCCATATCAGTTATGATTCTGTTCAATATTAGGCAGCTGTCACGCTGAGCTATTTGCATTCGCGCCTACAATGCAGTTCCAGTCCGCCGAAGCCAGAGCACAACCCATAGACTGCACTCTGAATGCTACGCCGACACAACTCCTATTGATCACAACACGCTTGACATCAGAACGCTGGCCATGCCAGCACCGCACCCGGAAAATGCGTTCCAAACGTAGCTGGCTGACAGCGGTTAGGCTCGAGTTCAGGAATAAAGAGCGGCACGCACCCCCAGGTACCGTTCCCGAGGTTCTGCAATGGCTTGTACAGGAAGTCGGAATTGCCGCGCACCATCACATACGGCACCTGCAAGCACACAGGCAGCACAGTGGCTTCTGAATGAGGCATCAGGTAGTTTTGCGCTAATGCATTCCGACCTGGGCATTCCGGCACCTCATGCGCCGCAACAGAGATTCCTCTCAAAAATTCTCGACCCGGCGCAGCAGGCCTGGCGCGCAGCCGCAGCCCATCGCCAGCAACAAAGTGCAAAGCAACAGCATGCGCTTGAGGTGACAGCGTTCGTGTGCAGGTGCTGGATCTGCAGCGACACAGCTATCTCCAACGCATCCAAAATTGCTGCGCGTCTACAAGCCGACGGCCCACCTTGGCGTTTTGCGGCTTGGAGTTGAACTTAGTCAGCAGCTCCATGACGCCAACGGCCTCCATGGCCGACACCACCTGCATGGCAGCAATTTTGTTTCCCCAGTAGCCAAGACTTAAATGTGTTGCAAAGGCACTCCGGGCTGGCGATGTGTTAAAGCTATATGCAGATGCTGTACCATGCAGACGCTGTGCAGATAGGCATTACAGCTGCTGCAATTGGCGCACCAGCACATCCTTCTTGGAGATGTTGACACCGAGGCCAGCGCTCAGGTAGTCCTGCAGCGAGGCAGCAGCATAACCAGCATTAGCCTGATGGAGTTCAAATTCGAGTTGGTGTCACGAAAACATACAGGCACAACACAAACAGAGGAGACTGAGATACGTCGAATTCGACCTGGATGTAGACGCGGGCAATCTCGTCGTACGGCGGGCCGCTGTAGAAGAACTGGCTGTCCACCTCCATGCACTTGGTGTAGTCCCACACGGTCGCGGGCGCAGTGCTGTCACATGCGGCGCCATCAATATTCAGGTACAGGGATGACAAGCGACTTGGTGCAGTAACAAGAAGAAGTGTCTTCCCCAGAAACTCTCATAATCAGCCCTTATCAGCACTGGGAATCTCACAGATGGTATGGAGCGCACCCAGAGTATTGG
>JAABUM010002628.1_pt1 | contig 23611 bp, 24 predicted proteins | sample 5559161 | NCBI WGS metagenome assembly JAABUM01 (sample SAMN10711868, study PRJNA513369) | rock metagenome | isolation source: Antarctica rocks | place: Antarctica: Victoria Land, Siegfried Peak nord
TCTTCACCGACACCACGGGTATTGGGCATCTCTATATTGGGGCGGCCAGTAAGGTGACGACAAACCCTGGCGCCGCGGAACTGAGCAGGGTCAATACAGATGACTCATGGGATCTTGTGGTGGGGACACCACGCACGGTAAATAGGGTTCGTAAATCCCCGCTCAGCGGCCTGGACGCCGGCTTCGGATGGCCGCTCAACCTTCATATCTGGCGGATGATGGATTACAACGGCGTCCTGTATGTGGGGACCTATGACGCAAGCACATCCTTCTTCAAAGGCACGGCCAATCAGGCTCAGTATCAGCAGTATCTTGGGTTTGATCTCTACGCCAGTGTGGACGGCGCACATTTTCAGCCAGTGACTATGAACGGCTTTGGAGACATGTTTAGTGAAGGCGTGCGTGGTCTGGTTAGTACTCCGTACGGGTTGTTCGTGGGCGCTGCCAACCATTGGTACGGGCTGCGTATCTGGCAGGGGGCTGTTTCCGCCGAGGCCATGCGCCTCTCCTCGTCACTCCTGGAGGGTGAGCCCATCGCTGCTGGGGCAATAGCTCTTGCCTGGCAGAGGCCTCATCAGGCTGTTCTCTTCCATGTCTATCGGTCCGAAGCCCGCCAGACTTTCCTATCATGGCCGGTAAGGCGAAAAGGCAGCGCGGAGAGGGGCAGCCCGATGGTGTGGCTACCGGGCGCCTACCATGAGATTGGCGTCACCTCGGAGGCGTCGTATGTTGATCGTAGCCTTCATGCCGGGCAGCATGCAAGCTATTATGTAGTGACGCAAGACGCACAGAGTCACCTATCATTGCCATCTACCATTGCTGCTGTGCCATCCCTAGCCCCTCTGGCCACATTTCATGACGCCGCAACGTTGCTGACCAAGATGGTCACTGATCATGGCAGCACAAGCAGCCAGGTCCACATGCTGCAGGGCGCCCTCGACAAAGCCGCCGAGGCTTTACGATCGGGGAACCTGCGCGGTAGCCAGGCTGATCTTGAGGCGCTCGGCCAGTCTGTCCTCGCCAATGAGAAGACAGGGACGGCCCAACAATCCGCTGAAGCGCTTACCGGCGTTCTCCACAGCCTCTCAATCCGTGAGACACTGTTCATGCGCCATGGCAGCCTGCCGTGGTAGGCGCGCACCTGCGTTAAGTTACTACGGGGGTTTACCTGGTGATTAGCAGCCAGCGTGAGGCGTAGTTGATCACGGAGGCAGGGGCAAACGTGGCCTGTACATGCGCCAGGTAACTTCCCTGAGCAACAACGGCCCCGCTATCGTCTCGACCGTCCCAGACAAGTGTTTCAGTGCCAGCGGGGCGGGAAGCCCAGTTGCGTAGGGTACGCACCAGGGTAATGCCTGGGGTGACGTCGCTATCATGGATGATCTCGACGCGGGTATAGCAGGCTGCGGGCATGGAGTAGGTGATTGTGGTCGTCTGGCCAGAGGCAGGGGCAAAAGCAGGGGGCGTGACCCGTGGACACCACACAACCGGCGGTGTCTGAGCCGGCAGGAACGCGCCGGGGGTAAAGATATCGCCGAGCACGGCTATCGTGGTGAGGTCAGCTGGCCCCAAGCCTTTTAAGGCAGCGTAGGTCAAATGGGGCGCGGTTGTCTGGGGTAGCCCCATCACCTGCAGGCCCACGCGATCAACAGCCACGGGATTACGTCCGGCTACAACGATATTCATCTGCACGGGGGTACCCGAGAGCGGGCCGTTGCCCTGCATGCCCCAGATTCCGTCAATGACGGCGAAATCAACGGGGCGGACCAAGTTGAGGTCTATAATTGCCTCGTCTACCCCACGCAGGTGCAGGTTCTGGCGAGGCAGCTGACTGGGGACAGGATAATGGACGGGTGAGGCAAGGCCGAACAGGTTCTTCATAGTGAGGGTAGCGCCAGCGTCCACGTGGCACTTCAACTTGGCTACACTGATAAACACCACGTTGGGATCAAGGACGAGACTGGGCACATAGAGCTGTCCGTAAACGACGCCGTTCGGCACGTGAGCCAGGGTAACAGGCTGCGTGCCCAGATCAACCAACTGCACCCGCGGATCGTACGTGGCAAAGAAACTGTAGCCACATGGCGTGAACGGAGCAGGCGAGGTCGGCGAACCACCCTCAACGATCAGCACGCTGGTCGCGCCAGACGCCAGCGCTTGATCCACCACGGCGCGGACCACCTGAGGGTCCGTAGTGACACCGCTTGTCGAAGGTTTGGCAGACACCAGGTTGGGCTTAACCACGACAGTGCGGCCCGCTAACGTGGTTGGCCATTCCCCACTAGCCCCGATGGCCCGTTGCGTCGCGGCATAGGCGTCGGGCATGTTGCCCACCCCCACGCTATAGCTGGTCGCTGTCGTGGATACCCGCTCAAGCCCACTAGCCAGAGCGTCACCAAGCGACGAGGCAAGCCCTAAAGCGGCAACGCCGGCGGGAGCCAGACCAAGAAAAGAGCGCCTGCCGATAGGAGTAGCGTGGGGGGCAGCGCTGGAGTGGCCCTCATGCGTGACTGAGCCCTGTGTCGTAGTCGCCTCAGCCCGCGCGCCGGTTGTCGTGTTATCCATAATCCTCTCCTCATCTTGACAGATCACGTTTGCGCCGCAACCAGGCGACCAGCAGGCATGGAGATAACCAGGATGGCGCCTCTGATCTCTGGCACGTTCTGGCGTGCGCCAGTATGGTAGAGAGAACAGATTATGTACGCGCGTGGATCCCTGGGCATCCCTACAAAGTGGTAGTTCATGTCAGCCGTGCTAACGCGAGCGGACCCCGTGAGCGGCGGGCAACAGCTTTAATTTGGGGAGCCGCGGCAACCACCCTGCTCTAAGCTATCATACACCACGTGTCAAGCCCCTGCGCCTGACTATCTGGCGGCCAGCCTGGCACCCTCGGCGATCGCGCGGGCGTCAAGCCCCTGCGCCTGACTATCTGGCTCTGGATCCAGCAAGCGGCTGTGACAGCGGCGGGAAGGTCTTCAGGGATGGCCCCATACGGTGGCTAGGCGCTAAGAGTCCATCAGGGAATAAAGTGAGCAATAATTCTGCTGCCCGCCAGAGGTGAGGGCACCGTGGCTTGACAACGTTATTGATTGAAGGACGCTTAAAGGGGCTGCAAGCCCCTGAGGCCGATCCATAGGCAGTGTGCCGCTGTTGACTAACCCGCGGGGCATCTAGCCCAGAAACACGGGTGGGAGGCCCCCTAACGGGGGCCTCCCACCTCTGGTGAGCCGCGTGGGAGTCGAACCCACAACCGATTGATTAAGAGTCAATTGCTCTGCCAGTTGAGCTAGCGGCCCACATGTAGGATACAGAACAGACGCGGTTCCGTCAAGGTGAGCGCCAGACCGCACTGCCTCGTCGGTGGGGCTACCCGGTAGGGCTACCCGCTAGCCCATCAGTCGTGCCGCCCATTGCGGCGGGGCAACTCGAACTCGAAGGGCCGGCCGGTGAACTCGTAGAGCTGTGGTTGCACCCCACTGCGGCCCGTCAGCAGCGTGCGTCCAGTGGGGCGCACGGCACCGCTCTCCAGCACTTTCTTGCGGAAGTTGCGCTTGTCAATTTCTTTGCCCAGCACCGCCTCATACACCCGCTGCAAGGCGGGCAGGGTAAACTCCTGGGTCAGTAGCTGAAAGCCCACACTGGAGTATTCAATCTTGGTGCGTAGCCGGTAGAGGGCATAGGCGACCATCTGGTCGTGGTCAAACGCCAGCGGCGGCAGGTGGTCTACGGGCAGCCAGCGCGCCTCGGCGTCGTCGTCGGCACCACGGGGGGTCAGGCGATCACTGGATACCAGCGCGAAATAAGCCGCCGAGATGACCCAACCGCGTGGGTCGCGCCCGGGCTGCCCAAACGTATAGAGCTGCTCCATCCATACATCACGCACTCCGGTCTCCTCGGCCAGTTCGCGTAGCGCCGTGACTCCCGGCTCCTCATTCTCCTGACAAAACCCTCCCGGCAGTGCCCAACAGCCGCCAAAAGGGTCGCTCTGCCGCCTGATCAACAGCAGATGCAGGCTGTTTTCGATGATGGTGAATAGCAGCGCGTCGGCGGTCACGGCGGGCCGCGCGTAGGGGTAGGTAAACACCAGGCCCGTCCCTTCGTTCGCCCTAGAGTGTGTAAGATACAACATTACGGCTCTATGATACCATAGGCTATGTCATGGTAACCGCTAGGCCAGCCGATGGCTCAGTTGGGGTTAGGGCTCTGGCGTCAGTCACGGCGCCTCGTGTGCTCAGTTCAACCAGGAGCGGTGTCGTAAGGGTGGGGGTCTTGCTCCGCGCCGGATGGTCTGCTACCGTTGGCTGTGTATGCACACCCTGATAGACGCGCCCTGGCTTTCTACACGCGCCCCATGACGTCCCGCCGGGTCATGGTAGGGTGCTACCTCTGGTTGGCAGCGCGCAACCTTTATGTAGAAACATGTAACGCGGGGCGTGCGGTGTGAGCGGCGCTGGGGCTACGCTGCCCAACATGTTGGCTGTGTTTGCCGGTGGTGGCGTCGGCTCGTGCTGCCGGTACGGCGTCAGCCGCCTGGTGGCCCGCCACTACGGGGGCCGCTACCCACTCGCCACCTCGGCGATCAACTTCAGCGGCAGTATCGCGCTTGGCTTCCTGCTAGGCGTGCCACCCCTACATGGCAGCCTGCTCCTGTTGCTTCTGGGTACGGGCGTATTGGGTGGCTACACCACCTTCAGTACCGCTGCCCTGGAGACTATGCTGCTGCTACGCGACGGCAGTTGGGGCGCGGCCGTTGCTATGTGGGTAGGCGGCGCCCTGCTGGGCCTGCTGGGCGCTGACCTTGGCCTGACCCTCGCCGCCGCGCTATGGCCGGGCGCCGTCTGATGACCACTCGCCTGCCCTATCAAACCCTGGCTGTCTTCCTCGGCGGCGGTGTGGGCGCTGCCCTGCGCTACCTGATCGGTCTATGGATCCCCTCATCCTGGGCCATGCCGCTGCCTCTGGCCATCCTGCTGATTAATCTGGCTGGCGCCGCCGGTCTGGGCGCTGTGTTCGTGCTAGCTGATGAAGTGACGATGCTCAGCGCCGCCGTTCGCCTGCCCATAGCAGTGGGCTTCCTGGGCGGCTTTACAACCTGGAGCGCGTTTACAGCCGGTCTGGCGCTCCTGCTGCGTGAGGGTGACGCCTCAATGGCCGCGCTCTACATGCTGCTCTCTCTCGTCGGCGGACCCATCGCCACGATGGGGGCCAGCGCCGCCACGCGCCTTGTACTGGCCAAAGGCCAGCATCGCCGCCCCACGGGCGGCACACTGAGCCAGGAACTCGCTTCGATAGAGGCCGAGGATGGCGAGGAGACCAGCGGCGCATAATCCCCAGCCACAGTCCTGGCGCCGCCCTGATCCCCACGTCCAGGACCGGGGTGGGGAGTATGGTGGGAAAACGACGACGGTCCATACCCCCAAGGGGGTATGGACCGTCATGCGCTCACGCGCTACGTCTTACAGCGAGGTAGAAACCGTGTTCAGCGTGTTGCTGATCGCTGGCTGCAGGAACTTCAGGGCCACAATCACCAGGATAGCCACAAAGGCCAGAATAAGGGCGTACTCGACCATGCCCTGACCCTCTTCGCGGTTGCGCAGGCGGGCGATTGTCTCACGAACGATGATCATCTGGCGCACGAAAAATTCGGTCATTGTTTGTCTCCTCGTTAGGCTCTCAACGTTGACGGTTGCTGTCTAAAGGGCTCTGCTGCTTGCCGTGCCCTTTGTTCCTACCCTTCGAGTATAGAGGGCGTGCTCGGCCCCTACAACCTCTATTCGGGTATCCTTTCGATAGCCAACTAGCTAGACTTTGCCCGCTAACCGCTACCCCACCGCGCCTGATTGGGCGCTCTAGGGCCGCCTGTGATCCCCATCATCAGCTACCGTGCTCTCGCCCGCCAGGGGCGCAGTGTGGCCTTGACGGATCAGGTTCATGATCATACACTGCAACTGACACCATGGTGTTGAGTGGGCCAGCGCTTTGAGAAAGAGTAGGCATGAAGGTCGCCCTGTTCTCCGATCTTCACGGTAATATCTGCGGCCTGCGCGCCGTTCTTGCCTGCCTTGATGAGATCGGCGGTGTTGATACCCTTGTCGCCGCTGGTGATCTCCTGGGTGGAGGGCCAGGCGCTGAGGACCTGCTGGACCTGCTATTGGAGCGAAAGGCGCTCCTGCTACGGGGCAATCAGGAAGAACTGACCGTTGATCTGAGAGAGACGCTCCACCACGTGCCCGAGCGCTGGCGATCCTACACCCATGATATGGATGAGTGGCTACAGAGTAACCTCTCGCGCTCTTATCTGTCGCTGCTGGCCGCGCTGCCCCTGCAGGCCACCATAGAGTTGGCCCCAGGTCGGCGCATGCTAGCTTGCCACGCTACTCCGCGCAGCTGCTGGGATAACGTGTGCAGCCCCTATGTGCCGACCACTGTCCTGCGTCAGGCATACGGTGGCGCTGATGCTGAGATGATCTGCTATGGCCACTGGCACGGCCACCATCTGCTCATGCTCGATGATAAAATGCTGGTCAACGTCTCCAGCGTGGGTCTGCGTAAGGATGGCTTAAGCGCCTTTACACTCGTGGAGCACATCCACGACCGCTGGGTGGTTCAACAGCACCAGGTTCCCTACGATACCAAGGAAGAGGCCCGCCTGATGGTCAAACGCGAGGTGCCGCTGCCCTGAAAACGTGGTCTGGCCCCGATCCTGCTGCATAGCCCTGTTGATGGGCCTGGATATGTCTGTCCGTGAGCGGGCGCCCAGCCCCAACGGTGTTCATGGCCCTATGACCTGGCTAGTCCTGGAAGTGAGGTTTATTTGTTATGTCACAACGCAACTCGACACTCTCGCGCCGCTCGGTGGCCTGTTCGCTAGGGGCACTGGCGCTGCTGTGCTCCCCTCTTGGCGGCATTGGCGCGACACGGGCGGCTACGCCGGCGCCAAGCACGGCTCCCCCCAAGCCGGTCGCCTTCCTGGTTGATGAAAAGGTGCGGGCCACGGGCCTGAGCGCGGCAGCGGCGCTGGCCCGGGCAGCAAGCATGGCTCACTTTACGCCTCAGCCGCTCAAAACCCTGCCCCCTGGCATGATGTTGCTGCATATAGATGTCGCCCCCTACGGTGGGGCCTACTCTCCTGTTGTGACCTTCCGCTATGCTACATCGCTGACCCGCTACGGGCTACGGTTCCACGAGCAGATCGTCGGCAAACTGTTCGATAAAACAGGACGGCCCATGAAGGTAGGTAAGAAGACCGTCTACATGCAGACCTCCTACGCCTATGTCTATCTGACCTGGACCGACGGCAAACTGCTCTATAGCCTGGATAATGTGACGACTCGCCTACCCGATGTCGATCTCAAAACTCTCCTCGCCGTGGTCAAGAGCGTCTAATATGGTTCAGCCGCAGCGGTAGTCTCCGTGCGCCGACGCTACCGTTGCGGCTCCAGTGTTGGTGTTGGGCTGGGGCTCGCTGCGGTTTCCGGCGATGCGCCCGCCACGGGGACAACCGCCGTAGAGCTGATGGTTGGCGTGGGCAGTAGCGGGCTAGTTGACGTCGGCGACGCCGGCGGCGCAGGCATGGCTGTGTAGGTTGGCTCGGTCAGAGTAGTGGATGTCGCGGCTACTGCCGGGGTCGGCGTCAGCGCGGCAGGAGGTAGGTGAAGCGGGGTCTCTGTCGGGAGCGATGTGTCTGTCGAGAGCGGTGTCTCTGTCGGGAGCGGCGTCGGCGTCCTGGTCGCCAGAGGGGTGGGTGAATGTGGCTGACGGCCAGGATGCCCCTGTTGCGGCTTGGGGCTGCCTAGAGGGGCACTGAGACGCCGCAACAGCAACTCTCCGAGGGGGGCCACACTAACATAGCCACTGGATCCACTGGTGTGCCAGATAAACTTGGCATTGCTGAAGAACTGCACAAGCTGACCATCCTGAGTCACCTTTTCTGTAATGGGGTAGCCAAATGTGCTGACGCCGCCGTAGCCGAGAAAGAACCGGCGAAACGCCCAGGTGACCGAGTGGCCTGTTTGGACATAGTACGTGCGCCATGAGGTATTAGCCACTGGCGGGATAGGCTGCAGGAGCGCCCGGTCAGGCGGCGTGAGTAGGCCCAGCGGGGTAGGCAGGCTTGCCTGGGTGCGCGCATCGAAAATAAGGCGCGCCTTTGTAAAGTACTGAACGGGTTGCCCATCTTCCACAAACTCTTCGGTCAGCGGATAGCCCAGCGTTGTCAGGCCTCCACGCGCCTGGAAATAACTCAGGAAGCCGGCGCGCACGCTGTGGCCGGTAAAGGGGAAGTACAGCGCCGGGTCAAGCGCCGTCCCCGAAGGTACACTCAGGGAGGGGCTATCGTTGCTCCAGGGCGTCTTGATCCACCCAAAGTCGCCAAACCCGTAGTTGAACAGATCACGCACATCGGTGTACAGGTTCGGCGTGTTCAGAACCGCGCTGATCAGGTGATGGCCGTTGCGACGCACCGACTCGACCAGGCACAGCCCGGCGTTGCCCGTGTACCCCGGCTTGACGCCGTCAGCCCCCGGGTACCACTCGATGAAGTGGTTGATATTGGTGAGATTATAGGCGCCATGGGTGCGCGTGGCCGGGATGTAGAAGTGTCGTGTGACCACGACCTTACGCAGGAAGGGTAGCTCCATCGCGGCGCGGGCCAGGATGACCAAGTCGCGGGCCGACGAATAGTGGCCCACGCGGTCCAGGCCGTGGGGCGTCACATAGCGCGTATTGCGCATACCCAGGTCGCGGGCCATGGCGTTCATCATACGGGCGAAACCCGCCTGGCTGCCAGCCAGGCCCTCAGCGATGACGATGCCCGCGTCGTTGCCCGATGGGAGCATTAACCCATAGAGCAGATCGCGCAGCGGCACGCGTTCGCCCTCGCGCAGGCCCATCGTGGTTTCGCCAATCATCGCCGCCTCATGGCTCACCGTGTACAGATCATCCAGCCGCCCAAACCTGATCGCCACCAGGGCGGTCATGATCTTCGTCGTGCTGGCCATCGCTCGCCGCTCATCAGCGTGGTTCAGATACAGCCAACGTCCCGTGTCCGCATCCAACAGGGCCGCCGCTGACGCCATCATCGGTGGCGTGGGGTAGAAGCGGGCGGCCAGAGCCGCGCTCAACCCAGCCCCCTGCTGTTGCGCATGGACCGGCGCGCTCACCGGTCCCAGCGCGGCCCCCAGGAGCAGAAGACAGAAAAACACCCGTCGGCGATGTGTTGTGACCATCAGCCAGGCTCGCTTTCTACAGCGCCTACGTTCAACGTGCGTCTACTCATGGGCGTCGCGCTGGCACGGTCACCGGTACTCGCTCGGAAAATACAAGAAGCGGGAAGACGGCGGCCGCGGCCCCGCGGCAGGGATACGGCGACGCAATCGAGCAGGCCATCAACCTCTCGCCATGGCCCCCGACGCGGGGCCCGTGGCACCAGGGTACTGGATGCCACCTGCCGCTGTCAATCCAGGCCGCCATTTTCCCTGTCTCCTTGCCACAGTGCCGCGTCCATGATTCCAAGACCCTTTCCCTGTTCGGCGCTCCTTGGGCGCGTCCATAACGCCGCCCCGCGCCCCGGCGGCGGGCTATACTGAGGTTAGGATCCCACCGTTCTACACACTGAAGCCTGCCACCCGCGTACCGGCTCCACGTCTCTCTCGGCCTGAAAGGCTGCTCATGCTCCCTCCTGCCACACTCCCACACCCGCCCCTACTGGCCGTGGCCCTGGCCGCGGCCACGACCGATGAGGCGCTACGCCTTCTTGAGGACTGTGCCGGCCAGGCCGATCTCGCCGAGCTACGCCTGGATCTAATGGGTGAGTATGACCTGCCCCGCCTGCTCCGTCAGGCAGCCCTGCCCTTGATCATCACAAACAGGCCATCTCGCGAGGGTGGGCACTTTAACGGGCCGGAGGCCCAGAGACTGGACACCCTGGCCGAAGCGATCACCCTGGGCGCCGCCTACGTGGATATAGAGAGCGACGCGGTTGCCCATTTCGTCGAGCGTCTGGGTGGCGGCTGGCCGCCTGCCCAGGGTAGCCACGCGCCCACGCCTGGCTTGATCGTCTCTCAGCATGTGTTCGAGGGGATGCCGCCCGACCTACCCCGCCGCCACGCCGCGCTGGCTGGGGCGACCGCGGGAGCGATCCCCAAGGTTGTGGGCATGGCCCTGTGCGCTGGCCACGCGGCAGCGGTGCTGCGCCTGCTTGAGCAGGCCACAATACCGACTATCGCCATCGCTATGGGCGCGGCTGGGCTACCTAGCAGGGTGCTGGCCCTGCGCTACCCCGCTGCCTTGCTGACCTTTGCCGCGCCGCCCCGCTGGGGGGCTGGGCCGACTGCCCCTGGGCAGGTCACGCTCGACGCCATGCACGATGTTTTCTTCTGTCGCTCTATCGGTCCGGCCACCCACCCCTTTGGGTTGCTCTGCCGCGCCCTGGATCTGCCTCTGGTCGCCCACTATAACCGCCTGCTGCGTCAGCGCGCCAACGCCGTCTGCGTGCCCCTAGTGATGGCCCCCTCTGAAACCCCGGGCGATGTGGTGGCAGCCTACACGCCGCTGGGCCTGCGGGGCTACGCGGTGGCTCCCGATGCCTCTCCCCTGGCCCATGCTAACGCTGGAGCCAACTTCATGGTGGGCTACGGCGCCCCTGCGCAACAGGTTGCTGCACTCCTGGCGGGCCTGCAAGACGCGTGACACGGCGGAAGAGGTACGATGCCCGCCGCCGGGACACCGATACACACAATTGGAGGGGGATATGAAAATCAGAGCGATCCGCGCGCTGGGCCTACGCGGGGCCACCCCGGAGGGCGGGTGGTCGGAGGAGTTGGCCGCCGATGACTGCGTGCATACGCTGATTGAAGTAGTCACCGACGAGGGGCTGACCGGCCTGGGCAGCGTCTTTACAAGCCTGGCCCTGGTGGAAGCGTCGCTGGCCTTGCTGCGCCCGCTCTATCAGGGCGAGAGCGCCATTGAGCCGGAGCGGGTGAGCCAGAAGCTACACCAACATACCTTCTGGCAGGGCCGAGGTGGCGCGGTCACCCACACTATCAGTGGCATTGACATCGCCCTGTGGGATCTGCTCGGCCAGGCCACCGGCCAACCGGTAGGCCGCTTGCTGGGTGGCCGCTATAAAGACCGGATCAAGCCGTACGCCTCGCTGCTGATGAGCGAACCTGACCCGCTGGCCGAGCGCCTGCGGGCGATCAAGGCACAAAACTTCCGCGCCTTCAAGCTGGGCTGGGGTCCATTTGGTCGGGTCGGCCACACCCTGGATGAGGCCATTGTGCGCGCCGCCCGCGAGGTTGTAGGCCTCGACTGCGACCTGATGGTGGACGCCGGAGGCAGCGACGCCTACTGGCCGTGTACGCTCAAGTGGGCCGTACGCACGGCGCACATGCTGGCGAGCTACGACGTGGCCTGGTTCGAAGAGGCCCTACCCCCCGACGACCTTGATGGCTTCATTGAGTTACGCCGCCAGTCGCCCGTGCCTATCGCCGGTGGCGAGACGCTCACCCGCCGCCAGTCGTTCCAGCCATGGCTGGAACGCGGCGCCCTGGACATCGTGCAGCCCGACGTGACCAAGGTGGGCGGCATCTCCGAGGAGCGGCGGATCGCCTGGAGCGCCGCCGACCATAACATCCTGTTTGTGCCGCACGGCTGGAACACGGCCATCGGCCTGGCCGCCGACCTGCAGCTTGTCTCGGCCCTGCCCACCACGCGCTGGGTCGAGTACCTGACCGGCTCCCCCTATATTGATGACCTGGTGGCCCAGCCGTGGCGGCTGGACGCCGATGGCTACCTGCCCATCCCCGACGCGCCCGGTCTGGGGGTACGCCTGAACCCCGACGCGGTGGAGCGCTACACCGGCCGGCGGCTAACTACTCCATCTTGAGCGCTGCCATCCCTGCCATCCTCCCCATTTGCGCTTTGACAAGCCGAGGAGCGGTTGCTACCATCAAACCGTCGCGCCCTGGGCACTGCGCCTCCTGACGCTACTTGCTCCACCGCTGAGCGCTTCCTGGCCCACAACCTGGGCGGCCGCGTCGAGGAGGAAGCGGCGCCTGCCGTCGGACGTTGAGTGGGGGCTGGCCGCTACACACGGTTTGTATAGCAGTCACCACAGTTTTGACCAACCGTGCACCGCGATGTACGAGATCTGATCAGGAGGCCCCCAATAACAGGGGCAGGGAGAAGAGGGAACCGATGACTCTAGAGCGACCAGCAATTGTGCGACCGGGTGTTTTTGGCCAGGTCGCGGCCGCGGACAGCCGCCGCGGCGTCTTCGACTACCACAATGAAGCCCTGTTGGCCACCGGCGCACCCATCAGCGCCGTCTTCATCGGCGACTCCATCACCGATATGTGGGCGCTGGACGCCTTCTTTCAGGCCAGCGAGGGCTTCATCGTCAACCGGGGCATTGGAGGGGACCGCACCCCCTTTGTGCGCCGCCGCTTCGCCGCCGACGTGCTACAGTTGCGCCCCCACCTCGTGGTGATCAAGATCGGCGTGAACAACACCTGGGACCTGGATATCTGGTGGGACCGCACGCTGATCCGCTCTCCACGAGAGATCGAGGACGAGATCGTCGCCGACGTGGAGGCCATGGCTCTGTCGGCAAAGGAGGGGGGTATCGCCGTCGCCCTGTGCAGCATCCTGCCCACCGATGTGCCATTTAATGGCAACACCGCCGTGCGGAACACCATCATTGCCCAAGCTAACACGCGGCTGCGCGACATTGCGGCCCGGGAGGGCCTGCTCTACGTTGATTATCATGCGAGTCTGGTCGCCGATGATGGGCTGACCCTGCGCCCTGGCCTGGCCGATGATGGCCTGCATCCCCACGTCGCCGGGTACGATCTGATAGCCACTGTCTTGCTGGACACCCTGAGCAACGGGGGCGTCACGGTCCTAGCCCGACGTGGGGCCTGAGGCTCAGGCCGTTCCGGTTACTGCAATAGCAACTCAAAGTTGACGTGATCGTCATCGCTCCGACGCACCAGGCTGATCAGTTGGCGGACGGCGCTAAACAGATCCGAGCCAAACACACCGACGATTAATGAGCCCACCACGAACCCGCTGCCTATACCGGCGATGAATCCGGCGGCGAAGGGGCGCACGGCACTGTGCTTTCTCTGCTCCACAGACGTCAGGCCTCCCATCATGCACGACGCGCGCCGCCGCTGGCCGCTTCCGCTCTCTACTGAATCCGCACAACCGTGACGCCCGACTTCCAGATCTCTTCCAGGCCATAGTACTCGCGATCGGCCGGCGCAAAGATGTGGGCCACCACATCCCCATAATCCAGCAGCAACCACCCGTCACCCTGCTTGCCCTCGCGGTGCAGCGGCTCCACGCCACGCCGCGATAGCGCCTCGTCAATGCCCTCGGCAACCGAGCGGATTTGGCGATCGCTGGTCGCCGTGCAGATCAGAAAATAGTCGGCCAGGCTGGATATGCTATGCACGTCCAGCAGCACGATGTCCTGCGCCTTTTTATCGGATGCGGCGTCCACCATAATATGGGCTGTTTCCTGGGCAGACAGCGCCGCGAGCGACTGCCCGGAGTTGATGTGAGCCTCTATTGTGTTCATACCCGATAGTGTAGCACTAGCCGTCTCTCCCCACCAGGGCTAAAGCGCCTGATTTACTTCGCCACACGCCTCCCGTGGCTACAGAAACGTGGCCTAGCAGTGCGTACAGGCCCCTTGTGGCGAACGCATGCCACCCTACTGCCCCGCACTATTCACTAATGGCCAGAGACCCTGCCTCACCAGCGCCGACAGTCAGGCCGCCTAGCGCCGCTGCAGCGGGCAGCCGGATAGCTAGCGCGGCGGCCACGGAGAACAGGCAGGTGGCTGCGCCGGCCAGGAAGGTGATCTGGTAGCCATAGCTGGCCCACAGTGCGCCGCCGATCAGCGGCACGCCCACGGCGGCGATATGGTTGACCGTGGTGCCCATCACCAACGACGGGCTAACTTCCTGCGGCGGGGCGATCTTTTTCAGGTAGGTATTAATGGCCATACTGAACCCGAAGAAGGCGTTGTCCACACAGTAGAGTATCACCAGCAGCCACAGTTGGGTCACTAGCGCATAGCCGGCGAACAGAAAGACCAGAAAAGCGTAGTTGACCGCCAGCACCCGGCGTTCGCCTACCCGATCAATCAACCGCCCGATCATGGGCACCGTGATGATCGAGACCAGTGTGTTCAGGACCAGGATCCAGGTGATATGGGTCACATCCAGGTGGTACAGGCGAATCAGCGCAAAAACGGCGAAGGTGCCAAAGATCTGCCGTCGGCTACCATCGAGCAGCGTGAGCGCGTAAAAGACACCGTAGCGCCGCCGAAACACCACGCGTGAGCGGGCCACCGTCTGCTTGTCGCGCAGCAGATACAGCAGCAGGCCGCCCAGCACCACCGCTATACCAGCGGGCACAAACGTGTAGCGCCGGCCCAGCAGGCCCACCACGGCCAGCACCAGGGCCATGCCAGCCAGCGCGCCCCCAGCGCCCACCGAGCCCATCTGACCGGAGCGCCGGCCCTGTTGGCCCTCCTCCGACGCCGCCAGGATCAGCGACGAGTTGAGCGGCATGAACAGATGGAAGCCAACGCTCATCACACTGGCCGCGGCGATCAGTTCCCACAGAGTGGTGCATTGGGCGAATCCGGCCAGCCCCACGCCCATCAGCAGCAACGCGAAGGCAGCCACGCGCGACTCGCGGAACTGCACGGCCACGGCGGCCATACCTACCACCAGGAAGCCGGGCACCTCGCGTAGCGACTCCAGAATACCCAGTTGGTCCGGCCTGATGTGCAGATCGTTGACCAAAAAGTTGTTGTACACCGCGCTATACGTCGAAAACCCCAGGTTCATCAGGAACAGGCTGGCCCCGATGATGCCCAAATCGCTGAGCCGGCGCGACATGAACTCACTACGCGTCAAGGTGGCGCTCCGCTTTCTATAAAAAGCTAGATGTCAGATCAAAGAGGGCATGCGTTGCATAATACCCTGAGGCAGCAGAGCAAGAATCGCGCCCATAAACGTGTTGCCAAAAGCGCCGGCGATCACGGACTGATGAACCGCTGGCTCCAGCCCGTGCAGCCTGAAATGCAAGATGACATAGACGATAGTCAGGATCAGCACCGTGCTCTCCAGCAAGCCAAACACCGCCCCGCCAATATGGTCCAACCAGCCGAACATCAGCATGCGGGCCAGGCGGTTGAGCACGATAGCCAGGGCCCGCGAGGCGATCAGGATAATGAAGAAGATGGCTACGAACGCCGTCGTGCTCCGCAGGCCGGGCCCGCTGCCATAGCCAATCGCCTTGAGCGCATTGGCCCCAAGCGCTGTAAACTGCCCCGCCCCCACGATGGCCGCGACCAGCCCCACGAAGCCGATCACCTGGATGATCACGCCGCGCGTATAGCTGGTTACCACGCTGTACAGAATGATAAAGAAGAAGACGAAGTCCAGCCAGTTGAACCGCCCAATGAGCACTAACAAGTCGTTCAGCCCGTGTAGGTTCATGACGTTCGTCCTCCTCGCCGCGCCCCCCCACAGCGGCGCGGCGCGGGAGGCATGTTGCTGCTCACGGCCCAGTGTAGCATGGCTGGCCCTACATCACCCATCGGCGCACAGGTAGCGCCTGGGCACGCGCGGGGCGATGCGGCACAGCGTCTCATAACTGTTCGTGCCGGCCAGGGCGCCCAACTCGTCGGCCCCTATCCATGCGCCAGCCTGCGACCCGATCAGCACCACATCATCGCCCACCGTTGCCTCTGGCATATCGGACACGTCTATCACCGTCTGGTCCATGCAGATGCGCCCCACAATGGGCGCTCGCCGGCCCCGCACCAACACGGCGGCCCCCCGGTTGGAGAGCGCCCGCGCCAGGCCATCGCCATACCCCACCGGCAACAGGGCAACCGGCGTAGGCCGTTGCGCACGATAGGTCAGCCCATAGCTGACCCCGTCGCCCGGCTGTAGGGTCCACCGCCGGGCCACCGCCGTCCGCCAGGTTAGCGCCGGCCTGAGCGTGGGCAGCGGCGGACCAGGCAGGGGATCAGACGCCTCCTGGCGTTCGGGCGGATAGCCGTAGAGGGCGATCCCCGCGCGCACCATATCCAGATGAGTCCGGCGCAAAAACAGCGACGCCACGCTATTCGCCGCGTGCGCCAGCAGTGGTCCGAAGCCCAGCCCCATAGCGGCCTCACGCGCGGCAAGCAGCGCCCGCAACTGCTGCTCGTTGGTGGGGTGCGCTGGCGACTCAGCGCAGGCAAAGTGGGTAAACAGCCCACCCAGGCGCAGGCTGGGCAACTGGCGGACCACCTCCAGCAGGTCCGGCAGGTCGGCCGGTAGAACACCATGCCGGTTCATCCCGCTATCCACCTCGATATGCGCCGCTGCCCGCTGCCCACGCGCCTCGGCGGCCCGCGCCAGTTCCCCGGCCATGGCCGGGGAGGCCAGGGCCAGAGTCAGATCATGAGCCACGGCAGCCGGAAACTCGGGGGCCAGCACGGGGCCAAGCACCAGCAGGGGGGCCACAATACCGGCCTGCCTCAGCGTCACCCCCTCGTCCACGCAGGCCACGCCCAGCCAGGTGGCCCCCCCGGCCAGCGCGGCCAGCGCTACCGGCGCCGCGCCATGCCCGTAGGCGTCGGCCTTGACCACCGCCATCAGCTTCGTGCCCGGCGTCAGCGTGCCCAGCAAGGCCCGCGCGTTCTCCCGCACCGCCCCCAGATCCACGATAGCCTGGGTCGCCCGTTCGCTCATTCGTCGTCGCTGGCCATCAGGCGCACGATATCCGATTGGCTGATCACACCCACCAACTGGCCGCCCCGCAGGACCGGCAGGACATTAACGTGGTGGTCCACCATAATCGTCGCCGCATCCTCAAGTTCGGCGTTGGCGTCAACGGTGTACAACCGCTCACTCATCACATCGCGCGCCTGGGCGCCCAACGCCCGCCGCAGCTCCTCCTCAAACTCGTGCTGCCCACGCACCGGCACAAAAGCATCCAGAAAGCCGAAAAACGTGGGCAGGTGCAGGTGCGCGTTACGCACGATCAGGTCGTACTCGGTGACCACCCCCACCACCTTGCCGGCGGCGTCCACCACCGGCGCGCCACTGATGTGGTTGCCCACGAACAGGCGGGCTATCGCCGAGACCGTCATCTCTACCGACACGGTCAACACATCGGCCGTCATCACCTGGCTAACCTTCATCAAGATCCTCCTGAGGGTCATGTAGCTCTCGTTCGGGGCGGCACAGCCCCTCTATTATCCCAGGGATTACGCCAGGCAGGTCGCCGGCCAGCGTGCCGCGGGCTCCTAGCCGTCGCGCCAGCAGGTCGCCAGCCCGGCCATGCACATAGGCGCCGGCCACCGCTGCCTCAAAAGGCGGCGCCCCCTGGGCAACCAGACCAGCGATCACACCGCCCAGCACATCGCCGGTACCACCCGTAGCCAGGTTGGGTCCGCCGGTGGGGTTAATCGCCACCCGCCCATCAGGCGCGGCCACAAGCGTATGCGCCCCCTTGAGCACAACCACCTGACCCCAGGCCTGGGCGGCGGAGCGGGCCACCTCCAGACGGTTCGCCTCCACTGGCCGCGAACCACCCTCCTGCCCCGCCGCGGCGCGCAGGCGGCCCATCTCCCCCGCGTGCGGCGTCAGTATGCTCCACGGGGGCAACAACTCCCACCAGCGAACGTGAGCGGCCAGCGCGTTCAGCCCATCGGCGTCCACCACCACCCCAGGCCGCTGGTCCTGGCCCATCTCACGCAGCGCCGCAAGCAGCGCATAGACCGTGCCCTGCGTGCCCTTCTCCTGGCCCAGGCCCGGGCCGATCAGCACGCACCGATACCTGCCCAGCGTAGGCCGGATCGTCTCCAGCGCTTTGTCAACGTCCAGGGCGCCCGTAGCCGGATCATCAGCCAGGGGCAGAAAGGTCATCTCTACCAGGGTCACGGCCAGCAGCTGCTGGGTGGCGCCGCCGGTGGCCACGGTGACCAACCCCGCGCCGGCGCGGGCGGCCCCCAGGGCGGCCAGACGTGGGGCGCCAGTAAACCGCGGCGATCCCGCCACCACCAGCACCGCCCCCGCCGAATACTTGTTGGCCTCCTGGCCGCGTGGTGGGATCATCGCCGCCACATCGGCTGGCGTCGGCCAGGTGACCGCCACATCCTGGGCCAACCGATCCTTCAGACCGATCTCCACCACCTCGATACGTCCGCATGCCCCCGCGCCTGGTTCCAGCAACAGACCTCTCTTGGGGAAGCCAAAAGTCAGGGTCAGGTCAGCAGGCAGCGTGTGCGGGTCCAGGGCTCCCGTGTCCGCGTTCAAGCCGGTCGGCAGGTCCAGGGCCACCACTAGCCGCCGCGCGCCCCGGCGGCCAGGCGTGCGGGCCATCTCGCGCGCCGCATCGGCCACTATGGCCAGATCCCCCTCCAGGGGCCGCGCCTGGCCGGTGCCCAGCAGTGCGTCAACGATGATCGTTGCCGACCGCAGCAGGTCGTTCAGCCGGCCCTCTCCGTCGTCCTCCCAGGTGTAGGCGCGGACGCGAGCCAGGGCCGCCAACGGCTGTGGAGGGGTGCGGCCCGGGTCACGGAGGCAGGTATAGGCGCACACATCACCAACCCCGCGCGCGGCCAACTCACGGGCCACCACCAGGCCATCGCCACCGTTGTTGCCGGGTCCACACAGCACCACCACCCGCGCGCGGCGGCGGGCACCCCGCGGCATGAGCCCCATAATAGAGCGGGCGGCGCCCCGGCCTGCCCGCTCCATCAGCGCCTCGGAGGTCTGTCCCTCCGCCGCGGCGCGCTGCTCAATCCGCCGCATCTCCTCCGCCGTGACCACTCTGCTCATTGTGCCCTTGGCCTCCCCGTGCTTCAGCGCCGCCTCACCCGGCGATCACGAACACAATAGCCAGATCGCCAGTATGGGTAATGCTTAATGAGAACCAGGTCAGGCCCATCTGGCGCGCCCGCCCCGCCGCCTTGCCATGCAGCGTCACGGTTGGCCGGCCTCTCTGATCGGGCAGCACCTCAATGTCGCGCCACCTCAGCGCCCGGATACCCGTACCCAGGGCCTTGCTGACCGCCTCCTTTGCGGCGAACCGGCCGGCCAGCCTGTGCGGACGATCACGACAGTACAGCTGCTCCGCATCGGTATACACCCGCCGCAAAAAGCGCTCCCCCCATCGCTCCAGCGCCGCCGCGATGCGCGGGATCTCCGCCGCATCAACTCCGCTGTGGAACAGTGAGGGCGCCGCGGGCAGCGTCTCACCCATGGGCATAGGAGCCCACTGCCGACCGGCTACCGGCCGCTGGCTCGTCGTGGAAGTCTCCCCACCCGAAGGAAGCGCCTCGCCGGCATTCGCGAACGACGCCTCTAGCTCGTCTGCCATCGTCACACTCTCCACTGCATCGGCCTGCTCCCACCCTGCTCGCACGCATCCAGGCCGCGCGTGAGCGTCTAATTCGGCAGTGCCAGCCTGCTGGCGCCGACGCGCTTGGCCAGTGCATCACAGTGTAGCACGACACGGCGGCGGAGTAGCGGCCAGAGCCCTCTCGACGTGGCCGCGTGACCGTTCTCCATTTGACGTCCGTGCGGGTCATGCGGTACACTATGCTCACGGAGATGGCAGAGACAATAGCTCTTCCTCACCTCCGGGGCGCGTTCACAACACCCTGGTTCCTAAACCAGGGCCAAGAACGTTGTTGGCATCCACTGGAGGCGTGGTGTAGTGGCCTAACATGCCTGCCTGTCACGCAGGAGACCGCGGGTTCGAATCCCGTCGCTTCCGCTTCGCGTATACACCTCCGCAGGGAGCACCGCAAACAGCGGGGCTAGTTCCCCACGGAGGTGTATTGCTTTCACCGCTTGGGCGTCGGTGTCGTAGACGATCTGGGCAAAGAGGCGCCGGCAGATGGCAGCGCGGTCCTCGGCTGTCGTGGCTGGATGTGCCCAAAGGTCCTTGAGGCTGGCCAGCAACACGGCGGCGCTTTCAAGGTCCTGTGCTGGCCGGTAACCATAGACCCACCTGTCAAGCTGCACACGTGGCGTGCAGACATTTGGAGATAAGCGTTCAGAGTTGATGAAGACACAGTTAGGATCCCAGAAGCGCCTCCTAAACCGGTCCAGCTCGTGCGCCAGCACTCTGTCGGGGCTGGTGCGGGCGACACTGTGCCCGCCTCGGCGCACCGGGGAGCCTGCTAGAACCTGCTGAGAACTCCGCGCATCACGTTCAGAGGACGGGCGCTGCTGCCTTGGATACCCTCAGGGCGCCAACTTCTATGCTGCAGCATAGAAGTTGGGCTACTTGACATTTTATCTCCACATGTCTGCGTGGCGTGTGGGCGTATCCCGTCGCTTCATTCCATGGGCACCGTTGTGTGCCTCGCATTAGTCGCACTGCACTGATCGCATATCACTCTTTTGCTGATCAAGACTAAAGCGGTTGCCTCTGCTCGGACGACCACGGCGGCCAGGACAGGGCAGACCTCACGCATGGGGACACGACTGGCAGCGGCTAGCCCTGAGTGGTAGTGGTGCAGCTGGGCACCCTACGACAAGTGCCCCTGTATGGCCTCCGCGGCCCTGCCGGGGCCTTTCTGAGCGCACGAACAGTGCTCCGTGCGCTTAGCCCTTGCGCGCGTGTCGGGCCTGGCGCTTACGCCACGAGGCGCGCTCTACTGGACCGTGAGCACCGCCTGACCAACGGCATGACTGGTCTGGCCGACCCCATAGAGGGGATGCTTCCCTGCCGTTGCCCCAGTGGGCACGGTGAGGAATGTGCTCGCACTCCCGCTGCTGTTGCTGACTGTGGTGGCCACCACCGGTCCAGTGACGGAGCCCCAGTGGAGCACCACGGACTCCCCGGCGGCGAAGCCATAGCCTGCCACGCCGATGGTGGCCCCCACGCTGGCCGTTCCTGGCCGCAGCGCGAGCACCGGCAGCTCGAAGAACGTGGTCCGCGCGGTCTTGCCACTGGTCTGGCCCGAAGCGGTCAGCGTGTGCCGGCCTTAGGGGGCAGGGTGGACCGGGCCGCGCAGGGTGAAGGCCCCGCTGGCGGTGGTGGCCCCGTAGAGCACCGTGGCGGCACTGTCAGCGCCCCGGATGACCACCGTCTCGCTGGGACCAAAGCCCGTGCCCGTGAAGGTTACGGTCTGCCCTACTGTTCCATAGGAGGGGTTGACCAACAGAGTAGCCGTACTGGTTGACGTCGCCGTGTTTATCGGTGTGGGGGTGGTCGTCGGTGTCTGGGTCGGTGTGCTGGTGCCCGTGGATGTCGCCGTCGTGGTGGGCGTTTGGGGCGAGGACGATGAACAGGGCGTAGACCACCGCGTGGCTACTCTGGCCCACGGCGCGCACCACGTGCGCTCCTCGCAATGCCCCGACTGGGACATGGAAGGGAAGGGCACCGCTGCCGGTGAAGCCGCCCTGTCTGGCCGTGGTTGCCGTAACCAGAGACTGCCAAAGAATAACTTACCGTCCTGCTGGCGTGGTCAGGCGCACAGCGCCCCAGTAGCACGGGGATGGAGGGTGTCGTTCCAGCGCGGACAGGTCGCGTGCAGTTCCAGATTGAGCGCGGCCATCTGCTTCTTGGAGATGCGTTGGCCGAGGGGATACGTGCCCTCCAGCACGGTGGCGGAGACGGTCAAGCCCGCTGCGGTGTAGGTGCCACGGAGGTAGGCCAGCAGGATGGCCAGGGTCCGCAAGGGCTTGCCGGCCCAGTTGAGGCTGATATAGCTGAACAGCCGATGCTCAATGGGGTTCCATTTAGAACAGCCGGTGGGATAGTGACACACCGTCACATGGAGGCCAAAGCGATCAGCGAGCAGGGTCGGCAGGGCGTGCTTCCAAGCGCGGGGGCGGCAGCCGTTACTGCCCCCGGCATCCGCCACGATCTGCAGACGGTCCGTGGCGGGATAGGCGCTGCGCCCCTCCGTCTGCCACCAGGCGGCAATCGCTTCGACGGCGAACTGGGGTGTATCCGCCGACAGGCCCACATAGACAGCGCCGCGATTGCGCTGGACATCATAGATGCCGTAGGGGACCGCACGGCCCAGAGCAGTGTGGGGGAAGTCATGCGTGTTGACCTCCTCGGACGTCTGGCGCCAGGCCACACCCGCGTTCTTGAAGTTCCCGATCAGCTCTTTCTTCTTGGTGTCCACACTGATCAGCGGCACCCCCTCGGTCCAGCACGCTGCTTTGCGCGTTTCAATATAGGCAAACTGCGTGTCCCGCTCCGGATGCCCCTGCCCACTCTCCTTGGTCTTGCGGTTCACCCGCAACGCATACCTGTGCTTCTTCAACAGCCGACCGACTGTCGGGGGACTGACCCGCAGCCCCCGGGCGCGCAGGCGCTGACTCAGGCGACGCAGGCTGCTGCGCGTCCACTTCGCCCGCGCTCATCGGATCGCCCGCTGTCTCCGGGGCTACCTCCGCCACCAGCGCCTCTTCTAGCGCTGGGTCTTTTTTTCGGCGCGGGGCCGCCCGCCGCCGACCAGGCGCACCCGCTCCGTCGGTCGTGTCTCCAGGGAGGCCGCCACTTCCTGGCGTCCCCTGCGGATCGTCTTCACGCTCAGGCCCGTGATCTGGGCCACGCGCTGCTCTCCTCCGGGACCGGCACGGTGCGCCTCCAGCGCGGCGTACCAGCGGCGTTGTTGTTCATTCAACCGGCTGAGCAAGAGGTTCATCTGCTGATGGTGCTCCCGCGTGGCTGAGACCTCCTCGTGTTGGCAGACCCCACAGGGGCAGCAATGCACAGGCCGGGCCGGCATGGGTCGTCTCCTTTCGCTGTCTCCCACCCTCTCTTACCGCAGTGTACCCGCTGGCCCTCTCTCCCTGCCAGCAGCCGACACCATGGACAGTTGTTTCTTGGCAGTCCCCAGCGCTGTTGCCGGCTGCTCCCAGAAGACCTTCACCTGCTCGCTCGCCGCAAAGGCCACGCCGCTTGCTGTCACCAAGACGCCCCCCATGCCTGCGGAAGGGCTCAGGCTGAGCCGGGCTAACTCCTGGAAGGCCGCCGTGGCCGAGTTCCTCGCCCTACCCTGTGAGCCCGGGCCAGGATCAGACGCCCCTCATGATGCTTCTGGCGCCCCCATCGGGATGAAGCGGCGGGGGCACCAGCCTGATGCTAGATTTAGCGCTCGGCAGAGCGCGGACGCCCCCGCACACGACGGGCACGACTTATCACCTGTCAACGCTAGGAGCGCCCCTTCCTGACCACAGGGTTTACAAAGCTGTAACAGACTGTTAACAATTGCTGACACGAAGATGACGAGAAGCCAACACATGCCGGGCACTATAAGTAGGCCCTAAATAGCCTACGGCCAGAGAAGTCGATGGTACGGTACTTGCCTCCTGTTAAGGGCGAGGAAAGCGGAACGGCTACCCCAGGCCGGAGCTGTTTTCTGGGAAACTGACGACAAAGGCAGTGATGGCGAAAGGAGCAGTGCCATATACACAAGCAGAGGTATGCTTTCCGCTGCACCCATGACAAGGTGCGACGGGTACGACTAGGAGGCGTCATGAGCATAGTTCCAAAGGAGCAGCTCGACAGCCTACGTTTCTACTAGCGGTGTACGTAAATGAAGGCTCCTGGGCAAAGA
>JAABUM010002629.1_pt1 | contig 23601 bp, 23 predicted proteins | sample 5559161 | NCBI WGS metagenome assembly JAABUM01 (sample SAMN10711868, study PRJNA513369) | rock metagenome | isolation source: Antarctica rocks | place: Antarctica: Victoria Land, Siegfried Peak nord
TTGCCCGCTCCCGATCCACGCGGTTCATCCCCACGCCCGTGGGGAGCACGGCGTAGTAGGCGCGTCCCTTTACTTTCCGCTCGGTTCATCCCCACGCCCGTGGGAAGCACACCCGCCATTCGTAGCCCTGGCTGGTGTAGACCGGTTCATCCCCACGCCCGTGGGGAGCACCAGCCCTCCCCATTGTGCGCCCGCAGGCAGACCGGTTCATCCCAACGCCCGTGGGGAGCACGCCCTGGTCGGTTGTGCCGCGCCGCACGTCGGAGGTTCATCCCCACGCCCGTGGGGAGCACTCACCTTCGTAGACACGGCAGATAAAACCCGCCGGTTCATCCCCACGCCCGTGGGGAGCACATCGGCTTCCTGGCCCGCCGCCCGATCCCGGTCGGTTCATCCCCACGCCCGTGGGGAGCACGAAATTTTCTATCGCGACATCGCGCGCTACGGCGGTTCATCCCCACGCCCGTGGGGAGCACGATCCGCAGTGGTGGGCCGACCCGCTTGTGCGCGGTTCATCCCCACGCCCGTGGGGAGCACGGCTGGCATCCTCACGCGCATGCGGTCTATTGCGGTTCATCCCCACGCCCGTGGGGAGCACCGCCAGCGCCGCGATCCAGATGGGGAGATTGGCGGTTCATCCCCACGCCCGTGGGGAGCACAAGTCCTGCGTGAACTTCGGCTCTGCCTTGTCCGGTTCATCCCCACGCCCGTGGGGAGCACGCATCGGTATCGACGGCGCTAACCTTCTGGCCCGGTTCATCCCCACGCCCGTGGGGAGCACGGCGCGACCCACGGCTCGGAGGTGCGTCCCGCCGGTTCATCCCCACGCCCGTGGGGAGCACGGGTGCGGTTCCAACGTTTCTTCTTCGATGTCCGGTTCATCCCCACGCCCGTGGGGAGCACGAATCGAGCAACACGGAGCACCGGACTTTGTACGGTTCATCCCCACGCCCGTGGGGAGCACCACTTCGTAACGGGGATGCGCGACCGGCACCTCGGTTCATCCCCACGCCCGTGGGGAGCACTCCTTCAACTCGAATGGCACGGTGCTATAGCTCGGTTCATCCCCACGCCCGTGGGGAGCACTTCTTGCGCGGCGGTCAGTCGCTTGGTCGTGTCGGTTCATCCCCACGCCCGTGGGGAGCACTTGCGTGCTCGGTGGCGCTGCTGCCGCGCTGCAGGTTCATCCCCACGCCCGTGGGGAGCACGTCTTCACGCCCTCGCCGAGCGTGTCGCCCGCCGGTTCATCCCCACGCCCGTGGGGAGCACGTGGGTATCGGGGCGCTCGCGGAACTGGTATTCGGTTCATCCCCACGCCCGTGGGGAGCACTCGTCGCCCTTACGCGCCTGCTCGTGCGCCATCGGTTCATCCCCACGCCCGTGGGGAGCACGCTATCCCCCGGCTTGTATGTGTCGGTATCGAGCGGTTCATCCCCACGCCCGTGGGGAGCACGAAGGTGCTAGGCGAAGTCAACCGCCCGCCCCCGGTTCATCCCCACGCCCGTGGGGAGCACCTACCCCATTTGCTCGGGACCGGGCTGCGCTACGGTTCATCCCCACGCCCGTGGGGAGCACTGGCGCGTTGGCCAGAATCGGCGTGGGCGGCGCGGTTCATCCCCACGCCCGTGGGGAGCACCGCGACACGAACAAGCGCGTGGTGGAGGACATCGGTTCATCCCCACGCCCGTGGGGAGCACTTCCAGCAGGGGGTGGCCTATCCGAATGGAGGCGGTTCATCCCCACGCCCGTGGGGAGCACCGCGCCGTAGCTCTTCTGTATTGAGAATGATGCGGTTCATCCCCACGCCCGTGGGGAGCACCGGCTGCCCTTCCCCTGCAATTGTTCGGGGCTCGGTTCATCCCCACGCCCGTGGGGAGCACGCCCATCACGCCCCGATCCCCGCGAGCGCCATCGGTTCATCCCCACGCCCGTGGGGAGCACGCGGCGTTGTGTATCGAGCAATTTGATTTCTTCGGTTCATCCCCACGCCCGTGGGGAGCACCCCAATTTCGGCACCGGGTATTCGTCACCGACCGGTTCATCCCCACGCCCGTGGGGAGCACGTAGCGCTCTTCCAACCGGATCAGCGTGTTGTCGGTTCATCCCCACGCCCGTGGGGAGCACCGGAGGCTGTTTGCAGCAGCGCTCCGGCACATCGGTTCATCCCCACGCCCGTGGGGAGCACATCTTGACGTTCGCCGGAACGTCGCCCGCGCTCGGTTCATCCCCACGCCCGTGGGGAGCACGTGTCGGCGGCAAGCGTTGGTAAGGTGGCGCTCGGTTCATCCCCACGCCCGTGGGGAGCACCCCGTCAGGGCGTGCGCGATCTCCTGGGCGATCGGTTCATCCCCACGCCCGTGGGGAGCACGGGGGGCGGCGGCGTATCTTGGGGGGGCGTCCCTGGTTCATCCCCACGCCCGTGGGGAGCACTTGACTTCCGCGCCGCTCATGGCATCGGCGGGCGGTTCATCCCCACGCCCGTGGGGAGCACGGCGGTTTCCACGACCGCGCCGCCAGTCGCCCGCGGTTCATCCCCACGCCCGTGGGGAGCACCGCGCTCGATTGTCCCTCTAGCGACCCTTGGCCGGTTCATCCCCACGCCCGTGGGGAGCACAGCAGGACGAACGGCTTGCTGCGCCAGCGCCCCGGTTCATCCCCACGCCCGTGGGGAGCACGGTCTGGGTGAGGCGAACCGCCCCGCCGGTCGCGGTTCATCCCCACGCCCGTGGGGAGCACGAACTGCGAGTTGCGGACGAATAGCAACGATTCGGTTCATCCCCACGCCCGTGGGGAGCACCTGATAGCCATCCAGGGACCGCCGTAGGGTCTCGGTTCATCCCCACGCCCGTGGGGAGCACGAACCGGGTGCCGCGCCGCCCACGCGGAGGATCGGTTCATCCCCACGCCCGTGGGGAGCACCGGATATGACGGAGGCGGCGTTCGTCGGTGTACGGTTCATCCCCACGCCCGTGGGGAGCACGAGAACGCCAAGGGCGAAGCGAACCGCCGCGACGGTTCATCCCCACGCCCGTGGGGAGCACGGGGTCGTGACCGTTGCGGAAGTGCACGATGTCCGGTTCATCCCCACGCCCGTGGGGAGCACGGCGGCACCGACTCCGCCCCCGAACGCCAAACCGGTTCATCCCCACGCCCGTGGGGAGCACTGGTGCGCGACCCGCATGGCGACTCGCCAAGCCGGTTCATCCCCACGCCCGTGGGGAGCACTCGAAGGCGACGACGTACTTCGGGGTGGCGTCCGGTTCATCCCCACGCCCGTGGGGAGCACGTAGATGCCGTAGTCGCCGGTATCGGGGTTGTACGGTTCATCCCCACGCCCGTGGGGAGCACGTTTCCCATGCGTAGCGATGGGCCTTCACGACCGGTTCATCCCCACGCCCGTGGGGAGCACGATGTCATCCAGGTAGCCCCTGAACGTATCGGCGGTTCATCCCCACGCCCGTGGGGAGCACGCTAGAAGAATTGGCGCTATCACTCGAATGTGCTGAGCGTTAGCGGAGCGAAGTCTACCACGGCGCTATTGACAATAACAAGCGTGCGGCCTGTCGCCCAGGGTCTATTCAAGGTCAGAAAGCGACCCAACAGGGCGCTCCTCCGGTAGGATATGGCTGTCTGATGGCCAGCCTACGCGGAGGAGCAGATGGACGATACCACAGTGCCAGCGTTGGTGGAGTACTTGGCGCAGATCCCCGAATACCGCTCGCCGCGCGGGCGGCAGCACCCGCTCTTGGCCCTACTCTTGTTGGTCTGCATGGCGATGCTGTGCGGCGCCCGGAGCCAGTCGGCCATCGCCGACTGGGGTAAGCACCACGGGCACCCGTGGTTGCGGCGGTTGGGCTTCACCACGGACCGCGCGCCGAGCCAGCCGACGCTCAGCCGCCTCTTCCAGCGGGTGCCGCACGCGACGGTGGAGGCGGTACTGGGGCGCTGGGCCGAGCAGGCGCTGCGCTGCTGCCCGCCGCAGGCGGGCGAGTTGGAAGGGCTGGCGGTGGACGGCAAGACCCTACGGGGGAGCAAGCGGCAAGGGGCCGAGGAGGCCCATCTGCTGGCCGCCTTCAGCCACCGCTTGGGGGTCGTGCTGGGGCAGGCGGGCGTCCCCGACAAGACCAACGAGATCGGCGCGGTGAGCGGCCTGCTGCTGACGTTGGTGCTGGAGGGGCGCGTCGTCACCGCCGATGCCCTCTTGACCCAGCGCGAGGTCGCCCAGACCATCCTCGCCAGCGGCGGCGACTACCTGCTGGTGGTCAAGGGGAACCAGCCGACCCTCTACGCCGAGATCGCGGCGACCTTCGCGCCCGGGGCCGACGACACCGGCCTGGTCGGCAGCACCGACACGGTGACGCAACACGGCGACCGCATTGAGCACCGTCGGCTCACCGCCTCCACCGCGCTGGTCGCCTACAGCGACTGGCCGGGCCTGCAACAAGTCCTCCGGGTCGACCGGCGGGTCGTCCACAAGGTGACGGGCCGGGTGCTGCGGGCGGAGCGCGCCTACGCCGTCACCTCGCTGCGGCCGCGCCGCGCCACCCCAGCGCAACTGCTCGGGCTGTGGCGCGGCCACTGGGCCGTGGAAAACCAGCTCCACTATATTCGGGATGTCGCCTTCGACGAGGACCGGGCGACGGTGCGGGCCAAGCACGCCCCACAAGTCATGGTCGCCTTCCGTAATGCCGCTATTGGCGTCATCCGCCGCCTTGGCACCACCACGATCACCGCCACCTGCCGCCGCTTCGCCGCCCAGCCGCTCGCCGCCCTTCACGCCCTCGGTGCCCTACCCGACCGTGAATAGACCCTGCCTGTCGCCGACGATGGTGGGCGAGCGAGGCGCGTCCAAAGACTGTGAACCCGGCGCTCTCACGCCGGGTTCACAGTCTTTGGCCTCTGGCCCCCTCGATCTTCCTTGGCCTCCCCTCGATGTCGGAGCAGATTGGCTGGCCGCTAGGCGTCCGCGCGACTCAGCTGCCGTGAACGCTGTCCGAGGTAGGTGGCGATCCAGAACAGCGCGAGTGCGCTGACCGGGTGGAATGCGGCCGGGACACCGCCGATACGTGCGGTGGCGTATTGTGCCGCGATCAGGACGATGAGCGACCCGGTGAGCCAGCGCAATGCGACCGGGAAGCGCGCCGCGAAAACGAGCGCCAGTAGCAGCAGCGGCAGATATTCGAAGACATGCACGAATGCGGTATGCCGACCCCAATTCATCGCATCGACAAATGTCGCCATACCCGCGAGGAAGATTTGCATGACGAGGCACGCGACGAAGAGCCAGGCAAGTACCCCATAACCACGCCGCGCCCAGCGCACCCAACCCGGTTGCTCGCTACCAGGGTCTCGTAAAGGCCGACCCAGCGCAGCGCTGGAGCTAGGCACCGCCTTGTACACCTTCCGCCATCTTCCGCACCCCTTCCAGCTCGACTACGGTATCGCGCGCTACGGTCATCTACCGAGCGTAGCGCGCCGATATCGCGGCGCTATGGCGAAGGTGTGACGAAACGATGCGGGGTCAGGGCGCGCGGCACGCCGATCGATGCCCTTCCTACTTCTTCGACCGCGCCACACATCATCCGCTCAGGCAAAGACCGCCAGGAACCGCACACCGCTCGCGTCAGTCTCGCCCCATCGGGTGCGCCCGATCCCTCGGGGCCGGAGAGGGATCGGGCCAGAGTCCGTCAATTCCCAGAGCCGCCCGGCGCGCACCGTGAAGAACGAGAGCGCCCCGACGCTGACCAGCCCGCAGGTCACGATCACTGCGGAGACGCCGCCGTCCCCATCGGCGACGAGGTGCCGCGCGACGAAAGATCGGCGGACGGTGGCCGGGTACGCGGCGTTGAGGGCGCTGGAGTTGCCCTGCCCGCGCGGCCGCTCCCCAAACCGGGGGAGCGTGCGGCGCAAAATCGTCGTGCAGCAACGGCTCCACATCGTCCCACCAGCGCATCGCCATCGGTGCCCGGAACCGCGCGATCGGCGCCCGATTCGCCGCGCTCACACTACCCCCGACCATGCACTTCGTACTTCGTCATTCGTACTTCGTACTTCCTCCCTCTCGTTCTTCACCGCTCGCCTACTACGCCCACTCGCCCGCTACGCCCCACTCGTCAGCCGATACTTCTCCTCGCCATCCTCCTCGTAGCGCTCCACCCGCCCCTCGCGGATCAGCTTGCGGAGGTGCGCTTCCACCGACTGCGCCGCGAGCGGGTGGAGGCGCGAATCGACATCGGCGTAGAGCTCCTCCACCAACTCGTCGCGCGTGGCGATCTCGGCGGCGAGCGCGGCCAAAATCTCCCGCTCCCGCTCGTGGCGGTGGGCGATGTACCCGGTGATCCGCTCGCGCGGGTCGGTGATCGCCGGGCCATGACCGGGGAGGATCAGGCCGAGCTCGAACGCCAGGAGGCTTTCGAGCGAGCGCAGATAGTCGTTCAAGTCGCCATCGCGCCCGATCACGATCGTCCCCGACCCCGCGATCAGGTCGCCGGAAAAAAGGGTGCCATCCCCTTCGAGGAGGAAGCAGAGGTGGTCCGGGGCGTGGCCGGGGGTGTGCAGCGCGCGTAGCGGGTGGCCGCCGATCGTGAGGCGCTGATTGTGGCGCAGGGCGATGTCCACCCCCAAGATCGGCGCGTAGGCGGCGATCGGCACGCCGATCCGCCGCTGGAGCGAGAACGCGCCCGGCAGATGATCGAGGTGCGAATGGGTCACCAGGATCACGGCGGGGGTGCCGCCCAACTCCGCGATCCCCGCCACGATCGCCGCGACGTGCGCGTCGTCGTCCGGGCCGGGATCGATGATCGCCAGGTCATCCCCGCCGAAGAGATAGGTATTCGTCCCCTTGCCGGTCATCAGCGAGGGGTTCGGCGCGGTCAGGCGACCGATGTAGGGGCGCTCCATCACCAGCATGCGGCGACCTCCTCCGGTTCCGTTACCACCGTTCGACGACCTCCGCCGATCCTGTTACCACCGTTCGGCGACCTCCGCCGCGAGCGACATGGTGCCGTCCGCGCCGCGCACCGGCAGGACCGGCGGCACCCCTTTCTCGCGCGCGTGTTCCAGCAACGCCGCCAGCGACGCGAACCGGGCGAAACGCTCCAGGTGGCGCGTCTGCACCGGCAGCATCGGCAGTCCTCCCGCCGCGTGCCGCGCCAGCGCGGCGCGCGGCCCCAACCACACCTCCCCGGCCATCTCGCCAGACCAGAAGCTCGCCCGCTGCCCCGCCGGCAGGACCGCCAGGAAGAAGTGCGTATCGAAGCGCAGCGTCGGCCCCTCCGGCGTGATCCAGTGCGAGAAGTACGGGAGATCGTCCGGGGCGATCGTCAACCCGTCCTCGTAGAGGATCGCGCCGAAGCCGACCCGCCCGGCCAGCAAATCCTCGCGCACCGCCCCCCAACGCGCCTCATTATCGAGCGGCAGGAGCCCGCCCGTCTCCTCGCGCGCTACCAGCACGCCCGCCTCCTCGAAGAGTTCGCGCGCGGCGCAGACCAGCAAGGCCGCGCTCAGCGCGGCGTCCGGCACGGCGAAGTCCGGGCCAGCGCCCATCCGCCGCTGCAACGCCTCCGTATCGAGCCCGCCCGGTAGCGCCGCGACCGCCGTCCGCGCCGCCGCGAGGTCCGCCGGGTCGAGGACGCCGCCGGGGAAGCTATAGGCTCCCGGTGCGAAGCGCGCGGCGTCCGGTCGGCGCAATAGATAGACCTCGAACGGCTCGTCGCCGACGGCCTCGCGCAACAGGATCGTCGACGCCGCGCGTGGCAATACCCCTGGCGCACCGCTCATCACACCCCTCCCCACTGCCATACGAACCCGCACCCGCCGAACGACTATACCATCCGCGTGTCCCCGACATCGCTTTTGCGTTTACCGGCACCCGAAGCCTGAGATTCGGAACGCGGTTACCCGTGGGGATGCCGAATATCTCACGTAGCGGACGGAGGAGGTGCGGGAGCGGCCCGCAAGGCCGTGCGGACCCGGCAGCCCTTGTGCCCCTGTGTGTCCGTTCCCCGTCGACCCGCCCTACACGCCGCCTCCTGATCGATCGGCCAGCCGATACGCTGTCCCGCCCGCCGGTGTCCGCACCCCAGCGCCACGCCCATAATTAAGCGTGGGAGTGCAGCACGCCGACGGGTGACGCGCGGCGCGGCCAGCACGACCACAGCGCCAGGCAAGGTACGCTATGGTCACACAGACGCGGATCGCGCTTCGTTCGGGGGTTATCCGGCCTCTGTGAGCATCGAGGCGGGCTGAGCCCTCGCCGGAGGAGAACGTCTCATGCCTACAAGAATTCGACCCGTCGCGCATACCGATGGTGAAGCCGTGGTCCGCCTGTCGTTGTTGGCATGGACACCGATCTTCGCGTCGTTCCGGCAGGTGCTCGGCCCCAACATTTACGCGCGCCTCTATCCCGACTGGCAGACGCAGCAACGCGAAGTGGTCGAGCAGGCACTTGCGGATGGTGCGAACAAGACCGTCTGGGTGGCGGAGGTGGACGGGATCGTCGCCGGATTCGTCGCCTACATCCTGAACAGCGCGGACAAGACCGGGGAGGTCTGGTTGCTCGCGGTGCATCCCGACCATCAGCATCGTGGCATCGGCACCGCATTGAACGATCTCGCGCTCGCGAAGATGCGGCAAGGCGGCATGACACTGGCCGTCGTGGGCACCGGCGGCGACCGGGGCCACGCACCGGCCAGGCGGTCGTATGAGAAGGCCGGATATACCGCGTTCCCCCAGGTTCGGTATTTCAAGGAGCTCTAAACCGCAGCGCCGATGGGAACCACAGACCGCTCACCGCAGCCGCCCAGTCCCCGGAGGGAGATAGTATGCCCTTCATGGGTACCGTGTGGCCGTAGGCCATGCAGCCGGGGCAGTGTGCCTTCACGGGTAGCGGCTGCCCTCCGGGGTACAAGTGCTTTTCAGGGGTGGTGGCTGCCCGCCGGGGTATGTGGCTGCCCTCCGGCAGCCCACGCCCGCCGTGTCCCGCCCACACGCGCGTTGCTCTAATCGGGCGATAGCGCCTCCTCGCCGCCCCGCCACCCCGCCGCGAAACATTCACCGATCCTTCATCACATCACGCGCTCGCGGCGCTATACTCGCTACAGTAAACGATGACAGACGACGCGGAAGGTGGGCGCGGTGGCGAGCGGGACGGCGCAGGTGCCCGGGCAAGGGACCGGTGGGGGGGAGCGCTGGCGGCGTGCCCTGCCCCTGGCGTTGCTGCTGCTGCTGACGCTGATCGTCCTCGGCGTCATCGGCGGGCGCACCGCGCGCGCGATCGCCGACGCCCACCGCCGCGATCAGTTGCGGCCCGGCGCGGCCACCAGCGTGCGCCCCTGGATGTCGCTCGAATTCATCTCCGCCAATTACGGCGTCACGCGGGCCGATCTCCTCGCCGCCCTGCACCTCACCGACACGACGCCCCATCGTCGCGCCCCGCTCGAAGCGATCGCGATGCGCGAGGGGCGCGATCTCAACGCCGACATCACCGCCGTCAACGCCCTGATCGCCGAACGCGGGGTGCCGCACACGGCCCCGGAGCGCCCGGCGCTGCCCTTCATGCCAGGGAGCCCGCGCGGCACGCCCGGCACGCCCGGCACGCCCGGCACGCCGGTGACGCCACGGGCGGCACCATGAACGCCCAACTCCTCGACCTCCTCCTGACCTATGGCGTCGTCGCCCTCGCCCCGATCCTCGCGGCCTCGGCGCTCGGCCTGCCCATCCCCGCCTCGCTCCTCCTGCTGGCGGGCGGCGCGTTCGCCGGGAGCGGACAACTCGCCCTCCTCCCCCTCGTGATCGTCGGGATCCTCGCCACCAGTGCGGGCGATAGTCTCGGCTACTGGTTGGGGCGGCGCGGCGGCGCGGCGGCGCTCGCCCGCTTCGGGCCGCGCTTCGGCATCAAGCCGACGGCGCTCGTCCAGGCGGACGCCTTTTTGGGGCGTTGGGGGGGCGTGGCGATCCTCCTCACTCGCTTCCTGCTCACCCCGCTCGGCCCGGTGATCAACATCGTCGCCGGGACCGGGCGCTACCCCTACCGCCGCTTCATCGCCTACGATGTCCTCGGCGAGGCGATCTGGGTGCTCCTCTACCTCGCGCTCGGCTACCTCTTCAGCGCCAGTTGGGACGTGCTCGCCGATATCCTCGGCCAGGCGTCGCAAGTCCTGGCGGTCGCGGCGGTCGCCCTCGTGCTCCTCGTGCTGCTCGTCCGCACCCTCTGGCAGCGCCAAACGCGCGCCCAGCCGCGCGCCGAAGTGCTCCCACTGACGATCAAGGAACCGGAAAGGACCGACTGAGCGCCACGGGCATGGCCGCGCCCGCGCAGCATCCGCGTACCGGCCTGAACACGACACCGCCATGAGGAACAGTGGACGCACGCTATGACGCGATCGTGGTCGGCGCGGGACCGGGTGGTGCCGCGACCGCGCTGACGCTGGCGCGCGCCGGGGCGCGCGTGGCCCTGCTGGACCGCGCCACCTTCCCGCGCGACAAGACCTGCGGCGATCTCCTCGGCACCTGGGCGATCGGCCTCCTCCGGCGCTTGCGGATCGACCCGGCGCGCTTCGCCCCCTGGCCCCCGCTCCACGGCGCGACCCTCCACACGCCGAACGGGCGGACGGTGGGGGCGGATGTGGCGCGCGGGCGCGGCGACGCGACCCGCTTCGGGCGGCTCGATGCGCGCGTGGTCCCGCGCCACGCCTTCGACGCCATCCTGGTGGACGAGGCCCGGCAGGCGGGCGCGACCTTGCTCCATATGGGTGCCACCGCCCTCCTGCGCGACGGGCAGGGCGCGATCTGCGGGGTGCGCGTCGCGGGGCCGGATGGTGACGGCGAGTTGCGCGCCCCGCTGACGATCGGCGCGGATGGCTGGACCTCGGTCGTGGCGCGCGGCCTGGGACTCGCGCACGGGCCGCGACGAGAACGCGGGCTGGCGGCGCGCATCTACGTGCGCGGCGCGCGCGGGCTGGCGAACCGGATGCACTTCTTCGTCATGGGGCCGGGGCAGGGGTATGGTTGGGTCTTCCCGCTGCCGGATGGCGGCGCGAATGTCGGCCTCGGCCTCGTCGCCGACGAGCCGGGGGCGGACCGCCTCGGCGCGCTCCTCGACCGCTTCCTGCGCGATCCAGACTCCCCGGCCTCTCCCCTGCTCGCGGAGGCGACGCCGCTCGGCGCGGCCCGGAGCTGGCCCCTCGCCTTCGGCTGGCGCGGCACCCCGCTCAGCGCGGCGGGCGTCCTGCTCGTCGGTGACGCCGGGTCGCTCGTCAGCCCGCTCAGCGGCTCCGGCATCCACAGCGCCCTCGCCAGCGGCATCAGCGCCGGGCGCGTCGCCGCGCACGCCCTGCGGAGCGGCGACACGAGCGCCCGCGCCCTCCGCGCGCACGATCGACATTGCCACCGCCTCCTCGGGCATCGCCTCCAACTCGAAGGCTGGGCGCAGGGCCGCCTCCGCGATCCCGCCGCCTTCGACCGCTTCGGCCTACTGATCGCCCGTATCCCCGGCGGTCAACGCGCCCTGGCCCCGCTGCTGCTCAACCTGGGATGAAGTACGAAGTACGAACGACGAAGTACGAACAGTACGATAGGGCACGAGCATAGAGAAGAAGCCGGAGGCATCGATAACGCCTCCAGCTTCTCAGTCCGTACTTCGTACTTTGTCGTTCGTACTTTATCTCATTGGTAGATAATAACCAGCGGCGACGGATCGAGCTGGATCACCGCGGCGGGGGTCAGCAGCGGATCGTCCTGTTTGTAGAAGAGCTTGATCCCGCCGTACTGGATCGGCTCGTCGCGGATGAAGGCACCGTAGTTGGCGATCTTCGCCTGCGGGAGACCCCAACCGTCCATCATCACCACCAGATCGACGTTCGCCATCGGCTTGATGTTGGCCTTGTCGGGGAGCATGTCATCGCGGAACTGGTGCAGCACCAGGATCTTGTCCGGGAGGTTGTATTGCTGGACGAGCCCCTGGAGGGTCTTCATCGCCCCGGCGACTTCCGTCGAACTGACGCTGCCGAAGCTCTCGCCGGGGATCTTCCCCCGCGCGACGTGGAACTCCGGGTCGATCGCCAGATGGACGTGCGGGCGCTGCAAGAAGGGCAGGATCGCCTTGATGTCGTTGTCCACGCTGTCGTAGCCCATCTGGATGTCGAGCAGCAGCAAGCAGCCCTGCTGCTGCGTCAGCTGCGCCCACTTCTCGATCTCGGCGGTCGGGGTGCGCGCGAGGTACAGGCCATCCTTGCCGGGCGAACCCTGTGCCACCGAGGCGATCAATTCGACCGTGCAGAGGCCGGGGCGCGAAGGGTCGGCGGCGGTGTAGGCCGCAGTCTGCTCCTTCAGCTTCTGGATCACCACCGCCGGATCGTACTCCCCGAGGACGCCCATCCGATTGTCGTAGGGATGCCCGTAAAAGGTGACGAGGCGCTGGGTCGCCAGCGCGCTCGTCGTCACCGGGCGGGCGGGCGGCGCGGCTGTCGGTGGCCGCGGGGCGACCGTCGGCGGGGCGGTGGGTGGCACGACTGCGATGGGGCTCACGACCGTCATCGGTACAGTCGGCGCGGTCGTCGGTGCCGCCGTGGGATCCTGCGCGGGTGGTGCCTCGGTCGGCACCTCGACCGGTGCCGCCGACGCCTCGGGGTTGTCCGCCACCGTCACCTCGGTCGGCCTGCTCGTCACGGGCGTGCCGCACGCGACGAGCAGGCCGACCAGGAGCACCAAGAGGAGCGCGTGCAAGCGCCCCGTGCGTATCGATCGTGTCACTCATTCCTCCCCATATAGCCCGAACCGTCGCGGCGCGCTCAGGGCGCGACCGCGAAATAGGCATCGATCGCGCGCACATAGCCCTGGGCCAATCGCGCGATCGTCGTCTCATCGACGATCAACGCCCGCTCGGTCGGGTTCGTCTCAAAAAGCGCCTCGGTCAGGACGATCGGCACCCCCGCCAGCCGATTGCCGAGCGCCCGCCCCGTCGGGTCGTTCACATTCCCGAGGGTCGCGAGATGCCCATAGGTCTTGCCGATCCCGCCATCTTCGCTGACCCGACTATACGGCGGGGTATAGCCTCGCTCGGCCAGCGCCGCCCCGATCTCGGACTGCACCAGCGTCGCCAGGCGCTGATTCTGCGGCCCGCCGAAGTCGCAGTAGAACGTTTCCGAACCCCCACCCGGACCGCTGGCGGCGGCGTTGTAGTGGAGCGAGATCGCGAGATCGGGCTGCAATGCCAGAATCCGCGAGGCGTGCGCGTAGCCTTCCAGATACCCCGCGTCGTACCGGGCGGGAGCGGCGGGCAACAACGCCGGATCGCGCACGAGGCTCGTGTCGGCGTCGGGGCGGGTCAGGCGGACGGTGTAGCCGTGCGCCTCCAGCAGGGGCGCGATCGCGATCACCAGCGCCAGCGTGTCGCGATACTCGACGCCCAATGCGCCACCGGTCGCGCGTTCGTGTCCCGGATCGAGGACGATCGTCCGCCCCTGGCCCGGTGTGGCGGCGGGTCCGGCGGGGGTCGCGACAGGCGGGAGCGTCGCGACATCGAGGCGCGCGGCCAGGGCTTCGCGCCCCAATTGCCCCAGCAGCACCACATAGGCGGTGCCAGCGTATTCGGGATGGTACTCGAAACGGGCGCGCTCGAACCACTGCACGGTGTACTCGCGCCCATCGCTCGCGCTCACCTCGCGGAGTTCCTCGGTGAGCGGATAGCCGAAGAGCGGCAGGCCACCATTGGCGAGCCAATAGCCCCGGAAGGTGCCGCGCAGCGTGTGATTCGTCTCCGCGAAGGGCGTACAGTCCGCGTCGCACGACACGGGCGGGGCCGCGCGCTCCGGGCGCGACCCGAGCGCCGCGCTGCCGAAGAGCGTCAACTGCACGAAATCGCGCGCGGGAGCTTCGGGGTGCGCCTCGAAGCGCGCGCGCTCGAAATACTGCACGACCAGATCGCCGCTGCGCGGATCGCGGATCGCCGGACTGAGCGGGAGGCCGAAGCGCGTCAGCCCTCCATTCGCCGCCCAGTAGCGCGCGAAGGCGCCCTCCAATGGCGGCGTCTCGGCGACCCGAGTCGCCCGCACGTCCCCGCCAGCACCGCCGAGCAGCACCACGAGACAGAGCAGGACGAGGCAGGGGAAACGCCGGGACAAGGCTCGCTCCTCAAAATATCGCGCCCGTACAACGATGACGATAGGGGGTATGGTAGCGAATCACCGACCGGGGTGCCACCGTAGCACGGCCAGAAAGACGCCGCGCCGCCCATCAGCGATGGGCGGCGGCGCAAAGGAGTGCGTGAGAACAGCCGTTAGGATGGCGGGGTGGCCGGGGCCGTCCCCACGCCGTACCCCGACAAGCGCTTGCGAAACAGACCATGTAGAGATCGGTCAGCCCCACCAGGATCCGCGCGATGCGCTTCGCGCCGCACAGGAATTCCTCGGCATAGACGTGCTCGTTCGGCGCGTGGGCGTTGCTCTCCGGGCGACCGATCCCCGCGTTGGCGATCGGCACGCCGAGATACTGCACGAAGGGATACATCGGGCCGGAACCGCCCGACATCGGCGCGACGACTGCGGATTTCTCGTAGCGGCTCGCGGCGGTCGCGGTGACCAGATCGACGAAGGGGCTATCGGAGGTGGTCCGCGCCGGGTGCTCGACGCCGAGCTGCGTGATCTGCACAGCGTTGAAGCCGTGCGCGTCGAGGTGGCGGCGCAGCTTCGGCAGCAGGTCGGCGGAGTCTTGCTCCGGCACGAGCCGGAAGTCGACCTTCGCGCGCCTCGGCGGGCAACACCGTCTTGGAGCCCGGCCCCTGATAGCCGCTCGTCGGACCGGAGATCGTGCAGGTCGGCACGAATACTTCCTGCTGGCGCAGGGCCACGCCGGTCGCCCCGCCGAGGAAGCCGGTGAGGCCGTAGCCGGCCTTCAGCTGCTCCTCCTCGTTCGGCAACGCCGCCAGGAATTCGCGGTCGTGGTCGGACGGCTCCAGCACATCGTCGTACCACCCGGCGCTCTGGATCCGCTCGTCCTGTGCCTTCAGCGTGGCGAGTGCCCAGGTCAGCCGCCAGGCGGCGTTCGGGAAGATCGAGCCGCCGAGCCCGGAGTGGGCATCGGTCGTCAGCGTCTTGACCGAGAGTTCGACGGAGAAGTCGCCACGCATCCCGCGATAGGTGAAGGGGCGACCGTCGTAGTTGACCCACCGAACTCCCAGATGCAGCCATCGGCGCGCAGCCGCCCGCGATGCTGCCGCACGAAGGCGGTGAGCTTGTTCGAGCCGATCTCCTCCTCGCCCTCGATGATGAACTTCACGCGGCAGGGCAGGGTGTCATGCGTCGCCAGGATCGCACGGATCGCCGCCAGCCGCGAGACGATGTGGCCCTTGTCGTCGCCCACCCCGCGCGTAGATCTTGCCGTCGCGCCGGGTCGGCGCGAACGGGGGCTGTCCCACAATTCCAGCGGCTCGGCGGGCTGCACGTCGTAATGATTGGAGAAGAGGAGGGTTTTTTCGCTCGCGCCGGCCAGTTCACCGAGGACGACCGGGAGGCCATCGCTCGGCAAGGGCTCGGCTTCGAGGCCGTGCTCGCGCAGCATCGTCGCGGACAGCGCGGCACATTCGGCCATGCCCAGCCCCTGTGCGGCCGCGTTCGGCCGGGCGCAGAGGCGTCCCAATTCCGCCAGGGTTTCATCCAGGTGCGCCTCCAGATAGGCGTCTGCCCGCGCCAGCTCGATCGCCATCGCCACACTCCGTTTCGCTTCGGGGCTCGTCTTCGCTTCATGGTTCGTCACCGAAGCGCCGAACCGCGCCCGGCATCGCCCGGAGTCTGGCACGAGTCCCGCGCGCTGGCGGAGCCTGCTATGATTAGCGGAAGCACACGGCTCAGAGGGAGAAAGAATCACCGATGCGCCAGCGCTCATCCCTGCTCGTCACCTGCCTCATCGTCCTCCTCGGCAGCGTCGCCTGCTGGGGGGGGCCTCCCGCACCGCCCCTCGCGGCGACGGCGATCCCGCCGCGCACCGTCACGCCGAGCGGTAGCCCCGCGACGCCAAGCACCGCCACGATCGCCCGGACCGCCGCCGCGACGGCGACCACGCCCCCCAGGCCGACGGACACGACCCCGGCCACGCCGATCGCCCCCACACCCGCACCCACCGAGCCGCGACTCGACCTGAACCCGCCCGGCACATCGGCCCGCCCCCGGATCACCCCCACCGCCATCCCCACGCCTTCGCTCAGCGGGCGCGAGGCGACGATCGGCCAGGTGCAAGGGACGGAGCAAAACTCGCCGCTGTTGGGCGAGGTGGTGCGCGTCAAGGGGATCGTCACCGCGAACTTCCAGGAGACACCGACGCGCGGCTTCTATATGCAAGAAGGGGAGTTGCCGCGCACCACCGCCTCCACCGGCATCCAGGTAGCACAAGGGGAGCACCCCACGCCCGAGGTCAAGGTCGGCGACGAGGTCACGGTGGTGGGGATCGTGATCGAGCGCAATAGCGGCACGATCCTCGACATCAGCCGCGTCGGCAGCGGCCTGATCGTCACCTCGTCCGGCAACCCCCTGCCACCACCGATCGAGCTGCGCCCCCCCGTGAACGAGTCCGACGCGCGGCGCTATCTGACCCAATACGAGGGGATGTTGGTGAGCGTGCCGCGCGCGGTCGTCGGCACGGCGACCGACGAGAGCGGCAGCTTCGTCGTCGTGCGGGCGGACGGCGTCGGGCCACGCACGACCGGCGCGCTGACGATCGGCGCGGCGGGTGGCACGCGCTACAACGTCGCCATCGGGGAGGTGCTCGATGGCATCATCGGCCCGCTCGATCGGCAAGGCGATCGCTTCATCATCCAGCAACTCCCCGAGCAGCGGCTGGTCATCGACCCCATCCCGCCCGCCACCCCGAGCCGCACTCCGGCGGGGGGCTGAGCGGGAAACCGGCTGGCGAACGGCGCATCGTGACGCACACGAAGCGGGTGACGGCCAACGCTGGTTGTCCCCCTCTATCGGTATCGCCATGTGCGTCATCGCGCCGCGCTAGTCCATCGTTGGTGCGCTATAGCGCTGTGTCGTATCGCCCGTCCCATCCAGCGGGCGCGTATCGGTGTCGACCGCGCGGGAACGGCGACGGAAGATACGCCTATCGAGCCCCCAGGTCATCCCGGCGGCCCCGATCGCCAGGCCGAGGAAGCCGAGAGCCAGTAACCAATCGGTCCCTTGCGGCACTGCGGCGAAGCCCTTCATCAGGATGAAGTTCCCCATCAAGAAGAAGCCGCCGACCGCACCAAGCGGCGCGAGCAACCCCAGGATCAGCGAGATGCCGACCGCGAGTTCGCCGAGCGCCACCATTCGCGCGAAGAGTCCGGCGTGCGCCAGCACCATTCCTTCGAGGAAGGGGCGGTAGAACCCTGCCGACTGCCCGATCTGCTTGCTGACCGCTGCCGTGAGTGCGTCACCGGAGCCGAGCCAGCCCGCCCCGATCTTCTCGATCGCCGACTGGAGAAAGTAGAGCCCGAAGCCGATCCGTATCACCGCGAGCCCGCGCCCGCCACTCCCTGTCGCCATGCGTATCTCTCATGCCCCTATCCCGCGATCGACAGCATTGTGATCGATTTCAGCGCGGGCCGCGCGCCGTTACGCTGGCCCCGCCACAAGTACCAGTACGCATCGATCGTGCCAGACAATGCCTTCGCAGATGCTGTGCGCCGGCGAAAGCGGCCGGGGAGCGGGCAAGACGCGGTGGCGGATCAGTGCTCGGCGTGCAACTCGAAGTCCTGCCAGAGACGCTCGGCGGTTTGGAGGTGCGGCTGCGCCACGACATGGGTGCGGAGCGAGACGGCGGTCAGCAAGGCGTTCGCCAAACTCGCGCCGGGCGCATACGGCGGCTGGAGGCGTAGCGGCCCGACGCGCGCCACCAGGACGATCTGCGCGAGGCGCGCGATCGGGTTCGAGAGGCCATCGGTCAGGGCGATCCGCCCCGCCCGGACGCGCGCGGCGTGCCGCAGGACCGCCAGCGTGACCCGATCGACGCGGCGAAAGCTGACCACCACCACCGCGTCCTCCGCCGTGAGGGGGACCAGCTGATCGGCGAGGTCGCCGACCGTCTGCTGGAGGAGCCGGATATCGGGCAGGATCAGCCGGAAGCCGAGCGAGAGGATCGTGGCGAGGCCGTAAGAGCCGCGCGAGCCGAAGACGTAGACCCGCCGCGCCCCGATCAGGCAATCGACGGCGGCGCGCAACGTCTCCGGTTGCAGGTCGGCGGCGGTGGCGCGAATATTCTCGGCGTCTTCGAGCATCACCCGCAGGGCGACCGCCTCCGGCGTGTCGCCCAGATCGGCCAACCCCTGTTCCACCCGTTCCGGCACCCCCGACGATTCGAGGAACGGTCCACGCAGGCGCGCTTGAAGATCGGGATATCCCGCGAAGCCGAGCGCCTGGGCGGCGCGCGTCACGGTCGATTCGCTGACCCCCGCCTCGCGGGCCAACTCCGCCGCAGAGATCACCGCGCCCAGGCGCGGATCATCGAGCAGGCGGTCGATCACGCGGCGCTGCCCCGCGCTCAGGTGATCGTAGCTCTCGGCGACCGCCGCCGTGACCTCGCGCAGGCCCCCACCGGATGAGCCGTTCAGGATCCCCATAGCCCCCTCGGGGTAGCGGGCGAGTGGGCGGAGTGGGCCAGTGGGCCAGTAACGAGGACGCGATTCACCGATACGGTCGGTTGACCCCGTTTCTCACTACTGGCCCACTGGCCCACTCCGCACCACTCCGCCCACTCGTTCACCACTTCGGCATCAGCGGCAGCCAATCCGGGTTGCGCTCGCGCATCGCGGCGACATCGTCGCGCGCGAGGCTGCCGCGCTGGTTGTAGGCTTCGGCGGCGGCGGCGAGCTTGTCCTCGTCGATGCTGACCCCGAGGCCCGGCGCATCCCAGAGGTCGATCATCCCGTCGCGGAAGCGGAAGCGCTCGGTCTCGTTGATGATGTCGGCGGGATTCCAGGGATAGTGGGTGTCGCTGGCGTAGGTCAGGTTCGGGATCGCCGCGCCCGCGTGGATCATCGCGGCGAAGCTGATCCCCAGGTGGCTATTCGAGTGCTGCGACAGCCCCCAGCCGAGGGTGCGGCAGACCGCGCCCAGCTCGCGGAAGGCGGTCAGCCCACCCCAGGCGTGGTGGTCGCCGAGGACGACCTGCACGGCGCGCTGCCGGAACGCGACCGGGATGTGCGGGAAGGCGGTGACGCACATATTGGTGCTGAGCGGGATCGGCGTGTGTAAGGCGACCTGGGCCATCCCCTCGATCCCGGCGGTCGGGTCTTCCAGGTATTCGATGTGGGTGTCGCGCAGCAACTCCGCGACCCGGATCGAGGTCTCCACCGACCAGGCGGCGTTCGGGTCGATCCGCAGCCCCGCCTTCGGGCCGAAACGCTCGCGCATCAGCTTGATCGCGCGGACCTCCTCCCACGGATCGAGCACCCCGGCCTTCAGCTTGAAGACGGTCATCCCGAAGCACTCGTGAAAGCGTTCCGCCTGCCGCACCATCGCCTCAGGGGTCAGCGCCGCCCCCCACTCGTCGTCCCCCTCCTCCTTGAAGAAGAGGTAGGCCGCGAATGGCACCCGTCGCCGCACCGCGCCGCCGAGGAGATCGGCGACCGAGCGACCCGTCGCCTTGCCGATCAGGTCCAGGCAGGCGACCTCGATCGCGGCCAGCGCGCGCGGGTTGCGCGTCAGCAGCACGCGCAACCGCTCGATCTGATAGGCGTCCGTGCCGACGATGTGCTTGGCGGCGGCGCGCAACTCCTGTACGAAGAGGCCGCCGCCCGGCCCCTCGCCGAGCCCTTCGAGGCCAGCGGCGGTCCGCAGGCGAACGACCGCGCGCAGGAATTGCGGCTCGTGGATACCATGATGGTTCAGCAGCGGCGGATCCGGGCAAGCCACCGGGGTGACGATCATCTCGGTGATCGTCAACTCGCGCTTCGTCGCCATCGCTTGCACCCTCGCCTCCTTCTCACGCCCCCGCAGCGGCACCGGTGCGGGGATGCTATTCTCGCAAACTGCGTCGTCGCGGTCGCCCGCGCCGCGACACACCGCTATCGTGGGCGCGACAGGGACAAGCGACGCACCAGCCCGACAGGATATCCGACCTTTTGTCCAACGATGGTACTCATTTTACGGCCTTCGGTGCGATAGTGCAAGCACTATTGCAGGCTCTTGCCCTGGTTGCAAGTGCGGTGTATCCTAGCTAGCAGGATGTCAAGAAACGGGGGGGCGCAAGGGCGACAGCGAGAGGAGCATACGACATGGTGGTCGAGGCGAAGCGGGCGCTGATGAGCCCGGAGGAATTGAAGGGGCACATGCGGGGGGCGCTCGCCTTCCCGATCACCCCCTACGCGGCGGATGGTTCGGTCGATCTGGTGGGGGTGCGCGCCAATGCGCGCTGGCTCCCGGGAGCGGGGATCTGCGCGATCGTTGCCCCCAGCGGCACCGGCGAACTCTTCGCCCTGACGCCCGACGAGTGCGCCGACGTCACCCGCGCCACCGTCGAGGCGGTCGGCGGGCGCGCGCCGGTGATCGCGGCGGTCGGACATGGCGTCGCCATCGCCAGCGACCTCGCGCGGCGGGCCGAGGCGGCGGGGGCGGACGGGATCCTGATCCTCCCGCCCTACTACGCCAACCCCGACCCGAAGGGGTTGGTCGAGTATTACGCGACGATCGCGGCGGCGACCTCGCTCGGCGTGATGCCCTACGCGCGCGATTCGGCGTACTTCACCCCGACGATCACCGAGAACCTGATCCGCACCGTGCCGAACCTCGTCGCCTTCAAGGACGGGCGCGGCGATGTGCGCCTCTTCCGCTCGATCCGCGAGCACTGCATCGCCATCTTCGGCGAGGAGCGGATCGCTTGGTTGGCGGGGGTCGGCGACGACCTGATCGCCCCCTACTTCGCATCCGGCGCGGTCGGCTTCACCTCGTCGCTCGCCTGTTTCTGGCCCGAGGCGTCGGTGGAGCTGTACAAAGTCGCGGCGGCGGGGGATATGCAGGCGCTGGCCGAACTGCACACGCGCGTCGTGCGCCCCTTCTATGCCATGCGCGAGCGCGGCAAGGGCTTCGAGGTCACGGTGATGAAAGAAACGATGGCGATCCTGGGGCACCCGGCGGGACCGGTGCGCCCGCCGCTCGGCCACCTCACCGACCAGGATCGCGCCGATCTCCGGGCGATCATCGCTAGCCTGGACATCCCCACAGCGGCGGATCGCGCCAGCTAAAGGGCGGCACCACACAGCATAGGACACGGCGCGGGGCGGCGATTGCCACCCCGCGCCGCGCGTTCGCCCACATCGCATGACAACCGCACGCCGATCCGGTACAGTCAAACGGTAGCGGGTCGCTGACCGAACAGAAGGAGAGCGTGCATGGCCGCGCCAGGATCGCCCCCCACCCCGGAGATCCGCCTCGCCCAGCCGGGGGATGCGGCGTTCATCGTCAGCCTCACCGCGCGCTTCGCGGGCGCGGGTGCGCCCGCCTGGCACGACCCCGCACGCCTGGCGATCTTCTTCGAGCGCGGGATCGGCGAGATCGCCGAGGCGGTCGCCGAGGACCGGCTCCCCCCCGCCGAGACGATCCTGATCGCTAGCGTGGCGGGGCGGCCGGTCGGTTTCATCCATCTCCGTCCCGAGACGAGCGGCCTGACCCTCGAACCGCAGGGCTACATCAACGCCCTGGCGACGACCGCCGAGGCCGAGGGGCAGGGGATCGGACGGGCCTTGCTGGCGGCGGGCGAGGGTTGGGCGCGGCGACGCGGTTTTCGGATGCTGGCGCTCGAAACGTTCGGCGGCAACCGCCACGCGCGCGACTTCTACGCGCGCGGCGGCTACGAGGAAGAAACGCTGAAATTGACCAGGCGGCTCTGATACGGAACCGTGCCGATCGCGCCCGCGCAGGCGTTGCGCCACGCGAGCACAGGAGCCATTGCGTGGCGCAGCGATCGAGCCGGATACGGTAGGAGCGCCGAGGGAGCGAGACTGATGACCGGGCAGCGCACAACCGAGGCGATCGTGGTGGGGGTGCTGACGCGGCGCGGCCTGCGCGATGTCCTCCTCCTCGACAAGGGAACCGCAGGGGGCGCGGCGTCCGGGCGCTCCGGGGCGCTGGTGCGCGCACTACAGCAACGCCCCGGAGGCGGCCCTCGCGCTCGCCGCGCAGCGCTGGTTCCACAACCGGAAAGACCTGATCGGCGGTCACAGTCCCTTCACCAGGACCAGCTTCTTCCAGTTCGTCGGCCCGCACGACACCGGCAAGCCGCGCGAGAACGTGACGATGTTGGCGGGGCTGGGGGTGAACACGCGCCTCGTCGGGGCGGACGAGATCAAGTCGCTCGCGCCGCAGCTCTGGGTCGGCGCGGCGGAGTTCGCCGCCTACGAGCCCGACAGCGGCTACACCGACCCGGCGGCGACGGTCGCGGGGCTGGTCGCGGCGGCGCGGCGCGGCGGCGCGACCCTCCGCGAGAGAGCGACCGTGACCGCCCTCCGCGTCCTGGGGGGCGCATGATCGGCGTGGCGACCGACATCGGGCCGCTCGACGCGCCGATCGTCGTCCTGGCGAATGGCGGCTGGTCGGTCGGCCTCGCGCGCCCGCTCGGCATCGACCTGCCGATCCACCCGGTGCGCGTGCGGATCGCCTTTTTGGAGCGCGCCGGGAACTTCCCACGCGGTCGCGCCGGTGGCCCCCACGATCATCAACCGCGCCAACGGCTTCACGCCCGCCCGCAGGGGGAAGGCGAGACGCTGATCGGCCTCAGCGGCTCCCACGGCGCCCTCGCGGCACCGGGCGAGGATCCCGCCGCCATGCTCGACGGCTACGACCGCACGCTCGATCCCGCCTTCCCGGCGCTGGCCGCGCGGCAGATCGGGCACCGCATCCCCGCGCTGACCGGCGTGCGGACGGTGCGGGGCCACGCCGGGCCGCTCGATGTCACCGCCGATGGCAAGGCGATCATCGACCGCGCCCCCGGCAGCGGCGGCCTCTATCTGGCGGTGGGGATGAGCGGCAGCGGCTTCAAGAAGGCACCGGCGATCGGGAGCCTGCGTGGCCGAACTGATCACCGTGGGCGCGGCCACCACCGCCCCGCTCGCGCCCTGCCGCCTCGCGCTTCGCGGAGCACGACCCGATCCTCGGCAACGATTATGCCCTCCCCGGCGATCTCGCGGCGCAACTCAAGCGCGATGCGCTGATCCACTGACGCCCACGCGCGGCGACGCGGGGAAGGCTCCGCGCCGCCCCTCGCGTTGTCCGGGGATCGCACCGCAGGGCCACATGGCGCGATCTACAGTACGGTGCCTGTGAGGATTTTACCCCCGCCTAACCGCTCTTTAACGTCGCGTTAATCCGCCACCGTTACAGTACTCGCGACGCACAACCCGCCGGTCGGCGCGGGCGGAACCCGCTGGGTTCCGCCCAGGTACGATGCCCCCGGACGGTTGCCCCGACGCATTTCCGTATCACTGGGCGTCGGGGCTATCCCGGCACCTAAGTGGGTCAGCGGCCAAAGTTCGTAGTTTTGGCATACCGCTGTTGCCGTTGGTGGGCTTTGCGTTCCAGCGCGTCATCGACCGCCCGTTTCAGGTCAGCGACGCGGGCAAAGCTCCGCACCGGC
>JAABUM010002636.1_pt1 | contig 23581 bp, 20 predicted proteins | sample 5559161 | NCBI WGS metagenome assembly JAABUM01 (sample SAMN10711868, study PRJNA513369) | rock metagenome | isolation source: Antarctica rocks | place: Antarctica: Victoria Land, Siegfried Peak nord
CGCCCGCCTCCACCGCCGCCAGCACACGCTCGCGCAGGTCCGCCGAATACGCCCCAGCCATCACACGCCATCCTAAAAACCAGGCATATGGGATCGAGGTGGCGGACCCGCACGCAAACCGCTCTAGCTTACGGCGCTGTCCGTTCCCCGCGCCGCAAGCAAGACCCCCTCACCCCGGCTCTCTCCCGGAGGGAGAGGGAGAAGAAGCGCCCGCTTTGGGCGGTGCCGCCGTGCAAACGTCCTGTTCTCCGGCCCAGCCTCTACCGTTGCCAAAGATGGGCCTGTCCGGGCCGCGGCTCCCCGCCAGCTATGGGTCGCCCACTCGATGCAGAGTGACCCGCCCTATCCCGGTGCGCTGCCGCCCCATGCAACGAGCAGCCGGGCCGCATGGTCCGGGTTCAACGCGCCGCCGGGCATCCGGCCTTGCGCCAGCGCCTCCACCTGCCGGACCGTGTCGAACGCCTGGTGCTCGGCCGCCTCGGGCGTGAGGCCGCCGATGTGCGGCGTCGCGATCACGTCGGGCCGTCCGGCCAAGGCGGCGGTCGGCCGCTGGTCCGGAGCGCGGCCCACATCCAGGGCGGCGCCACCCAGGTGCCCGGCGTCCAGCGCGTCGCGCAGCGCCGCCTCGTCCACCAGCTCGCCGCGGGACAGGTTGATGAAGAAGGCGCCGCGCTTCATGCGGGCGAAGGCGCCGGCATCCATCAGGTCCCGGGTCTCGGCGGTGGCGAGCGCCAGGCAGGCCACGAAGTCCGACGCGGCCAGCAGCGCCGGCAACGGAACCTGCTGCAGCGCCGGGTCGTCCACCGCCGCATGGGGGTCGGCCACCAGCACCGTCATGCCGAGCGCCGCCGCGACCTGGGCCAGGCGGCGGCCGATGGCGCCGTATCCGATGATCCCGAGCGTGGCGCCAGCAAGCTGGCGCCCCGGCCGGGGCACGGGATCGAGGCCGGCGCGATAATCCACGACGGAGCGCGACACGCCGCGGGCCAGGTCCACCATGAAGCCGAGCGCCAGCTCCACCACCGCAGGCACGAAGCCCGGCGTCGCGCGCGTCACCAGCACCCCGTGGCGGGACGCGGCGGGCACGTCAATCGTGCTGACGTCCACCGCCACCCGGCACACTGCGGCCAGGTCCGGCAGGGCTGCGAACACGGCCGCCGCCACCGGCACCTGGCGGTCCGCCACGATCACGTCCACCCCGGCGGCGGCGGCAACGAGCGCGGCAGGGTCGTCCAATATCTGGCCGGACAGGTTCGTCCGGACCTCCCCGTGCCGCCGCAACGCGGCCAGGGCGCGGTCGCCGTAGTAGTTGGCGAGCATGTGCGGCGTATGGGTCAGCAGGATGCGGAGCATGCGGCAGCCTGCCATGCAAGCCGGTTGAACGCACCCCGTCCCGGACGTAGGCTTGCCGCGAGGGAGGCCGGCGCTGCCCGGCCGATGCGGAGCGCGACGATGGACCTGCATGGCTGAGGAACTGCATGGCTGATCCGGCGGACCTCACCGCAACCGAAGCGCTCTCCCGCATCCGGGCCGGGAGCCTGCACCCGGCGGCCCTGATGGAAGCCTGCCTCGACCGCATCGCCGCGCGCGAACCCATCGTCCGCGCCATGACCCACCTCGATCCGGCAGCCGCCCTGGCCGCGGCGCAGAGGCCGCGCGCCGGCCTGCTCCAGGGCATCCCGCTGGGCATTAAGGACGTGCTGGACACCTGCGACATGCCGAGCCAGTACGGCTCCCCGATCTGGGAAGGCCACCGGCCGCGCGCCGATGCGGCGGCGGTCGCCTGGGCAAGGACGGAGGGCGGCGTGGCGGTGGGCAAGACGGTCACGACGGAGTTCGCCACGCGCAAACCCGGTCCGACCACCAACCCGCATAACGCCGCGCACACGCCGGGCGGTTCGAGCAGCGGCTCCGCCGCGGGCGTGGCAGCCGGCTTCTTCCCGGCCGCGTTCGGGACCCAAACGGCAGGGAGCATCATCCGGCCCGCCGCCTATTGCGGCGTCGTCGGCTACAAGCCCAGCTTCGGCCTGATGAGCCGCGTCGGCATGAAGGTCATGGCGGGCGGGCTGGACACGGTCGGCATCCTTGCCAGGAGCGCAGCCGATTGCGCGTTGCTGGCCAGGGCCGTTACCGGCCGGGACCTCGGCGACCCGGACGACGCGCCGGGGCGGGCGCCGCGCATCGGCCTCTGCCGCTCGCCCTCCTGGGACAGCGCGGCGCCGGAGACGGCGGCGCTGCTCCATGACGCCGCCGACCGCTTCGCACGCGTGGGGGCCGCGGTCACGGAGGTCGGGCTGCCCCCGGTGTTCGCCCGTGCCCTCCTGCTCCACCCGGTCATCATGAACGCCGAGAGCGCCCGCGCCATGGGCTGGGAGCTGACGCATCGGCGGGAGCAGATCAGCGCCGACCTGCAAGAGCGCCTTGACTGGGGGCTGGCGCAACCCTCGGCGCTGCTGGACGAGGCGAACGAAGCCTTCGTGGCGGCACGAGGCGCCTTCAGCGGCGTGATGGAGGGCCTCGACTTCCTCCTGACGCCGTCGGCCCCCGGCGAGGCGCCCTGCGGCCTGTCCTGGACCGGCGACCCGGTGTTCAACAGCCTTTGGACAGGGCTGCATGTGCCGTGCGTGACCGTGCCATCGGGGACCGGTCCGAACGGCCTGCCGCTCGGCCTGCAGATCGTCACCAGGTTCGGGGACGACGCCGGTGCGCTGCGGTGGGCGGAGTGGATCGCCCGGCACTGATGCCAGCGGTCATCTGCTTCGAACGCTTTTTGCCCGTCATTTTCTGCCCGTCATCGCGAGCCGCCCTCGCGGCGCGGCAATTCGGGTGCGGCACGGCTTGAGGCGCCACGAACTGCGCTGGCCGCCCCTGGCTGCCGCGTCGCTGCGCTCCTCGCAACGACAGAAGAGGGTCGGGGCAACGACAGGAGAGAATCGGGCGCAAGGCGGTCAGAGCAAAGAACGGTTGGTGCGAGCCGGCACTGGCCCCCGAGGCCGGCAGGCTTGGCCGGGACATGCCAGCTTGCCGGCATGGCGCCGCGCGGCCCGAGGTTGGACGTCTCCCGTCACCACCGGACGCGCACCCCGGCAAGATACTCGGACAACCGCTATCCTGCGAGGCCGCGGACCCGGCTTGAGACGTTACGGCCGGAACCGCCGTGGCCTGCCGGGGATGCGGCAATGGTTCGACACCTGGCCCGGCATCGGGCAAGCTTCCCGCGCCTGTATGCGGCCCGTATGCGAAGGAGCAACCGATGGATCACGACCTTGTCCTCCGCAACGGCCGCGTGCTGGACCCCGGCACCGGCCGGGACGAGGCGGCCGACATCGCCTTTACGGCCGGCAAGGTCGCGGCCGTCGGCGAGGGCCTGCGCGGCCGGGCGGAGCGGGACGTGTCGGGCTGCATCGTCATGCCCGGCCATATAGACTTCCACGCGCACGTCTATTGGGGCGGCACCTCCATCAGCGTGGACGCAGACAAGCTGGCCCGGCGCTGCGGCACGACGACCTGGCTGGACGCGGGGTCCGCCGGGCCGGGCAACTTCGCGGGGTTCCGCACGCATGTGATCGAGACGAGCCAGACGCGCATCCTGGCCTACCTGCACGTGAGCCACGCCGGCATCTTCGCCTTTTCCAAGCCGGTGATGGTGGGCGAGAGCCTCGACATGCGGCTGATGGACACCGAAAGTTGCGCCGCCGTGGCGCTAGCGAACCCGGACCTGATACGCGGCATCAAGGTGCGGGTGGGGGCGAATACCAGCGGGGTAAACGGCATCGCCCCGCTGTATCATGCGCTCGCCGCGGCGGACCGGGCCGGGCTGCCGGTGATGTGCCACATTGACCGTCCGCCGCCGCGCTACGAGGACGTGCTGGCCGAGCTGCGGTCCGGCGACATCCTGACCCACTGCTATAAGCCGTTCCCCAACGCGCCCTGCTACGCGGACGGGCGGATTAAGGAGGCGTGCTGGCAGGCGCGGGAGCGCGGCGTGATGTTCGATGTGGCGCACGGCGCCGGGTCGTTCGACTTCGGGGTGGCCGAGGCGATGCTGGCCGGCGGCTTCCCGCCGGACATCATCAGCTCGGACGTGCACGTGCTGTGCGTGGACGGGCCGGCGTTCGACAACATGGAGACCATGAGCAAGTTCTTGCACCTGGGGATGCCGTTGCCGGACATCGTGCGGGCCGTCACCGCGGCGCCTGCGGCCCTGCTGCGGCGGCCGGACCTGGCCGACCTGTCCATCGGCAGCACGGGCGACGCCACCGTGATGCGACTGGACGAGGGGCGCTTCACCTTCCTCGACGTGTCCGGCCAGACCCGCATGGGCCGGCAGCGCTTCGCGCTCGACAGCGTGGTCTTGGGCGGGAAGCTCTGGCACGCGGCGGACGCCCGAGCGAAGGCGGCTGAATAGGGCTGCCGGCCCGCAGGGCTGCCGATGCGGCGCGGCGCGGCGTTGCGCCCCAACGGCCGGACTGCCACGCTGCCGGCCGCCAAGCCGCCTGAGAGCGTCCGGACCGGAGGCCGCCCGTGACCGCAAGCGCCCGCCCCACCGACTCCACGGCCGTCCTGCAACGGCGGGACGCCATCGTCGAGCTGGTCGCGCAGGCCGGCTTCATGAGCGTGGAAGGGCTGGCCACCCGCTTCGGCGTCACGCCGCAGACGATTCGGCGGGACGTCAACAGCCTGTATGCCGCCGGGCGCCTCAGCCGCCACCACGGCGGCGCGGGCGTGCCCTCCAGCGGGCGCAACGTCGGCTACTCTGCGCGGCAGGTGCTGCAGCACGACGCCAAGCGGCGCATCGCCCGCGCCGTCGCCGCCCGCATCCCGGACGGCGCCTCGCTGTTCATCAACATCGGCACCACGACGGAGGAGGTCGCGCGCGCGCTGCGCGGCCACCGCAACCTGCGGGTCGTGACCAACAACCTGAACGTCGCCAACCTGCTGATCCCCTCCAACGAGTGCGAGGTCATCATCGCCGGCGGCCTGGTCCGCAACCATGACGGCGGCCTGGTCGGGGAGGCGACCCTCGACCTCATCAACCAGTACCGGGTGGATTTCGGCATCATCGGCATCAGCGGCATTGACCTGGACGGCACGCTGCTGGACTACGACCCGCGGGAGGTCCGCATCAGCCAGGCCATCCAGCGCAACGCCCGGCAGGTGTTCCTGGCGGCCGACCACACCAAGTTCGGCCGTCCCGCCATGGTCCGCGCCGGCACGCTGGCCGACGTGGCGGTGCTGTTCACGGATGCCGCCCCGCCCGGCCCGGTGGCGCAGTTCATGCGGCAGGCCGGCGTGGAGGTGTGCCTAGCGGCTGAGAACGCCTGAGCATTCGCAGCCAGGCAAAGCCCGAGCAGGCTTGCACGGCCTGCGCCATCCCTGTTCCGGGCCGCGCAAGCCCGTTTACGCCAACGGCCGTCTGCTCTGACCCTTGCGTTGGCGCATCGTCATTGCGAGCCGCACTCTCGGCGCGGCAATCCAGGAGCCGCAGCCGCTGTCCTGGCCGCCCCTGCCTCGCCGCGTCATCGCGCTTCCCGCCATGATGGGACGCATCAAGGCCAGAGACCGTTGGCGCAGACCGTTTACGATCACCGCTTTTTCGATTGCGAACATCAGGCGCGTGTCATAGCCTTCGTGCCAATGCGGTGGAACCGCGGCACGGGAGGCAAGTTTGGCCGACGCGGGCGTGGATCTTCTAATCATCGGCGGCGGCGTAAACGGCTGCGGCATCGCGCGAGACGCGGCCGGACGCGGGCTGTCGGTGATGCTGTGCGAGCAGGGGGACCTGGCGGGCGCCACCTCGTCCGCATCCAGCAAGCTGATACATGGCGGGCTGCGCTACCTCGAGCATTACGAGTTCCGGCTGGTGCGGGAGGCATTGCAGGAGCGGGAGCGGCTGCTCGTGCTGGCGCCGCACATCATCTGGCCGCTGGACTTCGTGCTGCCGCACCAGGGCGGCCTGCGCCCGGCCTGGATGGTGCGGCTGGGACTGTTCATGTATGACCACCTCGCCCGGCGGCGGCGGCTGCCGGCGACGCGGTCCGTGCGGCTGGGCCGCGACCAGATGGGCGCCCCCTTGCAGCCGGGCTTCGACCGCGGCTTCGTCTATGCCGACTGTTGGGTCGAAGACTCCCGCCTCGTCGTGCTGAACGCGCGGGACGCCGCCGACCGTGGCGCGCAGATACGCACGCACACGCGCCTGGCCGCGGCAGCGCGGGAGGGCGGGCTATGGCGCTGCGGCTTGGTGGGGCCGGACGGCGCGCAGGAGGTGGTCCGCGCCCGCGCCGTGGTCAACGCCGCGGGTCCGTGGGTAGGGGACGTGCTGCGCCGCGCGCTGGGCCGGAACAACGCCAAGCAGGCCCGGCTGGTCAAGGGCAGCCACATTATCGTGCCGCGGCTGCACGACGGCGACTGGGCCTACATCCTGCAGAACACCGACCGCCGGATCGTCTTCGTCATCCCGTATGAAGGCGAGTACTCGCTGGTCGGCACGACGGACATCCCGTTCGAGGGCGACCCGGGCCATGTCGCCATCAGCCCGGCGGAAACCGACTACCTCTGCGCCATCGTCAACCGCTACTTCAGAAAGCAGGTCGGCCCGGCGGACGTGATACGCAGCTATTCCGGCGTGCGACCGCTGTATGACGACGCCGCGGCCAACGCCTCCGCGGTGACGCGCGACTACGTGCTCGACATGGAGGCGCCGGAGGGCGGGGGCGCGCTGCTGTCGGTGTTCGGCGGCAAGATCACCACCTACCGCCGGCTGGCGGAACACGCGATGGAGAAGCTGGCCGCCCACCTGCCCTGCGGCCCCGCCTGGACCGGGACCGCGCCACTGCCGGGCGGGGACATGCCGGAGGCAGACTTCGGGCGGTTTGAGGCACGGTTCGCGGCGGCGAACCCGTTCCTGCCGCCGCCGCTCGCGCTGCGGCTGGCGCGGGCCTACGGTACGGATGCGGAGGCGGTGCTGGGCGGGGCGGACAGCCTAGAGGCGATGGGCCGGGACTACGGCGCCGGGCTGCACCAGTGCGAGGTTGACTACCTGATCGCGCGCGAGTGGGCGCAAACGGCGGACGACATCCTGTGGCGGCGGTCCAAGCTGGGTCTGCACATGCCGGCGGGCGCTGCGGCAGCGCTGGATGCGGCGTTGCAGCGTTCGGTGCAGGCGGCATGAGCGTGACGGGCCTCTGCTCCCTCTCCCTCTGGGAGAGGGCCGGGGTGAGGGAGGCCGCAAGGACAACTTCCCGCCCGTTCGGGGATGAAGTCCGTGCCGGTTTTTGGGGAGGTTGGCGCTTGCCGCCTCCCTCACCCCGACCCTCTCCCGGAGGGAGAGGGGGAAGGCAGCGGCCTTTGCAGCCGCGCCCCGCCGCGGGCGCTCCTTGATGGCCCTTGCCCTGCACCAGGTGGCCCGCATCGTCGGTGGCCAGACGCACCTGCACCCGATGGACCTGGCATTCGAGTCCGGGTCCCTGACCGTCCTGCTCGGCCCGGTCCGCGCCGGCAAGACCAGCCTCATGCGCGTGCTGGCCGGGCTGGACCGGCCCACGTCCGGGCGGCTGACCGAGGACGGGCGGGACATCACCGGCCTGGACGTACGCAAGCGCAGCGTCGCGATGGTCTATCAGCAGTTCATCAACTACCCGAACCTCACCGTTTACCGGAATATCGCCTCGCCCCTGCGCCTGGCCGGCAAGCTGGACCGCGGGCAGCTCGACGCGCGGGTGCGGGACGTGGCCGGGCGGCTCGGGCTGTCGGCGCTGCTGGACCGGCTGCCGGCGGAGCTGTCCGGCGGGCAGCAGCAGCGGACCGCGCTGGGCCGCGCGCTCGTGAAGGACAGCCGCCTGCTGCTGCTGGACGAGCCGCTGGTCAATCTCGACTACAAGCTGCGCGAGGACCTGCGCGCCGAGATGAAGGCGCTGTTCAGGTCCGGCGGCCGGGCCGTCGTCTATGCGACCACCGACCCGCATGAGGCGCTGCTGCTCGGCGGGCGCACCTGCATCCTGAGGGAGGGCCGGATCGTGCAGGTGGGCGAGACCCTGGATGTCTATCGCGCTCCGGCCAGCCTGGAGGCGGCCGGACTTATCAGCGACCCGCCGATGAACTTCCTGCCGGGAACGGTCAGCGGCGGCACGGTGCAGATAGATCACGGCCCGGCGCTCGCCGCCCCGGTCCCGCTCCCGCCCGGGCGCTACACCTTCGGCCTGCACGCCGGCCACATCGCACTGGACCGCGGGAGCGCCGAGGTGCCGGTCGTACTGGAATTGGCGGAGATCAACGGCTCCGAGACGCTGCTGCACGGCGCGGCGGGCGGCCTGTCGCTGATGATGCAGATGACGGGGGTCCACAACCCGCCGCCGGGCACGCCCCTGGTGTTCCGGTTCGACCCGGCGCGGCTCTACGCCTTCGACGCCGCCGGGCGGCTGGCCGCGGCCCCGGACTTCGCGCAGCATCCGGTCCAGGGGGCACGGCATGGCGCGCATCAGACTGCTTGACGTCGCCCACAGCTACCGCGCCAAGCCGGCGCAGCCGTCGGACTACGCCCTGCAGCCCTTGAACCTGACGTGGGAAGATGGCGGGGCCTACGCGTTGCTGGGGCCGTCCGGGTCGGGCAAGACGACCCTGCTCAGCATACTTTCGGGCCTGCTGGCGCCGTCGCAGGGCCGGCTGCTGTTCGACGACCGCGACGTGACGGCGCTGACGCCGCGGGCGCGCAACATCGCCCAGGTGTTCCAGTTCCCGGTCATCTACGACACCATGACCGTGTTCGACAACCTCGCCTTCCCCCTGCGGAACCGCGGCGTGGCGGCCGGCCGGGTCGCGCCGCGCGTCGAGAGGATCGCGGCCATCCTGGACCTCACGGCCGACCTCGGCCGGCGCGCGGCCGGGCTGACGGCGGACGCCAAGCAGCGCATCTCGATGGGACGCGGCCTGGTGCGGGAGGACGTGTCGGCGATCCTGTTCGACGAGCCGCTAACGGTCATAGACCCCGCGCTGAAATGGAAGCTCCGCCGGCAGTTGAAGCGCATCCAGCGCGAGCTGAAGGTGACGCTGATCTACGTCACGCACGACCAAACGGAGGCGCTGACCTTCGCCGACCACGTGCTGGTCATGGAGCTTGGCGCGGTGCTGCAGCAGGGCAGCCCGCAGGAGCTGTTCGAGGAGCCGGGCCACGTCTTCGTCGCCCACTTCATCGGCAGTCCCGGGATGAACCTGCTGCCCTGCGCGCTGGACGCCGGGATGGCGGTGGTCGGCGGGCAGCGGGTCCCGATGGGCCTGGGAGGGCGCCCGGTCCCCGGCAGCCTGACGTTCGGCATCCGGCCAGAGTTCGTGTCGCTGACGGACCCCGGCGGGGCCGCCCCGGTCCGCATCGCCATCGAGAGCGTCGAGCCGCTCGGCAGCCACCAGGTCATCAACGGCCGGCTGGGCGGCGACCGCTTCGTCGTGAAGGCGGCGCCGGACGTGGCCATCCCCCTGGACCGGGACCTCACGGTCTGGCTGCCACGGGAGCGGGTGAAGCTGTATGCCGACGGCCGGCTGGTGGCGCCGTGAAGCCGACGAACCACCGCGCCTGGCTGCTGGTGGTCCCGGTCATCGTCGTGGTGGCGTTCAGCGCCGTCATACCGCTGATGACGGTCGTGAACTACTCGGTGCAGGACATCCTGGGGCCGGACCGCCGGGTGTTCGTCGGCGACGAGTGGTTCCGCGACACGCTCCGCAACCCCGAGCTTCACGCCGCCTTCATCCGGCAGGTGGTGTTCTCGGCCTGCGTGCTGCTGATCGAGGTGCCGCTCGGCCTGGCGCTGGCGCTCATCATGCCCAAGCGGGGAGCGGCTGCGTCGGCGTCCCTGGTGCTGCTGGGTTTGCCGCTGCTGATCCCCTGGAACGTGGTCGGCACGATCTGGCAGATCTTCTGCCGGGGCGACATCGGGCTGCTCGGCCTGGCGGTCCACCGCTTGGGCTTCGACTACAACTATGCGCTGAACCCGCGGGACGCCTGGGCTACGGTGCTGCTGGTGGACGTGTGGCATTGGACGCCGCTGGTTGTGCTGCTGTGCTATGCCGGGCTGCGCTCCATACCGGAGGCGTTCTACCAGGCCGCGGCGATTGACGGCGCCAGCTCCTGGGCGGTGTTCCGCCATGTGCAGCTTCCGAAGCTGCGCGGGGTGTTGACCATCGCGTTGCTGCTGCGCTTCATGGACAGCTTCGTCATCTACACCGAGCCGTTCGTCCTGACCGGCGGCGGACCCGGCAACGCCACGACCTTCCTCAGCCAGTTTCTGACCAAGCTCGCGGTCGGCTCGTTCGACGTGGGGCCGGCGGCGGCGTTCTCGATCATCTACTTCCTGGTGATCCTGCTGGTGAGCTGGCTGTTCTACACGGCGCTGAGCGCGGACGGGAGGGCCGAGGGATGACGGCCTGGTTCCTGCTCCCTCTCTCTTCGGGAGAGGGTTGGAGTGAGGGGGTCTTGACTGCGGAGCGGGGCGGTGCCGGCGGCATGTGGTCCTGCTTCGGCACGGACAGCGCCGCAAGGCCCCCTCATCCCGGCCCTCTCCCGGAGGGAGAGGGAGAAGGACGGCTATCTCGGGGCAGCCAGAAATCTGCGTGGCCCCTGGAGCGCTATCCTGCAAGCGCGGCCCGCAACGGCGGTGCGCCCATGGCCGCCCGGCGGCTGCCATGAAGCGCGTCCTGGTCGTGTTCTACTTCGTCGTGTTGATGCTGCCGATCTATTGGCTCGTCAACATGAGCCTGCGGCTGACGCCGGACATCCTGTCCAACTTCGAGCTGGTCCCGAGCCATCCGACGCTCGCCAACTTCGCCCACATCTTCGGCGACCCGACCTGGTATCTCAGCTACGTCAACTCGCTGAAGTTCGTGACGATCAACGTGGTCGTTTCGGTGGGGGTGGCGCTGCCGGCGGCCTATGCCTTCTCGCGTTACCGGTTCCTGGGGGACAAGCAGTTCTTCTTCTGGCTGCTGACCAACCGCATGTCGCCGCCGGCGGTGTTCCTGCTGCCGTTCTACCAGCTCTACTCCTCCATCGGCCTGTTCGACACGCCCTGGGCCGTGGCGCTGGCGCACTGCCTGTTCAACGTGCCGCTGGCGGTCTGGATACTCGAAGGCTTCATGTCCGGCGTGCCGCGGGAGCTAGACGAGACGGCGGCGCTGGACGGGTACAGTTTTCCACGCTTCTTCGTGTTCATCTTCCTGCCGCTGATACGCGCCGGGGTGGGGGTCACGGCGTTCTTCTGCTTCATGTTCAGTTGGGTGGAGCTGCTGCTGGCCCGCACCCTGACCTCCACCGACGCCAAGCCCATCGTCGCGGCCATGACCCGGACCGTCAGCGCGACGGGCCTCGATTTCGGCTTGCTTGCCGCCGCGGGAGTGTTGACCATCGTGCCCGGCGCGGTCGTGATCTGGTTCATCCGCAACTACATCGCCAAGGGCTTCGCCCTGGGGCGCGTGTAGTGGCGCCGCGCAGGGGGGCCGCGCCGTGAAGTGGATGGCTTGGACCGGGCTGACCGCGACCTTCTTCGGCTGCATCGCCCTGATGCTGGCAGGCATGACGGCGTGGGAGGCACTGGCGCCCTGCGTGCCCCGGCGCGGCCTGCTGCCGCTGCGGACCACGCGGGGCGACCGGCTGTTCATCGGCCTGCTGGCGGCGGCCTTCCTCAACCTCGGCTGGATCGGCCTCACCGGGCTGGACCAGTACTGGGCGCTGGGGTTGAGCGTCGCGCTGCTGCTGCTGGTCGGGCGCTACGGCTAGGCGCCCGTGCTTGCGGCCCGGTGCAGGTCCTGCCGGGTCGTCCGCTGCGAGGGACCGATAACAAGGAGGGGACGCCGATGAGCAACTTCGAGCTTTCACGACGGCAGGCGCTGCTGAGCGGCGCTGCCGTCGCCGCAACCGCGACGGCCGGGGTGGCCACGCCCGCGTCGGCGCAGTCCGCTGCGGCGCAGCGGTGGATAGACAGCGAGTTCCAGCCCTCGACGTTGTCGAAGGCCGACCAGATGAAGGAGATGCAGTGGTTCATTGACGCGGCCAAGCCCTACCAGGGCATGGAAATCCGCGTCGCGACCGAGATCCTGGACACCCACGTCTATGAGAGCCAGGTGCTGGCCAAGGCGTTCAGCGAGATCACCGGCATCAAGCTCACCAGCGACTACATCAACGAGGGCGACCTGGTCGAGAAGCTGCAGACCGAGATGCAGTCGGGCCGGTCCATCTATGACATGTACGCCAACGACAGCGACCATATCGGCACGCACTTCCGCTACGGCGTGACGACGGTGCTGTCCGATTTCATGGCGGGCGAGGGCAAGGATGTCACCCTGCCGACGCTGGACGTGGACGACTTTATCGGCAAGTCGTTCACGACCGCGCCGGACGGCAAGATGTACCAGTTGCCGGACCAGCAGTTCGCCAACCTGTACTGGTTCCGCGCGGACTGGTTCGCCCGGCCCGACCTGAAGGACCGTTTCAGCAAGAAGTACGGCTACGAATTGGGCGTGCCAGTGAATTGGTCCGCCTATGAGGACATCGCCGAGTTCTTCACCAACGACGTGAAGGAGATAGACGGCGTGCGCGTCTATGGCCACATGGACTACGGCAAGAAGGACCCCTCGCTGGGCTGGCGCTTCACCGACGCCTGGCTGAGCATGGCCGGCGCCGCGGACGTGGGCCTGCCGAACGGCCTGCCGGTGGACGAGTGGGGCATCCGGGTCGAGGACTGCCACCCCGTCGGGTCCAGCGTGTCCCGCGGCGGCGCGGTGAACAGCGCGGCGGCGGTTTACGCGACCGAGAAGTATGTCGAGTGGCTGAAGAAGTACGCCCCGCCCGAGGCCGCCGGCATGACCTTCACCGAGGCCGGCCCGATCCCCGGCAACGGCGCGGTCGCGCAACAGATCTTCTGGTACTCGGCCTTCACCAAGGCGCTGACCAAGCCGGGCCTGCCGGTCGTGAACGCGGACGGCACGCCGAAGTGGCGCATGGCCCCCAGCCCGCACGGCCCCTATTGGAAGGCGGGGATGCAGAACGGCTACCAGGATGTCGGGGCGTGGACGCTGATGAACTACACCGACCTCAAGCGGCGCAAGGCGGCCTGGCTGTACGGGCAGTTCTGCACCTGCAAGACCACCTCGCTCAAGAAGACCATCGTCGGGCTGACGCCGATCCGGCAGAGCGACATCATGAGCCAGACGATGACCGACCTGGCGCCCAAGCTGGGCGGGCTGGTCGAGTTCTACCGCAGCCCAGCCCGCGTCGCCTGGTCGCCGACCGGCAGCAACGTGCCGGACTACCCGAAGCTGGCGCAGTTGTTCTGGCAGAACGTCGCCGTCGCCGTCAGCGGCGAGAAGACGGCGCAGCAGGCGATGGACAACCTGGCGTCCGACATGGACAAGGTGCTGGGCCGGCTGGAGCGCGCGGGCATGAGCAACTGCGCGCCGAAGCTGAACAAGGAGCAGACCCCGGAGTACTGGTACTCCAAGGGGACGGCGCCCTGGCCGAAGCTCGGCAACGAGAAGCCGAAGGGCGAGACCGTCACATACGACAAGCTGCTCGACGCCTGGAAGCAGGGCCGCGCGATGTAGGGCGACCGCGGCGGGCCTCGGCCCGCCGCACCTTCCTGGCCCGCTGCACCTTCTTGGAACACTCCGTTGAGCGCACCGACCATCCTGGCCATTGACCAGGGCACGACCTCCACCCGCGCCATCCTGTTCAGCCGGGACGGCGCGATCCTTCATGCGGCGGCGCGGCTGCTGCCGCAGGTCTATCCGGACCACGGCTGGGTGGAGCACGACCCGGAGACCATCTGGGCCGACACCGTGGCCACCTGCCGGGAGGTCCTGGAAGGGGGAGCGGTGCCGGCTGCCATCGGCATCACCAACCAGCGCGAGACGACGGTCGTGTGGGACCGGCGCACCGGCAAGCCTATCCACAACGCCATCGTCTGGCAGGACCGCCGCACCGCCGCCCGCTGCACGAAGCTGGCTGCCGCCGGGCACGAGGCGATGGTGACGCGGCGCAGCGGGCTGGTGATTGATCCCTACTTCTCCGCCACCAAGGTCGCCTGGATACTGGAGCACGCCGGGGCGATGGCCGCGGCACGGCGGGGTGACCTCGCCTTCGGCACCGTGGACAGCTTCCTGCTGTGGCGGCTGACCGGCGGGCGCGTCCACGCGACGGACGCCACCAACGCCGCCCGCACCGGGCTGTTCAACATACACGAGGGCGCGTGGGACCCGGCACTGCTGGACCTCTACGGCGTCCCCGCCGCGATGCTGCCGGAGGTGCGGGACAACGCCGCGGACTTCGGCACCACGCAGCCCGGCGTGATCGGCGGCGCGATCACAGTCGGCGCCATGGCCGGGGACCAACAGGCGGCGCTGGTCGGGCACGCCTGCTTCGCGCCGGGCGAGGTCAAATGCACCTACGGCACCGGCGCCTTCATGATCGCCAACACCGGCGCGGCGCCCGTGGCGTCCGGCAACCGGCTGCTGACCACCATCGGCTACCGCCTGGACGGCGTGACGACCTATGCGCTGGAGGGCGGCATATTCGTCACCGGCGCGGCCGTGCAGTGGCTGCGGGACGGGCTGGGTCTGATCCGGACGGCGGCGGAGTCCGCCGCGGTGGCCGCGGGCGTCCCCGACAACGGCGGCGTCTATGTCGTGCCGGCGCTGACGGGGCTGGGGGCGCCCTATTGGGACGCCGGGGCGCGCGGGCTGATCTGCGGCATGGACCGGCAGGCGACGGCGGCCCACCTGGTCCGCGCGACGCTGGAGGCGGTGTGCTTCCAGACCCGCGACCTGATCGAGGCCATGCGGCGGGACGGCATCCCCGAGATGCCGGTGCTGCGGGTGGACGGCGGCATGACGGCCAATGAGTGGCTGATGGGCTGCATGGCAGACCTGACCGGCCTGCCGGTAGAACGGGCGGCCGTTGCCGAGACAACGGCGCTGGGCGTCGCCTGCCTGGCCGGGCTGCAGGCCGGGCTGTTCGGCTCGCTCGCCGAGATCGCGCAGCGGCGCACGCCGGACCGGGTGTGGCAGCCGTCCGGCCCTGCCGCCCGGCGGGACGCGCTGTATGCCGGCTGGCAGGCGGCCGTGCGACGGGCGCGGTCGTAGCGGCCATGGACATACGCTTCCGCTGCGACCCGGCCCTGGCGGATGCGCTGCCGCGGCCCCGGCTGGCCCGCCAGGCATTGCCGGAGTGGCTGCGGGCCATGCAGATGACGGCGGTGTCCGACATGCACGACGGACCCGTCCGCACGGTGAAGCAGTGCCCACCCTTCATTGATGCGATGCGGGCCGGATTCGTCATGCCGCTGCCGTGCGACGTGCGTTACGCGGATGGCGCGTTCACCTGGGACTGGGCGCTGCCGCAGCCGGCGACGCCGGGCCATCCGCAGGCGCCGGTCAGCTTCCATGCCGCGGCTCAGGTCGAGGGGGCGCCGTTCGGGACGGGGAACCTGATCAAGTTCATCGGCTTCTGGACCATCGAGCTGCCGCCGGGCTGGTCCCTGCTCGCCACCCATCCGCTGAACCGCGACGACCTGCCGTTCCGCACCCTGACGGGCCTGGTGGACAGCGACCGCTTCCATCAGGTCGGACTACTGTTCCCGGCGCGCTGGCTGGACCCTGCAAGCCCATGCACGCTGGCGGCGGGAACCCCGGTCGCGCAGTGCATCCCGGTGCCGCGGGAGGAGTTGGACCTGCACTTTTCGGCCTTCGGCAAGGATGAAGCGGCGGCGTTCACCGAGGTCGGGGAGGCTGTCCTGGGAACGCCGGGAGTTTACCGGGACCGGTATCGTGACCGCGGGCGGTAGCGCGCAGCTTTGCCCGCAGCGCGTCGGCGCTCAGCCAGACCTGGCCGGCGCGGCCGGCGGCCAGCTCCTGTGCGATGCGGGGGAAGCTGGCGGGGTCCGCGGCATAGGCTTGGGCATAGGCCAGCAGGGCGCCGTCCAGGTCGCCCGTCGCCTGCAACGCGCTGCCCAGGTTGTGCCAGGTCGCGGCGCGGGCCGGTGCGATGGCGAGCGCGGCGCGATACGCCCCGACGGACTCTGCAGGCTGTCCTGCCTCGTGCAGCGCGGTGCCAAGGGCGTGAAGCAGCGCGGGGTCGCCAGGACGCACCCCGCAAGCCACCTTGAACAGCGCCGCGGCCTCCCCGTAGCGTCCGGCCGCGAACAGCTTGGCGGCCTCGGCTTGCATGGCGCTGCCGGCAGCCTCCGCCTGGTCGAGCAGGAGGCGCGCGGCGGCGAAGCCCGGCAGCAGCAGCAGCGCCTCCCGCAGCACGGCTGCGGCGGCGGCCCAGTCCCGCATGGCGGCCAAGACACGGCCCTCGGCGGCCAGGGTCTCGGCCGAGCGGTCCCGGGCGGTGGCCCGGCCAGCCCAGTGCCGCGCCTCCTCGAACAGCCCGGCCTCCGCCAGCAGCAGGCCGAGCAGGCGCATGGCGACGGGGTTCCCGTCCCGCACGGCCAGGCGGCAGGCGGCAATGGCCGGCAGCGTGCCGCCGGAACGATGGAGTCGCAGCGCAGTGGCGAGGGCAGCCCTGGGGTCCATCCCGGCAGGCTACACCAACCGCCCGGCGTTCCGGCCGGCGACGCAGGCACCGCCAGGGCGGGCCACTTCCGCAACACGGCCATCCAGGGGCCGCAGCCGCGGGCGATGTGCCTTGCGGCCACTGGATGGCCTTGCGGTTCCGCGCCCCGCCATGACGGGCAGTGCTAGATGCGAAAGGGGCAGGACACCTTGCGTCCGGCATCGGACACCGGCAGGCGCCGGCTCGGCGGCACGCGGCTGATGGCGCTGGCCCTCCTGCTGGTGCTGGCAGGACTGGCGGGAGCGCAGGCGCAAGGTGACCCGAAGATGGCGTTGGAGGACATCCCGATGGGCCTTGACCCGCTGCCGGGCTTCGCCGACCCGGGCGCCGCGCAGCGCCGCTGCCCGGGAGGGGTCGTGGTCTGGCCTGATCCGGGCACCGGCTACTACCACCCGCCACGCTCCTTGCGCTTTGCCGCGGCGCGGGACGGGTTCGCCTGCCTGGGCGACGCCATCGGAGCGGGCTACTGGGACACCAACCCGCTTGCCGGCGCATCCGGGCGCGGCCGGGCCTTTCCGATTGACCCGGCCCTACGCCCCGGGTCCTGACTGGCGCCGCACCCCGCAAGCTTGCACATGCGGACCGAGGCGCGCGTCTGGTCCCACGCCGCCCGCCTGCCGCCGCGTGCCGCCTGGGCCGGCGGCGCCCTGTTGCTGGCGGCGGGCCTGGCCGTGCCGCTGGCGAAGCCGGACGGGGAGATGCTGTCGTCCCTGGTAATTGCGCCGATCATGTTTGTGGCGCTGATCGGGCTGGACGTGCCGATGGGCTGCGCCGGGCAGGTCAGCCTGGGCCAGGGAGGCTTCATAGCCATCGGCGGCTGCACGGCGGCTTGGCTCACGGTGACGTGCGACGCGCCTCCGCTGCTCGGGCTGCTGGCCGGCATGGCGCTGGCGGTGCTGCGCGCGCTGCGGCTGCGCGGGCTTTGCCTGGCGCTGGCGACCCCGGCGTTCGGGCTGCTGGTCGAGAGCTGCGCCGTCGGCTTCGACGAGGTGACGGGCGGGCCGTCCGGGCTGGTCGGCATCCCGGCCTTCGCGGCCGCGGGGTTCGAGTTCGACACGCCGGGGCGCATGTTCCTGCCGGTGCCGGGCGTGGCGGCTGCGCTGGTGCTGCTGGTCGCAGGCGCCGTCGCATCGCCGTTCGGCCGTGCGATGCAAGCCGTGCGAACCGGCCAGCTTGCCGCCGCCCCGGGCCTCCCCGTGGTCCGGGTCAAGCTGGCGGCGTTCACGTTCAGCACCGCAACGGCGGCGTTGTCCGGCGGGCTGCTCGCCTTCTATCTCCGCTTTCTCAGCCCGGAGACGGTCGGCGGCGGGCAACTGGAACGGACCAAGCAGGATCGTGCAGCCTGGCACGCAGATGCTGTCAGATCAGGCCGGGCTGCATAGCCCTGCTTGGCTGTTCATCCGTGTGCAAACCTCCAGAAACTTGCTCGGGCGGTGATGTCGTGACCAAGGCACCCAGGCCTGCCCGGGCGCTGCATGACCGGCAACGGCGATGCGTCCGCCGCCCCGGCCACGCCGAAGGTCGTGAGCGGTCCGGGGGTCAGCAGAGGCGTGCGGATGCTGTATGGGTCCGCAGCATGACCAACTCCAGCATTCCGGACCGCATCCCATGAGATGGGGTGCGGCCATCGGCACCCTTGTTGGCCTCGCCCTCGCAACGTGGCTGCTGGCGAGCTACGGGCTGGACACGGTGCTGGGCCTGCTGCGCCAGGCGGGATGGGGCATCCTGCCGGTGGTGCTGTTCCACTTCGTGCAAATTCTGTTCTCCGCCCTGGCGTGGCGGGCCGTCGCCGGGCCAATGCGTCCGCAGCCGACGTTGGGCGAGTACGTGTCGCTGCGCTGGATACGCGAGGGCGTTAACAACCTGCTGCCCGTCGCACAGATCGGCGGAGAGGTCGTGGCCGCGCGCCTGCTGCGCCGCCGCGGCGTGCCGCTCACCGCCGCGGTCGCCGGGTCGGTCGGAGACCTGACGATGGAGATGCTTACCCAGGTGCTCTTCACCCTGATCGGCCTGGCCCTGCTGGTGCTGCTGGCGGGCGAGAGCGGCGTCGGCGGCTACATCTTGGGCGGCGCCGTCGTGGCTGCGCTGGGGGCGGGCGGCTTTATCGCAGCGCAGTGGTTCGGCCTGGCGGGGTGGATCGAGCGCGGGATCATGCGCCTGTCCGTCCGGTTCGGCTGGGCGACACCCGGTGAACTGGGGGGCGACGCGGGAAGCCTGGACGACGCCTTGCGCGCCCTGTATCGCGCGCCGTCCCGCATGGCCCGGGCCTGCGCGCACCACAGCCTGTCCTGGCTGCTAGGCGGGATCGAGGTCTGCCTGGCGCTGCACGTCTTGGGAACCGACGTGGGCTTCGGCGAGGGACTGGTGATCGAGGCGCTAGGCCAGGCGCTGAAGGCCGCGGGTTTCGCCATCCCCGGCGCCATCGGCGTGGCCGAAGGCGGTTATGTCGTGGTGTGCCACCTATTCGGCCTGGCGCCGGAGTTGGCCATCGCGCTCGGCCTGGTCAAGCGCCTGCGCGAGGTCGTGCTGGGCGTTCCGGCCCTGATCGCCTGGCAGATGCTCGAAGCCCGCCCTGCTGGAAGGACCGCCGCATGAGCCATGACAGTTGCACCTGCTTGCCGGCCCGGCACGCCATCCGCCCCCTGCCAGGCGCCCGCGTCACGCCCGGCCACCTGGCCACCGGCTGCCTGCCGACGGGCCTGCGCCGGCAGGCGCGGGCCTAGCCCATGCGCGGCACCCTGCTTGCGGCCCTGGCGGGCGCGTGCGTGCGCCGGGCCGGGTGGGTGGCGCTGCTGGCGCTGCTGCTGGCCGCCGGGTCCGCCTGGCTGGCGGCGTCGCGCCTGGGCGTCTCGACCGAGACCGGCACCCTGTTCTCCGAGTCCCTGCCCTGGCGGCAGCGCGCGATGGCGATGCAGCGCGCCTTTCCGCAGAACGAGGACCTGCTGGTGGCCGTCATAGACGCCGCCACGCCCGAGGAGTCCGAGGCGACCGCCGCCGCTCTGGCTGGCATCCTGCTGCCGGACACCGCGCACTTCAAGGAGGTGCGCCGCCCCGACGCATCGCCCTACCTGGAGCGCAACGGGCTGCTGTTCCTGGACCCCGGCCCGCTGGCGGCGCTGCTGGACCAGACTGTGGACGCCCAGCCCTTCCTGGGCCAGCTTGCCACCGATCCCAGCCTGCGCGGCCTGCTTGGCTCATTGGGGCTGATCGCGGAGGGCGTGCAGGCCGGGCAGGCGAACCTGGAGCCGTTCGAGCCGTCGCTGCGCGGCTTCCATGCCGCGCTGGCCGAGGCCGCCGCCGGGCGGGCGCAGGCGATGTCGTGGCAGCGCCTGCTGGCAGGGTCGGTTGCGGACCTGGCCGGCAGCTACCGCTTCGTGCTGACGCAGCCGCGGCTGGACTACGGCGCCCTGCAGCCCGGCGCCGCGGCGACGCGGGCGATCCGCGACGCCGCCGCCGGGCTGGAGTTCGTGCGCGCCGGCCGCGCCCATGTGCGCCTGACCGGATCGGTGGCGCTGGAAGACGAGGAGTTCGCCACCATCGCCAACGGCGCCCTGGCGGGACTGCTGGGCAGTACCGTCCTGGTGGGCATACTGCTGGCCCTGGCCGTGCGGACCTGGCGGCTGATCGTGCCGATCCTGCTGACGCTGGTGCTGGGCCTGCTGCTGACCACGGGGTTCGCGGCGCTGGCGGTCGGCACCCTCAACCTGGTGTCGGTCGCGTTCGCGGTGCTGTTCGTCGGCATCGCCGTGGACTTCGGCATCCAGTTCGGCGTGCGGTTCCGGGAAGAGGGGCTGCACGCGCCGGGTGCCGGGACGGCGAGGACCGCGACGGCCATCGTGGCGACCGCGCGGCGGGCCGGGCCGCAGGTAGTGGTGGCGGCGGTGGCAAGCTCGGCCGGGTTCTTCGCCTTCACGCCGACCAGCTTCGTCGGCGTCGCGCAACTCGGGCTGATCGCCGGGAGCGGCATGGTGATCGCGTTCGCCTGCACCCTGACGGTGCTGCCGGCGCTGATCGCGCTGTTCCGCCCGGCCGATGGCGCCACCGAAGCGGGGCTGGCCTGGCTGGCGCGGCTGGACGGCCCGGTGGCGCGGTGGCGGCGGCCCGTGCTGGCCGTGTTCGCCGTGCTCGGCCTGGCAGGACTGGCGCTGCTGCCGCGCCTGGCCTTCGACGGCGACCCGCTGAACACCAAGGACCCCACGACCGAGGCCGTCCGCACCCTGCACGCCCTGATCGAGGATCCCGTCGCCAATCCCTATACAATCGAGGTCCTGGCCCCCTCCCCCGCGGCTGCCGCCGCGCTGGCCGAGCAGCTGGGACGGCTGCCGCTGGTGGATAGCGTCATCACCGCCAACAGCTTCGTGCCGGAAGACCAAGCGGCGAAGCTGCCGCTGGTGGCGGACGCTGCCATGCTGCTCGGCCCCACCCTGGCCGCGCGCCCGTCCGCAGAGCGCCTTATGGCAACCGAACTGCGTGCGGCGGCAGCATCGGCATCGGCGTCGTTATTGGGCGTGAAGGACCGCATCCCGCCGGGCAGCACCCTGGCCGCCATCAGCACGGACCTGCAAGCGCTGGCCGCCTCGCCTGACCCTGTGCTGCTCGCCGCCGACGCGGCGCTGACCCGCTTCCTGCCGTTGCAGCTCAGTCGGCTGGCCGCCGCGCTGGGGGCAGCGCCCACCACCCTGGCCGACGTGCCAGCGGATGTCCTGCGCGACTGGGTGCTGCCGGACGGGCGGGCCAAGCTGCAGGTCGTGCCAAGGCGCGCGGCGATGAGCAGCGAAGGGCTGCATCGCTTCGTGGCGGAGGTGCGAACCGTGGCGCCGGATGCGGCGGGGTCGGCCGTTACCATCACGGAGTCCGCCGATACCGTGGTCGGCGCATTCCGCGCCGCCGCCGGGCTGGCGCTGGCAGCCATAGCGGTGATCCTGGCCGCTGCGCTGCGCCGGCCGCTGGACGTGGCCCTGGTGCTGGCGCCGCTGGTGCTGTCCAGCTTGCTCACGGTGCTGGCGGCGGTGCTGCTGCCGCTGCCGCTGAACTTCGCCAATATCATTGCACTGCCGCTGCTGCTCGGGGTCGGAGTGTCGTTCAACATCTACTTCGTGATGAACTGGCGGGCCGGGCGCGGGGCGCCGCTGGCGTCGGCGACGGCGCGGGCGGTGCTGTTCTCGGCGCTGACGACGGCGACGGCGTTCGGGTCGCTGGCGCTGTCCCGGCACCCCGGGACCGCCAGCATGGGTACGCTGCTGCTGCTCAGCCTGGGCTGCACCCTGCTGACGACGCTGGTGTTCGTGCCGGCGCTGCTGGCCCAGGTGGGACAGCCGGAACCGCGTTGACGGCGCACACGAAATCCGGCTTGCGGCTCGATCCCGGCGCTACGGACGCTGCGATGCAGTGGGCCAAGGCCGCTACAGCATGATAGGTGCAGATAGATGCACCTATCATGCTGTAGCCTTTGTCTTTGCGAGCATGTTCATCAATCAGGTCATACCAACCGGCGTTGACTTTGACCGGTGATTTGGCCGATTGCTGATTGCTGCCACGGGTCAGGGTCAACGCCGGTTGGTATTACTCAACCTGATGCGATCATGCTCTAGGCGCAGTGAATGGGCGTCCAGCCCGTCGTTAGCAGGCCGCCTTTGCTGCGCGGCATCCAGGGCGCGGCCCCGGCTTCCTGTGCCTTGCCGCTGCGCTTTTCGTGCCGGTGAGTGCGGACCGGGCGCGAACCGGCCGGAGCAGATGGCCGCCAGCATGGTCGCCCCGCGATGATACGCGCCACCCTTGGCATTGACCTCGGCACGTCCGGCGTCCGGGCCGTCGTGCTGGGCGGGACGGGGGTGCTGGCCGCCGGCACCGTCCGCCTCGGCCCGGCGAGGCGGCGCGACGCCGCGGCGCTCTGGGCCGCAGTGGCCGCGGTGCTGGATGGGCTGGACCTGGCCGGGGTCGGCGTCCTGGCTGTGGCCGGCACATCGGGCACCCTGCTGCCGGTGCGCGCGGACGGATCCCCTGCCGGCGGGCTGAGCCTCTACAGCGACCCTGATCCTGCCGGGGCCGCGCCGCCGCCGCCGGACAGCACGGCTTCGGCGCTGGCGCGGGCCATCGGGCTGCAAGCCGCGCCGGGCGCCGTCCGCATCCTGCACGAGGCCGATTGGATCGCCGGCCGGTTTCTCGGCCGGTTCGACGCGACGGACTGGAACAACGCGCTCAAGACCGGCTTCGACCCGGCGGCGCCGGCCTGGCCGGACTGGCTCGCGGCGGCAGGAATGCGGCCGGCGATGCTGCCGCGCGTGGTGGCGCCGGGCACGCCGCTGGGCCGGGTCATGCCGGTGGCGGCCCAGCGGTTCGGGCTGCCGGCGGATGCCATTGTCGCGGCGGGGACGACGGACGGCTGCGCCTCGTTCCTGGCGACCGGGGCGGACGGGATCGGCGACGGGGTGACGGCGCTGGGGTCCACCACCACCTTGAAACTGCTGGCGGACGCGCAGGTAGCCGCGCCGGAGTGGGGCATCTACAGCCACCGCCTGCGCGGCTGCTGGCTGCCCGGCGGCGCCAGCAACGCCGGCGGCGCCGTGCTGGCCCGGTTCTTCACGCCGAATGAGATCAGGAGGCTGTCCCGGCGCATTGATCCTGGCCGGCCCAGCACTTGCGACTTCTATCCGCTGCCGGCGTCGGGCGAGCGGTTCCCGGTCAACGACCCGGCGCTGTTGCCGCGCCTGCTGCCCCGCCCGGCGGACGACGCCGATTTCCTGCATGGGTTGCTGGAGGGCATCGCGCGCATCGAGGCGCTTGGGTATCGCCGCCTGGCCGAACTCGGCGCACCGGCGGTTCGGCGAGTGCTGACGACCGGCGGAGGCGCCGCCAACCCGGCCTGGACGGCGATCCGCGCCCGGGTGCTGGGCGTGCCGGTGTCGGCGGCCGACGCCGATGCGGCGCTGGGCGCGGCGGTGCTGGCACGATCGGCGCTTGCTGCTCCCTCTCCCTCCGGGAGAGGGC
>JAABUM010002638.1_pt1 | contig 23571 bp, 26 predicted proteins | sample 5559161 | NCBI WGS metagenome assembly JAABUM01 (sample SAMN10711868, study PRJNA513369) | rock metagenome | isolation source: Antarctica rocks | place: Antarctica: Victoria Land, Siegfried Peak nord
GTGGGAGGCCGCCGTGCGGACGCCACGCTCTCCTTCCGAGCGGGGGGGCGGTGTCGTCATCCCGGTCAATTGGTACGGCACCCCTACCTGTTGAACGTCGCCGAACGACTCGTAGTTGATCTTCGTCGACTGAGCAAAATGGCCGCCAGTACAAAATTCATCGCTCGAAGCATACACCCGGCAAGCCCTAATCACGCCCTCTCATCGCACCACACCGTCACAATGTCGGTAGCATCGGCCGTCATCGAGAGCATCAAACCGACACCGATCTTTGTGAAGTTAGCGGGGCATGTGGCAGGAATTATACCCTCCATGCCATCGAGCGGGATATTCGCGCTGCTGGCACACAGCAAACTCGTCATGATCCGCGCCGCCCATAGGACGATACCGCCCGACCGACCCCCTGCTCCAACGCCGCCTGACTCCCCGCTACCGGCCTGCCCCTCGATGCGGACCACATCAGCGGGTATCCACGGGCGGTGGGGCGATCCCGGAATCACCCGATACGTCACCGTTATCGTCCTCCACGGGCGCGCGCATATGTTCGCGCAATGTCGGCACATCGAAATAGACGACCTCAAGGTTCGGCCGCTGGCAGAGGCGAGTGAGATGCGCGGCGATGGCCGCGCGGGCCGCACTCATCGCCGCCCCGTGTGCTCGCTCGAATGCCGCGCGATCGGCCACGATGACAACTGCTGGCTCCGCCGTCCTCCGGGCGGGTGCCCGGAAAAACGCCCCCCGCAAAACCTCCGGCAGGCCCGGCACTGCAGCGACAACACCGACCCAGCGTCGCTGATCGTCCGCCGTGAGACCGAACTCCGCCATGAGGCCGTCCCGCTCCGCAAGTCGCCGCGTCGCCTCGATCTGCCGTGTTTGCGCGAGCATTATCCTTGATGCCTGGTCGCGTTCGTGTGCTTCGGCGATAACCCTCCGTTCCGACGGTGTGCGGTACCCCGATGGGGTATTCCAATCCTCCTCGATCATTTTCCGCAATCGACCCGGCGAGAGGTGCCCGTTCGTCGGCTCGTGCTCGCGCAGCCAGTCGTAGATATCGAGCTGTTTCGCGATGATCGCCAAGGGCGAGGCGGCGACAAGCCGCTGCGCCGCCGCTTCCGTCACCCCGCGAACGATCAACTGTTGAACGATACCAGCAACAACATGGTGTGGCTCCTCATTCTCTTGTTGTAGTATCGGGGGATCAGTCTCGGACGTAGTCTCCGAATCCTTTAAAGATCGGATCATGGACACCGGATGGTGCTGGTCATTCACCACCCCTGGAGTCGGTCCGATTCCACAATTGGACTCGGTCGACCTCTCCGCCTGGATATGGTCAGTTGCCCCATCTGTATCAGGTCGTTTCGTCGGCTTGGATGTGGTCATATCGTCGGTTTGGTGCCGGTGCCCCTCGGCGGCTGCATGTGACGCGGGCTGCGCCGCCACGAGGCGATCGAGCGCGATGAAATCGATCGTATACCATTTCGTCCGATCGCCGGGCTGTTGATTATGGCGACTGGTGCTGTGCAGGAGACCGGAGCGCTCGAGGCCACTCAGAGTACGACCCAGCGTTTCCGGGGAGCGATGTACGAGCGGGGCGAAGAAGTCGACGTCGCGCGGGCAGACCCAGCGCCGCCCCTCGCGGACTAATGGGTGCCGTTCATCGGCCAACCAGTAGCGGATCTGTTGCAGCAGGAGCGCTTCGTCGAGTCCTACCCGCCGCGCGAGATCGACCGCGACGACGAGCGGGGGCTCATCCAGCAGGAGATGGCTGGCGGGTAACGGCGGCGCGCTCGCGTGCTCGTGACCTTCGACGGCATTCAGCGTCGCGCGACGCTCCCGACGATGCTGCTCCACCAAGCGCGCGAGCGGCGCGAGGGCCACAAAATCGATCGTGTACCACTTGGTAGCGTCCCGCCGCGCGAGTTCGGGTTGGGCCGCGCGCAGGAAACCCTGCTTCACCAGCGATTCGAGGGCTCGCTGGACAGTCTTCAGCCCCCAGAACGGAAAGTCGCGTTCCTGCCAGCGCTCGATGCTCGCGCGCACCCACCGGGTATCCTGCCAGAGGCGAGGCTGCCGCTCGTCGGCCAGATAGTAGCGTACCTGTTGCAACACGAGTGCCTCGTTGAGGCCGATCGCCGCCACCAGACTGGGCAGAAACAATAACACCCGGCCGCTCACGAGGAGATTGTTGGGCGGCACGGGTGCCGACATCGCGACCGGCGTCCCACCGACGTTCTGTCCGTCAGCGGGACGTGACGAATCGCGGGACGCGCTCGCGCGTCCTTTTCCCCCTATCCCGCGTCGCGTCACATCGGCTCGATCGCTCACGCCGCTCCCCGTCTGCTACGGATCCGATCATGAGTGTAAACCGTGGCGATCCGACGCCGTCGACGGGAACGCTATCGCGCACCATGCGCCCATTCATAATCCGACATCGCGAACGTATGCGGTTAATCAGCGTTCATGCCGGATTCGCTGTTGTGCCTCGACGGCACGGTTCGTGATGATGGTCCGGGCGGTACGGGATGGCGCGCCGAGATATGCATAGCGGACGGATGCAAGTCGTTTTGTGTGCGCGATAATGGCCCCGAATATGCATGGATATGAATGCCAGGGCATGTTTGGTGCGCGATGACGATCCCAAATATTCCCGATATGAATGGGGGATCGCGACGATGTGATATGGCCGCGCCGCGCGTGTGGTCGGTCTGGCACCGGTCGATCGTATCCTGTGTCGCCGTTCGTCCCCCGAGCGCGGGAGGGGAGGCTGCTCGGACGGCGCAGCCTCTCCGGCGCGGCTCCCCTGTCCCGGAGCCTCAGTTATGCCGGGCATGCCCGGCACCCTCAATATCCGGAGTTCGCAGGGAATCTCGTGCGTATGGGTATGGTGGGGACCTCCAGACTCTTCGAGGCCTTCGCGTCCCGGAACGGGCATGGCCGGCCTGTTGGTCATTTTGGCGCGGGGTCAGGGTGGTCGTGCGGGGCCGGGACGCGGTGCGAGCGCTGTTTCGATTCTTTGGTGAGCGATGACGGTCCCAAATATTCCTGATATGAATGGCGGCGTGCGAGGGTGCGTTTCATCGCAGCCTCATGTCGCGGAAGCCTCGCGCATCCAGACCGCGACACGCCCGCGAAAATCCTCCGAAGGCTGCACGTTGACGAGGTTGCCGCTCTCGAGTTTGCTGATATAGCTTTGCGTCACACCGAGCACCCGCGCCGCCTCTTTCTGATTCTGGCGGAGGGCTTTGCGGCGTGCCTTAATCGCCGTGCCGAGCTCCACCGGGGTGGTCGGCACGGCGCTCGGGGCGGTCGTCGGGGATTCCGGTGCGGAAGAGAGCTCGACGAGGGCACTTGCCGCGTAGTATGCCACCACCGACGGCGGCGGCGCGATGAGCAGGATGGTCGTCCGCCATTCGTCGCGCCAGCCCCGTCGCTGCATCCACGCCTCGTCCCAGTCGCGATACTGCCACGCGGCGATGACGCCGTCTTCTTGCAGCGTCTCCAGCGCTTGCTCGAGGCGCTCCCGGGTGCGCGAGGGTGTCCGCTGGTTGATCGTCGCGCCGCAGGCGTCGAGCAGGGCACCGACCTCATACGGCTGGGGCTGGGGACCGTCGCTGCTGACGCGCCACTGCCAGCTCAGGAACCGCGAGAGCCGCTTCTCCCAGGTTTGGCGATAGGGATCGTACTTCAGGGCCTTCGCCGAGAGGAGGGCGGTGGGCTGGCCCGCGCCCATCAGGAAGTGGGCGAAGACGCGGCCCGGCTGGAAGATGAAGCGTTCCATATCGACCATGTTCCCGCTGCGATCGGTCACCCCATACCGGTCGGTGATCACGAAGGCCCGGCTCTGCAAGCTGCGTCGGACCCCGGCACCGTCATCCACATCCGCGATATCGATCCAGAGATTCTGGATGTGGGAGAGGGCCTGTTGCATCTCCGCGCGCTGGTCGGCCCGGAAGCCCACACGTCGCCCGTTGTCGCGCGCGCGTGGCTGGATGCCACGCATGGTGAGCAGGCCGTCCACGTCCGCGATCGCGCGGTCTTGCGACGATCGGGCCTGCGAGAGCCACAGCGCGCTGAGCGCATCGAGCGCGTCGGCGTCGAGGTCAGACAACGTGTCGCGTTGGCGCCACATCAGGACGGCCCACGCGTCGATCTGGTCCGGGGGCAAGACCTGCCCGTCGGTGCCGGGCGGGCGCAGCTGGGCCTGTCCGCCCGCCTGTCCGAGCGCCAGGCGAGCGGTGGGCCAGGGGGTATCCTCCTCCCGCTCGAACGTGTTGAGATAGAGGGCCTCTCGGACGGCCTGATAGTGGGCCGAGCTCATCACCGGGAGGTAGCCGTCGGCGATCGGCGCGGTGAGCGCGTCGGACGACATCGCCACCGGACCGGCATCGGGGAGCAGGGTCGCCACGTCGTCGAGCGGCCCCCCGACCATCAGGAGCGCCATACGCTCCGGCGTCGCTTGCCGGGGGGCGAGGATCTCGACCACGACCTTGGCCAGCTCTTGCGCGTATGTGCTGAGCAGCTGGTCGGACCGCTCCCGAAGGGTCAGCGCATCCACGCGACGGAGATAGTCCGCGAGGCGCCGATGGTATTCCTCCGATGACAACTCGCGGATGCTCTCGGTCCCGAGCTGCCGACGGATGGCCGCCCCGGCCCACGCGGTCTGGTGCGACCAGATCCAGTCGAAGAGACCCTGCCACGGATCGTATTCGAGGATGCCGGGATCGTCGAATAGGTGGCGCATCAGGGCGACGAGATTGGTGCCGATGCCGGACGGATCCCCGGCGTGCGTCTCGAAGGTGTCGACCAGCCACGGGACGGTGAGCGCCGCGGTGAGATCGTACAACGGCGTCGTCGTCCGCAAGCGATCAATGATCGCCCGCCGTGCTTCGAGCGGCGGGCGTGACGTGGCCGCCGCCGCGGTCCAGAGTTCCGGGGCCTCGAGGACGCTGTTGAGGGAGTCCGCCCAGGCGGCGATATCGATATGGCGCGAGACCTGACCGGCCCAGCGGGCGGGATCGAACTCCGCCTGGTTGTGGCCGTCTTCGTGCCCCGGAGCAACCGTTCGTGCCGCCGTCTGGGGGGCGCGGGTGCCCTTCGCCGCGTGATAGGGTCGTCCGCTGAGGTCGACGCCAGCTCCTCGTCCCACGCGCTCCTCCACGGTCACTCGCCCTCGGCCCGCTCGACCGTCGCGCCCACCAGCCCGGCATAGAGGCGCGGCAGCCACTCCTCCGGTGCCCCTTGGGCGGCCAGGAGCGCCAATTGCTCGCCGATCTCCCGCCGGATTTCGGCAGGGAGATGCCGACGGATCCGTTCGCCGAGCGCCTGCGCCACGGCCTGGCGAGCGGCCGGATGCGACCCTCCGCCCGACCCGTCCGTCGTCTCCTCGTCGGCGGGCTCCGGGTCGAACGGAACGATGCCGATCGGGTCGCCATTAACAAACACTGTTTGTTCCTGCGCCGATTCTCCCGACCCCCACTCGCCCGGCGACGGGGGCGATTGCGAGGCACCGCTCGCCTCAACCGGTACGACGGTCGCGCCACCGCGACGTCCGCCTCCCTTGAAACGCGGATTATCGGTCCCATCCGCACGCAGGCGATCGCGCACCCCAACTACGTCGGCCATGTGCAACGTCTCGCCGTCGCGCAGGCGCGCGCGGAAGCGGAGGACCTCCTCGTCGGGGAGCTGCTGGATCATGCGCGCGGCGGAGACCGGGACCTGGCGCCGCTCGATCGCATCGGCGATCACTTGGTCGGCGAGGATGCGCAGGCGGGTGCGGATATGTTGCGCCGACTTGTGGATCCGGCTCGCGAGTTGTGGCGCGCTCAGATTCTCGGCGTCCAGGAGTTCTTGCAGGGCGCGGGCCTCGTCGAGGGGGCTCAGCTCTTGCCGCTGCAAGTTCTCGATCAGCTGCATGACGCGCAGGCGCGCGCCTTCCTCGCCGCGGATGAGGATCGGGAGGGTGCGCAGCCCCGCCAGCTCCGCCGCCGCACGGCGACGGCCACCCGCGATCACCACGTAGCGCGCCCGACGATCCTCGAGCGCGCCATCCTCCCGAACGACGAGCGGCTGGAAGATTCCGAATTCGCGGACGCTCTCGGCGAGCTCGCGCAGTCGCTGATCGCCGTCGTCGAACGCCCAATCTTTCCGCGGCTGATCGGGGTCGGCGACCACCTGCTCGATGGCGACCTCAAACGCCCCCTGGAGCCGTTGCTCCCCGATCGATTGGACTTCCGGGGCCTCGGGACGGGGTTGCGGGGTACGGAGCTGCGTGAGCCCGAAGCCCTTGCCCTTACGCGCCGACATGGCGCACCTCGCCTGCGGTGTGGGGGAGCGCGACCCCGATGGCGGCGACGACGCGCGCCGCGAGCGCCCGGTACGCGTCCGCCGCCGCCGAGCGCGGCTCCGTCGCGGTGACCGGGGCACGCGCGCTAAGCGCCCGGCGGATTGCCTCGGCCAGGGGGATCGGCTGGGCGACCAGTTCGCCGTAGGCCTCTTGCAGCAGGGCAACGCCATGCCGATCGATGGTGGTGCTGGTGCGGAAGGCGTTCGGCAGGATGGCGAGTCGACGGCAGCAGATCTCCCCGTCGGCCTCGAGGTCATCGAGCGCCCCGAGCGTGTCGAGCAGCGCGTCGAGATCCTGCTGGGCGAGGGCGGTGGGCAACACGGCCCAGCCCGCCGCGAGCATCGCGCTCGTGGCCGCGAAGCCGAGCGCGGGCGGAGTGTCCAGCAGGATGATGTCATACGCGGTGACCGCCAGCAGGCTTCGCCGCAGCCGCTTGAACGCCCCCGGGTTGTCGTAAGAGACCATCGCCACCGCCTCGATGGTGCGATCGCCGGGTATCAGATCCAGCCCCGCGTCGGTGCGGCGGATGAGCGTGGTGGCGTCGAGACCGGGCGTGCGGATGCACGCGCCGATTCCCTGCTCGCCGGAGACCACCTGATCATTTAGCAGACGAGTCAGGGATGCCTGCGGATCGAGGTCAACCAGCAGAACCTGTAACCCCTGTTCCGCGAGCGCGCCGGCAAGATTCAATGTGGTGGTCGATTTACCTGCGCCACCTTTACGGTTGATGATCGCGACGATCCGTTCCCTCTCCACCATCGCTCCTTGCACTCGTGCGCCGCGACTACCACGCTATCGCGGTTCAGTGGTTGTCGGGATTCGTCCGTGCGGCACGGCGCGCCTCTTTATAGCGCCGAAGATCGTCCGGCTCGACCCGATACCGTTGCTTCCCGGCACGGAACGCCGCCAATTGGCCCGAGGCGATCAGCGCATAAACCGTATTGCGGCTCAAACGCAGTTCGGCGCACACATCGCGTACCGTGAGCGGCACGCCGCCTTTTCCCGCCCGATCGTTCGTATTTACCACTCGAACCCCTCTTGCGTGCGGCGTACGAGTCCGCGTATGCCAATGTACGTACAGCATAGTCGCGCGCGCTCCGGCTGTCAAGTTCGTACCAAACCGTCCCAAACTGGTGTAAGTGACCCCTGCACGGAACAAACACTGTTTGTTATTGTCGTCGGTTACGTCAGGACTCGGACACGGGTTGGTAGAACCGCTCACATTTCGGTGGCGTGTCGGCATTATCCGATGCGCGCGAGAGCACCCGTACCCTGGCCCCACTACGCCGCGACTGTGACCATCGAACAGCTGCGGCGCATCACCCTCGGCTGTCGCACTTTCCGCCGCCCGGCTTGCGGTCGGATGGGCACTGTCAAGCTGCCTGATCGGGTTGGGGACGCTGTTCATGCGATACTCCGCGCATGAAGCAAGGGACGCGTGCTCCCGGCTACAAGCGCCATCGCTTCCCGCCCGCGATGATCGCTCACACCGTGTGGCTCTACTTCCGCTTCGCCCTGAGCTACCGCGATGTCGAGGAAGGGCACTGTCAACTTGAGCGGGCAGCGTAGTGAGGAGATCGCCTATTCTGCCGTACGCTATCGGTCACACCCTCCCGTGCGGATACGTCAGAAGGATGAAGGGCGGCGCTTGCCGCACCACGGAACAGGAGGCACGAGATGGCGACCACGGCGACCAAGAAGACGTCCGGCGGCTTCACGGCGGATGAGAAGGCCGCGATGCGGGCGCGCGCCAAGGAGCAGAAGGCGCAGGCGACCAGGCAGGAGGGGGAGGCCGCCATCCGCGACGTGCTTGCCGGGATGGACGACACGGATCGCGCCATCGGCGAGAAGATCCACGCGATCATCGTGGAGCACGCCCCGGACCTCGCCCCGAAGACCTGGTACGGGATGCCTGCATATGCCAATCAGGATGGGAAGATCGTCTGCTTCTACCGCAACGCGCAGAAGTTTAACGAGCGCTACGCGACCCTCGGCTTCAATGACGTGGCGCGCCTCGACGACGGCACCATGTGGTCGAACGGCTACGCGCTGACGGCGCTGACCGCCGCCGACGAGGAGGCAATCGCCGCGCTGGTGAAGCAGGCGGTGAGCTGAGGGGGATCGACCGGGTCGATCGGCGCTGCATTTGACCCTCCCACCCCTAAAGGGTGTGGGATTCCTGCTTCGCACGGCACCGCGCCCCCGGAGCGGTGTCTGACGCGCCATCCACAGGCGCTTCACGTCTCGGGCGGTCCCGCCTCGACGGAGGAGTTGGTGTGGTGGTGCTGCGGCCGCTCCCGCTCCCGCTGGCGGTGCCGCGTCCCGCGAGCGCCGTCCCCGCCGAGACGTCGTCCTGCCGGTCGCCCGCGTGGCGCAGGACGAAGAGGCGCGTGCCCTCGACTAGGAGGGTGCGGGACGCGTTGGCGTCGCGATCGTGGGTGACGCCGCAGGCGGCGCAGGTCCAGACCCGCTCCTTGCGGGTGAGGCCTGCGTAGACGTGGTTGCACGCCCCACAGGTTTTGCTGGACGGAAAGAAACGATCGACCGCGACGACGTGCTTGCCGTACCACGCCGCCTTGTAGCGGACCTGCCGCAGGAGTTCCCCGCAGGCGGCATCGTGCATGGAACGGGCCAGTTTGGTTCTCGCCAGCCCGGCGATGCTCAGGTTTTCCACGCAGAGGAGGTCGAAGCGCCGGATCAGGCCCGTCGTGAGTTTGTGCCGGGAGTCGGCGCGCTGCCGGGCCACCTTCCGTAGGAGCTTGGCCACCCGTTGCCGGGCCTTCTCGTGGTTCTTGCTCTTGGGCTGCTTCTTCGCCAGCGTGCGTTGCGCCTGCCTGAGCGCCCGCTGCCGCGAGCGGAGGTGACGGGGGTTGGCGATCTGCTCACCGTTGGAGAGAGTGGCGTAGGTGGTCAGTCCAAGGTCGATGCCGACCGGGTTGGCACGCGCCTGGTCCGGCGGCACCGGGGCGTCCACCAGGGTCGGGGCTTCGAGACGCAGCGAGACGAACCAGTCGCCGCAAGTGTCTTGGCGGATGGTGGCGGACTTGACGACGCCCTGCAGCGGGCGGGAGAGGCGGGCGCGGACGGCCCTAACCTTGGGGATCGTCACCGTCCCGATGGCCGCGTCCACCCCTACGCGCTGGGGGATCCGGGCGGTCTGGTCGCCGCGGCGCTTGCTGGCGAACCGAGGCCGCCGGGCACGTTTGGCGAACCAGTTGCCGTAGGCTCGGTCCAGGTCCCGGACTGTGGTATCCCCTTCCCACTCGTCCAGGCCAACTCGACCGCCTCGGCCCGGACGTCCGGCGGGCAGGGCGGGTGCGCCTTCGCCATGGTGGCCTCCTTCCTCGAGGGCGTAGGCCCAGTTGCTTGCTGTTCCGGGTTACGCATATCCACGCCATAACGCTCCTTATCGCGGCAAACGTATTGACAGACGCCTATCCGAGGCGTGGGATAACTGTTAACAGTTATCCGTCAACAGTTAAATATGGCGTATTCCTCTCGGAGTGAGCGTTAGCGTCGGTCAGTGGCGGTCGTGCCTCGGGCTCGCTCGTAGAGCGCTCGCAATTGATCGGACCAGTCGACGGCAACACGCCCGGAGGCGGCGGAGGGAGCGTGCGCATGGTGCTTGAATTATTCGACCTGACCGGGCGTGTCGCCCTGGTCTCCGGAGCGGGGCAGAACATGGGCCGCGCCACCGCGCTCGCCTTCGCCGAGGCGGGTGCGGACCTGTTGATCTGTGACTGGTCGGCGGAGACGCTCGAGCGGACCGCCGGTGCGATCGCGGAACTGGGGCGGCGCGTGGTTGTGCTGGCTCCCGTGGTCATCCGTACCAATTCGCGCACTTCATCGTATGCGCTATGCTGCGGATAGCTTGGCGCGAGCCCGAGCTGCGGTGTAGCCGCACCGGTAAAGGTGGGGAGGAGGAGCGGATGTTGACGACCATCACAACGGCGATCACGCGACGTGCCCGGGCCACGCTGTGCGCGGTCCACCGTCGCCTTCTCGCATGGACCAGGCCCGCGACTGGCCCTTTCGTCGGGAGCACCGCCGGCGACCTGACCAGGGCGAAGGCTGCCCTGGTCGCCGAGAACGCCCTCCTGCGCCAGCAGCTCGTGATCCTCGCCCGCCAGGTCAAGCGGCCCGCGCTCACCCCCGCCGACCGCCTTCGGCTCATCCTCCTGGCCCGCCTGGCCCGTGGCTGGCGCGCCACGCTCCTCATCGTCCAGCCCGAGACGCTGCTGCGCTGGCATCGGCAGGGCTTCCGCCTGGTCTGGCGCGCTCGGTCGTCCATCGCATCGAAGCGCCCGCAAGTGTCGGCGGAGACGGTCGCCGTGATCCAGCGCTTGGCGACGGAGAACCGGCTGTGGGGCGCCGAGCGGATCCGCGGGGAGCTCCTCAAGCTCGGTATCCGGGTGGGCAAGCCCACGGTCCAGCGCCACATGCGCGCGGCGCGCCCGCCGCAGCCCCCGGGTGGCGGGCAGGGATGGGCCACCTTCGTGCACAACCACGTCGGCGCGATCTGGGCCTGCGACTTCCTCCCGGTCGTCGACCTCCGGTTCCGGACGCTCTACGCCTTCGTCATCGTCGCGCTGGGCTCGCGCCGGGTCCTCCACGTCGGAGTGACCCGCCACCCGACGGATGCCTGGGTGGCGCAGCAGCTGCGCGAGGCGACGCCCTTCGGCATCGCCCCGCGCTTCCTCATCCGCGACAACGACGCCAAGTACGGATCTGCGTTCGCACGCGTCGCGGCGGACAGCCGGATCGCCGTCCTACGCACCCCCATCCGGGCGCCGCGGGCGAACGCCACCTGCGAGCGCTTCCTCGGCAGTGTCCGGCGCGAGTGCCTCGATCACGTCCTCGTCCTGGGCGAGGGGCAGCTGCGGCGCGTATTGCGGGAATACGTGGTGTACTTCAACACGGCGCGGCCACACCAGGGGATCGGCCAGGCGATCCCCAGCGCCTTCGGGCTGGCATCGCCCGCCCGTCCGGCTGGGCCCATCGTGTCCATTCCCGTGCTCGGCGGGCTGCACCATGACTACCGACGGGCGGCGTGACCACCGTCTGGCTCGACACACTGCGCCGGATGACGAGGAGAGCCAGCACAGAGCGTGAGAGGGGAAGCATCATGGATTCCCAGCACACCGTCCTGCTCCTCAGTTCGGACGCCATCGGCTGGGACGAGCTGCGGCACATCCTCGCCGACCTGCCCGACATCCGCGTAGTCGGCGACACCGCCGACCCCGCCGCCGCCCGCCGCCTCGCCGCCGCCCACGTCCCCGACGCGATCATCGCCGCAGCGATCCTCGGCGGCCACCCCGTCCTCTCCCTCCTCGCCGAGCTGCGCCGCACCTGCTGCCCCTGTATCGGCTACCCAGCTCATCCGCTCAGCAATTGAGCAACCTGACGGGATGGTCGCCGGCCCGACTGCGCCGTACAATCCGGGGCAGACGGGCCGTGACGCGGCCTCCCGTGACCGCGCTGCCACCTTGCTGCCCTGGAGGTACGCATGCTCACCCACGGCCTTGCTCGCCTGCGCCGGTTCGCTCGGCGTTGCGCCGACGCCGTTTGCGCGCGGATCACCGCGTGGACGACGCCGCGCCCGCGCTCGCTCGCCACGGGCCTGGCAAGGGATCTCGTCCGTCCCCGCCAGCGGCTCCTGATGGAGAACGCATTCCTGCGCCAGCAGGTCCTCGTCCTGAGCCGGACGACCAAGCGGTCGGCGTTCACCCCCTGGGACCGAAGGATGCTGGTCCTGCTCGCCAGTCGATTGCGCACTTGGGCGAGCGCGCTGCTGATCATCCAGCCCGAGACGGTGCTGCGCTGGCACCGACAGGGCTTCCGGCTCTTCTGGCGTCGCAAATCGGTGCCACGCACCCGGCCATCGCCGTTGGCGACCGCGACTGGCGACCTCATCGGGCAGATGGCGCGCGACAATCGCCTCGGGGGCGCGGAACGCATCCGCGGCGAGCTGCTCAAGCTCGATATCCGCGTGAGCAAGCCACGATCCAGAAGTACATGCGCGAGCTGCCACGGGCACGCCCGCCGGGCCAGGCGTGGGCGACGTTCCTGCGTAACCACGGCGGCGAGACCTGGGCGTGCGACTTCTTGCAGGTGACGGATCTGCTCTTCCGCCGGCTGTTCGCCTTCTTCCTGGTGGGGTTGGGCTCCCGCCGGGTGGTCCATGTCGGCGTGACGCGCCACCCGACCGACGCGTGGGTCACGCAGCAGCTCCGCGAAGCGACGCCGTATGGTGAGCAGCCGCGCTTCCTCGTGCGTGACAACGACGCCAAGTTCGGCCCGCGCTTCGCCCAGCTGGCGGAGGCGAGCGGCATCGCCGTGGTGCGCACGCCCGTCCGGGCACCGCGCGCCAATGCGGTTGCCGAGCGCTTCCTCCGGAGTGTCCGGCGGGAGTGCCTCGACCACCTGCTGCTACTCGGCGAGGCGCACCTGCGGCGGGCGCTCGGCGAATACGTCGCCTCCTTCAACGCGGCCCGGCCGCACCAGGGGCTGCGCCAGCGCGTGCCACTGCCGGGCGAACCATCAGGGTGGGCGCGGCACGAAGCGGGCGCGATCGTGGCCATCCCCGTCCTCGGCGGGCTGCACCACACCTACCAGCGCGCCGCCTGAGGCGGCAGCCAACGGTCGCACGCATAGTCTGGTCGCCTCAGCGGCGACGAGGTCGGCGCGAAGCGCCTCCGCGCGCTCGATCATCGGCGCGGCGTCCTGATCAGGCACGTCCAGGAGGACCGCACTCGCAGGTGCGCCCTGGGCGGCCCGTCGCTGGCCTATCGCGCCCACATGCACGACGCCTGGGAACATCACGAGTCGGGCGCATACCACGCACGATGCCGGGCGGATGAACCGAGTAGCCAGAACAGGGGTTTGCTGTCGCGCCACCACGGCACTCCAGAGGGCCACGAGCGTTCTACTAACGGATAGAATCAGCTGCCCCGGGCTCCGGGGAGCGTGAGAGGAGTTTCGGGATGCGGCTGTACCGCTACGTGCTCATCGCCCTGGCCGGTATCCTCCTGCTCGGGGGGGCGCTGCTCGGCGCGCTCACCGCGCGCGCTATCGGGGTCTGGACCCCCGCCCCCGCCCTGGCGGCCCCCCGCACCGGGCAGGCTGCGTTCCTCCTGCCCGACGGGCGCGTCCTCTTCTACGGCGGGGCGATCGCCGTGGGGGACCCGACGACGGGCGAGCTGTACGACCCGGCGCGCGGCAGCCGCGGGGTGACGAGGCCGCGCCCGGACGCGCAGGGGCAGGGAGCCCCGGTGTTGCTCGCCGATGGCAAGCTCCTCCTCACTGGGGGGGAGCTGAATCTGGACATCGATCCGAACAGCGCCCGCACCCTCGCCACGGCCCAGACCTACGATCCGGACATGGATGCGTACACCCCGGTGGCGGCGCTCAATATCGCCAGGGTTAACCACACCGCGACAGTATTGCCCGATGGGGCCGTGCTGGTCGTGGGCGGGAGCACCGGCGGTGGCGTCGGCCCCGGACTCGGCACCAATGCCGTCGCGCAGGCCGAACGCTACATCCCCCTGACCAACGGCTGGTCGCCGGCGGGGGCGTTGGCGACCGCGCGGAGCCTGCACACGGCGACACTGCTGCAAGATGGGCGGGTGCTGGTCGTGGGGGGCGCACCAACCCCGGGGCGATCACGGCGACGGCGGAGGTGTGGGGGGGGCGACGAACGCCTGGTCGCCCGCAGGGCAGCTGGCCGCGGGCCGCATCGGCCACACGGCGACGCTCCTGCCGGACGGCCGGGTCCTCGTCGTCGGCGGTGCCAGCACCGCAGGGGGGCACCCCCTCGCCACGGCGGAGGTCTACGATCCGACGAGGAATGCGTGGAGCGCCGCCGGGACCCTGACCGACGCGCGCCTCGCGCACACCGCGACGCGCCTCCCCGACGAGCGTGTCCTGGTGGCCGGGGGCGAACGCTGGGTTGCTGACATGCCGAACCCGCTGCCGCTGGCGACGGCGGAGCTGTACGACCCGACCAGCGGTCGCTGGGTCCGCACCACGGCCCTCGGCATCCCGCGTGCCGGTCACAGCGCCACGCTTCTCCCGGATGGGCGGGTGCTGGTCGCGGGGGGGCGCTCCACCGATGGGCAAGGCATCACCTTCCAAGCCACGAGCGAGATCTACGCCGCCGCCACGCCGCCGGAGCGCTGCTTCGCGGAGACCGGCAAGTGCGCCCGCGGGCCGTTCCTCGCGTACTGGGAGGCGCACGGGGGGCTCGCGCTCAATGGCTACCCGCTGACCGAGGAGCGCATCGAGGTGCTGGAGGACGGCAAGGGCTACACAGTGCAGTACTTCGAGCGGGTCCGCCTGGAGTACCACCCGGAGCACACCACGCCCTACGACATCCTCCTCGGCCAGTTCGGGCGGCACATCCACCCGGCCGACCCGGCGAGCACGCCCATCCCCGGCCAGGCCTTCTTCGCCGCGACCGGGCACAACCTCGGCGGCCGCTTCCTGGAATACTGGACCGCCAACGGCGGGCTGGCCCAGTTCGGGTATCCCATCGGCGAGCAGCTCACCGAGCAACTGGAGGACGGCAAGACCTATACGGTGCAGTACTTCGAGCGCGCCCGCTTCGAGTTGCACCCCGAGAACCCCGCGCCGTCCGACGTCCTGCTCGGCCAGTTCGGGCGCCGGATCTTGCAGCAAGCCGACCAACCGCGTTAGTGAACATCAGATCGGTGTCCCGGCGCTTGATGCGGCGCGCCGCGGCGTTCCCGCTGCGCGCCGCTGCGCCGGATATGGCTATCGATAGCGCCAGGTGCCGCTCCTACCGTTGGCCGACCCGCATGGATCCCGCGTAGCTACGGACTACCCCATCGGGGTCGACATCCGCTGCGAAGATCCGCTCCTCCGTCTGCGCAAGGATATAGATGGCATAGCCGCGAACTTGACCAGGCATGCGGTACATGTCCTGGACATAGTAGCCGATGTTGCTGTACCACGAGCGGCCGTTCCCCAGGGGTATGCCCGCCTCGCCGACGAAGACCGGCGTGTTCGTCTTGCTCAGCACACGGACGAGACGTATCTGCGGGTCGCCGGCCGCTGGTGCTACCTTTACCGGGCAATCGATCGCGACGGCAACCTCGTCGACGTGCAGCTCAGCAAGAGGTGCGATATGGCGGCGGCCCAGCGCCTCTTCGTCCAAGCCCTGGAGGTCGCCGGTCACGCGTCCACGCACGTGACCACCGCCGGGCACGATGCCTATCCCCGCGCCATCTGCCAGACGCCGGGACCAAGCGTGCGCCACCGCTCCAGCCGCTATAAGAACAATCGGCTCGAGCAGGACCACCGCGGCGTCAAGCAGCGGTATTACCCGATGCGCGGCTTCGGCTCCTTCGCCTCGGCCACCCGCTTCTGTACCGCCTTCGAGGAGCAGCGCCAGTACTTCCATGCCCGGGCCTGGTCAGGCGAGCGCGCCTCGCTGGCGGAGCGTCGGCGCCGGTTCCAGGAGCGCTGGGCGACGGTGACGGCCGAGCTAGCCGCGGCCTGACCGTCGGCGGGGCTGGCTTCGTGCTGCCCTGGACACGTCTTGGCAACCGCACTCGTCTCAATTCTGACGCATCCGGCAGGACAGCCACACGATGTGGGCGATGATCTCCGGCGGGAAACGGTGGCGGCGGGAGGTGGGGCCGGTGGTTGTTGCACGCATGCCCGCAGTATCACCTGCCGACCGTGCTTCAGCCTAACCTGACAGTGCCTCCCGACGGGCACCCTGGCCCGTTTCAAGGCGACCCGGCGGCCCTCCTCCCCCTGACCGTGCCGGAGATCCGCCGCCTGCTCGCCCATCGCTGGACCGGCGCCGTGCCGGACATTGGCCTCACCTGGCGTTGGTTACGCTGGCGACGGCGTCACCAGGCTATCGCGCGCACCCACTAACTATCGCCGCCGTAAGGCCGCATAACTATAGTTGTAGTGCTAACGGATCATCTGCCCCATTTGCACGGTGGCGAACCAGTTCTGCACGAGGCGCTGCCGCTGGGAGTCCTCACTCTCGTGATGCCACGCCGCCTCAATGCGCTCGCGCAAGGCGGCAAGTTCCTCGCGGTTGACGCCTGCCAGTGCGGCATACTCCAAGTAGTAGGTATTCTGGTACACCGCGTGCCCGAGCAAATCCTCGATCAGGAAACCGACCACCACCTCGGTTTCTACGTCCACGCTGTAAGATTCGTACTCGTTGCCAGGGACAATGACGGTCGGACGCTGTGGGCGGCCATGAAAGAACACCGCCAGCGAGTCGCTGAGACGATCGAAGTGGAACCGGATCTGCCCGCGCTCGGGCGGGGCAGGGAGGTGAGGAGAGAACAATCGCGGTTCGTTCACGGCCATAGTTGCACCTCGGAAGGCTTTATCGGCGAGCAAGGAAAAGCGGTGATGATCGCCCCAATTGTCTGCGGGGGCGAGCCTACAGCACCGAAGCGGACACATACCTTGAGGTAGACACGATGTTGGGGTGGCGAAAGGACGCCCAGCGCATAAAAGTTCTCGCCGTTGGGGTGCTTTGCATCTCGCGTGATGACATCGGGATACTGAAGAACACGGGCCACCGCCAACTCCTGTCCCGATAGTTCGGGGTGGCGGATGAGCGCGTGGTTGTCCCATCGGCTCGTGAGTAAGACAACCTCGCGCCCGAAGCGATCGGGGCCGCGCCATACTTCACCTTGACCTAGGCCGCGCACCGCCCCCTCCGACGCCGGACATGTCGCCCGACTATTAGGATACCACGAGGGAGACCGCGAAGTTCAGGTGGGCTCCGGGACCTGGTGGCGCATCAAGGTGCGATCCTGTTCGCGCTGTGGGCTGCGTCAGAATTGGGACGACGATCGTGGCTATGGGATGCGGCGGGTGGCGCGAACATGCTCCTCCCTGCCGCCTGGCGCGTAACCGCGCCGTCAGGAGCGGGGCGAAGCGGGCCTCCCAGTCCCGCACGGTCTCGTGCGGGAGGACGAAGCCGCGTTCCAGGAACATCTCGGCGAGGTCTCGGAGGCGCGGCGTGTAGCGTAGCCGCCAGAGGACGACAGCAGGACGAGGTCGGTCGGGTAGTGGCGGTGGATGTATGGCGGGCCGGTGCGCTCGTTGCAGATCCGGCGGCACCGGCGGCAGCGGAACGTGCGATAACCGAGCGCGGTGCGCCGTAGTTGTTCGACGGTCGCGGCCGCGGCGCAGTGGGAAGGTTCATTGCCCACGCCATGGCCGGGGTGCCAGTCGCCGCTCGCCAGGTGGCGAAGCGCTCGCCGCGGGTCGCGCGATAGGTGGCGGCGGCCAGGCGGTGGCGGCGCGGGCGGAAGCGATCGGGAACGCGCGCGAACCCGGCGTGCTGGCGGGTACGCTCGGCCCACTCCCATAGGCGTCGCACGGGCCCTACGACGGTACGCGATGGCGCGACGGGCTGTGTCGGCCGAGGAGTCGATCGAGTCGGGTAATCTTGTGCTTTTTGGTGGCGAGGACGCCCGCATCGCGTTATAAGCTGACGAATACGTCGGGCGGGGACAGGCGATGGACGGGCCTTTCGGCCAGCCCGGGGGACAGCGTGCGGGCCAGGCGAGCGGGCACGAGGCGTGGAGACGAGATGCCGGGGTGGGCGAAGGGAGTGCGTGTCGGACGAGGCGAGCGGGGCGCGGTGTTCCGGGGCGTGGGCAGGGTTGGAACGCGGCGGTCGGGCGAACGGGGCGGCCGGGGGCGAGGGGTGCGCGGGGGCGAGGATCGCGGGGCGCCGTGAGCGGCGAGGTCGCCGGGTATACGGGCGGCATGGATCGCGAGGCGGTCTGGGACGAACGGGGCCGGGACAAGCGACGGGCAGGGGGCGGTGGGTCATGGGGGCGACGGGGGAGATGGGAATAAGCGTCAACCGGGCGTCCGTCAACCGGTGCCGATCATCGAGGCGGCGGCCCCCAGCGGGCCCTGCTGGTCCCCGTCTGCAGCGCGTCGGTGCAGACAACGGAACCGCGGCTCGCGCGCCCGCGCCCTCCCTGCCCACCGGGACGCCTGACTCGCGGCGCGGCGTACGGCGCGGCGGTGTTCGTCGCCGGTGGTCCGCGAGGCGTCCCGGGCAGCGGCTCCTTCGTCGATCACCGATCCACCGCCTGACAGGGGCTTGGCCGCCGCCGCCGACTGGCCTTGCCGCGAGCCGGGCTTGGTCCGGTGTGCAGCCTTTGCGGTCGCCGCCCCGCCGGCGACACACCCTCCGGTGCCGCGGTCGACGCGCAGGCGGCGTGACGGTCGGCCCGGGAGGGCGGCGGTGGCGGGCCGCTCGCCGTGCCTGTAACGCCGCGTTACAGCCGCTCCCGACGGGTGAGGCGGGCGCGCTCCGACCGCCCTGGCTGTAACGCGGCGTTACGATCGCCCCCCCGGCGACGAGGCGGGGGCGGCCCGACCGCCCTGGCCGTAACGCGGCGTTACAGCCAGCCCCCGGCGACGAGGCGGGAGCGGGCGACCGCGCTGGCCGTAACGCCGCGTTACACGCAAGGTCCTCGTCCGGTCTCCATCGGCATCAACCGCGTATCCCGCCCCTCCGTGCGACCACTCCTTGGCCTCCCGCACTCGCGGGGGCACTGTCAGGTTAGGTTGTGTCAGGAATCAGACGCCCGGCTGGTGGGAGAGGCCGTGCTCTGATAGCGTAGCGGCATTGATCGCTACGTGAAGGAGTCGCTCATGCCCTGTCCCTATTGCGCCGCGACCGCGATCGTCGAACAACCCCGCCGTACCGCGCTCGGCTACCGCACCTTCCGCTGCCGCGTGTGTCGGCGTATGCTCGACGAGCACACCGGCACGCCCTTCAACCACCCGCAGTACCCGACCGACTTGGTGCTGCTGGTCGTGCTGTGGCGGTTGCGGTACAAGCGCAGCCTGCGCGACCTCGCCGAGCTGTTCCTGGCGCGCGGCTTCGTCTTCAGCCACGAGGCGGTCCGCGACTGGGAGGCGCGCTTCGCCCCGCTGCTGACCGCGCAGTTGCGTGCCAAGCGGCGGGCCACGGCGGGTACCAGCTGGCATGCGGACGAGACCTCCCTGCGCGTGGGCGGGCGCTGGTGCTCCCTGTACCGGGCGATCGACCGGGACGGCAACCTCATCGAGGCGTTGCTGAGCCAGACGCGCGACATGGATGCGGCCTAGCGCTTCTTCGCCGGGGCCCGGCCGGCGCTGGCCACGCCCCCGAGCAGGTGACGACGGACGGACACGACGCGTACCCGCGTGCCATCCGCGAAACGCTGGGGCCGGACGTGCGACACCGCACGAGCCGCGACAAGAACAAGCGGATCGCGCAGGACCACCGGGGCAGCAAGCACCGCTCCTATCCCCTGCGCGGGTTCGGTGCCTTCGCGTCAGCCGCACGTTTCCGCACCGGATACGAGGAGCAGCGTCGGTACTTCCACGCCCAGGCCCGCTCGGACGAGTGTGTCGCGCTGGCGGGGCGCCGACGCCGGTTCCAGGGGCGCTGGGCGGCCATCATGGCCGCGCTGGTCGCCGCCTGACCGTCGCCCGGCCTCGTTTCACGCCGTCCTCGACACCCGTCGATTGCGCCCGGTGCCCCAATTCTGACTCTCTGTAATACTGCTCGTGAGCGCGGCGTGGGGGGCTGACCCGAGTTCTGACTGACCAGGTGTCTCAGATGCGACCTGTCGCCCCCACGCCGGGTTCCTGGCAGGGCAATTGCATGTTAGTGGTGGAGCGCGGCGAGGACAGTGAGGAGATAGGACTCGTCGAGTGCGGCGCGGAAGCGCTTGGTGGCGATGCCGCCTCTTGCGGTCCGCTCCTGACGGAGGAGGTTGAGGGCGCAATGGCGCAGCACCGCCAGATTCTCAGCCGCATGGCCGACGCGGACCCGGCTCTCGTCCTCGCGAAAGGCGACATCGAGGACCCAGTGGGCGCGATTCTCGATGCCCCAATGACTGCGCGCCGCGAGGCCGATGGCCTGCAGCCCCGTCTAGGCGTCGCCTTGGTTGAGATAGGCGATGGTCTCCGGGTCGCTGATCGTCCAGTAGCGCCGCGTCTCGATGCGCCCGTGGCCCTTCTCGATGGTCCGCCAGGCCTCGTGGTCGGCCGGGGCATACGCCGCGAAGGTGGTGGCGCGGGCGTCGGCGAACACCTCGGCGACCTCGGCGTGCAGCGTCGGGTGATTGCCCTTCAGCGCCAGCGCATACTCCGCCCCCTGCGCGACGATCTGGGCCGCGATGGCGGTCTGGCAGCCCAGCGCATCGATGGTGACCGTCGCCCCGTCGAGGGCGAGCAGCCGCAGCAGGGCGGGCAGGGCGGTGATCTCGTTCGACTTGTCATCCACCGCGAGCTGTCCGAGCACCAGCCCGTTGCCGCAAGCCCAGGCGCTGACCATATGCAGCGCGGCCTTGCCATTGGGCCGGTCGTGCGAGCGGCGCAGCGTCTTGCCGTCGAGGGCCACCACCTGCCCGACCGTGTCCGGCACCATCGCCCTGACCCAGGCCAGGAAGCAGCGCCGGAACTCCACCGGGTCCAGGCGGGCGAAGATGCGCCCGAAGGTATCGTGGGACGGGATGCCGCCCGGCAGCGCCAGGAATGTCCGCAGCCACGTGGCCTTCGCCCGCCCGAACGTCTCCACCGCCACCCACCCGTCCGCCCCGCAGATCACCGCGCACAACGCCACGGTAATGATGTCCAGCAGCAAACGCCACGGTAATGATGTCCAGCAGCAGATGATCCTGGCCGCGATCCGCGCGCGGATCGGTCAAGGGCGCGAAATGCGCGCCGATGCTGGTGTCTTTCGCACGTCCATCACCCTCGCCCCCGCCATAACGCCCCGCCGTCACCGACACCAGTATCGCCGACGCTGCCGGGACACGCGGCACCTCCCCTTGACGTGCGATGGCCCTGGGGTTCCTGGGGCGTAACCTGATAGGGGCGTGTCGCCCCAGTGGCGACTGGAGAGAGTCCTGTCCACCCCGGAGCCGTGCTTGTGGTCGGGCGCGTAGCGGGAGGGTAGGATGATCACGATTGGGGTAGATGCGCACAAACGCATGCACGTGGCTGTCGCCGTGGATGAGGCGGGGTGCGAGATTGCGCGGTGGCACGGCCCGAATAGCGTTGCGGGTTGGCAAGGGCTTGCCGCATGGGCGGCGACACTAGGGCCGGACTGCCGCTGGGGCATCGAGGGAGCCTGGAACTACGGCCGAGGCCTAGCGCAGCAGCTGGTCGCGGCCGATGCCGCCGTCTACGAGGTGAATCCGCGCTGGACGGCCGAGGGCCGTCGCCACGCCCGTCGCAGCGACAAGAACGACCGGCTGGACGCCCGCGCCATCGCGCTGTATCTCCGCCGGGAAGTGGCCGCGCTCACGGCTATCGTTGCCGAGGATGACACGACGGTGCTGGAATTGCTGGTCACCGAGCGCGATGATCTTGTCGCCGAGACCACGCGCCTGCGGAACCAACTCCATCAGTTGCTGCTCCACCTCGATCCGGAATATACCGCGCACCTCCCCAACCCACGTACCCAGGGCGGGGTGCGGGACCTGGAAGGCTATACCAGTGCGAGCCCCTGCCCGCTCCGGCAGCAGCGGGCCGCCGGGGTCAGGCGCTTGGCGCAACGTTTACGCCTCGTCGCCGAGCAGGCGAAGGCGCTCGCCGTGCAGATCCGGGCGCTGGCAGCCCAGCGCTTCACGCGCTTGACCGCCATCTGCGGCGTCAGCTTGCTCACCGCCGGCGCGCTCGCAGGGCTCCTCGGGCCGGGCCGACGCTTCGCCAGTGACGCGCAACTTGCCGCCTTCGCCGGGGTTGCCCCGCTGGAAATCCCCTCGGCGGGCCGGGTGCGCCATCGCCTGAACCGCGGCGGGAACCGGCGGCTCAACGCTATCCTCTATCGGATCGCCCTGACCCAGTTGCGCCATTCGGCGCAGGCTCAAGCCTATGTCGCGCGCCGGGTCACCGAGGGGAAGACCAAGCGCGAGGCGCTGCGCGCGCTCAAGAGGTTCATCGTGCGCGCGATCTGGCGCCAGTGGCAGCAGTGCCAGGGCACGCAGACGGTCGCCATGGTCCCGGCAGCCGTCGCCTAAACCGCAGCGCCGATGAAAACCCCATGCCCGAGGCGGAAGAGCGTGTGCCTGCCATCGGCGCTGCGGTTTACCCCGGCAGGCTCGCGGTATCCGGCCCGCCACCGGCGGCACGCGTCGAGCGTGACCGCCGCTGCGACGTGCCCGCACAGACCGGAGGCTACGCCCCAGCACCCATACGCGGTCATGGGCGACACGCGCGACTGGATGTGCGCCGATCTTCAACCCTGGCAGAGCCGGTGAAGGGAACCTTCACCGGCTCTGCCAGGAATTCCTTCCGCCTACGAGCGAACCGCCACCCTCGCGCGCTAACTTCTCGCCAGAGGGCTTGACATAGGAGCGTCGCAACCACTTGACGACCAACGCAGGCTCAGTCGCGAATCTGCGGGTCGAGGGTGTCGCGCAGGCCGTCGCCGAGGAAGCTCGCCGAGATCACCGCCACGAAGAGGACGAGGGTGGGGATGAAGAACGTGTGTGCACCGACGCGGAGGCTGTTGCGCGCGGTGCTGATCATCGCGCCCCACTCGGGGTTGGGCGGCGGCACCCCGAGGCCCAGGAAGCTGAGTGTCGCGCCGGTGAGGAGGGCGGTGGCGATGCGGAGGGAGGCGTAGACCACGATCGGCGAGACCAGGCTGGGCAGGACATGGTGCAGCATGATCCGCCAGTCCCGCGCCCCCAACGCCCGCGCGGCGACGACGTACTCGCGCTCGCGGATCGAGAGGACGGAGGAGCGCGTCAGGCGGATGAAACCGGGGATCTCGGTGACGCCGATCACGATCACCGTGTTGAGAAAGCCGGGGCCGAGCGCCGCCACGATCGCGAGCGCCAGGAGGATCGAGGGGAAGGCGAGCATGACATCCACGACGCGCATGATCACGGGGTCCACGTGGCGGTAGAAGCCGCTGATGGTGCCGATCAGCACGCCAACGGTGAAGCTGAGCAACACCGCACCGAAGCCGATCGAGAGGGAGAAGCGCCCGCCGTAGAGGATGCGACTCAGGACGTCGCGCCCGAGCTCGTCGGTCCCGAACAGGTGGGCCGACGAGGGTCCCTGCCAGCGATTGGTGATGCTCTGCTCGCCCCAGGAATAGGGCGCGATGAGCGGCGCGAGCGCCGCGAGGGCGATCATCGCGAGCAGGATCGCCGCGCCGAGGACCGCCGCGCGGTGGCGCGAGAAACGGCGCCAGA
>JAABUM010002639.1_pt1 | contig 23570 bp, 41 predicted proteins | sample 5559161 | NCBI WGS metagenome assembly JAABUM01 (sample SAMN10711868, study PRJNA513369) | rock metagenome | isolation source: Antarctica rocks | place: Antarctica: Victoria Land, Siegfried Peak nord
GGGGTCATGTTGTGCACATTGGCACCGCCGCCTGCAAGCATCCACGCAGCGGCGATCTGTCCAGTGCATGCTGTCCAACAGCCTTTGGCAAACGCCTGTCGAAGGCCTTCGGCAGGACCGTGGAAGGCTGTGAGTGTCGGATCAGCAGCTGCCGGCACCTGTTCCGCAATGCGCATTGAGGCCGCTGCGTTGCCGCCCTCCGCGCGGATGGCAGTGGAGATCTGGCCCAGCCCCTTAGCCGTCGCCTCCGCTCTCCGGAAGATCGCCTCGGCATCACCTGCGGCAATACCCATGCGAATGGCTCAGGCAGAGAAGCTTCGAAGCCAGCGTGTCGAGACGTTCGAGTGCTTCGGATCGCACAGCTGAAGGGCATTTTGCTGCCACTCAGATGAGAAACTGCCAGCAGCTCGACTGACATGTTCCCAGTGCTGTGAGTGCCAATAAACACAGCCGCTGCTGCTGCTGCTGCTGCGGTAGTGGCATGGGGCACGAGTGGACCTGCACAAAGCACGCCCCGATGCCGCGGTTGACAGAGTCCTGCTGCGCGGCCCTCGGAGGCGAGGCTGCACCAGGATGTGCAAATGAGTTGAGTTCTGATGGTGAAGAGAGTTTGCTTTGTTTGTCAAGCCATGACAGGACGCAGCGATGGCGCGGTTGACAGAGTCCTGCCGTGCGGCCCCTGAGACGAGGGATGGCTAACCTGAAGTCCTAGTTCTATTTTAAATTTCAGTTTGATTCAGAGTTTAACGACACGCACCGATGGCGCGGTTGACAGAGTCCTGCTGTGCGGCCTCGGAGGCGAGGATGATGCCGGCCTTGTTGCCCTCCTCCACGTTGATCTTGGACTGGCGCGCTCCCTCCGACTCTAGGATCTGCGCCCGCTTGCGCCGCTCCGCCTCCGCCTGCGACATTGCGATGAACGATGATTATTCGATTGCAGCAGGAAACGCCCTCCGACTCCAGCATCTGCGCCCGCTTCTGCCGCTTCCTCCGCCTAAGCAATACGTTGTATGTGAATGGATGTGTACAAACATACAAAAGTACATTTGATCTCAAGTGCGACCTCCGACTCCGGGACCTGTGCCCGCTTGTGCCGCTCCGCCTGCATCGCGATACGACACATAAATGATTGAGTTGTTGGTTTCTCAAACTGCAACTGCAAGCACTGCACAATAGGAAAGCGTCCATCGAGGGCCTCGCGAATTTTGCAACATTACAATACGACGGCGGCTTGCCAGCTTCACGCAAGCTTCATAGCATGAAGATGCCTATTCGAACAAAAGCGGACCTGCAACTCCATGGCGGCGCGCACGCCTGCTGGCGGTGCAATGTCGCGAATCTGCACGCAGGCAGAAACAATCAGTCATGCATGACGCTGGCGAGGTGGCATAAAGCGATCAGCGGCAAGCGGTGAAATTTGGGCATGGCGTCGATACAGGGTATAGCCGCGCAGGGTATAGCCGCGCAGATCGCACCTCGTATCGCATGCACTCGATGCCCCAGTCCTGTGTCGCGTCCCTGTAGCGGCACAAACTCTCGTTTGGGCTTTTGGGCCGAAGATCGCGACATCAGGGCAACATCAGCACCAAGATGCAGCAGTCGACAGGAGAAGCAAGATGTTCCCTGATTATGAATCAGCCATACCACTTTGCAACAAATGAGCAAGCCCTAAACCCTGACAAGGGCGCACCGGATGGCCTTCACGATGTTCATGTTGAGCGTGTCGCGCTCCGCAAACGTCTTGTCCAGCGAGATCTTGCCAATGTCGGAACGCATCGTCGTCTGCGCCAGCTGCGTGACCGCGAACAGTGGGTTCTCCACCCCATAGGACGCCTTCCGCGCATCCACGATCTGCGAGGTTGTCAGCAGGACTTCGCTCGTTGATTTTGGTTGACTATGTTTGGCGGAGGCTGCAGCGCCGCAGCTGCGCAATCCGAAATTTGCACATCAACGAGCATGTCCAAGCATATATTGACACGCAGCAACGAGCTCCAACAGGCACGCCAGCGCGGCATGCCGGCAGTACGAGCTCTGTGCAGGACGCACCTTGACGTACAGGATGCCATCGATGTTAATGGACACATTGTCCTTCGTGATGGCGCTCTGCGTGGCAAATCAAGATGACGTCATGACGCCGGTGCTCGGATGCGAAACACGTCTTTTGGCAGCAAACCCATGCATGCACAGCCAAAACGGGTATGGCACCAGATGCGCAAACCCCCCGTCCAATGGATGGGTGCCCTGCAACTTGCTTGCCTGATGTGGGATGGGGATGGCCACCTCCTTCAAGCTGCACATTGGGAGAAGATTGGTGAGCGCCAATGCACTGCAGCCGAAATCTCTGTATGCAACATTTCCATGCAGTCTTTCATGCACGTGTGCACAACATGGGCACACACGATGCACCGCAAGTCGACTCGCCTGTGCACGTAGGCAATCTTGTCCACCTGCAGCATATGTCAACATGTCAACTCACACGGCCGCAGTGTCCTCCCTGTACGATTGTCATGCGTGTCATGTTGCAATGCCATTGTTGAGAACACTCCCATACATGTGCCAAAAGGATAAACTCACGAAGGGGATGAGCACGTGCAGGCCCGGCGTCAGCGTCCTGGCGTACTTGCCAAAGCGCTCGATGACGAAGGCCGTCCGCTCCGGCACGATCCTGTTTCGCGAGGGGCATGTGTGTGCATCAGAGCGTGACACATTTCATTCACGAAGTTCCCCCACACGCTCTGCAGCCTCTTAAGAGCAGCAGACGCAGTGGTGCAACAATCTGAACATGCATACGCAAGATTCACATCATGCATCATGATGGCAGCACGCTGAGTGGCGACCCTGGCGGTGCAGCACCTGATGCCGAAGTTCGTGGGCGTAGTCCTCCTGGCCAGAGAGGGGTCAAGCGTGGAGTTGGAGATGCCGTGCGCCGGCGACGTGCTGATGTATCGCTGCGATGCCAGGCCGGCCGCGGCAAGCGCCGCGGTGGCGTGACCGCCCTGCAGAGTCACCGTGGCAAGGCCACCTGGCAGTGTGACTGTTGCTGGTCCGACAGCGGGGATCCCATGCCTCAGCAGCAGGCCCGTGGTCCGAGACAGGCCCCGCAGCCCAGCCATGCTCATGACGTGCCCAGCTCCAGATGTTTCGGACTTGACCGAACTGAACGCGAGACGCCGCGAGGACTGCTGTGGCAATTCTCAATCAATGCGAAGGTACGCTTGCAGCACTCTGGTGCGATGGTGATGATTCATTGACGATTGTTGCAGTCTGCAACTTGCAGAAGCGCGCTGGCTTTTCGACACGGGTTGTGTACGTAAAGCAAATTCGAGTTGCAGAACAGAAGTCAGCGTCATTTGCAGCTTGCAGTCGCCCTTGTTGGACTGCAGCGTCGCCTTCGACACGCTCCACTGTTCTCAATCACGGCAGCAGATACCTGATCACAGCGATGCCTCTGAGCTGCACGTTGGACAGTGCAGCCCTGCTGAAGATTCTGCTGCACGCCACAAAGTACCCCGCATCGCCCATAAACGGCGTACTACTCGGCACAGCCACCGGCGGCACGGGCAGTCAGCCAGCAGAAGACGCAACATCCAGCCTGGGGATCGTCGACGCAGTGCCGCTCTTCCACACCTACTTGCACCTAGCCATGCCCCTGGAGACGGCGCTGCTACAGGTGCTGGTCAGTTTGGATGCCTGCTCACCGGCACACAGGCGCATAATGCGTCTAAGGGACCCTTTGCAATGGCATCATGCGCTTCACCGCCACTGGGCACTTGGTTTCCGCAGGTCGACTCCTGGGCGCAGAGCAGGAGCCTGCAGGTGCTGGGGCTGTACCACGCGAACGAGCGGCTAGACGACGCGGAGTTTGGGCCTGGTGCGAGAAAGATCGCAGACAAGCTGCAGCAGCAGTGCCACCCGCTTGCTGCCGGCCTGCTGGTGCGTTCGTGGCATTGCTGGAAAAGCTTCATGCGACGACAGTCAAGTGATGTCCTCTTGTCCCACGAATCATTTCATGCGGTTTTCTGAGCCTCCTGGTGATGGGCCTGCAGGTGAACAATGAGCGCATGGGCAAATTCCTGCGGGGCTACGACACCGGCTTCTTGGAGGTGAGCATGATGCATGTTGCTGCCATTGCTGGTGAGAAGCAGTCCAGTCAGGCGCTGTATGGAGCAGTTCATCTGCAAGCTGACCTGTGCAGCAACCACACTGTACGGCAGCCATTCAACTGCCGTTTTCCACACATGTAGCTGTACACACGGTCCCCGAGCGGCCGCGGCGGCTGGTCGGCTGCGGGCGGCGGCGGCGCGGTACAGCACGCATCTGGCAACGTGCCGCAGCTGTACAGCGACTTTGTGGCGGAGGGCCGGCATCGACGCCTGTCGGACTTTGATGACCACCTGGACGACCTCTCCCGGTGGGTGTACACAGATCATGCGTTTTGAGGAGATTTGCTGAAGTGTGTGTCTTGTGAATCGTCTATGGCTGATCAGCATCATCTCATGACCTTGACTGTCTGCAAGCTGTGTGCACAGCAATGGCGCCGCGTACGCACAGAAGTGGCGGATCATGCGTGATCCGCCTGGACTGGCCTCGGAATTGACGTTGAGCTTCATGCGCCAACAGGGACTGGACCAATCCAAACCTGACGGCATAGTCTGTGCGACGTCTCGTGACGGGTGGACGATTAGTGATGACACAGGCAGGAGGGCTGCCTGTGTTGGTCTCTGAGGGCCGCCTGTGTTGGTCTCGACGTTTCAGCACGATGTTTGCAACTGATTCGAGCCACTGCTGGCCTAGAGTAGGCAGGGTTGAAATCTCAACTTATCAATCTACGTGGATTATTCGGCTGTGTCCGTCACTGCTACTTTCACTGCAGTTTGCGCTCCGCTGCGGCGGCGTTCCGGGCGTTCTGATCTTTCACCCACACTGCATGCTTCTTTTCCACCCAGCCGAATCCCAGTCCGACATAATAAAATATCACGAGGACGAGGGGTGCCAGCCACAGCGACTGCAGGAATGGATTCTCCTGGAACTTTGCCACCAGCCAGTCCGGCACGAGGCCCATGCCGCGCGGGACGCTTCCGCCTGCAAACATGGACAGATTACAGTGAAACAGCGGGCGCAGGCTGAGACTGAGATACACTGAATGACTGAGATAACACCATGAGTCATAGCTGATGTAATGGACGACTGCCTCGTGCGCCGTCATGCATGCTGTGCCGCTGTGCGGTAAACCTACCTGGCGTCCCCGCGTGCAGATGTGACGGGTTCACCTGGGGCGGCAGCCAACCCAGGATGTTGAAGATCGCGAGTCACAGTTATAGGCCGGATCAAGACTGGATTCGCGTCTGTAGCTGCTGCTGCTGCTGCTGCACATGGGGTGGACTGGCGATCGGCGCACTCAAACAGAGCAGCCGGCTCAAACGTCACGAGCTTTTAGTCTCACAATGCTGGAAGTGTGAAGAGACAATGTGCAAGTGTTTGTCTTGCACGACTGGCCTGCTGCACCACAGCAGAACAGTACATGGTGGGATCTTGAGATCTTGCACATGCGTGAATATTACGGCACACACCTCTTGGGCCACCAGGGTTTCATCGCGACCCAATCCACCCGTGTCTGCCGGTGCACCGCTACAGAGCGCGCCTCACACCGCCAGTTTCGACAGACTCTTTGCGATTCAACGTCTCACTCGATATCAGCCTGTGCTCGGACGGCCAGCGAGTTTCGGGACCCATAGGCCGCCAGCCTCCAGAGCTTCGGGGGGCATTGCCGTGTCAAGTTGAGTGAGGACGTGGGCACCAGCGGGTCAGCTGCAGGCCATCAGAGCCTCACAAACAGTACGTGGGAGCAGTGCAACAGGGTAAGCGAATCATCTCGACCCCTATCCTGTGGAGCTCACTTGCACGGCTCATTGCCGAAAGCCACGCCAGCCCACAGCTTGGGCGTCGCCACTCCGATGGCCTGGCTTCGGCGTGCATGCTGCTGCAAGACAGACAGATGCCTAGCTAGAGTGGTTGTCAATGGCCATGCCAGTCTGTCCAGCACGGTGAACTTTCACTGCGTTGAACTGGGGCTGGTCACCCAGCCGAGCATGTCGAAATGCGTCCGGAGCGCCATCGTCTGGCTGTCTTGAGACGCATGCAAGGCTGTGTGCCTATTGCCGCTTGGCTGTTGGTCGCAACTGCTGAGCAGTCGTCCGGTCACCCTCCCATCCGGTGTCCCATGCTGAGGAGGCTGCCATCGACTTTGAGGGTTACACTGCGTCCAGAGTGCCTCCAAATATCGTTCTTGCATAGGCCGCTGTCATCCCACTCGCTGGGGGGTCATCTTGGCTTCTGCGAGCCACGACCCTCGACTAACGTTTGCACCCCAGCCCTGTGCCTGAAGGTTGCATGTCGTGGACGGCTTTGATCTGCAGAAACCACAGTATTTCCTGTGGGGGTAGGGTGATGCAGTCGTAACTGCCCTTCATGTCTGCGCTGTGATTGCGGGGTCGGGGTTGCAGCACTCGCGCCTGCCCGGCAGGCTGGGCAGCCTCTGTGCCAAAGCTACACTGCATCACCTGATATTGCTGTTGTGCTGACTGCAGGGTAGTGGATCAAAGCGCCGTGCAGTGAGACCGCAGCGGGCGTGAGCACACCGCACATGACGGCCACCCTCACGATGTGAGGGCGGCCTTCCACCATGGGGACCGAACAGTAGCGGAGTTGCCGCTTCGACCCAGTGAGCAGCTCCGCGAACCACACGAGGGAGCCACAACCGCCAAACCTGCAGACGCCAGCGCTCACCTGTCAGAGGCGTCATCGTCCTTTGGTGCTTGACAGCCACAGCCACCGCCAGCAACGCGCCGCCGCCCAGAGCCACGAAGCGGCAGCTCACGGCGCAGCGCAGCCGGCCTGCAATTTCCGCCAAAAGCGAAACGGCAGCATGGCGCCGGGCGTGAACAAAAGGAAGGCGTCCGGAAGGGGCAAGGGCAAGGATGGCAAGGGCTCCAAGCCGCCCAAGGAGCCCAAGAAGGCTGCTCTGCCCAAAGAGGTGAGGCCCGAATTGATGAATATAATTGAGCTTGTTGAGTGCTTGTACCCGCACAGTATTGTGGCTCCTGCATCTGGCATGACAAGATGCGAGCTCCAGGAACACTTGGGGTGGAGGAAGGCAAACCCCATTTCCTATTCGCAGTGCCGTCCCCGCCTCCTGTTGAAGGTCTGCTTGCTGTCACTGACCCTGAACTCTTTTTGACGGACTACACCTGTCTGTTGCCCGCAGGACGAGGTGCAGGCACTGCCGCAGGAGCGGGTCGCCGCGGTGCGGCCCTTCTGGGAGACGGAAACCCCGGACGAGCGCACTGAGCTGCTGACGCTGGATGTGGCGGCGCTCCGGGAACGTGCATCCGTGCAGGCTGGTGCGTGTAGAATGGCGAAGGATAAAAAAATTCATCAAAAGCATGGCGATATCGCTAGTAATGAAATGGTACACCGCCGCGCTCACTGAATGCTACCCTGGTCCTTCGCCCAATGGCTCCCGAAGCATGGCGCATTCTGATGATGGGACGTGGTGTGGGAGTGGCATCTCGCAGTGCAGCAGATGCCGCCGGTTGTGCAGCTGCAGCACCTCGGCAAAAGTGTCCGCCAAGTGCATCTCGTACCGACACGCAGGGCACGTTGTACAGCTGCTCACCAACGTCCTTCTCAAACTTATCAAGCTTCCAGATTGTTGTGCACTTTCAAATTCACAGCGGCTGATATTGTGGAGGCGGAGGCGGCACGCGAGGAGCTGCTGCCGCTGCCCTTTGAGCCGACACTTGCCTTCATCTGCTGGTCTACTTGTCTGCACACTGAGATTTGCTGTGGGCCCTACAGCGGCGGAGATCGCGGAGGCTGAGGCGGCGGGTGAGGAGCTGTTGCCGCTGCCCGTGGAGCCGACGCTGAGCGAGGTCCTGGAGGAGGGCCTCTCCCGCCTGCAGACCGACAAGAACACTTGGAAGGTGGGAGCGCCAGCACTTGCTTTCCTGAAAGCTGCGGCGCATGTAGTATTCCTGTTAACCCACCCTGCACACCTTGTCCCAACAACTAAGCGTGTTCTTCCACAGCATCGGCAGCCCTGCAGACACAAGCTGAAATCTTTTGGATGCGACGCTGAAAATATGCGGGTTGCAAATCTATGCGGGTTGTATATCTAAACAGATCTGGCAGTGGCCGGCGGACGACGACGGCGCGGGCGGCGCGGAGTTTTACGATGCGGAAGCTTTCCGCGGCTGCGTGGAGGCGGAGCACCTGGACCCGGAGCTCAAGGCGCTGCTGCCGAAGGACCCGCCAGGGACGCGGCCCATCGAGAAGCCCGCCGAGGCCGCGCTGCGGGGCCGCATGTGAGCGTTGAAGGGCTACATACACATATACCTGTACATCCACACACGCTGTCACATCGTCCATGTCACAGTACCCTTATGCGGGGATTGACGGCGAGTCAGGTCGCTGCGCTCAAACATGTGCTGGGCGGCTGCGCTTCCCGCCAGCGTTGGGAGGCCGCAACGCCAGCCAGATCTGGAGCAAGATTGTCGGGGTCAAAACCCTTTACCACAACTCCTTCTCACTCGTTCCCTGGTGCCCACCTGCAGGTCGGAGCTGCTGCAGCAGGTGCACGCGCACAACCGGCAGCTGCAGGAGGAGGCGCAGCAGCGGCGGCCGGCGCCGCGGGCGCGCGGTGGCGGTGAGCCGCTGCACGTGCGCGACGCCAACGTGGAGCTCATCACCACCATGCTCGCGGCACTGGAGAAGGAGCACGAGTTCCTGTGCGTCTCACAACCCTCGACTGTACCAATTTGACTTGCTGCGATCCAAGAATCCTGGACGTCATGTGGTGCTGGAGAAGGAGCACGATCTCCCGTGCGTCCCTCCAGCCGTTTTGCCAATAAAAAGAGCCTGCAATGCGCTCCCGTGCAAGAGGCATTGACATAGCCCGCAGCTCGTGCAGTGCGCCGCAGCAGCTGGTCTGCAATTGCAACGTCATGCTGCACGCGCCAGCAGAAAACAGCTCCAGGTGAGTTTGTGCAGCGGCACCCTTCGCCTTGCAGCTTCGAAGTATTCCCACTTCTGGCTACTGCAGGTACCACGCGGCGCTGTGTCCGGTGACCAGCTTCGTGTGCGAGGTGCTGCCGGAGGGGCGGCGGGAGTCGAGCCGCACAGAGTCTTCCATAAAACCTTTGTATTATTTCTAAAATCCGCTTTCGTTCGTGCACAGGTACCACGCGGTGCTGTTCCCTGTGACCAGCTTCGTGTGCGAGGTGCTGCCGGAGGGGCAGCGCGAGTCCAGCCGCACGGAGCTCTTTTACGAGGACCTGGACCGGCTGCCGCCGGACGAGGTCGCCCGCATCTGCGAGTGGATCACGGAGAAGATCGACGGCTTCTCCGCCAAGCTGAAACCGGAAGCCAAGGACGCAGAGGCCGAGGTGCGTTTGTGCCAAGGAACACCAAGGAACCGCGGTTAGGACATGTGTGCTGCCTCTGCTGTGTTTGAGGGCGCCACAGACTCAAATTGGGCAGTGGCAATCAGCGTGTGAATGGGGGAGCATGGGCGCGGCTGATGCTGTCCCCAGCTTCACTCATCCGCATGTCGTGCTGTACCCCATCTGAGAGCCTGCTGAATCGAGACAGCACGATGGCCTTGCTCCTAGTGCACTAAACGATACATATCACAGGTGCGCCACGCACCACGGACCCTGCACGAATATTTCGCTGCACACAGTAGGAGGTGGAGGGCATTGGGGATGTGGACCTGTTCACCCTGGTGGAAGGACATCAGGGTTTCGTTGGAGTTGGGACAGCCGACACTTCAGCCAGGTCAGTCGAGCCCTGACACTTCGTTTTGCACCTCACACAGGAGAAGGAGGAGGAGGGCATTGGCGATGTGGACCTTTTCACGTTGGTAGACAGCGGCGAGCGGCTGGCGGTCAACGCCAAGTGGCTGGGGCACCTCGCCGAGCGCCAGCTGGGCGAGGACGGCCACCCGCGCAAGGTGCAGTTCTCAAACCCTGTAATCACTGGAAAACCACAACTCTACAACCCTATGAAGTGCCGCAACACAAAGCGCCCCTGGCCTTAATGCTCCTTCGCCAGCATCGTGCTGCTGCTCCTGCCGCCTGCAGCCAGCTGTGTATTATTGCATGTGCATGCTGGTCGGCGGCGCCGGATGTAGAATTGGCCGGCACAGCTGCGCCTGCTGCAACGGCTTCAGCTGCCTGGACTTCGTCATCTGGCTGTGCCGGGTGAGAATCGGGTAGGCCCTGCAGCCTCTGAATCGCCGTACAATCGACAGCGTCTCAGCAGCTCCATAGCGTCTTTCAACAGGTGGGAGCGGAGGAGGGAGCTTCTTCACGGTGGCGGCTTCCAACAGTGGGAGCGGAGGAGGGATCTTCTTTGCGCAGCCTCAGCAGTCACTAAGCCCAATGATTTGACTGCAGGTGGGGCCGGGGGAGGGTCTCCACAAGATGGGGCCGGTGCTGGAGTGGGTGTACGGCACCATCTTCCAGCCGTCACATGTGAATTCAGACCCAATCCGATTGTACGGACTGTAGGTGGGGCCGGAGGAGGATCCCCACAAGATGGGGCTGGTGCTGGAGTGGGTGTACGGCACCATCGTCAGCACCGCGGAGAAGGCGCGCGACGGCGCCAAGCGCTCCCTCGGTGCGGCTCCTGCTCGCTTCGTTGTCCGCATTGGCATGCCTGGAAACATGCGCATATCCCTCTCTGCCTTCTGCTTGGGAAGCACTGCGGCCATCTCGTTGGGGGTGTGATAACAAAAGTGTACTCATGGCACTTGGAAATATCCCCAGGCTGTTCTGACGCAGAAGTCTGGTGGTATGCTCACTGTGGATCTGCATCCGGCAGCGCTTGTCTGCTGAAGCAGGCGGCGGGTGCTGATGGCGTGGGATGTGCACGCGGCGCTGCTGTCGGCATACTCGGCACAAGTCAACAGCCAGTCATGTGTCGATAATATGTTGTTGAATGTCAGTGTCATAGTCTGTGCAGGCGGGCGGGTGCCGACGGCGCGCGGCGCGCACGAGGCGCTGGTGACGGCGCTGGCGGACCAGGCGTCCTGGGCGACGCGCGCCGCGTCGGCAAAGGAGCTGTTGGCCGCGATGCTGGCCTCGCGCCGCTCCGCCGCCGAGCTCGCCAAGCAGCACGACATCAGGTATGGGGAGGAACTGCGGCGGCTCTTCGCACGAATGTCGCGACTTGCCAGGACCGTGCGCCGTGCTGGTGGACACCCGAATTGATTCCCAACCAAAACACTGGCATAAGCCGCGACCTCCTACCGTTGTCCACAGCAGCTCTGTGTGGCACCCAGACAGTCGTGATGCCTGAAGCGTGCCACATGGTGCGCTGCCCATCCTCCATGTGAGCAAAGTCACATGTTTACACGCTGTGATATGCGCCGTGAAGCCATGTGGCACGGACATGACCCAAAGTCGTTCATGCAGGCTGCTGGGCACAACAAAATTCTCTCCTTTCCATGTGTACAATTCAGCTTGGATGCACGTGCATTCGTACACAGCACCGCCAGCAAGAGGGACGCTTCACTACAGTCTCGCCACCCGAAAACAACCGCATAATGGCGATGCCGCAACTGTTGATTGTCATGCTGTCAATTCCTTCCAATACAGGCCGCAGCCGCCGGCCTCGGAGAAGCCGGACGAGGAGTCGCGTGAGCTGCCGGACGAGGTGATAATGGCAATGCTGCGGCGGGAGGTGATGCTGACGCGCGCCAAGCTGCACGGCCTGTGCTACGACCAGATCATGGGCGACCGCCGTCTGCGCTCCCTCAAGACCAAGCTGCGCCAGGTGCGTGCAGGTTCATTATTTTGTAGAAGAAGTACTCAATCTCTCAGTTATCGTGCTTGCCAGGGCGCGCCTTTGCAGTTGCGCTCCCTCAGGGCAGGTTCATATTGGATTATGTGAAGGTGCTGATCTGCGTGTCGAGGCATCTCGTGATTAAGCTGATATGTATCGAAGCAGGGAGTTTTTGACTTTCATGTGCGCTTCGTCAAGCAATCGTTCACCCTCCGTCAGTGGGGTCCGTCTGCCGCATAGTGCACACATCGATATCTGCCCGGGTGAAGATGGCCGGCAGTGCAGCTTCTAGCCTGTGCTGGTCATAATATCTGGGCACAGTAAATCTGGTGGTTCAAGCTCAGTTATCGCCCTGCGAAAGTGACAGAAGTGTGCAGCTCTGACATCTTGCCGCTGCACCTCGTCACAGAGCAGCCTGCAGGCCAACTTGATGGGCTGCAGGATCTTGGTGGCGCATGCAATGTGTGTAGACAGAGGAGAGGTTCCTTTCCAAAGCCGAAACCCTGTCTCAATACTTTTGCAGGGCGAGCCGGAGTTTGACCGCCTCAAGCGGGAGCTGGAGGAGGTCAAAAACGCGCCGAGGGGGCTGGAGGGCACCTTTCGCAGCGCCGCTGAGATGGAGCGCCACCGTGCCGCCACCGCCGACGCTGCGATCGAGGAGCAGCTGGAGGTGCAGACGTCCTTCCGCCAGCACGGCGCCCGCCTGCAGGTGCTCGGTCAACAGGCCCTTGAACTCAAAATTCCACTTCAAAGACGAGGTTAAGCAGAGGGTGAGGTTGCCGAGGTGACAACTCCCAACATGAAACGGTACTAGTGTGTGAAGCCAAGACTTTGTTTCTGATGGACGAGTGGTGTGCTCTGGCATGTTCAAAGCCTGTACACACACTGTTCACGGCACTCATGCCGCGCATTCTGCTCTGCACCTGAAACCCAAACTGGCAATGTTTTGTGGCAGGGCATCTATGACAAGCGGCAGCGCACGGAGGTGGAGATGGCAAAGCGGGACCAGGAGCTGAAGCAGCTGCAGGGCTGGCGCTCCACGGTGCAGTCGCTGCTGGAACGCTTCCAGGAGCTCACCTCCGCCTCCGCAGCCGTGACCGCCGCCGCCGCCGAGGCCGGCGCCGCCACGCCTGGTCAGTGATGCTTAGCCTACGAAAAAAATTCGTGCAGATTAAGTTTTTTTATAAAATTTATTACAACATAAAAGTGTAAATTAATTTGATGCATGCATCTCTGTGGTGGGCTGGTTGCCACCTGCTACCTGCCGCTCGTGTGTCCCATTTTACATCTTGTCCGGTCCGAGTGGCATCTTCTTGACATTACGGGGTGCACAGTTCCTTCTCAGTTGAAACCGTCTTGAACACATCTCATTGCGTTGGTCCCACTGATGATTTCGTCGCATTTCACTCGCAGAGGATGCACCTGCGCCGAGCGGCGATGTGGAGGAGGGCGGCGCCAACGGCGGCGTTGTCAACGGCAGCGGCAAGGTGACGGGCAGCGAGGCTCGCGCGCTTATTGTCGCCGCGGCGCAAGCCACGCAGCAGGAGTCTACGCTGCAGAAGCTGCGCCAGCATTTCCAGCGGGTGCGGCCCTTGACCTCTCGTTCCGTTTGTTTATGCCAGTATACATCGTTGTGATTGTGTGCTCTGCAAAATTCGATACGAACCAGCCAGGTCCTTCAAACAACTGCTGCTGCGTCTGGGATTGCTGCTCATCATCACTTGGGCTGGTAGCGATTACCAGCTCAAGTAGCCGTCCTGGCCTCCCAGACGCATGCATGTGGTCGCACTGGATGCACTGGATTGTCGAACAGACGTAACAGTCATCAATACTCACATCATCCAAAGGGAAATGCCAGACGAGATGCTGCAAACCGCCGCAACACGTGTGCTAGCTTCTGTACACAGATGAGGACGACTGCAGCTTCTTGATCCCGAAACTCTGACGTCTTGCAAATCTTTTGACAGACTTCGTCTCAACCCTGCAGGACGTGCGCAAGCAGCTGTACACGGACGAGGACGACTGCACCTTCTTCGCCTGGATCCAGCGCGAGCGGCGCGCGGTGGAGGACCGCCTCGCCGACGGCGCCGCCGCTCTGCAGCACCTGGAGATGGCGCTCATCAACACCGCCTGCGACGACCCGGGGGCCGCCATCGGCGCCCAGCTCGCGCTGCCGCTGCTGCAGGTGTGTGGGCCTAATCTCTCATCAACCACCTCAAAAACCTGCATCCAGAACCTAAAAGCGTCATGTTTCAGTGGAAGTGAAGCACCTGGAGCTGGCGCTCGTCAATACCGCCTGCAACGATCCGGGCGCCGCTGTCGGCGCGCAGCGCGTGCTGCTGCTGCTGTAGGTGCTTCGCTGCGGCCCCTGCTCTCCTGACCTGACACGTTGGAACTGGTGGAACGGCTGGCAGCCTGGCGGCAGTGCTCTGCCTGTTGGTCCGGGCTCCCGCCTTGCATCTGCACGTCGCATACCTGAGCAAGTCTTGTGTCTGAGTAGCGAACCATGCTTCTTGTGCACCTGCAGGAGCGGCTGGACCTGCTGGCGCTGGACTTTGCGACCAAGCGTGCCGCCGAGGCCGAGGCTGCCATCGTCCAGATGGATGTGCGTCTTCTTTCCGACGTATTGCACTTCTGAATGTTGCTGCCTTGCGCAAATATTTGCCGAAGTCATCATGATTCTGCAAGGTACCTGTGCAGCTGCTGCTTTCGCTGCTGGACTGGCTCAAGGTGCAGCATGCGAATGTGGGTCGGAGGTGCAGCACTATCGACGTGTATTCCGTAAGAAAATGTGCAGGAGGAGCGGCGGCAGCGGGAGCAGGCGGCCAAGGACCGCAAGACGCAGGCCAAGGCCAAGGTGAAGGGCAAGGCGCGCTCCGAGAAGGAGCGGCTGGCCGCCGAGAAGGAGGTGGCGGCCGCCGCCGAGCGCGCCGCCTCAGAGCAGGCGACCGCAGCGCAGAAGGCGTCCGCCGTTGAGGAAAAGTGAGGCGCTAGGAAACTTCAGATCAATCCCTTCATATATTGGTCATCTCATCTCCTTTGCTCAAGAAGATCTGATAGGTGGCTGCACAGCCGCCCTGCACAAGGTGTCTTTGCAGTTATCTGGTCTATCAACATAAGCGCGACTGAGCAGCTTCTGGCATGTCTGCCCCTCAAGCCGTCATCTTCTGTCACAGTTGTGGCATGCTATGATACATGTGCGCTTCGTCAAGCAATCGTTCGCCCTCTGTCAGTGGGGTCCGTCTGCCGCATAGTGCACACATCAAATCTCAGCCAGGATGAAGATGGCCAGCGGCGCAGCTTTCAGCCTGCGCTGGTCATAATATCTGGGCACATTCATTGCCTCGAGCTTCAACCTGCTTCGACAACCTGCGCCTGTCGCTCTGCCTCTAGTGTTATTACTAAATCTTTTGTGCAGTCCTCAGCCAACACCAGGCAGGGCTCTGATTGCTGCGCCAGGTGGAAAGGCCTGGACGGCGGAAAGGGAACGCGCATTTGTGGGAAGTTGGCGACTTCCTTCAATCTCGAGCCTGGCTACTGGCCAACACTGCCCTCAACGTTGATACCTATCAAACCCTTGTAGGAAGCGGCGCGCGGCGGAGCTGGAAGCGGCGCGCGCGGCGGAGGAGACGGTGATGGAGGCGCGCCGCCGGGAGCTGCTGAACGAGGAGGGTGGCTACTGGTCCCGCCGCATGGCCGCCGAGGCCGCCGCCGCCGCGCAGCTGGCCGCCACGCAGCGCGCCCTCGCTGAGGTGCGAGCCCACAGCTGTCGGATTCGCTCACTTGCACATCGTTGCGGTTCGACATCCAGAAGCTGCCGCGATCGTTCCACTGACACTGCACTTTGGCACGCGTGGTGCCGGTGAAACAGGTTGTTGTAGTCTGGTTGTTACTCACTTGCCATGAACAATCATGTCGGCCCGCAAGCGTGCGCCTAGACACTGAACCGCCTTATACGTGCACTTCTTAGCAGCAGATGATGTCAGATACAAATTCTTGGACTGCTGTTTGCATCATCAAATACTTTCGAAGAGACTTTTGGTCAACTCTCGCGGTGTGTTGTGGTTCTTGCAGGGTGGCGAGCTGGAGGAGGCACAGCTCGTGCAGCTGGCTCAAGCGCAGTCGCGCGACGCGCCGCAGGCCGACGGCGACGCTGCCTTGGACGCCGCCGCCGATGGCGCTGCTGCCTACGGCGAGCGAGCATCACCCTCGAAGCAGCAGCAGCAGCAGCAGCCACATCAGCAGCAGGCGGGGCCGCGCCGCCGCGGCAGCCCCGCGCCCGATGGGCCATCGGCCAGGCCCAGCGAGCAGCCGGATCCGCGGCCGCCGCCGGAGCGCCCGCCACGGCGGACCGGCAGCGGCCGCACCTCGCCGCCGGTGCCGCGGCCGCACCCTGCCACCAACGGCAGCGCGGCGCCGCGAGCGGCGCCGCTTGTCAAGGGCGCGCCGCCGCCCCTGCGGCGGGCCGTCGACGCGATTTCGCCGTCGGACCGCCCCGCTGCCGGCCGGCGATTGCCGCCCAGCGGCGGCGACGTGCAGCGCTCGTCGTCCGAGCCGCAGCTGGCGCAGCAGATGCAGAACGGCCGGGCGTCCGGCGTCACCGCCACCGTGCAGCCCACAGCGTCTGGCGGTGCCGCCTCCGGCGCCGCGGAGTCGCCGCCCGCAAAACCGACCGCCGACGGCAAGCCCGTGTCCAGGCAGCCACAGCACCAGCCGCCGGCAAGCGGCGGCCTGCAGAGCGCGCCCAGCGGCGGCAGCGCCGGCGGCCGGGCGCAGCCGCCTCGCCCCGCCGTGGTGACCCCTCCGGCGGCAGCAGCCCGCTCGCTGCGGCTGCTGCCGCAGCGCCTGGCACGACCGCCATCGGTGCTCGTCATCCCGCCGCCGTCGACCGCGCAGCCCTCTGGCAGCTCGCCGCCCGCGCCGCATGCTGTGCTCCAGCAGCAGCAGCAGTCGCAGCAGCAGGCAGCGCCCCAGCGTGCCCAGTCCCTGACAAATGGCCCGGTGCCTGCTGGCAGCAGCCCCTCAGCCCCGGCGCACTCGGCGCCTCACATGGGACCTCCAGGCAGCCTGCCGATGGCCCCCCCGCCACTGCAGCAGCAGCAGAACCATCAGCAGCGCAGCAGCGGCGCGCCGCACGGGCCGCACAGCGGCCCGCCACGGGGTGGGCCGCCGCAGCAGGGCCCGCCGCCCGCCGGCTACTTTCAGCAGGCTGGCATGCCCGGTCCGCCATCGCCGCAGCGCGCCGGCCAGCACGCCGGCGCGCCGCTGCAGCAGCAGCTCATGGGCCCGCCGCCGCCGCCGCACATGATGATGCAGCCGCCGCCGTTCCCGCAGGGCCCCGCAGGACCCATAGACGGCCCACTGATGATGCAGCAGCAGCCCCAGCACCCCGGCGGGCCGCCTCCTCCCTATATGATGGGCATGAACGGACCCCCAGGCGGCATGCCCGGCCCGCCGCCAGCGGGCTACGGCATGCCCGGCGGCCCGCCGATGCACGGCGGGTACCCTGGGCCCGGCATGGGGGCCATGCCGCCGCATGTGGGCGGCCCTACGCCGCACCACATGCAGCAGCAGGGTGGGCTGCCACCGGGGGCGTACTCCCAGCACGACGGCCCTCCAGGTGGCGGCATGCCCTACCCGATGCCCATGCTGCAGGACCCTGGGTACCCGCATGGCGCCTCGGGAACAATACAGCTCCAGCACGGTGGTCCCGGCCCGCATGGCCATGGGCCGCCGCACCACCAGCACCAGCAGCAGGCGCCAGACTTCCAGCACGACCCGCGCGCGCCCCCGCCGCAGCCGGGCACGCCGCCGCTGCCCGAGGGCGGCACGCCCAAGGCCGGCGGCGGCCACCAACGCTGGGACAGCCCCCACGGTGGCGGCGGCGGCGGCCCGCTTGGCTCCATGGCGCCGCCGGCGCCGACAACGCCCACTCGCAGCACCATGCTGCGTGCGGCGGCACAGCCGTTTGTGCCGCGCGCGTCCGCGCCGCCATTCGTGCCAGGCGGCGCAAGCGGCGGCGGCGCCGCCAGCAGCGGCGGCGCAGCGCAGCAGCGCCCAGGATCGCCGCTCAGCAGCGAGGGCTCCGTGAGCTCGGCCGCCGTGCCCGCGCAGCAGGCGCAGCCAGCGCAGCAGCAGCAGCAGCAGCAGCAGCAGCAGCAGCAGCAACAGCAGCAGCAGCAGCAGGCGCCCCAGCAGGAGCAGCAGCAGCTACCGCCGCAGGCGAGCGGGGCGCCCGCGCCGCCGCCGCCTGCGGCCACCGCACCCAGCGTCTACGTCCCGCCACGCCTGCAGCGGCTGCAGCAGCAGTCGCAACAGCAGCAGCATGATGGGAAGCAGCCGGGCGGCGGCGCCGGCAGCTCGGCGGCGTCCACTGGCGACTCCATCGAGCGGCAGTGGTCCGGCAGCGAGGCCTCCAGCCTGACGGCGACGACGGCCTCCGCCTACGGCGGGCCACCGCGCCCACAGGCGCTGCTCCAGCAGCAGGCGCCACCTGCCCAGCAGCAACAGCCGCACTCACAACAGCAGCAGCAACAGTCACAGCAGCAGCAACAGCAGCAGTCGCAGGTGCCACAGACGCCGCTGCATGCCGGCTCGGCGGTGGACCTGCGGGCCATGGAGTCTGCGGCAGAGGCGGAGCGTTTGCGGCCCTCCTCCTCGCAGCCGGCCCTTGGCGGCAGCAGCGCTGGGGGCCCGGCGCCACGCTGGTCGTCAGTTGCGGCGCGCAGCGGTCCCGCCAACGCCGTCGGTGGCGGCCCGGCAGTCGCACCGGCAATAGCGCCCCAGCAGGGCCGCGGCGGTGCTGCAGGGAGCGCAGCAGCCGCAGCAGGAGGTGCCCCAGAGCGGGCCCCAGACAGCGCCTCGGCCGGCGCGCTGGCGGCGACGCGACGGGCGCCGCCGGCCGGCCGTGGCCCTGAGCGCCTGCGGGCAGACTCGACAGGCAACGGCGGCGGCGGCGGAGGGTCGCCTACGCGGCTCGGCAGCGGCGCCGTGTTCCGAGCCGGCGGCGTGCTGTGGGACGGCCTTCGCACGGACGCCCTTCGCACGAAGCTCGTCAGGTGCGAATCTTGTTCTCCTACGATGGCGTTGGTGCATCACTGCTGGATTATCAGTTGAAACATCTGAATCCTCCCTGCAGGCCGTGCTTTCAGTTGCCAAGTGCTGCAGCACGAGGTTGCCTGCACTTGCCTGCATGTCTTGCAGTATGGCACGCCACGGCCCATACTGTAGAGCTCGAGCATGACTTATTCAGTTGCAACACACCGGTGCAGGGGTCTGACCAGCGAGAGCGGCCAAAACAACTGCTTCCTGAATGTCATCATCCAGTCCCTGTGGCACCTGGGCTGCTTCCGGGGAGCGCTGCTGGCGCCAGGGCGGCCGGCGCCGCGCGGCCCGGCCTCCGACCGCCGCGTCTTGGATGCACTCGTCAACATCTTCCGCGCCTTTGCGGCGGTGCGTGTTCAGCAACTGTATGCTAGTTTGGTCAAGGTGTTCTGGACAGAGCAGGATGCATGGCTGGTGGGTCCTGCCAGTGGAGCTGTTGCTGGTCTCTCCTTCATCTGCCACGCCTAGCGCTGATGTGTCGACCAGTGACAAAAGTGAAATTGGTCTCGACTTGCTGCACTCGACATGCAGGCCCCTGCTGAGCTGGACACCCCTGACGCGGCGGATGCAGACTCGCCATCCAGCACAGGCAGCACCCAGGTCAGCCCAATCCACACTATATAGATGCAGTGGTGTGCGTCCTCGAGATCGGAGTTCCACCCTCTTGCTGCTGTCGCGACCATCATGCATTGAGCAGAATGGGACTTTCGTCAGACGCATTGGAATCCAAGACAAATGGAAGCAGAGCCTGAGCGCGTCGTACCTTCCTGCAGGGTGGCTGGGCGTTCAGCCCTGCAGAGCTGCGGGAGGCGCTCGGTGCACTGGGCTCTGGCGCCTTCCGGCTGTCCGAGATGCACGACGCCGCCGAGGTGCTGGGCGAGATCTTCGCCTGCCTCCACCGGTGCGCGCTGCTTGCAGGGCATCAACCTGTCGCCTTGAAGCAAGTTTTCTTGGCAGCAATCTGGACAGAGTTTTCAAAGCACAAACCAATGGACAGCCTACGTCCCGTGCAGCCATTGTCACTCTTTGTGTGCACCCATAAGTCGGCAGCTGCATGCTCCCTTGTGCCGCCGTGCATCCAGACCTGCCCTCCCTGTGGTGGAATCCGAGCTGCTGTTCACTGCCTGCCTGCGCAGGGCGGAGCTGGGCGCAACAGACCAGAGCAACGACCCGCAGCTGCCGCGCCGCGTGCGCGGTCCCAGTGCCAGCGCCGGCCGGCCTGGTTCCGGCACTGCCATGGCCAATGGCCGCGCCGGCCCCGACAGGTGCACCTTTGCAGCTGACATCTAGGTCACCTCTGGCAGATCTGCGTGGCAATTGCAGTCTCCAGAGCCGTTTTTCCCGGTGGCGTCCTGCCGGGGGCCACCCGGGTCTGCCAAGGCGCTTAGCGCGGCGTGTGCATCGAAAAGCAGGCCCTCGTTCTTTGGACTGGTGTCAGACGAGCTGCTGAGCAGCCGCCTCATGTGCTGCAGCAGGGACGGACCGCCGGGCGCAAGCCCTGTGCAACAGCTGTTCGGGCTGGAGGTGCAGGTGTCCTGGGACCTAACCCTAAATCGCAGTACAGCTTCTTTTGACAACCTCGAATTACGATTACAGCCTCTAACATGCTTCCCCATACCTACACTACAGGGCCGGGCCGCCGGGCGCAAGCCTGGTGCAGCGGCTGTTCGGGCTGGAGGTGCAGGCGCCCTGCCCGCCGGACTTCCAGGAGCCAGGCGCGGCGCCGCCACCCGAGGACAAGGGCGCCGGCAGCGGAAGCGGGAAGCAGCGTGTCGCGCCCGGCCGCCAGGGGCCGCAGGTGCGGCTTTGCACCAGCAATGAACATCAAATCGGCTCTTGTGTCAGCTTGGCTCCTGCGGCTTTGTGCTCCACTGGAATTGGATGGCTTTCCCAGGACGGCGTGTGGTGTTCTTCAACACCGAGTGTACACGCAGCTCGACGCCAAACAGCTTCTGCCACTTCGTTCACAATTCAAAATGTACATGCTGACGCGCACGAGCATCATGTGCAGGGCGGCAAGGGTGGCGCACCCGGCAGCGGCGCCGCGGCGCCGGTGATGACCAGCGACGTGCTGCAGTACTGGAAGTACTGCCACCTCATCCCGGCCAAGGGCCTGCGCGTCGCCTACGACAGCCTGCTCGACGGCAGGTGAGATGGTTGCCATTATCGCAACGCGCTGTTGCACCCCTGTTACCATGTGTAATCCTGAGGCAGCGTGCTGCATGACGCGGAGAGGAAGGGTCCAGTACCCTCCTCTCTGCTGGGAGGGCTTTACTCTGTACTGGTTTGCCAAGCAGGATCCTGCCTGAACCCTAAACCATGTACCGTGAACCTTGCAGATGCTATCCGTGGCGGAGTCGCAGGAGCTGGCCTCTTGCAATGCAGGCGTTAACTGTGTCGGCTGCTGATCTGTGCCTCTGCCTTCCCCAATGCGCAGCTTCGAGGACATGCTGCGGGAGGTGGAGTCGGAGCAGCTGGTGGCGGTGTTCCTGCCCATCGATTGGACGGTTGCAAGCTGTCCATTCCCCGCTGTCCTGTGCCAAACCCCGTGTCTCCCGATGCAGCTTCGAGGACATGCTGCGGGAGGCGGAGTCGGAGGAGCTGGTGGCGTCGCGCGCCGCGGGCAAGGGCGGCGGCGGCAGCCCCCTGGGCCCCGACCTGGCGCTGCTGCGCCGCCCGCGCGTCTTCACCCTGGCCATCGTCTGGGAGTCGCCGCAGGTGTGCAGGCTGTGGCATGTTGGCATTTGCAGCCTGTGTGTATGGACACAGGTGCAGCCAACAGCTTGCTGTCTCACCCTTGCTGTAGCTCCCCACACCGCCCGGCAGCAGTCGCTTGTTTGCACACCCTCTTGCCGAAGGTCACATCCAGACACTTTCTCCAGACCTTGCTCAATCGTGTCTGAGGAATCACATTGTCATTGCAGGCGCCGTCGGACGCAATCAGGACGACGGTGGCGGCGCTGCGCACAGAGGTGGACGTCGGCGGCGTCTTCAAGGGCGTCGGCCCGGGACCCCGCCACCTCCTGCGGTGCGCGCCATTCCTGGCTCCTTTTTCCCATCTGCGGTTCATTCGCAGCTGCATTTGAGTGAGGGCCCAGGGGCATCATCAATAAGGGCGTTGGCCGCGGCCTCCTCCACCGCCACCGCATGTGGCGCAGAGTTGCTCCCTCCTGCTCTCTGCACACGGCTGCTCTATTTTCTAAGGCCAAGGCCGCTTGACGCCATGTGTGTGGTTCCTGTCCGGCCCATCATTCTACCGCACCGTCCTCTCCGCCTTAGACCTGTGTCTGTGGTTGATGTGTCCAATACCTCCCTCTGGCACATTAGTCGATCCGCCCCTTGCCGTCATGTGTGCAGGTGCATGGTGGCGTACAGCGGGCACCACTACCAGGCGTATGCGCTGTCCGAGGAGCTGGGCTGCTGGCTGCTGTTGGATGACGCCGCCATCAAGCACATCGGCGGCTGGCCCGACGTCGCGGCCTCCATGATAAATTGCCGCCACCAGCCCAGCCTGCTGTTCTACGAGCGCGCCGACTGAGGCGGCTGCGGCGGCAGCAGCAGCGGAGGCATGGCGGAGCAGGCTGCAGGCCAGGCTGCGGGGACGCCCGGAAAGCCCCAGACCCCCAGGCCAGAACTCTGGCGACTTCAAGCAGCGCAGCTGCCGGCGGCGGTGGGGTTGAGCTGGATGCGCCAGCAGTAGTCGGCCAGCAGGTCACTGTAGTGTGCGTGGGTGTAGGAACGTTGGCCGGGTGTAGGAACAGCGGAGATGAGGCCACGGGCAGATACGCAGTGGCCGAAGCAGAGCGGCAACACGCAGACAGCAAACTCTTCGCGCAGCGGCATTAGCACTGCGGCGTTTGCCACTGTGCGCCGCAAGCCCTGCACTGCGGGGTCTCACGCCTTTTGCACGGGTGATTCGCTGCCCGGAATCAACGATGTGGACACGTCCTTGGCCAGCGGCTTTGGCCGCAGTGCTTGCGCCCGGCGCGCCACCCGCTCGACAAAGCTGCTGCAGCAGTTCTGCTGCTTGTGCGTGCGTAGAGCAGCGAGCGGGGGGTCTGGGCGTGGCAGCTGGGCTGGCAGCTTGCGCTCCCGTCTGCGCCAGGATGATGATTCACACGCACGAGGGGAGCGCATCGGATGCGCAGGCAGCAGAAACCTACAGTACTTGTCCTTGAGGCCGATTGTCTTGCGGCCGGCAGGCGTTCTTGCTTTTTGGGTGTTTGCAGCTCTGGAGATGTTGCAATGCGGCTCGCATCGGTGTTACCATGAGCGATTTGTTTGTCGAGGGAATTGAGATGCTGCAGTGATTCCGAGTCTCACTGTTGATTTGCAAGCACAAGACACCAACCCAGGCATACGATGCGGTGCGCTTGAGTTGAGGAGGTGCATATGCACAGCAGCAGCCCGAGAATCAGGGCTGCAGACATCACGGGCGCGCGCGATGCTTGTTGTTGCGCCATCACGTATCTCGGTCCTGACCCGTGCGCCAAACAGTCTTCCGGCGGACAAGCAGGAGGCTTTTTTCCAGTCGAGTGCAACTTCGGATGGGAGATGCACGGAGAAAGGACCTGAAATTGACAGAATGAACTTCTCGGCTCAGGTTCTCGAATTTATGGCGT
>JAABUM010002640.1_pt1 | contig 23570 bp, 37 predicted proteins | sample 5559161 | NCBI WGS metagenome assembly JAABUM01 (sample SAMN10711868, study PRJNA513369) | rock metagenome | isolation source: Antarctica rocks | place: Antarctica: Victoria Land, Siegfried Peak nord
CCGCCGCCACGGGTGCCACACGGCCAGCACCCTCACTCCCACCACCCCCCCCCCCGCCCCCCCCCCCCCCCCCCCCCCCCCCCCCCCCCCCCCCCCGCCCCCCCCCCCCCCCCCCCCCCCCCCCCCCCCCACGTCTGCTGGCAGATCTCACCAGTATGGTGCTGGCTGCACTTCCAGACGCTGGCACAACGGCATAATGGGGCTGCCATGCTGAAGCCAACGGCTTGCCGCCAAGGGCCAGCTATTACGAGCGCCCTCCATCCTTCCATGCTCCACATGCTCGACAGGGATGAATCCCACAAAAGCAGACCTCGTTGCAACCTTGACAGCACACCATCCGTGGCGGCGGTGGAGTCCATGGCGAGCTTGTTGCCCGGCTCCGGCTGCGAAATGTTTGCTGCGGGCAGATGCTCGACCCAAAAACAGGGTTAAAAGCGCACCATCTTGGCGGCGTCGGAGTCCACTGCGAGCTTCTTGCGCGACATGGTCTGCAGAATGTGCGCCACCGGGCGGCGCGTCCGCGGCGTCGACAGCGCGGGGATCGCCTGCGTGGGGCTGCAGCCGTGGGCGCTGCCTGCGGCGGGGGCCGGAGACGGCTGCGGCTGCGAGCCTGCGTTCGGGGCGGAAAGCATGGCTCTGGGCACGACAGGCAGCTACACGACTGGGTTGAGATCAGCAGAGGCGCAGCTGTTGATGTGCACGCGGCAGGAGATGTCCTGCCTTGGACGAGCTGCCACCACTCGCAAGGACACCGCACTTCCAGCATGGAGTGTGTCCTGCCAGCGAAAACTCTCCAGCTGCTGCCCGCCAGTCGCATAAGGGGCGAGGCATTGCTCTCCGTTTGGACAAGGGGCAGTTCAGCTGCGCTTGCCCACCTTCGAGGGCGGCGGCGCTGCCGCTGCGGCGCATCTCGGCGGCCTGCGCCACCTCCTCCGCTATCTCGTCGTCAGAGCTGCTGGAGCTTCCGCCTTCCTCCGCTGCCGCTGCCACCGCGGGCCGCACAGGCTCCTCCTCGTCTGACGACATGGATCCTGCTGGCGCCTCCTGCATGAGGGCATGGCAGCAGTTTGGCAAAGCAGGAGCAGATTTGGATTAAACCACTGCAGGGTCAGTGGAATGCGGACGGGTGAGATGCGCACGCACAGCGGACTAGGCATCAGTTCCCATTTCATTCGCCAATGCATCACGGACACGCCTCACGTCATTGCATGGGTAGATGACTCGACAAAGTCTCACCTCGTCATGGTCTTCGGTGAACAGCGCGTCCTCGTCAAATTCCAGCCGGTCATCTTCGCCCGCCATGGCCGGCAAGCGTTCTGCCGCTGAGTAGGTGAATGCAGGGGCGCCTGCTGATCCCGTTGCTGCTGCTGCGGCTGCTCCGATTGAGAGTGGCGCGGACCGGGCTGTCGCAAAGGCTGAGGAGTCGGCAGACGCAGTGCTCAGCTGCCTGCTAAGCAGGCCAGGTGGGGCCGCAGACGTTTCGCCGGCGGCGGCGGGAAAGCGCGGCGGCAGCGGCAACGAGGCCCGCCCCTGTAACGTGCCAGGCCGCGTCTGCACAGCACTCATACAGCGGCGGGCTGCAGCGCTGCCGGCTGGCTGCAGGCGCGGCGGCGTGCAGTTGCGTGCAGTGTGCCTGTGGGCGTCGAGCTCCGAGCGGCGCGGTGGAGTTGCTGGCGACTCGCTAATCACTCCGCTCCTCGACTTCTGGCCCTGTCACTGCTGCTGCGTTTGATCCTGAGGCTCCTGCGGGAGAGCCACACACAGTGAACCACTAGGCGCAAGGGGTTACACCATTTGCACTGCATCCAGAAGCGAGTGGGTGCTGCCAAAGGCGAGGTGCGTGAATACAACACATGTCAGGATGCTCCGCACGCCGCAGGAGGCAGACCAGCCGTCGTGCAGACAAGCTGAGCTTCACATCGATCAGCAGGGTCCTGCAGAAGTACAAAACTGCGTCTCGTTCCAGCGCGCAATGACCCGAAATGCCCTGTCCTACAGATGCAATCTGCCCGGCCCCCATCGCTGCAACACCGTGCATAGAGACATGCACGGCAAAATCAGCCAAAGTGCAAGCGAGAGAACACGTGAAGGCTGGCGCCAGGGGGAGCCGTGCAGTCGGTTTTAAGCCCACTGCGAAGTTGAAGCGGTGCCTTCCGCATCGAGCCAGCCACTGTTACGGTAGGGATGTCTGATTTCGTCGAGAGGATCGAGAGCAGGTCCGAAGTCATGTTGTACCTTCGAAATTCTGTGGAGCGGACGCAGGCTGCTTCGGCGCCGATACAGCCACGTATGCGTTTATGCTAGCGTTGAATGTCTGTGAAGTAGCTGGATCAGGGCAGGGCTGCAATGGGGATGTGCGAGCACCGAGAGATAGCACGCACGGCGAAATGCGAGCGATATTAGGTGCAGTTAAGCAAGTTAACTTTGAAGAGCTGGAGGAGTCTGGCCCGCATTACGCCACTCGCGAGACCATCAGCACTCGTTGCATGTCCGCTATTTCGAGCAAGTTGCAGCAGACACGTTTCCGGCGGTCGCAGGCGGCGTTCCGACAGGTCCGACATCTGTTCAGGGAGCCAGTGGGTCGTTCGGTCCACGGCACGCTTCACCGCTGAAGTGGACCTGCATCGAACTCATAGTCACAGATAGGCTCAATAGAGTGCCTTACTCCAGCGATCAGAGGTCGAAATTTTAAGCGTTGTCTCAGACGACCGCTTGATCGCCTTCCGGAAAGTCTTTTACACGACTGGCGATTGCTGTTGACGTGCGGAGGGTCAGCGAACTTGTCTCGGCGACCTGCAGTTCACGCACGATTCACGTGAGTGTAAGCCGAGAGCTCGCCGGTGCACCAACGTGGAACGCATGCACGTGTGATCTAGCAGTAATTTTGCTCAATGGACCTCGGCGGTAGGCCCACAAGCACTTTGTGTTTCCAGGATCGATACCGATCGCCATGCCAAAGTTTGCATTGAGACGCAAGCATGTTCACCATCGCACCTGTGCTTTTCACCAACACCAGTAACCTGCAAGCCTGCACCCCATGCCACTCGCAAGGTTTGCATGTGGTGCAGCATGGTGACCGCCTGCAAATTTTGTCAATGTGTGCAGGCGGATGATGTCCGACGGACCACGACCGGCGATTCACGTCTCAGCTGCTTGCTGCTGGTGACGACACAATGCCGTCAGCAGCGCCAATGCCGATGACAGCAAGCGAGGGTAGCTTCCGAAGCAGTCGGGGGCGCGTTGTGAAGCCGCGGGCGTGGCCTGACGCTGCTGACGATGCCAGCATTGCTACCGCATTTCACGGCACACGGGTGAGGCAGGAGCGCCCATGCCGACTCTCGCGATTATTTGTCCTACAACTTGATGTCGATCCAAAAGCCATGCGTCGTCGGGTTATTGGCCAGATGCTCAGCAGCATGCCACACTTCCGCACGATGGGAAGGTGCGACAGCGTTTGCTGCACCTCAATTCCTGCAGACCGTTGAGCCATGTCATTGCTCTATGCAGGCGTTGCCAGGCGCTGCAATGACGCCGTATGTGGAGCGCCTGAGCAGTGGCGCCAGCGCAGTCGAGTCGTTCAGCCAGAACGAGGGCCTTTTGCTGCCGCCGTCGCCTAGCACATTCGGTGTCAGCAGTCGCATGTGGGGCGCGGAACAGCCATTGCACTCGAGCTGTAAACTTGTGTCAGTGCCCAGGTGACCAGCACCCAGATCTACAATCGAATGATGGCCTTGAGGACTTTTCCTTGTCTGATCTGCTTGCCTCCTCACCTATGGATCTCGAAAATGCACAACTTGGGTTCACATCGGACGCCAGCGGGAGGCAGCTGTTGCGCATGGGGCACCCTCCAAGAGAGCCCTGCCATGCCTTGTCTCTTGACCCCTTTCTTCACCATCTGGCAGGCAGCGCAGCAGCATTGGCGGCGTCGGCGGGGCAACCAGCCGCGCGGTAACGCCAGTGCGTGATGGCTCGGGGCGCTTTGCGGGCGTGCGGCCCAGGACGGCCGTGGAACACACGGCGGCGGCGGCGACTGGCGGCGGCGGCGTGTTCAAGTCCGCCGCCGTGCGCGTACTGCATGCGGAGAGGCGCCTGCTGTCCACAGGTGCGGCGGCTTGTTCAGTAAAGCATGCTGCAACTCCTCCGCATGCGCACTCCCTTGCAAAAGGGCCATCAACTCCCTTGCTCTAGACGTTGTTCACAGCGTGTTTTCCTTGTTAGTTCTCTTGCCTGCAGGCGACGTCAGGCGGCTGGCGCTGCAGCGGAGCCTCCTGACGGCCACCGGCAAGCACTTGCTCCATACCTCCTGCACTTTCTTCGCTTCTTGTGAACTCTGCCGCCTGCAGGCGACATCACGCGGCTGGCGCTGCAGCGGGGCCTCCTGGTGGCCACCGGCAAGACGCCGGAGGCGACGATGGCGAGCGCGCTCTTCACAGATGTCAAGCGCAAGGGGACAGCCTCCGCGTTTGTGCGCCCTGCCGCGGGTCTCTTTGGCCTGCGGGAGTGGGCGGCCCTCGGCGACTCGCACTCCCAGGTGCCATGGCTGTGCAGCAGCTGTGTGTGAGATGCTGGCTGGTCGGCTGCGGCACTGCAACCCATCAGATGTTGCTGAGCGCAGCGATGGACTGGAAGCAATCTGCAACGATGTCCAGTAACCTTGCGTGAGGGTGCTGCAGTCTTCCGACACGGTGACACATTCTGCCCGCAGGCGGACACCATGGGGGAAGCGGGTGATGCGGACGAGGAGCTGCGGCCTGCTAAGCGGAGGCGCACTGCCAGCCGCGTTTCCGCTGCTGCGGTTGCCGACGATTCAGCGGTGGCGGCGGCCGCACCGCTGCCTTTGTTCCTCCAGCCTTCTGCCATTCCCACAGAGGCAGCAGCGGCCGTGCCGGCGGCGACAGCGGCAGGAGCGGCTGCGGCAGGCACAGCTGCAGCTGCGAACCTCGATGGCATGCCATCGTGGGACAGCCGGGCAGCAGAGCCGCGCCGGCCGGAAGCGGAGGGCTTGCAGCTGAGGACGACTGCTGGCGGCTCTTTCAGACGCGGCAGTGCAGCTGTTATTTCAGGAGGGCCAGCTGACGCATGCAGCTTCCAGCAGGACGAGGTGCTCACACTCTCACCTCTGGCAGGTCTTGGGGATCCAGAATACTGATCCGAATCTGCATCGGACTGCAGCAGGTTGATCAGCTTGCTCTGCCGTCTTTCAACAGCCGCTGGCGGAATGGGAAGTCGCGCAACTGAAAAGTGGCAATGGCAGGTGATGGATGATGAAGCCGATTTTGTTTCAAACCCGCAGGCAGAGGAGGCGCACTCCAACGGCTCCGACAACTCCAACTTCCTGCTGCTCATCAGCGTCGCGGAGGAGCTGCACCGGGACCGCTTTGGCGGCGCCGACAGCCCGCCGCCCTCCGATGGCGCGCCGGCGAGCTGCGGCGGCGGCGGCGACAGCGGCGGCGGCGGCAGCGGCCGCGGCGGCGGCAGTGCAACAGCTGCATCCATCCTGCAAGCGGCAGCTGGCGACGGCAGAGCGGCGGCCGCAGCCGCAGGACGATCGGAGGGGTTGACGGCAGACAGGATGGAAGGCCCGTCCACACCGGCGCAGGTGTCGGAGTGGCGGCGTGGCTATTGGTAGCGTGTCGGGAAGGATACAAACAAGGCGTTGTTGGCTCCGCTCCAATGCCGCTGGCTTGCGGCCAGTCGTCGCAGCTGAAGACTTTTGTGCTGCTTGTTGAAATGCAGCTTGGCAAATTGATGAGCTAATGGACTGTGATGTCCAGCATCAATGCAGTGACTAGGCAGCGATCTTGACACCAGGCGGCGCTCAAGTTGTTTTTGAGCTCTTTTTGCGCACTGCAGTACTTGGCATCTCTCAAAAGCCGCCGCGATCGTGTGTTTTATCGGTCTCGATTGAAAGGTGTAGCTGGGTTTGTAGGTGTTTCATGCGTGTAGGCAATTTGCCGTCATGATGCGATGTTAAAAATTGGAAGAGCTTCCAGGTTGAAGATCTGCATTTCCGTCCAGAGGCTCACAGTGAGGCCATTTGGCAGCAGCTCCACGTCTGCGCCGCAACACTCACCAGCTTCGGTCCAGCGAATGAGTAGCTGGCCGTGATTACCCGGGCCGATGCACGAGCTCCTCACAAATTGCATTTCCGCAGCTCGACCATTCAGCGGGGTTTTACCTGTTTGTTGCCAGAGCCACCGCGGGTGCAGTTCGCTGCGTCTCAAACAGGCTGTCCGAGCAGCATCCGCCGCCAGCATGGCCGACGTCGGTGCAGAGTATCTGAAGGTGCCAATGGCCAAGCCTATCCCAATAATCAAGCTGGTCGATGACAACGTCAAAAAAATGTTTGCGATGGAAGTGAAGAAAGTGCACCCGTGCATGCAGGGCACTGCCTGGCTCCTGCTGATCTGAATCATCTCTGCTGCAATGATGACCTGCTGCAGACCATAGAGCTGATACATGAATCGGTGTTCCTTGCTCCTGCGCAGCCCGAGGGCGAGCGCATCGTGGAGGGGGAGACGACCAAGACCGGCACGCCTGTGCGCCGCCCTCTTGACAGATGCTTTGGCGTGACATGCCTCGTCCTGCTTTGGCTGAGCTAGCATCCCATCATATGACGTGGTCTGCGGTGTTGTGATGAGTCTGATACGACGAGCCTCCTTTCATGATCGAGCATCCTTGATGATCGAGCGCTGTGCGTCGCCTGCCTGATGCAGAAGGAAACTTTTGGCACAGGCTCCATCGCCCAGTCCGCTGCTGGATACAAGGTGAACATCCGTGCGGACATCCGTGCGTTGGCTGGATGCGGCTAGTGTGGAAAGCTCCCTCAAGCTTCAATCAATTCCGGCGACAGGGCTTGTGCCGCGCTGCTTCATGCACAGTGCATGCTCGCGTCCTTGCAGGCATTCTGACATGATCGCCAGAGACCAGCACACAACTCTGTGTGCCGCTGTTGAAACAATGTGTACGTCGTTGAATCTGCTGCTTGTGGCTGCAGGGTGCCGCTATCTCATGTGCGCTGAACTGTGTTGTAGTGCTGCAAAGCTGCTCTTGTTTACTGTCGTTCAGAGTGGCAGAGAGTCTGCCCGCTGCTCGAGTAAGTCGCCCGCTGTGACTTCAGAGAACATGCTGGCTGTCTGAAAGAAGAGAACGTGAATCTGCGAAATGTGGACGCGGAATGCAGCTGAGCGTCCTGATGACGCGCGCAAGGAGGCGGCCAGAAAGGCAGCGCGCACGAGGCGAGGCCTTTGCTGTTTCGTAAGCATTCTGCACTGCAACTGCTCTGGACGCATCCGGCCCTCCGGCCATGTCGTGCACCCTGCGTGACAATGCGATGACCCGCGATGACCAAGAAACGCTGTTAAAACCCTGTCCAAACGTCTTCTCATTGTCATGAGCAGGGCTGAGCGGTATGGCGAGGAGCTGAAGGTGTGGCTTCAACCCTAAGATTACGTTCAAACAAAATCAAAAGTGCAACTCGTGAGCATACATGAGCATCACTTGTGGGTGCACTCGACAATTCGGCGTGCCACACATCCCACAGCAACTCTGTGTTGAGGTGGTTTTGGGCCGTACTTATCCCAACACACCAATGTGCCGCTCTCACGCCGTCGCTCTGGCCCTCGCACAGGTGTCCGACCCGTCCAATGACGATCTGCAGGTATGTTGACGCACCTGCTTTATCTGTACTCGATGCCTTGGTTGTTGCAGATGGCAGCCAAACAAACCTATTCAGTCTGCGTCACGTCCTGACCTCAAGACTGGACCTATGTGATGGTCTATTAACATCGCTGTACATGCGTGCGCAGGGTGTCAAGACGACGGTTGATTGAAGGCCGCGAGAGGCGCAATATTTCAGCCACGAGCGCAACGCAGCCAAGAAACCGGAACACTGGCTGATGGTGCAGCGTGTAGGTTCGCCGGCAGCGCGTTGCATGTGCTACAGTGGTTGTACTGATGAGGAGTGTCGGTCCCCTGAAAGCCCCGCTGAAACTTTATGCAGCGACATGTGTGCTAAGCTGATGTCACCTCCGGAGCTGTCACCTATCTGCTCGTCTTGTGGTCGTTTCGTTCTCCCGATCTGAGAGGCAGCTGGAAGCAGTCCATTTGCTGAAACTGTCCACGTATTTCGCAGCCCCTTCATTGCAGTCTTCGTGTCACACCTCTTGTTGCTGGCATTTGCATGCAGCACGAGCCACACAAACATCAATCGAGAATCACATGACCCCCAAGGCTCGATAAATCGGCGGCAGCTCGTCGAGCACGCAGCCCCGGCAAGATACGCGATTATGCCATTTGAGGCCAGCATGGCACTGCGCGCGTGCAGGTACCTCTGCAGCGGTCCTTCTGGCTCCTTCCTCCACACCAAGCTGCAGCAGTGCTCCAAGGCGACCTTCAATAGGGAGCTGCATGCAGCTTCCGCAGCGGGAGGTAATTGCATTCTGCTGTCCACTGCGACACATTCTGTGAAGTTACGGAAGTGCAGCTGTCTCAAGATGCATCAGCCTCCCAAATTAAGCTGTGGTGTGATCACATGTCATTCTGAGGCTGCGTCAATGCCCGTCATAGCGCCCTGTTGTGTCATCCACGCAGGTGTACTGCCGGTAGAGATCAGTGTGGTACGCTTCATATTCCTCCAGGAATGTCAGTGCGCACTGACATTCCTGCTGACATTCCCACTGACAACAGGTCATCTGCATGCAGATGACCTGTTGCAATGACCGCATGACCGCATCGCATTCGTCTGCTCTTTCGTGGTCAGCACTCGTTCCAGTAATGACGTGTGCAACAGCCGCGCACTGACGCATGCATGGATTAGCCGCCCGCGGGGAAGCTCGAACATGCCTGCTGCTGTGCGCAGGCAAATCCTTTGGCAGAGCCCGTCACAGCAGGAGCAGAGAAGGAGGCCCCAGCTCCGTTCGATCCAGAGCCTCCTGTGAGTCCTAACAGAGAACCATGCACTTGCGAGCAGGCACTCAAACCGCCTCGTGCAGCTCCAGAATATGGTGATTGTCAAGAGGAATGGTATCCTGCGCATCTGCTGTTGTCACCACGCTATGGTCGTGGCTGTGAAATCACGGCGGGCTGTGACATCAAGCTCAGACCGTTGTTACTCTGTTCGGATCTGACACTGTTATTCATCGAAAAATTGTGGCGTCAGGTCTCTGAGCAGGGCTTCGATCCCGCCGCCTACCCGTCGACGAGCAACTATGTGCGCCTCTGATCCCCTTCGCATACATGAATCATGATGCGCGGATGCCAATTGTTTCGAGCTGCAGCTCAAGTCATGGCAGCAACATCGATGGCAACATCGAAACCGTATTCTGATGCAGTTGTGCACGATGCAGGGCGCCGACAACTGGCGTGCGTTCCTGTTGCCCCACGCACACAGCGCACCTGCGCAGAATTCAGCACATCAGCTGGCTGGATGATGCACATGGTTGGCGTGCTGCCGATGCACTTGAAGTGTCTATCCGGCGATGTGTGAGGGGCTTCTAATCACTGGTGGAAAGTCTCACATTGGCAAATCGCTGCCCGCAGTGGAGTCTGATCACGTGGCGGCCCGCAGTCCAATTCAGGCCGAACCGCTAGTGCGTGACATTACCAGCATTCATTTCAGTATTGCAATATCACTCAGGGCAGAGCCGGATGCATACTTGCTGTGTGATGTATATTCACTACGGACTTGTGATTTTGCAACTTACTGATAAATGGTGAGCCTGATGCGCATGCGCAGGCAGACGTGCCAGAGCCTGCCGCTGACACCTCCGACAGTGTTGGAACAGCTGCTGGAGGTCCCAAGGTGATTGATGCGTACTGGCTCGTGTCCAAGGTTGAACAAGGGTGGCCTCGCCAGTCCTGTGGTGCATTGTGGCACGGATCACTCTGAACTGCGCATTCACACCCTCGCCAAGAACTGGCGCAGAAACCGAGTTGTCAGCACGATGTTGCTACAATTCAGTTGCGTCCGCCCGTGCTGTAGCCTGGAGCCGAAAGCAATCTTCCATCTGCGTGGGACGACATGCCGTGCCAATGCCATTTGTGCTATCACCTCAGGTTCCGCCAAGCGGATGAATCCCTACATGATTTAGTTCATGAGGCGAGCAAGTGCTTACATCAATTGACATGACTGGATCGAGCAAGCCCCCCTGTCCGCACATTCGCTGCAGTCATTCAATGATTTAGAGTCGTCTCGAGCTCTTGACATTGCGTGCAACAAGGTCAGGTTTCCGGTGAGCCTCACCATATGAGGTGTATTTTTTCTGGTTGCAGCAGACTGACGTCAATCGATCGGGGCGGGAACAGCCGTGCGGGCTGTCTCTGAGTGGTTTCGAGCGACAGGATTGCACTGCAGTCGGTCCGACGGGAAAACCTCGGTCGTTTTGCGGCGTGGCGCCACCAGTAGCATGTAGCAGGGTGCATGGAGTGAAAGAGTTGCTGACCTCATGCCGATGGAGTGTCATCATGTTGACAGTCCATCGAGTGGGATGACAGGCAAGGTTGCCGTTGCAGCATCAGGGCTGTGAACGTGGTGCAGTGCGCAAGGGTTTAACGTTTTCCATTGGACACTATGACGCCGGCAGCATCGTCGGAAATGTAAACCTCGAAGATTCATTCGTGTGGTTCGAAAAACACACTCCTCCATTTATAAATGACCCTGCCGCTTCATGCTGACACGGGTTGCCGCATGCCTTACAACCTGCGCGGGCGGAGTGTGTCCGTCAACCACGTGATGTGCACACTTGATGTGCACACACCCACTGTACACCTATCATACACTCATATACACCAACTGTACAGAGCAGTCTCCGTCATCTCCGACGACATGTTTCTGCTGCATCATTGCCGGGCCCTTGTCCAGCCTGCCTGGTGCTGCAGGAGGCGGAGCAGTGCAGCAGCGTCAGTGCACCGTAGACAGCTGCTGCGTTACTTGCCGCATCTGCAGATGCGACGACGCCGCTGCGTCGACCGCCCGTAAGCAGGTGCAGCCAGCGCTGCGCTGCCTGCTGCCTGCCGGCACGCGCAACATCGGCCCCTACTGACAGCGTGTTAGAGCGCCGCCTAGATCACCACATCAGATGGCAGCGCGTCAAAGGGGCTGCCGTCCGTTAGCGGCCATCAACGGCTCCTGCTGCCGATGCACCTCGTCCACAGGCGGCGGTTTGGCTGCTTTGTGGGGGTCCACCTCCTGTTTAGAGGGACGCATGAAAAGTCAGAGATGCGCATGAGGGGCCAGATTCAAGTCCGCAGCTGCACCCAGGCTCAGGCGATCTACTCACTTTTCATAGGTCATCAGCATGTGCATGTCAGACTGGCATATGTGGCGAACATAAACGAGTTGCCGAAAGCGCGATCAAGATTTGCGCAATCCCATGCGCTGTCGTAGTGCAACTGCATAGGCGTCACGCACAGTGTGGCACACACCTTGAAGTCGGGCTGCTCGTAGCCTGACGGGGGCCGGCCGGCCTCGCATGCGTGCTCCTGGATGGCCGCGTCTGACGAGCTTTCTGTTGCGCCGCAGAACATCAGACTCTCTGAGGATTGGTGCATCATGTCAGCCGTCGTCGAGTGTTGGTGGCTGGTCTCAGTATGTCGAGTTCAGCGTTGAGTGCATCACGAGGGTAGAAGTGCCGGCCATCACTGGTGTAGAATCCCTCCGTCATCATGCGTGCAAAGTATAATGCCCGCTACAGATGCGCAGGAGAAGCTGCGTGACAGCAGGCGGCGCATGGAATATCAATTGCCCTCGGACACGTGTCAGGTAATACTTGCCATCTTATAGTTGGAACCGTTTCGCCTGCCGCCTGCGACGGCCACTATTGCGACGGCGGCGGCAAATTCTTCTCTGCACCGCACGACATAGGAGATACCATAAGAGATGCAGCGGGCCGAGAGAAGAGAACGACTGACCTCCGCTCCGTCCGAGCCGGCAGGCCCGCAGTCTTCATGTACACCTCATGGAACTTCCTCTGCTCCTCGCTGAACTACTCATCCTGCGAAATGCCGCATAGCAGGGAAACTGGCTCCAGAGTTTTGCAACGAGACATTCCGTGTGTAATGCATTGCAGTTTCCTCTTTTCGCATCTATGTCAAGTCCCGTTTCAATAGATATCGGAAATCGAGTCGCCAAAACAGGGGTCCAGCGTCCCGCCCGTACCACTTCGCATCTCAGATGCGAAATAGGCTATGCGACTTTGTTTCAGCCACCGGAAGGTCGACCGCACAGATGCCGGTTATGCGAAACAGTTTGCTGGACACTAGCATATCAGCGAAGATGGGAGCCGGCGAGGACTCCCTCTATTCGCATCTATGCGACCTCCCGTTTCAGGTCGTGGTCCTCTGGGCGCGCCCGCCGAAGGAAGAATTCACATAGATGCGAACGGGTGTGCGGCGTGACCTCTGTTCCTTTTTCGCATCTATGTCAAGTCCCGTTTCAAAAGAAGTTCTGTCCCCTTTCACAGCTATGTGACTTCCCTTTCGGATCGGTGGTCGAGCAGCTCGGTGCCGTTCCGTGAAACATCGCGTACACAGAAGCGAAAGCTAGTGCCGGGCGACTGTCTTTGGGCGCGACCTTCGAATGAAGAAAGTAGATAGATGCGAAAGGGGTTTGTGGCGTGACTTCTATTCCTTTTTCGCTTCTATGTCGAGTCCTGTTTCAATAGATATCGCAAACCGAGTCGATGCCTGGGATCGAATGCGATGCTGAATTGTCGACTCTCTGAGTTCATAGAGGGCGCAAAATGCACGCGGGAGTGGAGTTCCCGCCGAAAAATAGTATGGCGGTGTTATCAGGTTGTTATACATGCAAAATTGGGAGTGGGTACACCAGCCTGCAGTTGAGTAGCTGTCAGGGGGGTGCTTGCAGGGCGACAAAGTTGCGTCCAGAGGAACACGACCTGAAACGGGAGGTCGCATAGATGCGAATAGAGGGAACCCTCGCCGGCACCTGGTTTTCGCTTCTATGCACGGTATGGCAAACTGCTTCGCATAACCGGTATGTGTGCGGCCCGCTGCGAAAGGGTACGGGCGGGGCGCCCCTGACAGCTCTGCGTGCTTCTGAAACTCTTCCTGCACGCATTGCACTGTGCACGCTGTGCGGTGCGAGCAAGTGTCCCGCAGTTGGTGGATTGGGCGCAAGATCGTATACAGTAGTTCTCAAACTACGATAGCGCTGAGCAAGTCACGGTCACTGCTGCTAGGGCGTTTGGTTCCCGCGAACAAATACAACGATTCACTCTGTTTGCCCTCCACCTGTGGGATTTCGGACTGCTGGTGCACGCCCTGCTTGCGTGGGGGCTCGGGTTTAGGGATGGCGATGGCAGCCACCGACATCGGATCGACATTTTTTCTCTCTTAGCGCCGGCGGCAGCGAGGCGGCCGTCAAAGCCAGCGGGCTGGCGCACTCAGCCAACGCGGTCCCCGAGCCTCCGCAGCAGTACCGTCGCTCGCTGGCACAGCTGTCACCACAGACGTCTAGACGGCTGCCAGAAAAGGTGGGAACGGAAGGAGTCGGAAAGGCTATAGCCGCTAGCTAGCTAGAGACTTCAAGAACATGTCGCGCAGCTTATTGCTCCGATTTTTCCGTCTGACTTGCCGAGGAAAGCCCAAGAATGCTCAGCATGCAGACTGCAGCCTGCACACAGCAGGCCACCACTGCATCACGGCCGCCTCGCTGCCGCCGGCGCTAAGAGAGCTTTGTTGGAGCCTCCTTCTGCCTGCACGGGAGCAGATATGAGGTGTGTGGCTGGGTTGTGACCATTTTTCAGGTTACATGCTAATAGCAATTGTCATATGACATGATATGACATACTACTTTAGTAAAGCGTTGTCTCGAAGCAATGAGGGCATGCGGTGCTGAGGGCATCTGATGGAAGAATATATGGAAAGGACATGCAGAGTCATTGCCGCCGCGGCAGCATCACGTGACAGCAAAAATAAACACCTCAAACGCACCTTCACTGCTGCCGCAGTGGAAAGTAGCAGTCCGCGGACCTGAAGCAGACAAATGCAACCTTAAACGCTGACTGTTGTGATTCGATCATAGAGCTGCAATACACTTGATGCAGTAAAGCGTCTACCCATGACATTCGCACCTGCGGACCCCATGTGGGTACGTCCTTCCGCGACTTGGCCGGCTGCAGGTTCCAGGTTGATGCGTGCTCTGTGTGGTTAAAATCGATGTGCATGCATGCCACACTGGCAGGCACATCAAATCAGATGCAACACTGCTCACCGGAGTGTCCTTGGTCGGCGCCGCCTGCGGAGAGAACATCGACAAATCAAGTCACGACAACGATTTCCTGGCATCCTCATCCGTTACTCGTTTGCATTTGGGAGCTGTTTTGTGCGGAAAAGGCGCAGAGCGCTTGCTGAGGTCTCAGCATCTATAAAACAGCACAGCAGAAAAGCGCCCACCCTAAACTCGCTGGACGGCCGGCGACGGCTGCCCGATGGAGGCCGCTGGGCTGCTGAGTCACCAGATGGTCTGTTTTGGGGGCCCGCTCCAGGGTACTCCTGTACAGTCTACATGTAGAAACAGAAACAATCGTATATGTGCACACACGTGTGGATCCAGCAGTGAGCAGATGGACGCAGCCGCACACAACACAACATGGGCTGCACACAGCACACACGGCCTGAAGGCGATTGCCATATGCTACAGTCACAACTGCGGCTGCGCTGACATGACCTCCTTTCAGCTGCTCCTCAGCAGGCCGGAAGCAGGCCGTTGACACGACACGGTGCCCGCCTGGGCACTGCGGCCGGCGCCGCCGCCGTTTGGTCCGACGGGGCACCTCTTATCCGCGGCCATCACGATTGCTGCACAGATACACAATGCAGTGGATGACAGGAGTCTCGACAGAACCATACATTGCAGTGCAGCTATTCGAGCACGAGGTAATTGTTCGCTTCCTGCGAGGGTCAGACTCGAGCCCTCAGGCAAAGTCCAGCCGTTGTTCCAATTGGATTGCAATGCGGCTGAGAGCCCGAGATAATGCAGCTGAGCGCTCGATTCTCGAGCAGCACCCGCTCCACGCCAGCACCAGGCCCCCGAGGGTGCCCCGAGGCAGGCTAGGCTACCTTGCAAATCGTGAGTGCCGCAATTACGCTGGCCGATCAATCATTGGACCGCTTGCAAGTGGTGATAATTGTCTAAATGCTGTACATTCTGTGGCTGTGTGTGCAGGCAGGAAGGGTCGGCCTGCTTCTTGTAAGGTGAGCTGCAACTGGCGAGAGGGCGAAAAGTGGTCCCAGAACACCCTTGGCGCCGAACCTCCTTGCAGTTAAACCCCCGATTTGTTTTCACCCGCCGGACACCTGAATGTCAACTGCACCGACGTTGATTCACCGACTCGACAGTGACAAAATGTGCAGTTGTGGTGGCGTAGAGGCAAAATTCCATGAATGTTGGCGGAAAACCTGGCAGAAAGTTACGAATGGACATCCAGCTGCCACCTTCCGCATTTTGCCAGATCTGCAGCTTGCATACTCCACGTTCCATTGCGATGCAATTACTGAAATTACGCTTTATGTTTCGTGCAGCAAGGAGTGCTGACACTAAAGCTGGGCCACAGTGGGACCTATGTCATCAACAAGCAGGGTCCTAACCAGCAGCTGTGGCTGTCGTCACCAGTCAGGTGCGTAGAAATCCTGCTGAGGAGCTTCTTCTGTCGGAACTAAGCAGCACATGCAAATGCAATATGCTGCGCCAGCGCGAGCACTGCGCTGCGGCCCGGCCACAATGCCGCAGCTTCTCCCAGCTGCATGGACCCTTACTTGCCAGTCCACGGCCACAGGGATCGTCCGCTGCTAGGGGAAAACAGTTCTGAGACTCGCCGTGCTGTCGCCGCGCAGCGGCCCGGTGCGGTACGGATTACGAGGGCGGCGACTGGGTGTACCGGCGGGACGGCCACCTGCTGCACGACAAGCTGGTGGCGGAGCTGGGCGACCTCATGGATGGGCCGGTCAGCCTGTCACGGCCCACCTCCGGCGCCGTGAATCCATGAAGGGAACGGAAAGGAACGGAAACATAAACTGCCCCAGTAGGCCTGTACCGGCCCGTCGCGGCCCACCTCCAGCGCCGTCGTTTCATGAAGGGAAAGCATAGGAACGGAAATACATATTACCCAAGTAGGCCCGGTCAGTCTTGTCGCGGCCCTCCTCCGGCGCCATGACTCCATGAGGCCTTGTGCATGGCTGGCGTCGCGCCGCCGGGGTGGTCCTGCACATGAGAGGGGCAGGCGAGGGTGTCTGCGGAGGGCAGCACGTCCCTGAGGACTGACCCGATGCTGCAGCTGGTTTGAGCAATGCTGCCGCTGACATCAGGACTTTGTGCTGCGAGGGAACGAGATGCACGTGAATATCTGTGGGTATTTTGGGTCCCAAAAATGAATCGCGAAGCAACCTATTTTCAGCGTCATCTCTTACAGCCACATTTACATTGCCAATAAAAACACAACGCCATACCATTGGCGGCGTCCTCGGACATGATACAACACGGCAGCCTCCAATCTACACATGCAGGGTTTCAAATATGGTTCAAATATGGTTTCGAGCAGTGGCATAAGGAGATGCCAAACGACCACAAAGTGAATTTTATTCTGGAACAAGATACAACTTCGTGCTGGGCGGGCCTGTGCTCTGCCATCTGCAGGTCCTGTTGCCGCAGCACAAACCAGAATCGCAGCTCCTTGACAAAACCTCGTGCACATGCGGAGCATATCCTGACCAGCCAGCACGGCAGCTGCAGCCGTGCTTCCCATGCAAGCGGCCCGCCCTGCCACGCCAATTTCTCGAACCTAACGTTCCTCCTCGTTGTCCACCACCGTCCAATCATCGCCGCCAGAGGAGGAGGCCTCAGACCTTCGCCATTGGTGGCGCCGCCGTCGCGGCCGTCGCCGTCGCCGCTGCTCACACCGCTGGCTGCGCCCTGGCTGGCCTCCAATGGCTGCGCATGGAAGTCGGCGGCGGTGTGCGCAGACACCGGCGCCACGACAGCCAGCTGGTGCGAGGCAGCGGCGCTGCCGCCTACGAAGGTCGACATCGCGCTGCCGTCCAGGCTCGCGCCGGAAAAGGCGTCGTCGTCGTGGCCTGCGGCGGGAAACTCGGCAGGCGGGGCGGCGGCCGGGGCGGCGGCCGGCGTCGCGGCAATGGTCTCGATGTCCACTGTGCCTTCGCTGTCGGAGCCGCTCTGCACCTCCACGTCAAAGCGCGTGTCGGCGCAGCCGCCGCGTCCGCCGCAGCAGTCGCCGCCTCCGCCGCCTGGCCCGGCGCCGCGTCTTCCGTAGCCGTGGACTCAGGCGGCGCCGCGGCCGCCTCAAAGTAGAAGCTGCCGCCAACGCTGCTGGCCGCGTCGTACAGCGCCTCTTCGTCGTAAGCTCGTGGGTGCGGGGGCTGCTGGCGGCCGCCAGGCTGGGTGCGGCGTCCGCCGCGGAACCGGCGCTTGGCATGCCGACACCGCTGCTGCCGCCTTCGGCGTCAGCAGCATTAGCGTCCCTGTTGGGACAGTCGCAGGTCCAATGGCCGCCCCGGCCGCACAGAAGGCAGACGGGGCCGTCCGCATTGAAGAGCGCGGCGCCAGAGGCGCGGGCGCCTGAGGCCGCGCCCGCATCCGCTGACGCATCCTCCATGCCTGCATAAGCGCTTATTGCGGCCGCGACCGTGGCGATGGCCGCCGCCACATGCTCGGGCTCGGGGCGCGACGGCTGCGCCATCAGCTCGTCGAGGTCCGCGATCCGCTCCTCCAGCTGGCTCGTAGCGGCGGAGTTGGCGACATCGGAGGCGACGAGGGAAGGGGCGGCGCGGCGGGCAGCGGCTGCTCCTCTACCTCGGCGGCGTCCGCCTCCTCCTCTTCCGCTCCTCTTCGGCAGGCAGCGAGAAGACGTCGTTGTCGTTAAATTCCGGGGACGGTGCGCGGCTGATGGAGGCTGCGGCGGCCGGGAAGAGCGCCTCCGCCTGTCGTCAAAGCAATTGCTGTCGTCACACCATGTTTTTGCAAGGTGCACAACCGCTTCACAACCGCCACGAGGAGCACTGTTCGGCAGGCTTATTGCTCGTGCATTGTAGACAGGAGGTATAGACGACTAAGCAGGGGAAGGAAACCAGTGTAGAACTTGGTGCTGCACCTGGGCCTGCAGCTCGGAGGTTTGCGCCAGCAGCTTCTCCAGCGACGCCTTGTGGCCGCGCACGTGCTCCAGCGCTGACAGCCGCGCCTTCTCACCTGCGCAGGACAAACAGTTGGCACATGAATGACAAGCTGTTGGGGATTCAGCAGGCTGTGCAGGCGGCAAGCAGCAGACGATGACACGACATGATTTGCTATGGTATGCACTTTCTCCCGAGCAGATTTCGGACGTTGCGCAAGGGCCACAACAAGCAGGTGCACTCCAGCGCAGGATGGCACTTCGAGATTGTGCAGGCAGGCAGGCGCCAAAGAGCTGATGCCCTATAAGCGCACCTTGCTCGCTGGTTGCGAGGGCGGTGCGCATGCAGGAGGTAAATCGCTCCGCGTACGTGGTGATGCTCTCGCGCGCCGTCTCGATGGTGGCCGCCTGCAGCAAGGTTTCTAAAGGTTGAGCGTCACCTAGGGTGGGGAACGCCGAAAGGGATGAGGGGCAGCGGCACAGCAGGGTTGGGAGAGGGCACACGAAGGCCTCTTTTCTCATCGGACTGGGATGAGGCACTGGTGAGACAAAGCGAGGTGTACTCGTGTGAAAAACAAGCAGGAAGGAGGCCAGCCAGTGAAATGGTGCCACGGGGCGGCGGGAATCAAAAGCGCACCAGGTACTGCTTGACAAAGGCGCGCACGCTGCGCACGCTCGCCTCGATGGTGTTGCCGATCAGGTCGCAGAAGTACTCCTTGATCTGCGGCAGGTTCCTCAGGGTTAGTGTGTTGTGAACAGGTGGACCAAGAGCCCGAGCAGCCGCACTGAAGTCCACACAGCCCGACTAGGCGGCGGCTGCGTCATGTTCTGTGTTTGCAAATGGGATTCGGGCAGCTGACGGCAGTCCTGCGCTTGCGGTGGCTGCTGATATGACGCATGGACGGGCAGGGGCTGGCACGTTGCTGCAATCAGATGGGGGAGAGCACCTTGTCCGTCTGGATCTCGAACTCGGTGACAGTGTACTGCTCCTGCACAGTCCTGCAGACGGAAAAGAACGGCAGTGTGTTGTTTAGGGCTGGGTGAGGTAGGATTCGAAGCTGTTGCGCTATAGTGATCCCACAGACTCTGGGAGTCTCACCTGCTGGACGGTATTTCGTCGTAGTACTCACCTGCACGGAGTCCGAAACAAGATCGTACACAGGCCTTTGTCTGTCACTGACGGTTCACCATACATGCTACATGTGCACTGCAAGTATCTGTTCCATGAATGCAGGGAGAGGTGCTTACCCATGCGGCACAGCCCTGCGCACACACATGGTCGACCGTCAGCACCCTGGAATACTTGCCTGGGCTCTGCGTCGGCAAGAGCACTGCAAGCAGTCTGCACACGCTGCCGCCGTTTGACAACTACTCACCAATCATGTAGCGCCTTTGCCGCTCCGTGCACTCCACCTCACGCGAGCGCTCCTTGACCACCTCCTTCTGTGTGATGCCTGCAGCATATATCCACTACCCTGTCATCCATTGATGTGGCCACATGCAATCCAGTGACGCTCGAGAACGCGCCGGATTGTTTGATCAGAAGCAGTGCGCTGTATTCCGACATATTCCACCTTCCGCTGCACTTCAATCTTCCGCTGCCCGAGCAGTGGGCGCACCCGCGGCGAACAGGCGCTGCAGGGAGTCGTGAAACTCCTGCGCCGTCGGCGGCTGCAGCCGCAGGTCCACCGGCTCCAGGCGCACCGACAGCCGCTCCGACACCACCGCCTGCGCCCGAAACGGGACCGGCATGCTCAGATGGGACAATCAGCGCCACGAAACTTGTGAGTGCAAGCTGCCTGAGTGCAGCAGCTGCGCTGTCTAATCGCAAGGTCAATTGAGCTGCCGCTGCCACTGCCGCTGCTGCTGTCTTGGAACGCGAGGTACCGCTGCTGCCAGACCAAGTGACAGAGGGCGTGAACTCCGGCCGCGGACGGGCGATGGAAGTGAGGGAGCGCAGCAGCACCTCAATTGCCCTCGAAAGCCCCTCCAGCTGACCGTTGAGCTGCCGCAGCAGCGCCCGCTGGCGCTCGTTGGTCGCCGTCTCCAACTGGTGCCAAAAGCCGCGCACCTGCGCCATTACAATGTGTGTGTGTGTGTGTGTTATTCAAACGTCTGTGATCCTGCGTCAGCCGGGAACTTAGTCGATGTGCAGCGGCTGGCAGCTGAAGTCCCAGTCGATAGAATGTAGCCATACAGTCCCACCTCTTGGTTGATCTGGGAGAAGATATCGGCGTGCAGCTCCTGCAGCGTGCGCTGCAGCTCCGCCCGATCGGCGGCAGACGAAGGTGGCAGCCCCCTTCTCATCGATGTGGCTATGCGGCTCCGGCACCTGTGCGATAGCCGGGGAAAGGCACCGCCAGCGAAGCAGCCAGCATGTACAAGGAGGTGGCCGCCACATAATTGCTTGAGTTACGATCCACAGAAGGCATGGTGGGTGCGCGCTGGCATCACCGTGGCTCTGGCTGAGAGCTGTCGGCCCCTTTCCGGAGGCATGTCCTCGAAGCGGAGCGAGCGGCTTGCAGGTGGGCATATCTTTCTACAGGAAGGTGCTGATCGTTTCCAGGCAATCAAAATACTATCTAGAACTCATTTTATGCCGAAAGCCGCGCCACCGCGGCTCCGAGTTGGCGCCGCCGGGCTCTTGAAGGAAGCGAGCGATATGCTCGTTGCAATCTCTTGCTGCATACACATGCAGCTCGGCAGAGGCCTCTTTAATGGCATATAAAGTGCCTTTGAGGCCGGCAGCCGCGGCACCGTGGCTCAGGGCCGGTGCTGTCGGCTGTCGTGAGGCTGGTGATTGAGAGAGCGGGCTAACATCTCCGCCAATGAGGTACACTGAGTGCACAGCGAGGCGGCCGTCAGAGAGATGACTCATCCGAACATAAATAAGGCGCAGCGGGTGCGAGCTAGCAGCCCTGTGGCTCCAGCGAAGAGCTCTCTGCCCCATCCTGGAGGCATGGCTTCGTCAGCGGAACGAGTGGTCACCAGGCAATCATTGCCCGTTTGTGGCACGTGAGTCTCCTCAATTGCAATGTACACCTTATAATGCATATCAAAGCTGCAGCCGCACTATCGTAGCTTTCTAGCGGTTTTGCTGGAAGGCAGTCCGCCTTGGACGGGCCTTACGGAGGAAGTGACCATTTCTTCATTCGCAGGCAGCGCTGTCATCCTCAACCCATAAGCGACGCATGAAATAGCTATAGAAGCGCCTTCCAGGTGCTGCGAGCGTGTATCGAGCCTGCTGCAGACTTCCGGGCCTTGCGATTGTCAGGGATGGCGTGACATTCAACTTGCAGCGATCGTCGGTGGCACCACAACTGCTGGTGAGTCCGTCATGTTTCAGCTGGTGGGATAGCTCATCGTGGCCCTTCTGCAGCACGCCATACATTCTCACGCTGGGCGCCCCGGCAAAAGCTTCCTGTGTCCGGCCCACCCACCGTCCGGCGTCGCGGCAAAGGCACCGCACGACCTGCGGGTCGAGCCCGCTGGCGGTCAGACGGCACCCATGACGGCCAGGCACGGTCGTCAGGTGGCGCAGCCGCGCGGGCGGCGCGGCAGGCGCTCCGATACTGAGCGGGCACGGGCACCGCGTCCCGGGGGGACTTCGCTAAACCCTGTATCTCAGTGGCGTCCGGGGGGTGGAGACCGGGAGGTGGAGACCGAGCAGGTCCACGTGCGTTCCGGTGGGGGAACGCAAATTCGACGACGTGGGATTCAAACCAACCGACAGACGCGATTCGCGGGGCAGCCCATGCGCACACTTGCCAGGTTCTTGTCGCAACGAATTGGTCCAGAGCTACTCCTTGCAGTCTCGATAGTGTTCACAGACCGTGAAGTCACCCATATTGCCACGCGCAATTTCTGTTCGTCCAGCAGGATCGAATCTGTTGCTGGACCCTGATGCTAGCTGCGTCCCATCCGCAAGCGGTTGCAGGCCTTGCTGGGCCTTTCTACTAGCTTCCTTTCTATCGTAGGTCCATCCTGCGTCGCATCTCGTTCGCTTGAGACCCCAAGCGGAAGCCTGGCTCAGTGGCACGATGGGCCAGTGCCTCGCCGTGCCCGTGTCGCCTCGGCGGGGCGGCACATACGTGCATGTGAGTACCGCGACCAGTTTGTTCTGCTACTCAGCCGACTCGGTGGCAAGACACAAGAAATCGCGACGAACATGCATGTTTTACGTGCATGTTACTGCCGGGCCTGCATGTGATCGCCATGGCCTCGCATCGACAAGCTGCTGCCTCTGATTTCAGGGCGAGTGGCAGCCGTCGGGCATCGTGACAGTCAGTGAGGCGGCGCCAAGCCCCAGCTATGGGACTGCCAGCCCGCAGTACCCCGCAAGCCGCATCAGTTCCAGCCCCTACAGGACGACCACCGGCAGCCCGTTGCAGTCACATGTGAGTCTGCGGCTGGACCATTGATCACACAAGCAGTATTCATATGCTTCGGGAGCACATGCCAGACGCACAGCTGCCAGCTCCCCACCGCCACAGACGCTCCTGTGCGCGTGTCGACTGATTGAACAGCGCCTGGGTGTCTTTGCAACTGCAGGGCATCCGGCACTCGCAGCAGCTTTGGCAGTCACAGCAGGTGCGGCAGTCGCAGCAGCGCGGCGGGCACACCCCCGGGCGGGAGGATGCCGCCAGCTCGGAGCAGAACTCGACGCCAGGCTCCTCACGGCGGCCGCAGCCGCCCATTGCAGACCTTCTGGGCGACTTCGACGTAGGACACTCTTGCTCCATGGGATGCATGAGTGTTCACTACTTCTCCGCGTGACGTGAAAGCTTTGATCCACCGGCATTGACATTGGCATAAGGAACTGCATGTTGCACGTGATGGACACGATGTGACATCGCAGGGAAAGGAAGATGAAGCTACCAAGGCAGACATCCTTCAGGGTGGCATCTGAAGCGTGAACTCGGTTACAAATCTGCAAAATTCTCCGGAATGCAGGTTCCAGACGTGGACGAGACGCCCAAGAGCTGGACGCGCGGCGAGTTGATCGGCGAGGGCGCCTTTGGCAGCGTGTACAGCGGTTTGGACAACGACACCGGCCGCCTCATGGCCGTCAAGCAGGTGTGGCTGCAGATCGACTTGCCTGACCAAGGCAAAGGCTTCTTGCTGGTCTGACGGTTGCGCCAGGAGCGGCTCAGTAGCATCAGCATGTGGTGACAGGCAGCAGACGCCAGCATGATTCATGGAATCCAGATCCGCTTCATCATCCAACCAGTACTGCGCAGCCGCTAGGCATCCTCGTGCGGCGCAGCAGGATCTTGGCTCCCTTTAGGTGGGCCACAGGTGATCACGCATCATGTTGTGTTGGGTGCACTCGTGGCAGCCGCCATTGATGACAGCGTAGCGACTCAAAACCTGCTCGGGCCTGCTGCTTCGCCAGCCGGATCGTGAGCTTTCACTTCATGATATTTA